>TARA_R110002073_G_scaffold876_4_pt1 | contig 18340 bp, 15 predicted proteins | sample TARA_R110002073 | Tara Oceans TARA_R110002073 (sample SAMEA4397174) | marine metagenome | biome: Polar Biome; feature: [DCM] deep chlorophyll maximum layer (ENVO:01000326); material: water (ENVO:00002006), including particulate matter (ENVO:01000060) such as... | depth 40 m
GGTGATTTTGACGAGTGGGATAAATTCGTAACAAGTGGTGAAAGATTAGGAGGTAGATACTGGATAGATAAAGGCATGACGAAGAAAACTCTCAAAGGTCTAGCCATAGGTGCGGCAACAACAGCCCTAGCTCCAGCAGCAAAAGCTGCAGAACTCTTTACAGATGTTGCACTAGAAGCTACTCCAGCAGGAGATCGTATACAAGATGATCCTAGTGACTTCGAAGAAGAAGAACTCTTAGAAGCTATGCAGTCAGATAGAAGGACTGCCGACTTAACCCCGGTAAGAAATATTGCAGGTAAAGAGTTGAGTAAACGTGTAGCTAAGAAAGAAGGGATGTTAGCTAGAAAAAGCCTTCCATTACGTGAAGGACCGGGAAACATTAATGAGAAGGCACGTAGATATGTAGAGAAGTATCGTGGACCTGTTTCAGAGTATAGACAGGATTTAGAAGAAGAGTATCAAGGTTTCGCAATGAAACAATTAGCTGAATAATAACAACGGAAAAAGGAGAAAGACTATGCCAGCAGGAAACAAACACATGTACGGATCAGGCTACATCATGGGTCAGATGAGTAAACAAGGTGAGTTCTCAGATGCCAAAGAAGATAGCCTCTATCGTGAGAAGATGGAGTTTGGTGTCGGAACGAAGACAGGAAAACTCACTGAGGACTTCCCAGCAGAGTCGGGTAGTAAGCATATGGGTCAAGCTTCTATGATTATGGCTTCATCTAAACAAGGAATCTAAACCGTTATGGCAGACGATATCTCCTACGAAGGTGAAGAGATGCAAGACGTTCCTGAAGCGAAAGACGCGACAGGAATTGTCGGTACGATCATGGAACGCTTTCGTAACTCCGAAGCAGGAAGACAACTCGAAGAAGAACGTTGGTTAAAAGCCTATAAAAACTATAGAGGTGTGTACGACTCTAGTACACAATATCGTAGTAATGAGCGTAGTCAGGTTTTCATCAAGATTACGAAGACGAAGGTCTTAGCTGCTTACGGACAACTCATAGATATCTTATTCGCTAATAACAAGTTTCCTATCTCTGTAGAAGCTTCACCTATGCCCGTAGGTATAGATGAGTTTGCACATCTCAGTAAAATCCCTTTAGAGGAACCTAACTTCCAAGACACTATTGGCTTCGAAGGAGATGGAAAAGAGCTACTTCCCGGTGCAAAGGAAGCTACTGATTCTCCTAAAGCTGCAGAGTTAGGTGGTTTAGAAGGAAGATACGAAGGAGCTAATCTAGCTTCAGGGCCGGGACGTATGGCAGAGCCACAGATAGAACCTGCTGCAGAAGCAGCACGTATTATGGAGAAGTGTATTCAAGATCAGTTACTAGACACTAGTGCTGTGACAGTTCTTCGACATGCTATCTTCGAATGTGCTCTCTTAGGTACAGGTGTCATCAAAGGGCCTTTCAACTACAATAAAACAGTGCATAATTGGACGATGGGTGAAGAAGGCGCTAAACAGTATGAACCTATAGAGCGTAATGTTCCTAGAATAGAAGCTGTAAGTTGTTGGGACTTCTATCCTGATCCTAGTGCAACCAATATCAATGATGCAGAGTATGTAATTCAGCGTCATCGAATGAATAGAGAGCAGTTACGTGATCTTATTAATCGTCCACACTTCAATGAAGAAGCTATCGGAAATGTTCTTTCGGGTAGTCCTAATTATCAAGAACGTTACTTCGAATCTTCGTTACATGCTAACGAGGATGATCCGACATATTCGTCTAATCGTTATGAAGTATACGAGTATTGGGGTAGTCTTGACAGTGCTCTGGCAAAAGACTTTGGCTTCGATATGGAAGGCATTGATGATGATCTTGATGCGATTCAGGTGAATGCGTGGATATGCGGTCAAGAGATACTACGTTTCGTTGTCAATCCTTTCATACCTGCACGTATACCTTACCATTCGTTCCCCTACGAACTTAACCCTTACCAGTTATTTGGTGTAGGTGTAGCAGAGAACATGGAAGATAGCCAACTCCTCATGAACGGTCACATGCGTATGGCAATAGATAACTTAGCCCTAGCAGGTCATCTAGTCTTCGACATCGATGAGACACAACTAGTACCCGGTCAGTCTTACGATGTCTTTCCCGGCAAAGTCTTTCGTAGGCAATCTGGTGTTACCGGCACTGCTGTAAATGCTATCAAGTTCCCTAGCACGGCTGGCGAGAACATGCAGATGTATGATAAGGCTCGACAACTCTCTGATGAACAGACGGGTATTCCTAGTATCACACATGGTCAGACAGGAGTCACGGGTACGGGTAGAACGGCTGCTGGTCTGAGTATGTTGATGTCCAGTGCCAGCCTAAGTGTCAAGACAGTCATAAAGAACGTAGATGACTTCTTACTGAAGCCACTAGGAGAGGCGTTCTTTCAGTGGAATATGCAATTCAACGAAGAAACCCCAGAGAAGATAGGTGACTTAGAGATTAAACCGAAGGGTACTAGCGCAGTTATACAGAAGGAAGTACGGACACAACGCCTCACTGCACTTCTACAGACTGTCGCTAATCCGATGTTAGCTCCCTTCATCAAGATACCTAATCTTATACGCGAATTAGCCATCAGTCAAGACATCGATCCTGATGCGTTAGTGAATAACATAAGTGATGCTGCGATCTTCGCAGAAGTACTGAGAGGTCTTAATGAACGAACAACAGGCGAAGCTGCTCCTGCCGCTGGTCAACAACCCACAGGCATGGGCGGCATTGGAGGAGTACCTCAAGGAGTTGGTGGTTCTCCACAGGACACGGCTGGTGGTGGAGGAATCGGAGTCGGAAATGCGCCGTCTGCAGGGGAAGCTGGTTTTACTGGAAACCTTGGTGGTCCTCAAGAAATCGGTTAATGATACAGTAGAAGTGAATAAGAAGAAATAATGGCAACAGAGCAGACACAAGAACAACAGGAACCCGCAATACAGAGTACTATGTCGGCTGCGCCAAAACAGTTAGCGGCTACCGATATTACCTCTAAGATAGCTACTGGTACTCCTTTGATGCAAGGAGAAAAGTTACCTGACGTACCTGAAGGTATATCTGCTAAGGGTTTCTACGGACAGTTTCCCGGTGGAGCCTCTGTATATAGTCAAGCACCTTTCGCACAATCTAGCTTTAAGAGTAGTGTACCTAGTACTCCTGTATCTACGCCAAAGACTGAAGAGCCTACTTCTTCCGTACTCCCTGAACCTGCAGTAGATACTCCTGTTATACAGGATGAAGGGGATTCACAAGAACCTTCTTTAGAGTTAGCAGATACTCCTGATGTCTCTAATCAGATGAATGATCTTTTAGGAAATGTAGATTTAGGGTATTCCTTCGAGTTTGATCCTGATTTATCTTTTGTAGAAGACCTATCGAAAAACTTCGAAGAGTTCTCAGTATCTTTTTTAGAGGATACAGGAATAGATTTAAGTAGTTTAGATATTACTCTTTCTAATATAGGAGATCGTCTTGGCACAGCGTATAATGAAGGTATTACAGAGCTAAAACAAGAAACCAATGAAGTCTTAACAGATATAGAAGATTTCATGGGTAAAGGGTTAGAAGCTCATATCACAGATGCTATGTCTTCTGTAAAAAATTCTTTTCAAGAATTGGCAGATAACCTCAGTAATCTTACAGACCCCGACAAAGCGATGGAAGCAATCGGATACTTCGGAAGTGCTTTCGGAAAGACTATCGCTTCTAATATCATCGGAAAAAGTCTTTCTGCTGCAGGTCTAGGTGTACTAGGTGGACCTCTTGGAATAGGAATAGTTTCACTTGCAAGTGCAGGCTCTCAGATTGGTGTAGTAGGAATGTCGTATGGGTTTGATAGTGCTCATGAAGGTTCTGTAGCTGGAACGGGAACAGCTTCCGCTATAGCAGGGTATAACAATCTTGGAGTAGCTGTTAACAAAAGCGGTGAACCTGTTTATAGTTATAACCCTGTAGCCCGTGACTATATAGACTTACAGTTTAAAGGCCCCTCTTCTTTTGGAAAAGATATCACTGATGAAGCTTTAAAAAATGCGGCTCCAGAGTTTGTAGCAGAATATATAGCATTGAATTATAGTGATCCTGCATATGAAGGTGAAGAAGAGCCACCTTCTCCTATGGACTATAGTCAAATGTTTGGAGGATCAACTAGTATTGGGCTTCAAGATGAAACACCGTCTGCCGATGATAGAGATGGTACTACTACACCTTCTGACAAGCAGTTTAGTGCTACGTCATTTGGTATAATAGATGACAATGGAAGAGTTGATTCGCATTTAGTTACAGATATAGCTAAGAACCACGTTGACGTTGTTTCACTAGATCAATTACATGGTATGTTAGCTACTTTACAAGACCCTAACATTACTGTATCCCCACTATTCAGCGGCATCAGCTCTGGAAAGTCTGCTGAAGAGTTAGCAGAAGTCAATAAAGAAGCTATAGAGGCAGTACGGGAAGCAATAGCTGAAAAACTCTCTAAAATCTCTAAAACTCTTACTCCTGTCCCTTCTTATCCTGAAGCAGGTCTTTATGGCGGAGAAGGTGGCAGTCTACTTGGTGGTGATGCTTCCGTTGGCGGTACTGGAGCAGCAGGACATACAACAACTGGTTTCGGTGAAATGCACGGATCAGAATACGGTGGTGGTAGCGGTACAACAGAAGACGCTGCGGCGGCGGCACAATCCGCTATGGACAATATGCAAGGTGTCGGTCCCGGTGAAGGCAGCGAAGGCGGTGGTGCTGGCGGCGAAGCAGGTGATGATAGCGGTAAGATAATCTGTACTATGATGAACCGTATGTACGGTCTAGGAGAATACCGTATAAAACAATGGCTACTGTACTCTGACCGTTATCTTACACCAGAACATCAATTAGGATACCACAAACTCTATTGTAAACCAGTATCTATGATGCCTACCCATCCCTTCATAGCTAAAACGTTATCCCATCTTGCAAAAAGACGTACTGATGACATTGTAGCAGAGATGAAGAATACAAAACGAAGTTGGTTAGGCAGAGTATACCGAACTTTATTAATTGATAATCCAAGTTACATAGTAGGTTTGATGATTAAACGTAATTGGCTACAACCTGCAGACATATCTATATTAAGTAAAGGAAGCATATAATGGCTGAAATGATGGAACAAGAAGGTTTTGCTGCACCGATAGCACCACCACCAATGGAAGGTGGTGAAGGTATGGATATGGGTATGATTAACGAGGCAGAAGCCATGCCACCACAAGAGGGTGGAGAACAGTCAGTAGCTGATGATATTCCGAAGGAAGCTGAAGAAGGTGACTTCATTCTCCCTTATGAGACAGTCCTTCTACATGGCTTAAACCAACTCAACCGATATGCCAAAGAGGCTATCGAACTAGCTATAGAGAATAATGTCGATCTAACAGGTACTAATATCGATCCTACAGATGATGTCCCTATTCGTTTAAGTAACTATGAATATCGTATTCCTAAAGGGTTAGTTCCCTTCTTCGGTGGTGGAAAGAAGTACTTAGATAAACTTCAAAAAGAAGGTTTGGAGTTACGAAAACGCTTAGAAGAAGAAGGTGGTAAGGGTGTAGCAGAACAACAAGAACAAGAAGCTCCTGTACAAGAAGCTGGTTTTGCACAAGCACCCCCAGAGGCTATGCCAGCCGAAGCTATGCCACCACAAGGAGCTATGCCGCCACAAGGAGCTATGCCGCCACAAGGAGCTATGCCGCCACAAGGAGCTATGCCAACTATGATGCAAAAAGGTGGATTTGTGTTATCTAAAGACAAGGATGCAGAACTCTTAGAGAAAGATACTGCTCCTTCAGCAGAACATAAACGAGCTTCCCAACAACAACAACCTCCGATGGTAACACCTGATGGTAAGATAGTTCAACAGGGGTTCTCTGCTCCTTCAGGGTATGCTCACGGTGGACAAGTACACGAAGGTTTAGGTTTTAAACCTGAAGATATCAAACCTGCTAACGTATCGCAGATGCGACAGAATGCAGAAGATGCCGTCAATCTCTTAAAAGGTTATGAGAAGTCTTTTGCAGGTAAACAACGTACAGATGAAAAACTAGCGTGATGCCCTTATCAAGTTCTTTTTTAGAATATCTGAAGAAGGTCGAGAACGGGGGTAAAGTAGGATGGGACTCCAGTAAAGAGCTATGGTTTCCACACGCTTCTCCCGAAGGGGGTAACGACACTATAGCCTACGGACACAAGCTATTAGATAGCGAAGTAGAACAAGCTAATGAAGGTCTTACTGACGATGAGGTAGAACAGATGCTCATAAAAGACCTCGATACGGCAGAGTACGGGGCTAAGAATATACTGCAAGACCACTTCAATGAGGACTTCGATGATCTCTCTGAAGATAAACAGGAGATGCTCATCGACTTCGCCTTCAACTTAGGCAGCTATGGCCTAAAGAGATTTCCTAAGTTCGTAGGAGCAGTTTGTAGTGACGACAAAGACACATTATGTAAAGAATATAAAAGATATTTCACCGATGGTTTCGGTGCTAAGAAGGAATTGAAACAACGAAACGAAGAGTTCTATAAGTTGTTTCTAGCGTAGACGGCCACCTGTAGAGATACGGCCCCGTCATTTAATAAAAACCTACCGATGGCAACCTGTACACAATTGTACAGCCCCAATAGAAGGAGAGGTAATATGGTTGATAACACTTTAAACGAGGAAGAACAAAGCGAAGAACTAGAACCTACCCCATATCAGAATACGTATAGACGTGATCTAGAAGAACCGACTTTCAACGAAGAAGAGGAAGCAGATAATATTGACGACCCCGTAGAGGCTACTCGTCAACAACTTGCTCAACACGAAGGTCTAGCGTCTAGTAAAAAGAATGGAGAACAGACTCACGACTTCAAGAAGCGTTATGATGATCTTAAACGTCATTATGACAACAAGCTTAACGAATGGAAACAAGAGAAAGAACTGCTTGGTGCTAAACTTTCAGTAGAGGCAAAAAAACATGACATACAAGAGTTGCCCAAGACTGAAGAGGAATTAAGCGAGTTCAAGGAAAAGTATCCTGACGTTTACGATGTCGTAGAAACTATCTCTACTCTTCAAGCTAACGAACGTGTACGAGAAATCGAAGATAAACTAGATGGTTTACGAGTTAAAGAACAAGAAGCTGTTGTACAGACAGCCGCAAAACAACTCTTGAACATGCATCCTGATTTTGAAGTACTGAAAGAAAGTGATGTATTTCTTTCTTGGCTTGATGAACAACCGTCTAATATTTCTGATGGCATCTATAAGAATAATATAGATGTACAATGGGCCGCTAGAGTCATCGATTTGTTTAAGGTAGACAACGGCATCAAAATACCTAAAGCTCGTAATAAGTCGAAGTCAACAAAAGGACCACAATCTAGTCAACGAAAAAACGATGCTGCACAAGCAGTGACAAAGACTAATACCAAAAGGTCTTTAGATCAGTTTCAAGATGATAAAAAGGTTTGGTCTATTCAGGAGATTTCTAAACTCAAACCTTGGGAATACGAGAAAGTCGAAAAAGATATCGATAAAGCCGTAAAAGAGGGACGAGTTGTAGACTCCGTAGAGTAATAAAAAAGACAGTTTTAATCTGTGATATAAAAGGAGAATTATCATGGCTTTTACTACTGCTTCAGGGTATGGCAATCTACCATCAGGTAATTTTGTACCCGTCATTTACTCCCAGAAAGTCCTCAAATTCTTTCGTCGTGCATCGGTAGCGGAAGCTATCACCAATACCGACTACGCTGGAGAGATTGAGAACTTCGGGGATACTGTTAACATCATCAAAGAACCTACCATTTCGGTTAATGCCTATCAACGTGGCAGCACCGTGAATACTGAAGCTCTGGCAGATGACCAGATTCAGTTGGTGGTTGACCAAGGCAACTACTTTGCCTTTAAGGTCGATGATATCGAAGAGCGTCATAGTCATCTTAACTTCGAAGCGTTAGCCACCTCATCGGGTGCGTACACTCTGAAGAAAGCGTACGACTATAACGTCTTGAAGAATATTGCTGATAACGCAGCGACTCCTTCGGGAACTCTAGCTACGCAAGCAACCTCTGCCGATACTGGAGATGAAATCTCTAACTTGGTAGCGCAAGCTGCAGCGGAACTAGATAAGAACGATGTTCCTGAAGAAAATCGCTGGCTAGTAGCGGCTCCCGGCTTCTATGAAGTACTGCGTCAAGCAGCTTCTAAAGTCATGGACATGTCCATTACTGGTGGTGGCACTTCACCTTTGCTAAACGGTAAGGTTACAGAGCAGAAACTTCACGGTTTCGATCTGTACCAATCCAATGCAATCGGTGTAGGTACTACTGGTTCGGCAGCAACGTATATTTTCAATGATTCCGCAACCTCTGGACACACTCTAATCCTTTTCGGTCATATGTCGGCTGTAGTTACAGCTTCTCATATTGCTAAGACGGAAGTCATCCGTGATCCGAATAGCTTCGCTGACATAGTACGTGGTCTTCACGTATTCGGTCGGAAAGTCATTCGTGGTTCCGGCACTGGCTACAAAGGTGTATTCAAAGGGTTGATGGACCTAGATAGTTAAAAGGAGGACTACATAATGGCTACTTATAATCGTACTGTTACAGGCGGCGGCACTATTGGACATCCTTCCAACTTAGCTAAAGCTTACGTTGTTACTTCTCCTGTTTGGGATACCGCTGATGGTGGTGCTGGTGGAGATATCGTTCAAATGATCGATGTTCCTGCTGATACGATGGTTATCGGTGGATGTCTTGAAGTCTTAGAGGCGAGGGGCAATGGTCAGGTTACTATGGATATTGGCTATACAGGCGGTGACGTTGACTGCTATGCTGATGCCAATGTTCTGGCCGCTGGTTTCTGCCCATTTATCTCTTCGGCAGTTAGTGGTGCTATTGCCAATACGGCAAGTGGTTCTACTATCTCTACAGGGGGTATTATCACTACGGCTGATACAATTGACTGCCTCATTCTTGATGCAGCATCAACTGGTGAAAGTGCGGCACGTTTCCGCCTTCACGTTGTCATGGTTGACATCTCTGTCAATCCTGTCGAATCGGCTACGGTGTCTTCTGGCACGTAATCTATCTCTACAGTTTCGTGGGGTTCTGCAAAAACCCCACACTTTATCTCCATAATGTTTTGATATTGTTTTGGAAAGGAGAGAACAATGCGTTTCTTTAAGATACTAAATAAAGATGACATAAAAGTATGTTTGAAAAGTATAGAACAACATGCTTTTAAAGATGGGACACAGACACAACAAACAGAAGGAATGAAGAATAATACAGAATCTTTATCTATTCCTGATGTTGTTCGTAAGTTGATAATAGACAGATTTTATGATACCCACTACGTAGATAGTGTATATTGTCCGACTAGAGTATCGGTTAATTTCTATAATAAATACGAGAAGGATGATTTCTATAACATTCATGTAGATGAATTTAAAGCTAAACCTAAAGCTAATAATGTGTTCTTCGATTACGGTTTCAGTATTAACCTAGACGATAGCCATGAAGGTGGAGAGTTCTTATTACAGACTCCTGAAGCTCAAATATCTAAGAAGTTACAAGCGGGGGAAGCAGCGGTGTTTCCTATTATCTATCCTCACGGCGTAGGGCACGTAACAAAAGGAACACGAAAGAATATCGTAGGGTGGTTATCGTCTAACATATCCTACGAACAATCTTACATATTACATACTCTGTTCGAAGTAAGCTCCTCTGTAGCCTCTGATCTAAGTATGTTCACTAAAGCAAATTTAATCCAGAATTACCTGAAGAAAGAATGGAGTAAATAAAAGATGGCTACCCTCAGTTTAACGACACACTTCACAGTGGACATAGATGACGATGACTCCCATACGATCACGGGCGGGAGTACTACGGCTACTGACGCCATAACGATCACACATTACTTCGATAAGCGTTACGCCATTACTAATACTACTCTCACTGAAATATGGAATGATACGATGCTAGGTGACTTCGATTTCTTATGGGTAGAAGCAGATCAGACCGTAGAGCTACAACTCGTCTGTAACGAAGGCGGCACACTTTCAGGAAGTGACATTCAGAATGGTTTCTGTGTTAAACTTATTGCTGGCGTACCGTTTGTCTTAGGAAGTGATGATAGTAGAAATATGGGCGATATGGCAGGTACGTTCAACGAGAGTAATCACGGTACTGAAATAGATACGTGGGAAAGTACGTGGGCAGCAGATACAATAGACCGTATAGAATGTTATAACTCATCAGGCAGCACGGCTAATGTTCGTGTCTTTGCTGCTACGTAGGAAAATAATATGGATGAAATTTTCAAACAAATGGATAGTGATAGTGCAGGGGATACAGCAGCTAAAAATCATAGAACATTCACTGATCCAAAAAAAGCTGAAGCTTATGAAAAAGAACTAGAAAAGAAAGGCCTTCATGTTATGAAGAATAAAGAAGGTAGAACTATTAGTATTACAGGTGTTCCTCAAAGTGGAGTACAATCAGGCGGCATGATAGGCCAATCTGACATGTCAGCCAAGAAAGCCACTGCCCCTAAGAATAATAAGAAAAAGGTTCCACAGTACTACAAGGGTGGTGGTAAAGTTAAAAAGAACTACGCCTACGGTGGTCGAGTAGCCAAGTACAAGGGGTAAGCTTTAAATGGCGAACTATCTCCAACTAACCAACAGAGTCCTCAACGAACTTAACGAAGTAGAGTTAACATCTAGTAACTTCGGCTCCTCTAGGGGCGTACAAACTATGGTAAAGAACGTAGTTAATAAGTCTATTCACGATGTCTATAACGCTGAAGTGGAGTGGTCGTACCTCTATAAGAGTAAGACACAGCAACTTACAGCAGGGAAGAGACTCTATGCGTATCCTTCTGATGCTCGGAAGATTAATTTTAATTCTTTTATGCTTACTCCTGTTGACCTCATAACCAATGGTGCATTCACTAATAATCTCAGTGATTGGACTACAGTCTCAGGTAGTCCATTCCATACTAAAGCTAGCGGTGATGGTGCAGCGAGACTGAATGCAGCAGAGATCACACAAGCTATCAGTACCGTAGTGAACAAGGAGTACGTAGTACGCACGAGAACATTCGGTGGAGACATTTCCCTACAGATAGGTACGTCATCAGGTGGTGTAGAAATATCCGATACTACTCTATCAATTACTAATCTAGGAGATGGTGAATATAATATAACTAAGTTCACAGCTACAGCAGCGACAACGTACATAAGCTTCTATAACTCAGCATCAGCTAATTACGATGTCGAGGTAGTAGAGGTGACTGAGAACTTCCAGCCACAGCGTCTAGTCTACCTATCCTACAATGAATGGTTAGACTCACACAGTTCATCAGATTTAAGTACGACAATAGCTACTCAGTTCTCTCTTCCCCGATATGTCTATCGTACACAAGATAACGCTTACTTCGGCTTCAGCCCGATACCCGATAAGAGTTCCTATGCTATTACTTTAGACTACTACAAGACACACACTGATCTTTCGGGTTACTCTGATCTACCGACACTTCCTACTCGCTTCCACGACATAGTGGTTAATAGAGCTAAGTACTACGCCTACATGATGAGAGCGAACATGGCAGGAGCGCAGTTGGCAGAGAAGGATTACCTAGAAGGTGTGAAGCGTATGCGTGTAGAGCTTCTTAACCATCAGAACTACTTCTATCCTTCAGGTCTATCAGGTAATACGAATAGCACAATCGGAGTCAATACTTAAACTATGGCTGATATCACAGCACCAGAGTACATCTCACCTTATGTCGTCACCACGGCTGGCGGCTTAGTCCTAGATAGGGATGTGTATACCATGCCCGTAGGTGCTGCATCCATCTTACAGAACTTCGAACCTTCCGTTAAAGGGGGCTATCGCAGACTAAGCGGTACAACTAAGTACGATACTGCTCAAGTAAATGACTCTTCTGCTACCATCTTAGGTGTAGCTGTATTCAATAACAAAGTTATAGCCGCACAAGGAACAGTAGTAGAGGAAAGTGCAGGAAGTGGTTGGACTAGTATAGATACAGGTAGGACTAGCGCAGGACGGTATCGTTTCGAGAAGTACAATTTCACGACCAATGAGGAACGTATTATCTACGTAGACGATGCCAACTTTGCGAGTGTGTACAATGGTACTACCGTCATGGATATCAAAGGCAGTACCGTATTAGCTAAGACAGGATCAGCTAGTAGTAGTTCTACTAGTTTATCAGTTACTGACGCTTCTGGTATCATAGCTGGTATGTACATTACAGGAACTAGTGTAGGTTCTGGTGCTAAAGTATCTAGTATCTCTGGTACTACAGTAACAATGTCAGTAGCGACTACAGGAACGATAAGCAGTGCTACAGTAAACTTCGCAGGTCTAGGTACAGCACCAACTGATCCTAGCATGGTAGCAGCCTTCAAGAACCATATGTTCTATGCAGGAATGAGTTCAGAGCCTAATACTCTTACATTTTCTGCATTAGGCGATGAGAATGATTTTACTTCAGGTAACGGTGCAGGATCGTTAAACGTAGATAGTACTATCATTGCATTAAAGTCCTTTCGTGATTCCTTGATTATATTCTGTGAAGATCGTATCTATAAATTAGAAGGTAATGCTTTAGCAGATTTCGCAATAGCGCCTATCTCTCGTAATGTAGGTTGCTCAGATGCACATAGCGTACAGGAAATAGGTGGTGATGTTATCTTCCTTGCCCCTGACGGCTTACGAACAATTGCGGGTACGGCACGTATCGGTGACGTTGAGTTAGGAACAGTGTCTAAGCAGATACAGGATAGAATTAGTGATGTTGGCTTCACTAATATCTCTTCAGTGGTGATACGAAATAAGAGTCAATATCGTCTATTCTATCCTAGTGGTGGTGTAGAAAGTGCCTCTAAAGGTATCATAGGCGTTCTGAAATCTAATCCTTCAGGACAGATAGGATGGGAATACAGTGATATCCGTGGTGTCAAACCCTCCTGTTGCGACTCTGGCTTCGTATCGGGGGTAGAAAAGATAATACACGGGGGTTTCGATGGGTATGTGTACCTTCAAGAGTCTGGGAATACATTCTCCGGTACAGCAATGAAAGCAATCTACCGTTCTCCTGATCTGACAATGGGAGATGCAGGTATCCGTAAGATCATGCAGCGTATTAATGTTAACTATGATCCTGAAGGTGCAGTGGATGTTAATTTATTTGTTAAGTATGACTTCGAAGACACAGGAACACCACAACCGGGTTCATATAATCTCACTACGGCAGATACAGCCGCCGTCTACGGTGATAGTGGAACATTATACGGTTCTGCAGTCTACGATGCAGAAGGTATGCCCATCGTACGTACCTCAGTAGAGGGGAGTGGCTTCACTGTAGTCGTACGTTTAGAAGACTCAAGCAGTAATCCCCCTATAACTTTAAAAGGTTTTGAATTAGAATTTACACCGGGAGCGAGAATGTAATATGGCAGGATATTCAGCAAGAGCAAGCACCTACACTACAGGTGATACAATTTCAGCGGCAGATACAAATGATGAATTTGACACTATCTTAACTGCTTTCGGAACATCAGGACACGTACACGATGGCTCTGCAGGTAACGGTGGTAACGTAACTGCACTACGAGGTCATGCCTTAACATTCGGATTGGGTACAGCAGGAACTGACGTTGTTATCACTTTCGATGGTGAAACAGGTGACGGTGTGTTCTCATGGATGGAAGATGAAGACTACTTTAAATTCAGTGATGACTTGATGATAGTAGATAATGAATCACTTATATTTGGTAGTGACTCTAATATCCTTATTCAATACGATGAAACTACGACTGATTCATTACGTATCTCTGCAGCAGAAGGCGCAGGACTAGCTATTACATTGGCTGCAGACGAAGGCGATGATGCAGGTGACGAATGGAAAGTAAACATTGCTGACGGCGGAGTAATGACATGGGGCAACGATAAGAACAGTGCAGGTACGTACGTAACACACGTAACACTTACTCCTCATGCCACTGTAGCTAGCTCCACTGTAGCATTTGCTGGTGGTGTCACTGTAGCAGGTGACTTAACAATCACTGGCGATGACTTGACGATGGGTACGAATACCTCTGGCTTTATCATGGTTGCAGATGGTACTAATTTCAATCCCGTAGCCGTATCAGGTGATGTTACGATGGCGTCTAATGGTGCAGTTACCATTGCTAATCAAGCAGTAGAAAATGCAATGTTAGCTGATGATGCGGTAGGTGCAGATGAACTAGCAGCTAACGCTGTAGTCGATGCGAGTGTAGCTTCTGGTGCAGCGATTGCCGTATCAAAAACTGCCCTCACTGCAGGTACTAATATTTCATTATCTACTAACACGTTAAACGTTGACGATGCTTTCTTAATTAATAGTGGAGATGACACAACAAGTGGTGTGGTAACTTCTGCTGGTTATAAATTAAATGTAGGTGCAGGTAGTGGTGATGTTACAACTCAGTTTCAACAAGGCGGTACTACTCTCTTTGCTGTAGGCATTGATGACTCTGACAGTGAAAAGTTTAAGATACATTCCAGTACAGCCTTAGCAGATACAAGTGACTTTGAGATAACTTCTGCAGGAGTTGTGTCATTAGCTAGTGATCTTAATGTAGGTGGTGATCTTGTAGTTACAGGTGATTTTACAGTCAATGGCGATACTACAACTGTAAACACGGCAACACTATCTGTAGAAGACCCGTTAATCATCATGGCTTCAGGGAATAATTCAGCCGATTCAGTAGATATTGGTTTCTATGGATTGTACGATACATCTGGTTCTCAAGACTTATATTCTGGTCTGTTCAGAGATGCAAATGATAGCGGTAAATGGAAGTTATTTAAAGATTTACAAGTTGCGCCCACTACGACTGTTAATGTAAGCGGAACAGGATACGCTACTGGTTCGTTAGTTGCGAATCTTGAAGGTAACGTAACAGGAAATGCTAGTGGTACTGCCGCAACTGTTACAGGAGCAGCGCAAAGCAATATCACCTCACTAGGTACACTCACTACCTTAACAGTAGACAGTGTTATAATTAACGGTACGAATATAGGACATACTAGTGATACAGATGCTATGGCTATATCCTCTGGTGGCGTAGTTACATTCAGTCAAGTACCCTTATTTCCTAACGATACTATCGAAACAGCCGACATACAGGCAGACGCTATAACAGGTGCGAAGATAGCAGATGACGCTTTAGACTCAGAACACTACACTGATGGGAGTATTGATCTAGCTCACGTAGCTACTGCAGCTAAAACAGAATGTATAGCAATTGCATGTTCTGATGAAACGACTGCATTGGCGACAGCAACAGCACAGGCTACATTCCATATGCCTTATGCTTTCTACCTTACAGGTGTTAAAGCAGGATTAACAACTGCACCTGTAGGTTCTGTGTTCACAGTAGACATTAACGAGGCAGGTTCTACTATCTTAACTACTAAATTGACAATTGACGCAAGTGAGAAGACAAGTGGTACTGCTGCTACAGCAGCCGTTATAGGAGGTGCTGGTCCTGCATTAGCTGCAGATGCTTTAATGACAGTAGACATTGATGGCGTAGGTTCTAGTACTGCAGGTACTGGTCTTAAAGTCTATCTAATAGGTTATCAAACATAAATGTTTATAATGCACCCCTTTAGATACGCTGCTGGTGGATACCAACCCGCTGGTGCGTTGATGTTCGATGGTAGCGCTGATTATCTACACCGATCACCCGGCTCAACGACGGGCAATAAAAAGTTTACTTTTTCCTGTTGGTTGAAAAGGGCAAAGCTTTCAACATCCAGCACTATCTTTAGTGCGTGGACAAATGACACTAATCGTAGCGCCATACATATAGAAGACAATGGGTTCCTCGATTTACTTTCGGATGTTGGCGGCTCTCGTCATAGTGACTTACATACGACAAGTACATATTTAGACCCGACTTCATGGTTTAATTTAATTCTAGTCTATGATTCCACCGTTTCAACGCCCAGCGGTTCAAGTATTTTTTTCATGATTAACGGCACAAAAGTTGTTGAAGGCGGTTATGGTGAATTAGACGCTCACGTTTACCCCTCGCAAAATCAAGTTACTCAATGGTTAACATCTGGTACACAGATGGCAATCGGTATGAACAATTATGGCGATACACCTATACTATTTTATAGTGGGTATATGGCCGATGCAATTTTATTGGATGGTACAGCTTCAACAAATGGAAGTGAGTTTGGGGAGGCTGACGAAGACACAGGCATCTGGGTTCCAAAAGACCCTAGTGACTTAACATTTGGTACTAATGGCTTCTGGTTAGACTTTGCTTTGGCACAGGGCAGTGGCAATGGACCGGGAAACGATGTAAGCGGAAACGATAATGATTTCACTAATGTTAGTTTTACCGCTGCTCAAACGACTACCGATTCACCTACTAACACATCTAGTGATGATAGAGGGAATTACGCAACATTTAATCCGTTGGCTCCAACATCAGACATAACTTTTAGTTTAGGGAATACTAAAGTTGTGAACGCATCGACTAATGCTCATCGGTTGGCCCCAAGTACACTAGGCGTGAGTGGCGGTAAGTGGTATTGGGAATATACAGTAGACGCTATTGGAACTGCTGAAATGATGCTTGGAGTCTCCCCGGCAGAGGGTCACTCTTTGACGTCTTATGTTGGCAATCCTGCTGATGGGTTTGCATACGTAGGTGGAGGGACTAAATATAACAGTGCGTCAAGTGCGTCTTACGGAGCTACATTCACAACAGGAGATATTATCGGGGTTGCTCTTGATCTTGATAACGGAAATATATTCTTTTCTAAAGACGGAGCGTGGCAAAATTCAGCAACGACGGGTGAGATTGCAGCAGGTACAGACACTAACGCTGCGTATACTACGTTGTCAGCGACCAATACATACCTACCCTCTTGGTCATCTTATGGCGGGAGTGGATCAGCCACTATCAATACAGGCCAGACAGCCTTCAGCTATACGCCACCTACGGGCTTTAAGAAAGTCAATACATCTCACTTCGCAGAGGTTTCGAAACCAGCAGACTTCTATAACACAGTTTTATGGACCGGCGATGGAGTGGCTATAGGTTCCGGCGGTCAAACTATAACGGGGGTTGGGTTTCAACCCGATTTTATTTACGTGAAACAACGGAACTCTGGCAACTATGGCGCTCTTTATGATTCATGTCGTGGTGTAACTAAATTAATTTATCCCGACTTGGCGAACGCCCAAGGCACATTGGCTGAAGGCGTTGCGACCATTAACTCTGACGGGTTCATTGTAGGGAACAATAGCCAAAATAACACAGACTCCGCAACTTATATCGCGTTTTGTCTTAAAGCTGGAGGAGCACCTACCGCAGATAATTCTGTATCTGTTGCTAACGGTGCGACTATGACAAGTGGCTCTGTATTTAAAAATGGGGCAGCGCATAGTTTTACACCACACGATGATGCCACAATTTTCCCCACGCGAATGACCATTGCATCGCATGGCGGGTTTTCAATTATAAAATACGAGGGGGATGGTGATTTAGGCAAGATTCCACACGGCCTTGATAGAGCGCCAACTTGTTTAATTGTGAAAAATCTTGATACGTCTAATAACTGGTTGGTTCAAATTCCCGGCGATCCGACAGACTATATGGACTTCGACAGAGACTTTGTTCGAGCAGACAACTCGGAAATGTGGAATGATACAGCGCCTACCGCAGACCTAATCACTGTGGGGAAATCTTCTGCTGCTTCAGCGGCAACTAATGGTGATGGCAATGATCTAATTGCATATGTCTTCGCCAACACACCCGGCCTTATATCTACAGGGACATACACTGGAAATGGAAATGCGTCGGGGCCTTTTATTACTACGAATTTCAGACCAGCTTGGCTGCTACTAAAAAGATTAGACGGGAACAACTCAGCGTCCGTTAATGAAAACTGGGTTATTCACGATTCCGTTAGGAACCCTTATAATCCCTCAACTACAGTAACTATTTCAGACTCAAATGTAGCTGAAAGAACTACAGATAGTGGCGGTTCTTTGACCCTTAACGTAGACCTTCTTGCGACAGGGTTCAAAATCAAAACGACTTCAACGGTTGTGAATACATCCGGCAGTCCATATATGTATCTAGCACTTGCTGGCTCTGCAGCGGCCTCGAACAATAGAGTGCGTTGATAATGGTTGGGATGCTTTGGGTTCGTTCATTAGAGTTGGTTCCGTTTACTACCCCAATACTCCCGAAGGTAAACGTA
>TARA_R110002073_G_scaffold42145_2_pt1 | contig 18329 bp, 15 predicted proteins | sample TARA_R110002073 | Tara Oceans TARA_R110002073 (sample SAMEA4397174) | marine metagenome | biome: Polar Biome; feature: [DCM] deep chlorophyll maximum layer (ENVO:01000326); material: water (ENVO:00002006), including particulate matter (ENVO:01000060) such as... | depth 40 m
AGATAATTATAAAAAATCACTTGTTGATATATTAATGACAATGCGAGAAATAGATAGCAAAAAAATATTTGAATCAGATGACGAAGTTGGCCAATCATTTAAATCAATATTAAAAACTATAGAATCTTTAGAGGAGTTAAACATTGACAAAACAACTTAGCCCAGTAGAGCAATTCTATATTGATATAGAAGAGTTACGGGAACAAGAAAGGTTAGATGCTTTATTACCACCAAAGGCTAGAAGAGGCCGACCTAGAACTAAAAAAATGTATTTTACACCTGAAACAGAGCTAGCAATAATAGCATATAATGGTGAAGAAAATCAAAGATTGAAAAATAAGGTATATAATGAATTTATACAATACCCATTTGAAAAATTATCTGAAAACATAATACACACGTTTAAGTTTTATTATTTTGATGGTGGTACTAGAGAAGTACAACAAGAAGTAATTGCATTTCTAATTGAAAAGATGAAAAAGTTTACTCCTGGTAAAGGTAAAGCCTTTTCATACTTTGGCCAAATTACTAAAAATTATTTGATACAAAATAATAATAAAAACTATAGAGATTTAAAAAATAAAGCCCCAGTAACAGTTATAGATTTCCAAAGAGATTTGGGAGCAGAATCAGCACTAGCTGAAAAACGTGATGGATTGGATATTTTTATGACTAGCTTTACTCAATATTATCATAATAAGGTTGAAGAAAGTTTTAAATCGGTTAGGGATAAACGCATAGCATACGCAGTTTTAAAATTGTTCGAGGACAGAAAAAACATTGAAATTTTCAATAAAAAGGCATTATATATTATGATTAGAGAGATGACTAACACCAAAACACAACATATAACAAAGGTGGTCAATGTCATAAGGACAGATTTTGCAAGATTATATAAAAACTTTGAAAACGGAGCATCATTTCAATAAAAAAACTATATTTATACATGGTTATAACAATAGGTTATTAAATAAAGGTTATATGAATAGCGCGAGGTTATTCAATAAAGGCTTAAAAGAAGAGAGCATTCTAAACAAGCAAAAACAAAGAGAGGAAATTTTATGAAGAAAATTATTTTAACAGTAGTATTGGCATGTGCAACTATTTTAGCAACACAAGCACAAACAAAAGGCGACTGGTACATTGGTACTGGTGACGTAGCAAACGTAGCATGGACAGAATTAGCAGTTAGTCCAACTGTAGGTTACGGTGTAACAGATAACATTATGGTAGGATTATCTGTATCACAAGCAGATTCAACGGTTGACGTATCGTATGACTTACATGCGAGATATTTCGTAAAAGGATATTTTGTATACGCTGCAACTAGTGGATTAGATACTGAGACGTTAAGTCTTGGTGTAGGTAGATTATTCACAATACACAAAGGTATTTATATAGACCCAAAATTGGTTTATAATACCGCTCAAAAGACAACTAACCTTACGTTAGGTTTCGGTCTTAAATTTTAATTAACACCCAATAGTGGGTAAATGCTCTCGGAAAATTATTAACATTAAACAACAGGAGAAAAGAAAATGGAAAACGTAATTAAATATATTACAGGATTCTTTGGTGGATTAAGTACAGTACTTATGGCTATTCTTCCAGTAACGATCTTATGGTTCGTATTAACTGGTGGATCAGTATTTGGAATGGACGTAATCGCAAACCTTACTACATTAGTAAATGGGTTTGGTCAAGGAGGATTCGCAGGATTAGTAGTACTAATCATAGTAGCATCATTTTTTGTCAAGAAATAATTGATAAAAACATATAAGTGATTAAAGCCTGGAGTTAATAGCTCCGGGCTTTTTTATTTTCCCATGACTCTGATATTTATAGTAAACAAGGAGATATAAAATGTTCGAAGATGAAATATTTGAAGGAAAACGCTTTTCTGATTTATTAAAAGAAATACATACAAATTCAAAGAAAAAAGATAAGCAAATAAATTCATTAATTGGTCAATTACAACCGTTAGTTAAAAATATAACTGATGCAACAATATTGGTACCACTAATAAAAGACTATATAGATGCAGGCATAAAAAATGATGATGCGTTAATAAAAATGGCAAGTATAATTCAAAGAGCAAGTTCAAGGTCATCTACAGAAGGAGGAGACTTTTCGCTATCAGACGACGAGAAAAAACAATTATTAGAAACAGTTAAAGACACTGCAAATGTAGAATGGGAAGACGAAAATGCCAAGAGTAACGAGAAGTAAGCCGAGCAACCCCAATCCACAGGGACAAAAAGGCCAAAACGCTCAAAATATAATAAGTCAAGTAATAGAACCAGCAGAGGTTGTTGACGTTATTATGGATCCATCCCACCCATCATGGAGTCCAGATAAGAGGCGTGTAATAGGAACAGTGATGGCAAGGCCTATTGTTAGACAATTTGGCCAACCAATAGATAATTTAGAATGGTATTCTCCACTAAATTCAAATGTATCACAATATCCATTATTAGGTGAAATAGTACTTTTAATAAATGCACCTTCAAAATCTGCACAACTACTTAAAGAAGGGTCTTCAAAATATTATATGTCTGTCGTAAACGTTTGGAATTATGTAAACCATAATGCACTACCCGCATCTAGCTACAATATAAATGCACCAGATAACGATCCTTCTTCTAATTATAGGGGTTTTACTGGAAATTCTAAAGGTGGATATAATGATGTTCCTTACGGTGAAACATTTGAGGAAAAGGTAATACCTAGAGTTTTTCCATTTGAAGGAGATATTATATATGAAGGGAGATGGGGCCAAAGTATACGTTTTGGAAGTACTGTTGCTGAATCAACAACAGAAAACCCTTGGTCAAGTGATGGTGATGATGGTGATCCAATAACAATTATTTCAAATGGTTTATCAACAGAAGATAGTGCATACCACTTGGAAGATATAAATGAAGATGCATCAGGAATATGGATGTGTGATGGTCAAAGTATACCAATAGATGTAGCCTCAAAAAATGCAGATTCATATGCTCAAAGTTTTGCAGGTGCAAAAAGTGCAGAAAGACTTGCAATTGCAGGAGCTGAAGGACCATCAACAACAACTGACGCTGGAGCAAGTTCAGGTGGAGCATCGGCAGCAAACGCAAATTCCTCCCCAGGTAGTGAAAATCAAGCGGAAGGAGATTATGCGGCAACCCCAGAAACCACAGTTGTAGAGGCAGACGCAGAAATAGAAGAAGCAGTTGAAGAATTAGAAGAGGTTGGAGAATTTGATGCATATAGAAATGGTAAGTTTGTAGAAAAAATTGAATGTGTGGTAATAGATAGAAAAATAGTAAATAAAGCCTTTGCAGATAAAATACTAACAGTAAAACAAGCCGCACAAAAAGACGGAGTGTCTGTAAAATTAAATAGTGGGTTTAGGCCCATGGAAACAGCATCAGGCCCAGGTTGGTCAACTTCTGGCCAAATGACCTTAAGAAGAGCAAATGCTGGTACTCAGGTTGGAGGAAATAAATCAGGACTTTCAGCAGCCGCAGGAAATTACGAAGATGGTTTTTCAGCACAAAAACGACAAGGTGGATATTTCAAACCATTAACTGCTGGTCCAGGATATTCTAACCACCAAAACGGTAAAGCATTTGATATTCAAACTGGAATGGGGAAAAGTCAAAGTGCATATTCAACAACAACAAAAACTTGGAGGTGGTTGGTTGCAAATATGCATAAATATGGGTTTATAAGGTCAGTTAAAAAAGAAAGGTGGCATTGGGAATACTCTCCTGGATCAGGAATGTTTTCAAGAGTACCAAGAAACCATGGTACATGGGACAATTTAGTATAAGGAGAATAAATTATGGCATACTCACCAGATGCACCAAGTGTATATTCAGGAAAACAGGTAATAATAAATTCAGATAGATTATTATTTAATGCAAAAAATGATTCAATATTAATAATTGCAGATCAATCTATTGGTATGTCTACAAATGGTACATTTAATGTTGACACTGGAGAAGAAACAATAATAAATAGTCCTGAAATATATCTAGGATTAGATGCTGTAGAACCTGTAGTTTTAGGTGATACATTATTAGGATTACTAGAAGAATTATGTGATGCACTTGCAGCAGAAACCCACCCAACGCCAGTAGGTCCGTCAGGACCACCAATAAACGCAGCGGATTATTCATCAATTAAAAGTAGACTTAAAACATTTTTAAGCCCACAAAATTACACACTATAACTATGCCATTTTTACCACCAGTATTTCAAGCAGCGTTAACTTCAATAGAGTCAAATCCACCTGGAACAAGGCTTGACTTTGCAAACGCATGGGCAGATGCATTTTTTAATGCATTTGGAACTGGTCCAGCAGCTGCTCCATCTTTAACTGGTACAGCAGCAAGAGCAGCTGCTTTTGGTATATTCTTAGGAGCATATGAAGGTTCAGAACCAGCAGATAACCCGCCAGGAATAAATACAATGAAGGCTGGAGCAGCTGCTTTCGTAACAACGCTAGCCCTTGGAACACTGCCAGTTTTTGCATCAGTACCACCAACAAGTCCTTGTCCTACTTGGGATCAATATGCATCAAACGGAATGAATACAACTCAACCAGGTATTATGCCTGGATTGATGACAACTGCAACATATACATGGTTATTGGGTGGAATTGCAACCCAAACAACATCGGGAGTTGTTGTACCCTGGGCGTAACAAATTATTGGATACTTTGATATTTATATAGGAAGAACAGTGCTAACAACAATAGGAGAATTAATATGAAAAAATCTGATTTAGTAAGAGTGATTAGAGAGGTTATACGCCAAGAAGTAAAAAAGGTCGTAAAAGAAGAACTTAAAGCTATTGCACCTAAAAAAGAAGGAAACCCAAACGAATTTTCAAGTATGATGGAACATGCTGATGAATTGTTTAATGGTCCAAAAACTCAAAAACAAAATTTTACCAATGATCCAGTGCTAAATGATATACTAAATGAAACAGCAAATACAACATCAGACTGGCCAACTATGGGTAATAAAACTTTAACTTCAAGAGATGCAATGGTAAACTCTCTTGGGATAGGTAATCCTGACCAATTATTTGGTGGAAATAATGGAAAACCAACGGCTCAACAAATGTTGCCTAACGATAGAAAACATGTTGAAATAAAACCTGAATTAGAGAAAGCATTAACTAGAGATTATAGTAGTTTAATGAAAGCAATAGATAAAAAGAAAAAATAGTAAAAAATGGCATCATATACATCACAAAATAATAATAACAGTAATAATATAGAGTCAGGACTCTATGTTGAAGACAATAGTAGGACGAAAACTACTATCGCCGTTACAGGAGGTGGGTATATAACTGATGGAATAATATCTAATGAAAGACCACAAGGTAGATCTTCATATAGAGCCAGAGAATTTGGAAGAGCAGCACCACTAGATTTCGAACCAGATATAGCTCTTGGTTTAAAATTACCGTTTAAGGATAATAGTGGTAGATTATTTGATGTAAATTATTTATCAATTGACCAAGCTATGGACAATTTAAAAAACCTATTGTTGACTTCTAAGGGTGAACGTGTAATGCATCCTAGATTTGGAACAAGGCTTAGAGAATCTTTATTTGAGCCTAATTTCCCAAAACTAGTAACCTTTGTGACTGATGAAATAAATGCTGCTATAAAATTTTGGATGCCATACATATTGGTTGACAACTTAAGTGTAACTATACCAGAAAATGGAGCAAATCAAACCTCATTTAAGGATAGAATGCATGGTTTAAGGGTTGAATTAACATTTAGCCTAGCAAACAATAAATTAGATAAAAGAATAATAGTATTAGAAATTAAGGCAGATTAACTATGGGAATACAAACAACTAAAAAAGATTTAAGATATTTGAATAAAGACTTTTCAAATTATAGAGAAAAGTTAATAGATTATTCTAAGACTTATTTTCCTGATACGTTTACTGATTTTAATGAAACATCTCCAGCAATGGTTTTTATTGAAATGGCTTCTTATGTTGGTGACGTATTATCATATTATTTAGATAACCAACTAAGGGAAAGTTTATTAACAGAAGCACAGGAACGTTCAAATGTAATGTCTATTGCTAGAGGTATGGGGTATAAAACTCCTCCATCAATAGCATCTAGTTGTACATTAGATGTATATTTATTGGTACCATCTCTAGGAACTGGAATTTCTGCAGCACCAGATTGGAGATATGCACCTACTGTAGACGCAGGGTTAAGAGCAACTGCTGCTAAATCATCAATAGAATTCTTTTCTCTTTCCCCAATAGATTTTCAATATTCTAGTTCATTAGATCCTACAGATGTTTCGGTATATAAAATAGATACAAATGGTAATCCAGAATCTTACCTATTAAAAAAACAGGTAACAGTACAATCTGGTAAAGAAAAAGAATTTAAGTATGAGTTTGGTAGTCCTATAAAATTCGACAAATTAAATTTACCAGCAAACGATATTGTTGAAATACTGGATGTTAGAGACTCAGACAATAATAAATGGTATGAGGTAGATTATTTAGCCCAGAATACAATATTTGAAGATGTTAGAAATACTGCAATTGAAGATTCAGAATATGCTCAATATAGTAGTGAATCTCCATACCTATTAAAATTAAGAAGAACAGGTAGAAGATTTACAAAAAATACATTGCCTGATATGACAACAGAACTGGCGTTTGGAGCAGGAAACTCAGGTAATGCTGATGAGTTAATAGTTCCTAATCCAGATAATGTTGGAATGTCGCTACCATATGGAAACACAACTACTATGGATAACGCTTGGGATCCATCAAATACTATGTTTACTAGAGCATATGGACAAGCACCTGCAAATACAACACTAACTGTTAGATATTTGTGTGGTGGTGGTATCCAATCAAACGTAAAGGCCGGCCAAATTACAGATGTATCATATGTTAATTTTACAAAAGACGCTGACGGATTAAATAATGCAACCTTTCAATTTGTACAAGATTCAATAGCAGTTAGTAATCCAGAACCAGCTACTGGTGGTAAATCTAAAGAAACAATAGAAGAAATACGACATAATGCAATTGCATTCTATGCCTCTCAACAAAGAGCGGTTACTAGGGAAGACTATATAATTAGATCATATACTATGCCACCAAGATTTGGTAATATAGCAAAGGCTTATATAATACAAGACGAACAAGAAAATATTAAATCTGGTAATATTGTACAAAATCCTCTTGCACTAAATCTATATGTTTTAGCATATAACAAGGATAAACAATTAACCAATGCAAATAGTGTCACAAAGGAAAATCTTAGAAACTATTTAAGTATGTTTAGAATGCTAACAGACGCTGTAAATATTAAAAATGGTTTTATAGTTAACTTAGGCGTAGATTTTTCTATAATACCTTTACCAGGTTATCAAGGAAAGGCTGTTTTATTAAAGTGTATTGCAAGACTAAAACAAATTTTTAGAATTGATCAGTGGCAAATGAATGAACCAATAATATTAGGAAATATAGCAACTGAATTAGATAAAATAGAAGGGGTTCAAACTGTTGTTGAATTATCTGTTCATTGCAAACATGATAAGGCTTCAGGGTATTCTGGAAACTATTACGATATACAGTCGGCGACTAAGAATAAAATAATTTATCCATCCCAAGACCCATGTATATTTGAAATAAAATACCCGCAATCAGATATACGTGGAAAGGTTGTGACCTTTTAGGAGAAAATAAATGATATATTCAATAACAGCAAAAAAAGATACAACATTATATGAATGGACGTCTAGTATAAATACTGGTATAGACGAGGTATTAGAAATACAAAAAACTGTTTCTTCATCTAATACTGCCAATATATATAATTCTAGAATACTTATTAACTTTGACCTATCAGGTATTGACAGTGAAATTAATGCTTCAAACATTCCACATGCTACACAATCAAATGCACCAAAATACTTTATTAATTTATACACTATTGCTGCAAGAGGACTGGCCTATAAATATGGATTAGAGTCTTTCCCTGTTTCGCAATCTTGGGATATGGGTAAAGGTAGAAGAATCGATAAAGGAACTATTGGTGGAGTAATTAGCCATGAAACCGAAGGTGCAAGTTGGAATTATAGAGATGGTGAACAATATTTTGGAACATATTGGGCAACACAAAGTGCAGCTAGTAGTCAATTTGAATCCGGTACTACTGGGTCATTTTCATCTACTCCAGGTGGTAGTACTTGGCATATAGGCTATGGTATCGGATCACAATCATACGACTATGAAGAAACAGATGTTAGAATGGATGTAACAGATATTGTTGAACATTGGCTAACTGGAAGTATGCCTAATGAAGGATTTGTTATTATGAGAAGTGGGTCTACTCAACCGGGAATTATAGACGAAGAACGAAACGGTAAATCGTATGGCCAACTACAGTTTTTCTCCACAGACACCCACACAATATATCAACCAAGATTAGAGGTTTGTTGGAATGATAGGGCTAATGTTGGTGGAACAAATACAATAACCGTAACAGACGAAAATATAGTAGATATTAAAAATAAAGGAACATATAAAAGGTCAGATAGGGCCCGAATAAATATTATTGCTAGACCTAAATTTCCTCCAAGAACATATGCAACAACATCAGAAGCCTTGACAAAATATAGATTACCTACATACTCTTATTGGTCTGTTAAAGATATGATAACGGAAGAAACAATAATACCATTCTCAAGCGAATCTACTTGGATAAGTAATGATAGTAATGGTAGCTACTTTAATTTGTGGATGGACCAATTTTATGAAGAAAGAAGATATAAGTTTGTTTTAAAAAGTATTACTGGACCATATAAAAATCCAACCTCAACAAAAATATATGACAATGAATATACCTTTAAGGTGATTAGATAATGAGATATAATAGAAAAACTGCTAGAAAAAATGCTGTAAAAAAGGCAAGAGTAAAAGATAGGAAATCATTTAGTTCTAAAAGACCGTCTTTTCCTACTAGTCCAATATTACCTAGGTCTAATAAAACTGTCCGTAAGGTAGTTAGAATGAAGCCAGGTTTTCCTGACAGATTTGAGTCATATGAAGATACTAGAACTCCTTTCGCAAGAGCATGCGTTATTGAATCATCCCAACAATCAAAAGAACCATACGTACTAAGAAAAGACTTTGACTACTCATTGGGATCTTTTTCAATAAAACCAGCAGACAAAAATAGAAAGGCAACGGACAGTGGTGATGAGGATGGAAATGAGGTTGTAAAAACGGAAAAAGTAATTAGAACAGCAACAGGAATAATAATATCTACGGAAAACTCTGCAGACAATCTTGAAAACTATATTGTTGCAAATGCTAGATATGTTTTCGAACAGGCAGACTATGAAAGAATAATAAATACAGAATTTAGTGAACTTGCACTTACACCTAAACCTCTTGACGGACCTAACAAATCTCCAACGGTCATAGATATGCTCATATATCCAGGACATGGAACAATAGATGGAGAACATTCTGATGGATGGTCTATCCAAACACTTCTTGAAATAGGAGAACCAAGTTATCAAGTACACTCAAATAATAATTTAGCAATTGTTGCAGATGCATATAGTTATATAGACAATGACGGATCAAGGGTAGACGGAGACCTAACATTTACTTGGAAATTTACAGCCGATGGAATGGGTAGAGCAATAAACTCTGTTGTAGGAAACCAAAGGGTATTAAGGTTATACAACATACAACTTGCACAGAGAGGTAGATATACTTGCGAAATATCCAATGAAAAAGGTATTAGTTATACTAAGTCGTTATTTATTAATCCAATTGGTGGACTATTACAGGAATTAAATGAAGACGGATTACCGCTTGGAACATATATTAGAGATGAAGACCATGATTCTAAATATTCTCAGTATGACGACTACTGGGATTATGACGAAGAAAATCAACGTTGGTTTATGGCAGAAAGAATAGGTGACTCATGGGTTGAATCCCAAAACTCAAAACCTAAAATGGGGGTTAGAACAAATCAATATGGTGCTTCAATGGCCCCAATAATTGTAAATAAAAATAGGGCGTACTAATGGCTACAAGAATAGAAACATATAAACCCGAAGATATAAAGCTAATTAAAACTAGACCAATGTTCACTAATTTTGGAACAATTGGTGAAGATGACTATGTAGAATTACATGTTTTAAGTGGTGATAATGTATTGGAGAGTGACTATAATGTTAATGGTTGGTCTATATTAAAGGAAGATACTAAAAATTCTTCTCCAACAATAAAACTTGATATTCACAATGACATTAGAGATTTAGGATATAGGTCTGGTAGATTTAATCTTCAATATAACTTTTTTAGAAAAATTGTTGGTGATAATACTAATTCTCTTATTATAGAAGAAATATCTAAAACTAGGCAAGAAATTAGAATAAGGCCCAAAGACCCATTTAATATTCCATTGTGTGAAGAGTTAATATCTTTTGGAAATAGAGAACATGATGTCAATAGGGTTGATATAGAGGTTGACTTTTTTAGAGACATTAGATTAAATTTTGGAGAAGGATTTACACCATTAGCAATTAACTGGATGATAGATTACCAAGTTTTTCCAGAATATCCATATTCTCTTGTAATTAAATTATATGAACCTTTACCTAAAGAAATACAAGAACGCGATGAGTTGTGGATTGTAAAGGCTATAGTAGAATCTATATTAGAACCTATACTTATAGAATATGATGCACCTAGTGCAATACCAAATACATTAGCCCCTGCAGATTTTACTACTCCACAAAAATTTGATTCTCCTTCCCCAACAGGTTACAAAACTTGGGATGATATACTTGGATCTTCAGATTCAACAAATACTGTTAGAAATAAATTATTATCTAAATACTTAAATAACTCTTCTAGTTTAGGAGACGTTAGATTAAACTTTGACTTTAATATACAAGGATACGACTTTTCAAAATTAGTTCACTTTGGTAGTGCTGTTGAAAAACTTGAAAATTTTAAATATAAACTAACTAAAATAGAATCATATTCAGCTTCAATTGCTGGATTAACTTCGGATTTAATTGGGCTTTCTGGTACTGGTGCAACTGGATCCTTTGAATACACTACAAATGTTACAAAATATACAAAACTACAAGCAAGTTTAATTGGTACATTTGATGAATTTGAAAACCACCTATATTATGAATCTGCTTCAGGTATATCTACTACATATGGAGATATATGGCCTATAACATGGCCAAAAACATCACAAGTAGAACCATACGAACTTGCAAAGGTAAAATCACTAGAAGTAAAAGATTGGTATGGTAGTTTAGATAAAGGAGAAACTGCTTATTTTGGTAGAGGTGCAATATATTCTGCTTCATTATACGATGCATCAAATGATGATAGGTTATTAAGATTAATTCCATCCCACATACAAGAAGACCCAGATAATAGTCAATACTTATTATTTACAGAAATGATGTCACAACATTTTGATTATATATACTTTTATATAGAGGCATTATTAGATATACATAAGAGAGATAACCCATTATATGAAGGTGTATCTAAAGATTTAATACAACCAATATTAGAATCCTTTGGTTGGTACCCTCACCAAGGTTTTGATTTTGATGATTTATGGTCATATGCTATGGGAACAGATACTGCTGGTAGCTATGGTGGAAACCAAATAAATTATACAGCTGACTTTACCCAATCAGTAACATATGCCAATAATTCTCAAGCAAGTCAATCTTTTTCTAAAGAAGAAATAACAAAAGAACTATGGAAAAGAATATTAAATAATTTACCCGGCTTATTAAAAACAAAAGGTTCTGAAAGAAGTATTCGTGCATTAATTAGTACATATGGATTACCTCCTAGTATATTGAGAATATATGAACATGGTGGACCAGAAAAATTACCAAATAGGCACTCAAAAATAATTTACGACAGATTTAATTATGCCTTAAAAATAGATAGTGGATCTAGTGCTGCAGATGCACATATTGAAGGCCCTTGGGGAATTGCATCTGCAAAAGACGGACCAAATAGATACCCAGACACTGTGGAATTTAGGTTTAAAATCCCAGATAGAACAGATGATGGAGGACATTGTGGAGGAGTAGTTCTTGATAATATGTTAAAGCACAATACTGTTTTATGGAATCTACATAGTGGAAGTGTTTCAATAGTAGCAGAGCATACTACATCCCAATACCCAGCTGCACCCGCGCATAGTAAAATTGGAAGGGTTGGTTTTTACCTAAGTGGAAGTCAAAACATATATAATGCGGTAACTGATTGGGGACCTATATTTGATGGAAACTGGTGGACACTAGTATTGTCAAGATTTGATGCAACAAAGGTTGCTGCTGACGAAGACTATGCTTGGCCAGAAACATCTACTATGTCAAGTCACGCCAACAATCCAAATGGTATTACATATCAAATGTTTTGTAAAAAACAAGGTGACTTTTCTCAATTTGGTAAAATAAGTCACGCATTATCAGCCTCACTTAAATTAGTAGGTACATCTGCAGACAAATATGCAGCAAACTCTGCTTGGGGTACCGATGTAGAATCGTTAGTATCTCAATCGACTGGTTTAAGTATAAATGCATTAAGCAATTTTAGTTCAAGTGGAACAGATGGATACTCATATACAACCCCTGCATCTTCTTCACCAGATACATCGGGATGGAGATCGGTAGATTTTACATATCCAATACACCATGCTAACTCTGCAAGTACACAAAAACAATACCTTGGTGGAAAAACTGATGGAGACTGGATAACTAAATTTACAGATTCTACAGCAATGTCAAGCAATGTAATGGGTCACATGCCTAAATCTTTTTCTGGTTCAATGCAAGAATGGAGGGTATACCATCATCACATATCTGAATCAGTTGTAGACATCCACACAGGTGCACCAAGATCTATAATAAATAGAAAGGTAACTGCATCATATACAGATTTATTGGGTAGATGGTCTCTTGGTTGTGATATGAATAAGTATGACTTTACAAATGGTTCACATATATCGTCATCAGCACCAAACTATAGTTTAAACCCATGGACGCTCGGATTAGATACAACGGCAAAATTTAGAAATTTTAATAGTATTGGTTTAAACCAGTATGAAGCTGTAGAAGAAAGACACTTTACTCTAAGCCCTAGAAATATAGGCCAGTCACCATACTCAGAAAAAATAAGAATAGAAGACAATGCCCTACAAGGAAATCTTAGTATAGATAATAAGGTTGAATTTAGTTCCTTTGATAAAAACCCATTAGATACAAACAAACTAGGGGTATTTTTCTCCCCACAAGATGAAATAGAATTGGACATTGCCCATGAATTTGGCCCATTTGCTTATGATGATTATGTAGGTTCTCCAACAGATGAATATAAAAATACGTATAAACCATTAAAGGTTCTTCGTGAAAACTATTTTAGAAAATATGACGGTAACCCATCATACTTTGACTACCTATATATGCTACAGTATTTTGATGATTCTTTATTTAGAACCATTAGACAGTTATTGCCTGCAAGAACAAATGCACAAGTTGGTTTAATGGTAAAACCCCATGGCCTAGAAAGACCAAAAATACAAACTAAACCATCAATGAGTAAGGTTAGTATGTATATAAAAGATTTGCCTCACCAAGATCCACTTGACCAAACAATACTAGATGCAAAGTTTAGTTTATTCCAACACATGTCTGTTAGTTCTAATTTAACTGAAGTTGGTGGATTTTTTAGTGAATCATACTATAGAGCAAGACCAGCCCATAGAAAACCTGATTTTGATACGTTTACTAAAGATCCTCTATTTACAACTGGAAGATTAGATTCTTTTGAGCTAACTCCAGCTTCTAAAAATAGTCAAATAAACAAAGACCTAGATTCTTCTAATGATGTTGAAAGGGCAAAATCTTTAGATAATAGAACTGTTGGTGAACTAGAAGTAGATATGGACTATAAAAAGTTTGGCTACGACCATTGGTTAAATGGTTCAAGATATATACATACTACTGTAGAATTTCCAAGAGATTTATCTGGAGACGAAGGTACAGGATCCAACGCAACGTCAAGTGGTATACTTGCAGATGGTAGTAACGGTGCTATGGTTTGGAATGCATATTATAATAGAGATGCATGGGGAATGACCATTCATAACCCTCCACATCACTATACCCATAACGTAACTATTGATGGTAGAGAATATAGAAATAATGCTGGAGGAGCCAACTATGATTTATATACGGCATCACTAGATATAAACATAACTGATGGTTGGAAAAAGTGGGGATTAAACAGGGCCTTCACAAATGAAATATATGTACCATTTATTGGTGATGTTAGGAAATCTTTTGAAAGAAAAAAACAATTATTTTACTATGCAACAGAGTGGAGTCAGTCTGCAGGATTACCAATACCTGAAGCAGATATTTTAAGTAATAGGGTTGACGACTATTTTAACTCTAGACTACAAGGACAACCCCTTCCATCTCACTCACTAACAAATCCTGCAGAATTTCAAGACTTTAAACAGACTGGATTGTCAAATTTATGGTGGAATGGTTGCAAGCTTGTTGGATCCGACTTTAACATGGAATCAGCACAAACAATTGATGGTGGCCCAGTTGTTGAATATCATGAAATAAGTCCTTACAAATATGTTGCAGCAGATGAAAATTCTGATGGAAAATTATTAACTGCTGGAGAAGGAATTGGTGGACAAGCACTAAGAGATGATGTTAGAACTGCTCCAGTAGGAAGACAAATAGCAAGGCCAAACCCTCAGCGTGGTGGATTTTCACGACCAGCAGCTAGAAACAATAGAAGATCAAGTTAGGCAGCTTAATTAGAATAAGTGAACTAATTTTGCAGCAAAGATATATTTATATACGAACAAAAATGTAATGGAGTAAACAATGGGATATTTAGATAAAACAACAATTACGGTGGATGCGATTCTTACCAAGAAGGGTAGAGAACTATTAGCAAAGGGTTCAGAAAACTTCGAAATAACACAATTTGCAGTTGCAGATGACGAAATAGATTATGGACTATGGGATGTTAATCATGCCTTAGGTAGTAATTATTATGGCCAAGCAATTGAAGCTTTACCATTAGTAGAAGCTGTACCAGACGAAACACAGGTTATGAAGTATAAGTTGGTAACATTACCTAAAAATATAGCTAGAATGCCAACATTATCTGTTGTACCAACAGCAGTAACATTACAAACCGGCGGACAGTCTGCCCTTATTCAACCAACAACCGTAAATTTTGCAAATGGAAATGCTACTTATGGATATACATGTATATTATCCGATACAGATATTTGTTATTTAAACGTTGCTCCAGGTGGAGAAATAGATTCTAGATATAACCCAACAGTCGCAGACTTTGCAGGTGATTCTACAAAATCTATATCCGTTGTTGGTAAACGATTTGAAATAGTTGCAAAACCTCAACCAATATCAACAAAAACTGCAACATTAACTATTATTGGAAATGAAACAGGTGGAGTAAAAACAGTAACTATAACAGTTAGCAAAGAAAACCTAAGTTCTAATATACTAGAACAAGCGGTATACTAGGAGAAAAATAAATGGCAAGAAGATCAAATATAAGATATAGTGATAGATTCGCACGTTCTCCTAGGCGAAATCAAGTAGAAAGAGTTGGTTCTAAGAGAGATTTACCAAGAATTAGACAGGTAAGGCGAAGACCAACAACCCCAGTACTACAGCCAATATATGGTAGATTTGGTGGAAGTGATATCGTTACAAGTGGAGATCAAGATGTAGTAACTGCAGCAATGTGGTCTAACCAAGATGGTATAATGGCTGCTGGTGAATTTTATACTTCTTCTGTTCAAAGTGGAAGTTCTGGTGAATATTACTTTGATTGTTATAGGGAAACTTCAACTGCAAACCAGGATAGAGAAGTACAATTTGCTGGAGGATTTGGTCACTACGCGGGATCAGGTTCACAACAACCTCAATATGCTACGATAGGGTTTTCACCTACTAAAGCTATACACTCACAATATAGAAATTTATTATTGGCCCCTGGAGATGACTTTTTTACATTAACAAATAGGTCTGCTTCATTAGGCGCTAATCTAGAATATTTTCATTTTTTAAATATACAAAGAAATAGACTAAAAGAAAAGGTTGACCCAGCAAACTGGGAATTACATATATCAGGAGCAACTGCAAATATTCCAGGTGGAGGAGCTGCAACTGAAGAATTAAAAATGAAGTTGATTGATGACTCATCTGTATCTGATGGAACAATAACAGAAGGTGGAGCAGTATATAAAATTATTAGTGGTACAATTGCCAATGGTCCATATACTGGAGATGGAACACCATTTACCGAATACGGATTATTCTATCCAGATAACGGGGCATATATTTTAGATTCTGCTGGTATTCACGGTGAAATTGGTTTAAATTTAGATATAAATTCATTTGCATATTGTGCAACACCTGTAACTGTTTCAAATGCAAATACATCTTATTGGTTTGATCACTTAAAAGATGGAGAATATTTTGCTGCAAGAAATAAAGAAACTGTTCATTCAACACACTATTTTATTAGGTTGAAAAACAATGAATATAATTTTAGTAATAATCCATCATTTACGTCTGGTTCTCAAGGAACATTTGCACATCCATCGTTCTTTAAAGATCCTAAAACGTATATAACAACTGTAGGTATGTATAATAACAATAACGAATTATTAGCAGTAGCAAAGTTATCCAAACCACTATTGAAATCTTATAATAGAGAAGCTTTAATACGTGTTAAATTGGAATACTAGGTTAGTCATGTTATGTCGATATTCAAACAGTTTTCAAAGGATGATTATACAAAAACACCTTATATAGCCCATAAAAAATACTTAATAAGTATTGGAGATTCAACAGACTTTGTAGGTGTAGCTGAAGGGTTTGAACAATATGGTGTAACTGGATTAGAGTCTATTCATGTTAATTCATATACCTTCGATCCAATTTTAAATAGGACATTAATCCAAAACCAATTTACTTCTGGAACAATTGGTGCACACACATATACTGAACGTGAAACTACAAATGGCCATGTAATGAGATCTTTACATGATTCATTGGCTCACATGTATTATAATGGATCTCATTGTATAAATGTTAATCCAGATGAGTCATTCTGCACAGAACCAACTAGGCACGAATATCGAGAATTAAATGGTGCAGCCCAAATATTCTCAGTACCACAACAAATTTTTGGAGATAAAATACATGAAACAGATGTTAATTTTGATGCAGACAACCCAGCATTAAAAATATTATCAGGTACAGCAGGAAACCAAATAGATTTAAGAGATGACGGCTTTGGAAACCTATATGAACATGGAATAAGTTTTGGGGCAACTCAATCGTTAACAATGTATCACAATCTAACATCTAGCTGTGTTGGTTATTGGGGCTTTAATGAGTTATACCCATTTCACCAAAATCACGTGTTAGGCCATTGCCCTACATTTTTCTTAGAAGTAAAGGATGGATCACAATATAATACACCAACCTTAGCATCCGCAGTATTTGTAAATAGTCAAAGCTGTGCTGATATAGGATATAGAAATGCAGTACATGGAACAGCTGCTATGTTTACTGGCCAATCTGGAAATGCATACGACAATAGTAAGTTTTCATATGTTAGGGCCAAACACCATAGAGGATTAGATTTTAGAAAAGATGAAGACTTTGCAATTTCTCTCTGGATAAATGCTCCACAATCACAATCAAATAGGGTAAGTGGTCTTAATTATATATTATCTAAGGGCCAAGGCCACCACAGTGATCCACTAAACCCAGGAGCAACTTGGACAACCAAATACCCATTTGACTTATCAATTGGAAATTCAGTACATAACTTAGAAGGATGGGAACAAGGATCACAAGGAAAACTTATAGCTAGAAGACATGATGGAATTAATCAGTTTACAATTTCCTCATCATCAGACGTAACAGGATCTTGGGTACATGCAGTATACCAAAAAACTGGTTCAAACCTGGAACTTTGGATAAATGGTACATTAGAATCATCATTACATGCACCAGATCTTGGAAACCCAGGAAACAATGATGACTTATATTTAGGTCTTGCAACTAGATTGACATGGTCTGGTAATTATGTGCGAGAAGAAGATGGTACCTACTATATTAATCCTATAAATGGGCAACCTAAAAAAGAAATGGTTAGAGAATTTATGAGGCCTTATTCTGGTTCAATAGATGA
>TARA_R110002073_G_scaffold75239_1_pt1 | contig 18315 bp, 14 predicted proteins | sample TARA_R110002073 | Tara Oceans TARA_R110002073 (sample SAMEA4397174) | marine metagenome | biome: Polar Biome; feature: [DCM] deep chlorophyll maximum layer (ENVO:01000326); material: water (ENVO:00002006), including particulate matter (ENVO:01000060) such as... | depth 40 m
TCGAGCATCTCCCCCAGCAGGAGATCGCCGACCGCCTCGGGATCTCGTTGTCCGGCGCCAAATCGCGCATTCAACGCGGACGCGAGAAGTTGAAGGGGATCCTCTTCGACTGTTGCTCGTTCGAGCGCGACCGGCGCGGGAACGTGATCGGCTTCACGCGCAACGGGCCGGCGGAATGTGGGGAGTGTTGAGCGGAGACGCTCGCCCGACCTATCGAATCAGCGAGAAGCCGATGCGGATCTGGGAAGGACCCTTGCGGTCGTAGCCAAGGATGCTCTCGCCCCAACCGTTGACGTACTGCACCAAGAGGAAACCTTCGAAGTCGCCGGAGAAGAGCTTCTGCATCGGGTAGGTCATGTCGACTTGCAGGTAGCCGCGATCGGAGTTCTTGCCGAGACGCATGTCGCTGGAGATCCCGAGGCCGTCCTCGTCGTACGCGTTGAGGCGCAAGTTGAAGTGGCCTCGAAACTCGGCGATGTCAGGGTTCTTATCGCCTTTGTCCAGGTAGGCCCAGACTTTCGGCTCGACGACGAAGTGAGTCGAATCCCCGATCGCCCAGTCCAGCCTCGGCTTCACGTAGGCGATGTTCACACTGCGGGACTCGAGGCCATCCTTGCCGTTGGACTCGTGCTCGAACCCCAACTCGATTCCAGTGTTCAAGGAATCCGAAGACCAGTCCGCGATCCGCTGGTCGCGCCAGAACAGACCTGGCCGATAGCTGGAATCGAGGAACGGTACCGACGAGGACTCCAGGTCCCAGAACGACGTCTGTGAGAATCCGAAGTGGAAGCCCTCGATCCATGGATGCCGCTGGACCAGGTCGCCTTCGGGGTTGAGAAACTTGTAGGCGAAGCTGTACTGAAACCTGGCGTTGTCGCGCCCCTGGAATCCAACGGCGAAGTACAGCGGTTCGTGTGCGGAGAGTCGTGCCAGGATCCGCTCTTGGGCGGTCGGGCCGTCGTCTGCGGTTCGAGGACCGGGTTCGAGGTCCTGGCTCGACAAGACCGGGTCATCGGGCGTCCGTTCCTGAGCCCCCGACCACGAGCCCCGATGAACGGCCGTTCCCCCGGTGGACGCGCATCCGAACATGCAGAGCGCCGATGCGATCACCGCGATCCCTTGGGCTCGGAGCGGTCTCCACGTCGGAGACCTCGACGGCTCCCTCCATTCGTTCGCGCAGTTCATCTGGCGCAGAATCTAGCACGGCGCTTCTCCAGGCGAGACTAGCGATCGGTAGGCGATTCAGCATGCAGGACTTCGCGCAGGAACTGCACGAGGTCCTCGGCCAACTCGGACTCCGGCGTCAGGACGTTGCGGTGATTCGCGTCCGGAACGAGATGGAGTTCGAGGCGCGCGCCGGCGCGCAGAAGCGCGGAGCCCAGTTCGAGCGCGTGGTAGGGCGGGACGTCCACGTCCTCTTTGCCGTGGAACAGAAAGACCGGTCGACCGGACAGCCCTTCGGCGGAGTCCTCCGGGTCCAAGTGCGAACCGATCAGCCAGGTCAGACTGCCATACCCTTCGTCATCGAGGACGTCGCCGGTGCGTGCGTACACACCGCCGACGACGACGGCCGCGACGTCCGATTTCGTGGACGCCAAGGCCAGCGTAGGCACGGCTCCGAGGCTGTAACCCATGAGCACCGTGCGCGTCGGATCCACGTCGCTCCGTGACATCGCCAAGGCGTAGGCTGCCCGCAGATCGAGCAGCGTGGAACGACGCGATACCGATGTGTTTCCGGTCGAGCGCCCATAACTTCGATAGTTGAACAGCAAGAGGCTGACGTCCGCGCGCTCGGCAATGGGCTGCAACATCGGCAGCAATTCATCGATCTGCGTACGGCTTCCCGGACTGAAGACGATCAGTGGTGCTCGCTCGACGCGCCCGTCGCGCAAGGAAGGTGCGGGCAGGAACCAGGTCTGCAGCGAGGCGCCGTCCGTGGCTGTTGCGAACTGCTCTTCGACTCCGGCGGGTGCGGGATAATCGCGGGCGGCCGGTTGATAGAACCGTGACTCGAGCGAGTTGCAACCGGCGAGACCTGCCACGGTCAGAATCGCTGAACACCGTAACCAGGAGCGCAGGCTGAGGAGAAAGGTCTGCATGGGAGAAGGGTACCCGCGAATGCGTCGACGATTGACGGTCCCCTGGATTCGGCTTCGGCTTGCATGCAATGCCCTGGGACCGGGGCGAGATCGTAACGGGTTCAACGAAGCACTGTGTTTACGTGTGACAAGGCACGCGCGCGCGGTAGTCCTGGACGAAACCCCGCTCCATCCGCACCCTGAAGGCCATGAGAGAATCCCGCCGATCGCTCGTCTCCACCCGCATCGCCATTGGCCTGATCGCACTCCTTGCGATAGGCGTTGGTTTCTACGCGCTCTCCTCGCCACCGCCCCAGGGAGCCACGATCGGGCGAATGGACACCGAGTCCGAGTCGCAGGGCGCGAGCACCTCCGAACTGGTCGGCCCCGCGAACGTGGTCGAGGCGACCGAACGGGCCCATGCTGAGCTTGCTGACGATACGGTTCACGCCACAGCGTCCGATGCCACGTGCATTCTCATTGGGCGCGTTGTCGACGAGCGCGATCAAGCCCTCGTCGGTTTCCCGGTGCGCCTACAAGCTTGGGAATTCTGGGCAGAAGACATCGCGGTCGATCCGATGCCGCTGGACGATCGATACGTTGGGTGGACTACGGCAACCGACTCGGCAGGAGCCTTTCGGTTCGAAGTCCCGCCTCCGACGCAATGGACGGTCAGCCTGGAGGTCGCCGACGATCCGTATCTATCGCAGGTGATCCTCCGCTTCGGCAAGAAGGGTCGGAATCGGCTGGATCCTATCGAGGCCGGGACGCGTGACCTGGGCACCATCCGTTTGACGCGCACAGGTGCGATTGCCGGTTCGGTGCGGGACGAGGGTGGGCAGGCCATCGTGGACGCCGAGGTGAGGCTCGGGCCTACGCGCGTGACGACGTATGGGCTCAACAACGACACGACGTCCAGGGCTGACGGCTCCTATCTGATTGGGCACATTCCGCCGGGTGAAGTTGGGATCGCCGCCGAGCACGACGAACACCTGAGTCAGTTTCAGTCCGGCGTCGCTGTTCGCGCAGGTGAAACGACACAAGGCATCGACTTCACATTGACTTCCTCGCCCACGATCTCCGGCAGGGTCATCGACGAATCGGGTGCACCTATCGCGGGCGCGCGGGTTTGGGGCAAGCCCGAGAAGGGCGGCTCCGGTGCGGGTGCAAAGAGCAAGGACGATGGCTCGTTTGAGGTCTTCCTCCCGCAGGTGGACCCGTACGCACTCGAAATCACGTGTACAGGATTCGATCCGATTGGAGTTTGGGAGTGGGAACCTGTCTACGAGCCGGGCACGAAAGACCTCACCTTCATCATGAAGCAGGCAACGATGACCACGTTCGTCGTCCTCGACGCGGCCACCGACGTTCCGATCGAGTCCTTCGGCGTCAGGATCATCAGGAACAAGGGGTCGAAGGCCGCAAGATACGGAAGCCTCAAACTGGGCGGGCTCCCTCCAGTCGCAGAACATCCGGACGGGCGATACGAGATCGGCGCTCGTCCCGGCATCGACCGGTTCGAGTTGCTCTCGCCCGGATATCTGGAGCTCGCCGGCGACGTCGAACACGACCTGGAGGCACCGGGGACGCAAACCCTGCGACTCAAACGCGGAGTCGCGCTCACAGGCCGAGTGACCTTGAAGGGCCAACCGGTCCCAGGCGAGACGATCGTCGTCGTTCCTGTTCGAATCATCAACGCCGGATCGATCTTCGACGAAGAATGGCCAAGTGACCCTTCGACGCTGCAGGGTCTGTTCATCGATCAGGATCGAGCCTGGCGTGCTGAGTCCGATTCGGAAGGCCGCTTCACCTTCATCAGCCTCGAGAAAGGCCCCTACTTCCAACTGACCATTCGTGAGGGCTCCAGTCCGTGCGCACGCAGGCTGCCGGTCGAGGTCCAGGGTGACGAGGACGTCGATCTGGGCGACATCGAACTCGAACCTGCGGCGTTCCTTCGCGCGCGCCTGTTGATGCCCGACGGTGTCGATCCGACGAACGCGGTCTTCTATCTGAATGATTGGAAGAATCAGCAGACCTTCCACGGCGAGTCGAACGGTTGGTTGGAGATCGGTCCGATCGGGCCCGGCATCCATCGTTTGCAGTCAAAGGAAGTGCCTGGAGTACTGGCAGGAGGGACCACCGCGACGGTCGACCTGAAGCCTGGAGAGACCGAGGTGATCGAGCTGGACTTGCGCGATCGAGCCACCTGTCGCGTGAAGGCCCACCTCGTGATCCGAGGCGTCGATCCGGGAGGCGCGCGCGTGCGACTCGTGCCCGTGGGCCAGAAGGTCTCCATGTTCCCCGGTGGCGGTGGTCTCAGGCTCGCGCCCTTCGACGCGGACGGTCGAAGCTACTCCACTCTCCGAACAGCGGGAGAATGCCGCGTCATCGTGTCGCTCAAGAATCGCCCGGACTATGAGCTTCCAGCGGTGCGTGTGAACCTGGTCGGCCCCGAAACGGTCGAGGTGGAACTGCGTGTCGAGTTTACGACCGTGAACCTCGACCTGAGCGGAATCCAGCTTCCCGAACGCGGCAGCATCAGGATCGAGGGACTCGGTGCGAATCGCGCCTTCTCGATCAAGGATGGTGAACTGGAAGTGGGCAACCGCGGCGCGACCTGGTCCGAGGATGGGCTGCTTGCGCTCGATGCCGTTCCGACGGGCTCACGAACGGTGAGCGTTCGTGTTCTCGATTACGGTGCTCCGTCGGTCCGGGTCGTTCGAGACAACCAGCTCATGATGGAGCCTCCGGCCGTGCATGAATCGGAGCATTCGGTGGAGGCGGTCGCGGGCGAGGTGGTCGAGATCGAGCTTCGGTGAGCCGAGACTCGAACCAGCACCGTGACGCGCAGTCGTACGATCAATCGTCTGCGCTGGCCTCAGCAGGTGCAGGCATTCGCAAGACGATTTCGCCATCTGGCTCGGCAGTGACCTCGATCACAGGCTCCATGCCTTCGGGAATCGGATTCACCGGCTCCAAGTATGTGACGTGGTCGTCGAGCGACATGCTGACGCGATAGCGACCGGGATGCGGGAAGGAAACGTCATGGCGTTTGGGCGGTTGCCATCCCCTCCCCATGTCCGGGAACTCGAGTTGGAAGGTCAAACGGGGTGAGCTGAGCGCATCACCTAGCGCCCAATTCTCAAAGGGGCTGTCGATCGGAGTGAACTTGAGCCGCCCAAGCATGCCCTGAACTCGTTCCCCGCCTCGATAGACGCGGGGAGCGTCGGGCAACAAGTCGAACGAACAGAGCGCATCAAGTCCCTCGAAGATCAAAGTGCGGTTCAAGCCACGCTCGAGGTAAACCTCGGCTTCGGTGAACGCGCGCTCGAAGAAGCCGGGCGCGTACCCTTTGCAGGACACCCAACCATCGACAGGCGGGTCAAGCACGGACAGGACCACGTCCTCGCCGACGGTGCCCTCCACCGTGTATGGAAGTTTGAGGTCACCCTCGCCTCGGTAGTGAACGCGCACCTGCGTCCCGGGTTCCGGGCCCGTGATCCGAACACGAATGGAATGACCTTGGCCCTCCAACGACAGCGTGCCGACGTCGAGCGTCTCGCCGCTCTGGATCGCCAGGCCCTCCTGCTGAATGATCGGAGCGGCGCTCCACCCAGGCCGTACGGTGAGCGTCGCGACACCGGGGGGCAAAGGACCGGCGCGAAAGACGCCTGCCTCTTCGAACGTGGCCTCGCAGACGAACGGACTTGCAGCGGGCTCCTCTGTGGGAATGACACTGATCGTGATTCGGGATTGGGAAGCACGTGTGCCGTCCGTCACTACGACTCTCCCCTGGAGCCATCCGCCGTCGACGAGTTGGACCTCGAGATTCTCGTCACCCGGCTCGAACGTGAATCTCTTCGCCGGAACGATGTGAGGCGTGCTTCCCCTTCGCGGCCGGACATCCAGCGTCCAGGTCCGTCCCTCTGGATCCGCGCCATAGAAGACGAACCGCCCGTCCGGCCCTGAGCTCATGCCTCTTCCAGCCTGGTACTCCCGCGCAATCCAGTACCCATGCTCGTTCCGCGTTCCAAGCACCAGATGCGCCGAGGCCTCGGGCTCGCCCGTAGGCCCGAACACCTGACCCGCAACGAGCACAGGTCGAGGCTGGAGCACGAGGTCCCCCACCTCGATGTCGATGTCCTGCTCGGGAATCTCGGCCGTGAACTCGACGAGGTGGTCGTCCCTGCGATCTCCGAGCGTCGCCGTGATTCGAAACCTCACCGACTCACCAGGTGTGAGCTTCCGGCGGTCAAGTTGGGTGTGGATGACCCCACCCGCCATGATTCGGTCCGTCTCCGTGCCGTAGTAGCGTTCCTGCAAGTTCCTCAGCTCGAAGAGCGTGCCCTCGTCGACAGGCTGCCCATCCGGTTCGAGCAGCCTCCCGAGGAACGCGGCTACCCTCTCGCCGAGTTGGAGGGAGTGATGGCGCTGGGGTTCCTGTGCCGTCATCGCAGGGAAGGCCTGTTCGACGTCCTTGAAGACTCCAAAGCGGTACGCCTTCAGTTGGTACGGCCGATCCAGGGGCACCCAGATCCGAAGCGGAGGCGTACCGGCGACCGAGTCGTACCCCAGCCCCTCGGACTGGACCATCACGCCTCCCCGGTCGGTGCGCTGCGTGCCGTCCGCGTTCAGGACGTCAACGGTCGCCAGGCCGAGACGCGGTCGCAGGATGACGGGTTCGGGACCCGGTTTGGTCAGGTCGATGCGCGCGCCGACCGGTTCGGGGAGCTGGGTCGTGATCTGGACCCAGGCCTCGTTCGTGGAGAGTTCGTGCGCGAGGTGTTCAAGGTCTGCAGCCTGGAAGCGAACCATGCCTTGGACGTCGGTTTGGTTTGTCAGATAGGTATCTTCGCGCGACAGGCCTTGGCTGAGGGTCGCTTTGATGATGACGGTCATCCCCTCGACGGGACGGACGGCGACGTCGAGGACTTGGGCCAGGAGGTCGCCTTTGGATATGGCGCGGTTAGGACTTGGCTCTGCGCCCAGCCGGGATTCGTCAGTGGATTCCGTGGAGTCGGTTTGGAGTTCGACTTCGGGGTCCGTCGGGTTGGAGTCTCGCGGCCCGATGGCGGATCGGAGATGGTCCTCGGTCGGTTCTGAATCCGAGGATCCGAGGAAGGACCATGCGAGGAGCATGAGTGCGACCAGGGCTAGCGCGGCAGCGAGGACTCTCATCATGTGAGAGTAGTAATCTGGGTTGGTGCGGTCTTGTGTCTACGAGAAAACGGCCCTGGCATGGGTGCCGGGGCCGTTTCTTGGGTGCGGGGAGGGGTTGGGTGGTTGAGTTGTTGACGTCAACCTTGGCAAACCGCTCGGGCTAGCGGGGGTTTGTTGGATGTCCACGCACGTTACGCTAGAGGGGGTGGTGACGCAAGTCGATGCGTCTTAGGGCGGTGAATCGCAAGTCGGACCGGTAGTTTCGGTAGTCGTATCCAAGGGGCTCGCGGCCCTGTGAATCCACCGAGCGAACTCGAAGCAGGCGTTCGTCAACACCTCCACCTGAGCGCCCTCAGCAGAACAGACTTGGTAGTCTCAAGTGCCCGTCGAGCCGCCCCCTCCGGATCAACCGAGTAGCGTGTTTTGCGCGCATACCATCTCCCTCAGGGGGCATGGACTGCAGATCGGCCTTGGACCTCACCTACTCCCAAGCAGGCCAGCCGAAGGGTCCGGTCCAGGGAGTCCCGTCCGACTCGCCGCCCACGGCCTCAGAGGCGGCCACCGGGTCGTACCACTGGATTCAACCGACGGGACGTACGCGCCTTTCCGGCTGAGAAGTGATTCCACTCTGCGCAGTTCGCTATGCTACAGGTGCGCCTCGTTGCCCAAGCACTACGTAAGTGCCCGACTGCTCGGAGCCACACACGCAATGGAATCGAATCGACCCGCACAAGTCAGTGCCTCCGCCGCTGCAACGCCAGAGATCCCTCTCATCGGGATCGCCGTCTGGGGGTGGCCTGGTGATGGAAAAACCACGAGCATCCTCACTGCCCTGCACTACGGAAGCCCCGTATCCACTCCGCTGGGCATTTGCAAGATCAGAGAGACCGACGAGCTAGCCGATCTTGCGACTCGGCCCGAGTACAGTCGCCTCTCCCTCCTTCAGCTTGCGAAGTCGTCAACTGATCGACTTCAAGAGCTCCACGAGCGCTTCATTGAGACCTGCGAGTGGCCGGATGGAAATGACTCAGGACAAACATACCTCGTTCGGGTCGAGAATCAGGATGAGACTCTTGCGTTCGCGGTCTTAACGGACCTACCTGGGGGCAGCTACTCAGAGAATGACCAGGTAGCAGACAAAGTCATTCGCAACTCCCACGCAATTCTGATGACCGTTGCGCCCAACCGCTGGGCAGGTGATGGCCTCCGGGCACGATCCTATCAGGACATGGTCCGGTATCGGATCCGCCGGTGCATTCAACTCAACATCCCCATCGGTGTGATGATCACGAAGTCAGACTGCTATCCTGACGAAGCTGAGGCTATCGCACAGACTATCCGCGACTCAATTCCGAGCATGTCCTCAACCTCTGAGGTAATGCTGGCAACCGTAAGTGCCGTCACGGACGACCGCAATCCGGAGTCCCCCACTAACCCCAAGGCCGCCCCGCCTCCAGCCGCGGACCGCGAACCGAATCGCCTCGTTGCGACATTCGCTTGGACCCTCGATAGGGCCATCAAGGTGGGGCTCGAAAACGGCGCGAGTCGGGTTCCTGTTACGGCGCTTGGTCAAACAGCGATTCCAGCCCAGGCACAAACGATGCCGATCCTCGAACTCCGTAAGAAAGGTGACTTCTCTGGCATTCCGGGCCTTGCCCTCTGCGGCCTTGGTCAAAGCGGTGACGGCTGCAGCTTCATCTCGGTAACTCCAACCGGCGAGCTAATGGAGGTTGAGACCCTCTCTGATGGATCACCTCCTCATGTATCCAATCTCGGCAAGGTCTCAGACTTTGAGAAACTAACTACGTCTAGAACACTCCCCGAAGGGCAGCCTAGGCCTGAGGCCTGGATGCCCATTCAGTTTAGGGCGCCGGTAAGGGCAAAGGCGTTCAGCAGCGAGCTGGTAGTGGCCCGCATGGTCACGCCCGACGTGTTTCTTTCCGGCCAGCCCCACGACTTAGTCAAGAAGACTTCGCTCCCAGCGTCCATCATGGCGTGGGATGCGGTTGCTGAGGGCCTCATTTGTGGGCTAGATACGGATGGCAGACTTCACCTCTTCCGGCGCAAGGCAGACAAGTACGAGACGCTCGACTACCTCGATGGCTTGCTAGAGATTGGCGACTCCCCTGCATACTGCATGTACCTCGCTAGCAACCAGACAATCATCGCCGGCACTGGAGCTGGGAGCGTTGCTGTCAAGCTGAGCGGCGAGAGCTTCGGGGATCGCGTGAAACCCCCTATCGACACAAGCTACGACTCACTCGCGAACCCGGTTCTCAGTTCACCGTCCGGTACCGTGGCCTGGGTCGATAGCAAGGACACCGTCATCATCAGCTATTCCGCAGGAACTCACGGATGCGGGACTACGCTCCCCGATGCGCGGACCATGGTTGCACTGGCTCATACTCGCCCGGGTGCCGTGGCCTGGGTTGATGCCAACCGTCGACTCCAAGTCTCGGTACAGAGGGGAAGAGAGCGAGCTATGACCTCCGACAAACTGGCCCCCCAACTTCCGTCGGTCCCGCTCAGCCTGCTTTGGGCAGACGGCGACAAGTACCTCGTAGCCACGTTTGGCGATAGCACCTGGCAGCTGTTCAGCCTGCATGGCGCAGACTAGTAGCCGAAATGAAAGACCTTCCTTTTGACCGCCTCACGGAAGCCCTCAACCGTGTTGGCGGTGGCTGGGCAACACCGGTAGCCCAGAAGCCTGATGGCGCGCAGGCTAGGGCGGGCAGAGTGAGCCACTACAGGTCGAGCAACGGGAGCCGCAGAGCGCACATCAAGGTGTACCTAGCCTCCACAGAAGATGACGACAAGGAGGACATCAAGCAGGCGAGTCCTGAGCGACTCGCACGACTCAAGGAGCGGTTCGAGGCAATCACTGCTCACCCCGAAATCGCAGCAGTGCCAATTCTTGATATGTCGCTTCACGAGGAAGCTCTCATCGTAGTAATGGAGCAGTACACTCCTTTGAGCCAGGTGTTTGGTGCGGGCACTCAACTTCCCGATGTTCGGGCGGCGAACGCGCTACGAGAGCTGAACACTAATGAAGAGTGGCTTCACTTCGACATTTGCCCCAAGAACGTGGCCATTGACAACGAAGGTCGCTGCTTCTACTTGGACCTTGAGAGTGTCTACCTGATTGGAGCGGGCGGAGCGGATATTTCAACCCCGATGCTCAAGGTGCATCGAACACCTGAGGAATTGAGAGCCAGGCTGCACAAGGAGATTCAGTCTGGCGGAGTGGTTTCACGGGACCTCGCCGTCGAATTCCAGAACTACCAGCTCGCGCGCCTCGCTCTAGAGATCCACTTCGACCAGTCTCTCGTCGGCCATAACCCAGCACACATGAGGACACAAATCCCCGCGAACGTGGCGCAGGGAGAGTTCCCCAGCTGTTTCGACACCTTCTTCGCAGACGGAACTGCACCTGCACCGTTGGTCCTTGCTACACAACTCGAGTCGGTCCCTTCCACTTCCGAATCGGCCCCTTCCTCTGCCCAATCGAGCGTAGGAGATCAAGCATGAACAGCTACTCAAGACCGCACCCCGTCGTGCTTGCAAGAGGGTTCGAGAACCAGACTGATCGAGATGAGTTCGGAGTCGTTTTTTCGGATCGCCCGACTGGAGAGATCCAGTCGCGCCTTCTGAGTCGACAAGCCTGGGGAGCTCTACTTCAACCACTGTATGGCCGTACCGCAGAAGACCTGGCTCGCCAGTACTGTGTATTGCTCGGCGCGACTGAGTTTGGCGTGTTTCGTGTCACGCCTTCTCCGGATCGTTTCCATCGGAGAAGTGTGATCATCTATGGCCTAATTGTCGACAGGGGGTACTCAAACGACAGCCGAAGGGCTGTAAATGCGCTCTCCAGCCTACGAGATGTACAGGAGAACGTGATTCAAGGGGCCATGAGCGGATCGCTAGAGGCTGTAGTATCGGCTGTCGGCGGCGCGGTCGAGATGATCGACTCGCACAGCCACGGCCCTGCGCCCGCCACATTCATCGATGAGCTCTTTGGTACCTGGGCGTACTCAGGTGCTGCCACGCCTCTCCTGTTTGGCCTGGGCGCAGATGTCTTGGTCGGAACTCAGCGTGAGGCGGATCAGCTAATGCTGACAGGTCAGGCCCTAGCGGGGTTCGTTGATGTCAGGACAGGCAGAATCGTTTCCGCGCATGACGCTGAAGACAATCCTCAGTTGGAAAACTCGCCTGCTGAGCGACATGAGACGACGGCTGACCCGCAACTTCGCGAGATCCTCACTGGCATTAAGGACGAGCTTAGGCGGATTCGACTGACCATCATTGAGCTTGCCAAGCCAGATAATGAGCGATGACGGCGGAATGGTAGGGTCAAGAACGCCCCCCCTTACCCCCCCGTAGGGGGGGGATTCCGAACGATCTCGACACGACCCAATCGGGGGCCCGCGCCACGGACTATCAGGCCGCGCTGAGAACGACGTCGCCGCCTTTCACGACGTACTTGGCGCAGTACTTCGCGACGGCTTCCTGGCCCTTCACGAGCTGCACATCGGCGAACCCGGGCGGGATCTCTCCGGTGGCCTTCCAGCCTCGCTTGCCTCGAGACGGCGAGTCTTGAGTGACTAGCCAATCGATGGGCTGGCCCAAGCTGGTTTCACCCGAGCGCTCGATCAGCAGTTCGCCACGCTTCCAGCACAGGTCTTCCCACCATCGGGCGACGGCGACACGGCGGGCGCTCGGGAGATTAGGCGCGGCCATGAGAACGTGGAGGTGCCACGCTCCCCGCTCCTGTCGCTCCCATGCGCAGACCCATCGCAACCGCATGTCTTTCACCGCCCCTGGAATGACGAGCCCAAGGCCCCGCTTGTCCGTCTCAATGCGGCGAACGAGGGTCCGAAACTTCTTCTCCAGCGATTCTCGACCAAGATGTTCGCGAGTCGTGAGCGTCACGAACCAGTCCCATCGACCCTGGGTCATGATGAGACGAACGTACGCTTCTGACATCTCTAGACTTCGGATGGCTGGCATCTAGCGAAGCCCCCCATCGAATGCCTCGATCTCGGAGACGACGAGGTGTGGCAGGCTGGGCAACTGTCCGCGAAAGAAAGCCCCCCCTCCGGGTGAGGGGCTTCCCATCGCTCGCCAAGTTTCATGTGTTCGGGGCAGGGTCATTGCCCTGTGAGAGCCTCGGCAGTCCGCTGGGTATTGCCCTGTCGTATACGATTCGAATTCGACTAGCCCATACGACGAAGGTCGATCTCTATTCGACGAGAGCGAATCGTCGTTATTGTCGAATTGGAATCGATGCTCCGTGATTCTGATGAGTGGTCTTCGAAAGCGCCACCAGTGGACCGAGGCCAATCCCATAGGCTTCGAGCTATCCACGACCCACCTCTGCTCCGTGCTGAACTCCTACGGACTCGAGGATCGACTTGCGATCCTTGGTACCGATCCGGCTGATTGCCGAGACACTTGAATGACCTGGTTCGCTCAGCCGGGCCATGAATTCGTGCACCCACGCATCACAGGTGACTCGGGTTCCTCCTAGAAGCCGTGTCTCCAGAACTTGGCCTCTCACTCCCTGTGATGCCCACCGGAAGAGCGTGCTTGGATTGAGGCGCTTTCCTGGTCGGCTACTGGGGAGCCTCCCGGAGTACTCGCGAAGGGGGCGCAGTTCGTCTGATTTCGGATTGATGTACGTCATGAGGCTCAACGCGACGCGAAGTGCCGCGCTGAGCCCCAACTTGGCTCAGTTCATGCCGTGGGAAGGAGCACGGAAAGGGGACGTGCTCGCCTGTCTACGCATCGGGTACTCGGCCTATCCACCGGCAGAATCAGCCTCTGGACCACACTCAGTGGGGCACAACGAGGGGACATCGCCTTCCAAGATCATGAGCTTTCTAGCTGTCTCGGGACTGCAACGAGCCAGTAGCCGCGCTTGCTAACTAAGAGCCCATGATCCTTAAGGACCCCAATGGGTGTATTCAGCCCCTTCGGCTTCCTTCCCAGCGCATGGCACAACTCGTCGCTGCTGATCCCTGGTGATCGGAGTAGCTCCCGCACAACCTCAACCTGCGTGTCAGTGAGATCGCTTACATGGACCGAAACTGACTCCGGCAGTTCGCGTGCTCGGAGAAACTCCGCCCATTCTTCACGAGGCAATTCCAAGGCACAGCTCTTCATCCGGCGGAGAGAGCTGCTCAGCACGTGGTGGTGGTACCTCCAATCTTCTTCGCCCACTCGCCAAACAGAGACGCAGAAGCAGGCCGGGACCGCATCCAGCACCCACTCGCGTGCTTCATCTGGTGGCGAGAGGTCTGGACCTTTCCACCCGGGAAGACCAGCAGCTTCGTATGGAGTGAGAACCGTGATGACTTCCGTGCCCTTCTTCGCGCGAGGCCAAGTGGATCTCACTCGCGCGTCATGCTTCTCCTGGTCCCAGCCTACGAGCGACTTGTTCCACAGTCGTTTCAGCAAGGGTCACTCGTTGCGGAAGGACTCCTCAAGCTTCGCCAATCGAGTTGCTTGGCTCTTCAGCTCCAGCTCGTGATTGGCATCGACGGGTTCCTCCGGAGGTAGGAATGGAAAGATGTACCTGAGTTGATTGATCAGGTCATCGATTACCGGCACGGGCTCCTTCTGCTCCCATTCGTCCATGATGATTCCCATAGCTATCCGTTCTGCCTTGCCACTTGGATTGCGGATTCGAGTCGAGTGTTCGCGTAGTGCTGCGTTGTCTCAAGCTTGCTGTGCCCCAGGAATCCGGAAGCAGCCTCCAGGCCGTGCTCACGGCGCACACGCGTGCCTGCGGTGTGCCGCAACTGTCCCGGCGTCCAGCAAGGCACCCCGGCCTGCTCACAGGCTCTCGTGACGGCCCGGGCGTAACTCCCGGTCGAATAGTGCTCTCGCAGAACCCTCGGCGCTCGCTGCTTCCTACGAGCCTCCTGCGAGCGCTCGTGGCTCTTCCAGAGAGGCGTGCGACGTTCTTCACGCCTCCGCTTCTGCCGCTCCTCCTCCGAGGCTTGCGGCGAGAACAGCGGACGGTTCTGGAGACCTGGCCGGATGAACGGCAGCAGCAACTCCTGAGCCTGAGGACCAAGCGGCACCTCGCGCGGCTTGTCGCGCCACTCGTTCTTGTGCATCGAGGGTCGGTAGATCCAGACGTCCTCGCTCCGGTCGATGTCGCAGACCCGCAGGACCACGACCTCGCCTGGGCGCATGCCTGTCAAGAGGTTCACCTTCACCATGACCTGGACCATGGGAGGCATGAACGGGATCGCCGCCTCGACGTGCTCGATGGCAACGGGCTTGCGCCCCGCAGACTCGGGCACACCTCCGCGTCCGCGCCGCAACGATTCGAGCGCTTGCAGTCCCACGAGAACGCTCGCAGGCACCAGTTCGCGCTGCACGCCCCACTTGAAGGCGCGGCGCACCATGCCGACCTTGCTGTTGATGGTCTTGCGAGCGTTGCCAGAGCGAACCAGCTCGCGGCGGTACGTCTCCAGCGAGAGCGGCCCGAACTCCACGGCTGGGACATCGAGGAACAGAAGCACGAGCGGACGCAGTGCGACACGTAGGTTGCCCAGCGTCCCGCTCTTGCGTCCCTCGGGCACGACGAACTTCGCGGAGGCGTCCTCGAGGAAGTCGCGGACCAACTCCCCCACCGTGTAGGCCTGGGGCGCTCCGTTGGGCGCCCGGACGCTTCCTCCGGTGATGTACTCCGCGACCAGGCGGTTGTACTTGGCATGGCTCTCTGGGGACCCATGCTTGCCGAGGTAGATTCCTCGGCCCTCAATGAACACTCGTGCTTGTCCGGTCGCCTTGTGAAGGCAGTACTTCGGGACCCTGGGCTGGGTGGACTGTCGGCTCTGCGACATGCGGCTAACTCCTGGGGGCAGAATCGGTAGGACTACCGGTTTCGTGCCAGCCTGAGCCGCACTGCTCTGGGAGGAGCAGGTACCCCAAGTCTTGGGGTCAGCAAGGTTTGCGAGTGGAGCGGCTGAACGGATTTGAACCGTCGACATCAACCTTGGCAAGGTCAGGGGAGACGCAAGCTAAGTCGCTGGAAGAGCATGACTTAGGTGATCCGCAATCGAAGGTGTGCCCTGAAGTGTGCCCTCCGATCGGGGCTGACACCGTCTCGAGCCTGGGGCCGCCCACTGATCTAGAAGTTCAGGGGCTCATCTCATTGCTGACAAGGCTGGCCTCCTCGATGGATGCCAATCAGCGACAGGCGACCCTCGCTCGTCTGCAGCAGGTCTTCGGAGCAAGACATTCCGAGCACAACGGCCCTACGTCTCAAGAGAGGCCACCACTGGATTGAAACCACCCCAGGGAACTCCTCCTGTCGGGAACCAAACCCAGGCATCCGGACCATCCAACTCACTACCCCACCAAGACGAACCATGAACGCGCGCAAACGCAACGGCGAGTTCGGACCCGGCAACCAGTTCGCCAAAGGCCGCAAGAGAGGCTCTATGGCGATTGAGCATGCAGCGGGCCTCCGCGACGCCATTCGAGCCGCATCAACCCCAGAGCGTGTCAGGCTCCTTCTGACCAAGCTCCACGACCTAGGCATCGCGGGCTTCCGAGAAGACACTTCTAGCGCATCTTCTCGAGTCGGTCGATGCGTTCCTGCAAGGACGGGTGACTAGCGAAGAACCCGGCGTTATCTGATCCAGTTCGCTGACGAACCCAATCAAGCGCCGAAAGTGCGACACTGACCGCTCTGTCGCCATAGCCAGCCTCAGAGAGGATTGCCACTCCAGTGGCATCGGCCTCCAACTCCTGATCGCGACTATGAGAAGGCATAGCCAAGTCTACCGCCCAGGATGCAGCTTGCTCCGCCCCGCCTTCTTCAACCACGATGGCCCCCAAGGCTGCGGCTACCGTCGCGATTGTGCCCGACCTACTTGCAGATTCCGTTGCGTGACTATGAATCGCATGAGCGACCTCATGAGCCATGATCGTGTCGAGAACGTGATCGGGAACTCCACCAAGCCCCTCGAAGAGAAAGAACGTCCTATCGCCGAAGGTGAACGCATTAACCTCCGGACTCGCGATTACCCCTACGCGCACATCTCTGGCCTCCTGAGCGTTGAATCCGGCGGCCTTGAGCATGGTGAGAAGGGAAGTCGCGATGCGCACGTCACTCTGCCTCCCCATGTCAAGCTCGCGAACAGCAACCCCTCCACCGCCTTCCTCTTCCTCGCCGTACCCGAACCATGAGAGGACCCCCTTGGTGTCGCTGGCACACTGGGCAAGCATGAAGAAGGCTAGAGTGCAGACTAGGACAAACGAGAACAGGACAGACATGCCTGCCCCGAGTGCGTCCCTTCCTTTCGACATAATGCTCATGGCGTCACCTTCCGACCCTTCCTTGCGAAATGGTTCCGTATTGCGAGCTCTCCACCTCGCGTAGCCACAGCGAGCGAGATGAGGACTACGGGGGGCCGGTTCATCATGCCATCCACTCTAGACCCGCGACCCGGATCCTGCCATTGAGGCTCTCCCTGGACCCCGATCAGCGCCCCCTGAGAGGCACTCAGATTGCCGCACCTTTGGCTTGAGCCCTGGTCGTCCACGCAACCGGCCAGCGCGCGAGTACCTCGGGGTGTGCACGGAATACCGCACGCTGACGGCTCAACCTGCGCCGCCAGCTGCGTCGATCGTGCGCCTCGTCCTTGGGAATCAGGTAGCGGTCGTCGATCCTCGACAGCCACCGCAGCATTGCCCCGAACGACTTTGGACGCGCAGGCCGTGGCGGTCGTTCTGTTTGCGTCGCATATCGCCAACCACCACATGCGCGGCAGATCCACGCCTCGCCCCCATTGAACAGGTGCGCTCGTCTCGAGTCGCACCCCGGGCACACGAGCCACCAGCGCTGCCCCCCGAACCGGCACGGCGTTGCGCTCAGCAGAAGGTCCTCCTCGACACCCGTGTCGAACCGCACATTCAGTCGAATGGTCATGGGATCCAGGACCTCGGGGCGCGACGATGTCACGCGCCGCCACCTGCCGCTGAGCTCCCGCAGAGGCCAAGGTTCGTCGGTCCTGTCCGGGTCATTCGCCAAGAACCAGGGTTGGTCCAAGCATCCCGTCCAGGCAAGCGAAGAAGCATCGATATGGGGCGGTGCCCCTCTGAGTCGGCGCGGCATGCAGCTCATTATTGCCGGCAATCGGTAGCGACAACAGGGAACTCAAGGAGAAGCAACCCTTCCTTCCAGATACTCCCGCCCTCAAGAGTAAGTAGGGAGGTTCCGGTCAACGCCAGGTCACTCTCACCAATCAGAAGCAATCATCTTGTGGCTACCAACTCCATTAGCCGCGCGGCGGTCATGGCCGAGAAACCAAGGGCAAGAACTACGGCGCACCCTGAGCCAGATTTTCGTGCTGGTTTCGGACTGCTGGCCGCATCGATCTCCCTGTCGGAGGGAAGGCTGCTCCACCCACTCTTCCGCTCCTCTAACTGCGCGACAACCCCATCGATGCGTTCAAGGTACGCCTCTGCGAGCCGGTCTCTTGGGTGACTCTCAAGAATGGCGAGAACATCATTCAGGTACTCTCCGGTTGACGGCGCGCCAGCGGGAAGGAGCTCCCTCCTTGAAGCAAGGCTCGCGAGGTGCGAACAGGCAGCCGCGCGAGAGACCCAGGACCTCTTCTCTAGAACCACGCCGGCAAGCAGGATTTGAAAGAGAGCAGCCCTTTGATGCTCCTGATCCCTCTTTGCGGATTCGATCTGCGCCATTAGCGCCCCTTCTCCGTGAGCTAGTCCCCCTCGATCATCGGGTGGAGTACTCAGCTTGGTCTTGATCGCTCCAAGGACAAGAAGCTTCTCCTCGTCACTCTTGTCACGAGTAAGGCAGATCACGGTTTCCAGGGCGGATTCCCGGTTCTTCCAGAGCCTAGCTTCTGCCTCTAGGTTTGGCGTGAGAAGATGGGCAATGTCACCGACTGCCATTCTCTCACGCACCCCGGAAGGGAGCTTTGCGCATAGCTGCTGTGCGACTTCGGCCGGGTCTGTACTTGTCCTTCGGGTATCCATGTGCTTTCTGACCCTACCCCGTTTCAGTGGACACCGGGTTTGAGTTGATAGTCCA
>TARA_R110002073_G_scaffold202032_3_pt1 | contig 18306 bp, 14 predicted proteins | sample TARA_R110002073 | Tara Oceans TARA_R110002073 (sample SAMEA4397174) | marine metagenome | biome: Polar Biome; feature: [DCM] deep chlorophyll maximum layer (ENVO:01000326); material: water (ENVO:00002006), including particulate matter (ENVO:01000060) such as... | depth 40 m
TCGTGAACAACGCGATTTTGATCGTGCATCAATCGCTCAACTTAATGCGTGAAGACGGCTTCAGTTCACGCGACGCGATTTTGGAAAGCGTTCGCACGCGGGTGCGTCCGATTCTGATGACCACCGCAACGACGGTACTCGGGTTGTGCCCGTTGGTATTGTTCCCTGGTTCGGGTAGCGAGCTTTACCGCGGTTTGGGCAGCGTTCTGTTGGGCGGATTGCTAGTTTCGACGATCTTTACGTTGGTGTTCGTGCCGACGCTGTTCCGGATCTTCATGGACATCAAGGAGTCGTTCGGACAAGGCGAGAAACCGAGTCATCCGGATGAGTCATCGAGTGACGACGACGACTCGTTGCAAACGCCTGCCAAGGCTCCGGCACACTCCGCCGCCCACGCGATGAGCTGAGGGGCGCATTTCAGTGGCGGCCTGTTTGTCGTTCGAGACGTTTCACCTCCCCGAAACTTGTATTGGGGAGGTCAGAGCGAGCGGCAGCAAGCTCTGGGGGGGGCTTTCGGTGTGTTAGCGGTGGGTCGTGCAAGCACAGTGTCACCAACCCTCCCCGGCCGCTATCGCGTCCGACCCTCCCGCACACGGGAGGGTGAATTCCGCGGGGCCTGGAAAATCGACTCTCTCAGCAGCCTCGCGTCTTCATCCTCCAGTTCTCTCCGTCGACTTGTTCGACCAGTCCGGCTTGTGACAAGATTTTCAGTGATCGCTCGACTTGAAAATCGACTTCGACACTGACCGCTTCACGAATCATTCGCTCGCAGTGTCGCCGCAGTTTGCGAGAACTCAGCGGCGTGTCGCTTGACAGGATGCCGTAAAGCGCCAGCGTCACCTCGGCTTCACTCTGTTGACGCGCTTGTTGGATCAAACGGTAACCCACACCTGCGTTGGTATCGAGTTTTTGGTAATACAGGTTCTTCGCCAAGTTCAGCAAGTAGCGGTTCTTGGTTTGGAAATAGCTCACGACGCTGCGGACGATGTAGCCGATCGAGGCGAAGATCAACCCCGCTAACATCATCGAGGAATAAAGCGTGATGGCGGCAAACAAAAAGATGAAATGAGCCAATTTGCGAAGCGACATCAGGAGCCCTCCCAGACTTGGCACGATGATCTTCACCCGGTCCACTTTGCTGATGCGGACTTGTGTTCCTGGCAACAACATGTCGACGTCTAGCTTGGGAATGTTTTTGAACATCCGCAGGTGCAAACAGTCCGATGCAAGCTGCTCTTCGGAAACATCATCGTCGTGCAGTTTGAACAGCACCACCATTCGTTGATACACGGGAACTTCGACGGGTTCGCGTTGATACATCGTGCGAAGCCGGCGGCGAAAGCGGGTGCCGACGATGTCGCCTCGTGAATAGACCACTAGCTGATCGAACAGCGTGAAATCGACGTGCAGCGGGACGCCCCATTGGCTTGCCACGCCCACGCACGCTTCGATGTCGGATTGCTGCAGACGGCGATATCCGGCTTCGACCAGCATCCGCTCGCAGAGTTCGATCGTAGGCGCAATGTGAGGATGCGTTGGGGGGGCGTCCAGCGTTTCGTCTTCAGGTGAGCTGGTGTCCGAGTCCTCGGATTCTGTTGAGGCCTCTGCCAACGGGTCGCGATGGTCCGAGTCGGGATCGAGCGCGGAGTACCATTTCGAGAATTCGGTGTGGTACGCCGCACTATTCCGATTGAGTATGCTTTCGACTTGCCCAAACGCTTCGGTAAACACCTGTTGCTGCGATTCGCTCAATTCGTTTCGCTGGATCAGGTATTCACGTAGCCGCGACGGTTCCACGGGCAAGTACAGCTCGACGGACCAGTGATCGGGATTGTCCGAGATCAGTCCCGATGCACTCAGTTCGCTGATGTCGCCAAACGAACTGCCCAAGGGGCGTGTCGTCGCGCCGTCACGATTGACAGACCACTCGACGAGAAAACGATCAATGAACGATTTTGACACCACGGGCTCCCAGTCGTCCGACGAACACGCCGACGCCGCGCGAAAACCGGTTCGCGGGGTGGCACTCGATATGGACGGGCTGCTGATTGATACCGAACGATTGTACTGGCAAGTGGGCGATACGTTACTGCAGCGGCGAGGATATCGCTACAGCCGTGAATTGCAGGCCCGCATGATGGGCCGCATCGGGGTGTCGGCGATCGCACAAATGATCGAAATGCACGATCTGTCGGATTCCGCTGAAGCCCTGCTCGCCGAATCGGATGAACTGTATGGAGCGTTATTGGCCGAGCAACTTCGGCCGATGCCAGGGCTGAGCCAATGGATGGACGCGCTACAGCGATCCGGTTTGCCGTTTGGATTGGCGACCAGCAGTCAACGCAAATTTGTCGACGTGATTTTGCCCACGTTTGATTGGTCCGGTCAACTTGCGTTTATATTGACCGGCAACGACGTCGTGAATGGGAAACCGCATCCCGAGATGTATTTGACTGCGGCCGAGAAAATGCAGATCCCCGCGTCGGACATGCTGGTTCTCGAAGATAGCGGCAACGGATGTGCTGCGGCATTGGCCGCAGGCGCACAAACGGTCGCCGTGCCAAGCGAGCACACCAAAGACCAATCGTTCAGCGGAGTGATGTTGATCGCCGATTCGTTGTTGGACCCGAGATTGTACGAGTTGATCGATACTTCACGATAGTTGTAGCGGAACTCGTCAAGACTTTCGGCAGTGCTGGCGAATTCCAGCGAGCGGCAGCAAGCTCTGGGTGAGGCACCGGCGTGTTAGCAGTGGATCGTGCAAGCACAGTGCAACCAACCCTCCCCGGCCGCATACGCGTCCGACCCTCCCGCACACGGGAGGGTGAATGCGTTGCCGGCCTGCAGGCAAGATGACGTTTCCGCTTACTGGCCACTCAGCGGCGCGGATCCGTAGGGGCGTGTGCTGATGACACCCTCTTCAGGACTGCTGGCGGTTCCGTAAAGTCGCTTGGGAATACGACCAGCCAAATACGCGTCGCGGCCCGCGATCGAAGCATGCTTCATCGCTCGTGCCATGCGAATCGGATCACGAGCATGCGCGATTGCCGTGTTCAACAGCACGCCGTCGGCCCCCAGCTCGAACGCTTCGCTGACGTCGCTGGCGGTGCCCACGCCGGCATCGATGATGACGGGATAATCGGGATCGTCTTCCTTCAAATATTCCAGGATGATCCGCAGGTTGTTGGGATTCAGCAGCCCTTGGCCACTACCGATCGGACTGCCCGCCGGCATCACGCTGGCGGCTCCGACGGCTTTCAAACGCTGGGCCGTGACCGGACAATCGCTGGTGTAACAGAGGACTTTGAATCCCTCTTTGCTCAGTTCCTCACACGCGGCCAGGGTTTCCGATGGATCCGGCAACAGTGTCTTGCTATCGCCGAGCACTTCCAACTTGACCCAATCGGCGCCGGCATTATTGAGCGAACGCAGGATTTCGCGGCCGAGTTTCGCGGCTCGGATCGCATCCTTGGCCGTGTAGCAACCCGCCGTATTGGGCAGCAAAATGTATCGATCCAGGTCAAGGAAATCGAGGATGTTTTGCCCCATCCGGTCATACAGTCGCTCGCGACGCACCGCGACGGTCACACAATCGCTGCCCGAGGCGAGAAGCGAGTCCCGCATTTGCGGCATCGAGTCATAGCGACCGGTCCCCACGATCAGACGGCTCTTTAATTGATGGCCGCCAACAACCAATCCAGGATCTTCGTCAATCACTTGGGGCGTGGATTCCGTGGTAGACAATGCGAAAGCTCAACAGAATGTAGGTAAAATGGAGTGACACTTTGAAGGTAACTGCAAGGATACCAAATCGCCCCGCCTGCTGGCGAGCGGCCCCAATCGTCAACACGCGACGAAGCGTATGGCTTCGACTATGATACATCCATGAAGTCCCACCCCTCCCCCCACCTTGTTCACCACGTCCTGCTTGCTCTGATTTGCAGCGTCGTTGGTGCCCCCGCCTGTCTGAAAGCCGACGATGAAATCTCGTTCAATCGAGATGTCCGTCCCGTGCTGGCGTCGCAGTGTTTTGCTTGTCACGGCCCCGATGAGGAGCATCGCGAAGCCGATTTGCGGCTCGACGTCGACGAAGCCGCAATCGAACACGGAGTGATCGAACCAGGCGATCCGGCCGCGAGCGAACTGGTGCGGCGGCTGTTCTCTGCCGACGAAGACGAGGTCATGCCGCCTCCGCACGCAGGGACGCTCAAACCTGAACAGAAAAAACTGCTTCGCGATTGGGTGCAAAGCGGAGCGAAGTACGATAAACACTGGGCCTTCACCCCGCCGACGCGGCCCGCGGTGCCGACCGTGACAGAATCTGATTGGGCCAGAAACGCAATCGACGCCTTCGTGCTGGACCGTTTGACTCGCGAAGGAATATCGCCGTCGCCCGAAGCTGACCGGATGACGTTGGTGCGTCGGTTGTACATCGATTTGATCGGACTGCCGCCGACACCGGAGCAAGCGGACGCATTTGTTTCCTCGACCGATCCGCATGCTTACGAAGCTTTGGTCGACGAACTTCTGCAATCGCCTCGCTATGGTGAACACTGGGCTCTGCCTTGGCTCGATCTCGCTCGTTACGCCGACACCAACGGCTACGAGAAAGATCGTGAGCGGTCGATTTGGCCTTATCGAGATTGGGTGATCCGGGCGCTCAACGAGGATATGCCCTACGACGAGTTTTCGATCAAACAGTTGGCTGGCGATTTGTTGCCTGGCAAAAGTCCCGATGATTTGATCGCGACCGGATTTCATCGCAACACGATGCTCAATGAAGAAGGCGGAATCGATCCGCTTGAGTATCGTTACCTCGCCATGGTCGATCGCGTGGCAACGACCGGCATCGTCTGGCTCGGTTTGACCACGGGTTGTGCGCAGTGCCATACGCATAAGTTCGATCCGATCACGCACACCGATTACTTTCGGTTGATGGCGCTGTTGAACAATGCCGACGAACCCGACTTTGCGATCCCTGATCCCACAGTGGCACAACAGCGACGCGAAACGCTCGATCAAATCGAGCGACTCGAATCCCAGTTAGCGGACGCCTTTCCGGTCGGCGAAGATGAATCGGCAACTTTTGAAAGTGAATTCGCCAAATGGATTCGCAGTCAAGAAACGGTCGCGACGCCATGGCAAATCATCACGCCGACCGAGATGAAATCCAACTTGCCGCGACTCGAGCCACTCGATGACGGCAGCGTCTTTGCCAGCGGCGACACCACCAAGCGTGATCAGTACGAGTTGACGTTCACGATTCAGCAAAGCGATTTGCCGATCACGGCCATTCGGCTCGAAGCATTGCCCGACGATCGGCTGCCCGAACGTGGTCCCGGGCTGGCGTTCTACGAAGGCCGCAAAGGCGATTTCTTTGTGAGCGAATTGAATGTGACGCTCGGCGATGCCCCGTTGAGTTTTGGTGAGGTCTCGCACAATTACCACACCACCAACGACGGCAATCCCAAAGTCCGTCCCGATAACGTTTTTGATGGCGATGGATCGACGGGCTGGCAGCCCGGCAATCACAAAGGCGAGCGGTTGCATTTGGTGATGAATCTGCAGCAACCAATCGAAACGACCGGCGATCTTCGCATCAAGTTGCTGTTTGAACGTCACTACGTCGCAAGTTTGGGGCGTTTTCGCTTTGCAATCACCCAAAAGCCGGGAGCGGTTGCGAGCCAACTGTCCGAGGCCGCTGAGACGATTCTTGCCTCATCGGAGGACGACAAAGAACAAAGCGAAATGCTGCGACGCGAGTTTCTGCGAACAACTCCGCTATTGGCCGAGGCACGCAAACCGATCGATGCATTGCGAGCGAAGTTGCCAGAGCCAACGACAACGTTGGTGATGCAAGAGCGCCCGGCGGATCATCCTCGTCCCACTTTTCGTCATCATCGCGGCGAGTACCTCAGTCCGAAAGAGCAAGTGAGTCCGGGGATGCTGAGCGTTTTTGTCGAGGACGAGCAACACTCGCCGGAAAATCGACTCGAGATGGCCCGCTGGCTCGTCAGTGACGCCAATCCCTTGATCACCCGGGTGACCGTTAACCGTGCTTGGCGGTCGCTGTTTGGCGCCGGTTTGGTGCGATCCAACGATGATTTTGGCGTCCAGTCCGAACCGCCGACGCATCCTGCATTGCTCGATTGGTTGAGCGTCGAACTGGTCGAAAATGGTTGGTCGATTAAACAGCTGCATAAATTGATTGTGATGAGCGCGACCTATCGTCAAGATTCCAAAGGGACAGCCGAACTTGTTCGCATGGATCCCGATAATCGACTGCTTGCCCGTGGTGCACGTTACCGCGTCAATGGCGAAACGGTTCGCGACATCATGTTGCGGGGATCAGGATTGCTGACGGAGAAAATGTACGGCCCAGGCGTGTTTCCGCCGCAGCCTCCGAGTGTGACGGAGTTAGCGTATGGCAATTTCAAATGGAACACCGCCAATGACGCCGATCGCTATCGCCGCTCGATTTATACGTTCAAAAAGCGGACCGCAGCATTTGCCGCCTACACCGTGTTTGACGCCCCAACCGGCGAAGAGTGTATCCCGCAGCGAAACCGCAGCAACACGCCGCTGCAGGCGCTGACGGTGTTGAATGACGAAATGTATTTTGAGATGGCCCGAGCGTTAGCGAAACAGGCGTTAGCGAAACAGGACGATGAAGATGCCAATGATTCGCCTGCGGAAATCGCGACGTCGATGTTCCGCCGAATTCTGACGCGGCCTCCCACGACCGACGAAGTGAAGATGTTAATGGCGTACTTCGAGGCTCAAAAGCAACGGTTGGTTTCCGGAGATCTTGCTGCGGCAGAGATTGGCAACGACAAAAACGCCACCGTCGACTTCGCGGCTTGGTCGATGGTCGCACGTGTGATCATGAACTTAGACGAAGCCGTCACTCGCCCCTGACCGAACGCTCGATCAATCAATCGATCTTTTTTCGAGCCACTGCACCGCTTGGCTTCCTATGGTGAAAGCAATGAATTCTCACTCACAACCCGATCCGACCCGCCGCCATTTTTTTCAGGATTGTGGTGTCGGACTTGGCAAAATGGCATTGGCGTCACTGATCGCGGGCGGAGCGAAGCATGCTCTGGCGGGGCAAGATGACGCGTCGCAACCGAGTTCGGTGCGTCCGACTCACTTTCCTGCCAAAGCAAAACGGGTGATCTTTTTGTTCATGGCCGGAGCACCCAGCCAGCTTGATCTGTTTGACAATAAACCCAAACTGGCCGAACTCGCCGGCCAGCCGATCCCACCGTCGGTGATCGGTAACCAACGTTACGCGTTTATCCAGCCGGATGCGGCGGTGCTGGGGCCGCAGTTCCCGTTTGCCAAATATGGCGAAAGCGGGGCCGAGCTGTCGGATCGCTTGCCCTATTTGTCCAAAGTCGTCGATGACATTTCGTTCGTGAAATCCTGCACGACCGATCTGTTTAATCACGCCCCGGCGCAGTTGTTGTTCAATACCGGCAATCAGTTGCCGGGTCGACCGAGCATGGGGGCTTGGTTGAGCTACGGGCTCGGCAGCGAAGCGAACGATCTGCCCTCGTTTGTGGTTCTGAAAAGTGGCGGCAACCTGAGTGGCGGAGCGGCGATGTGGGGCAGCGGTTTCTTGCCCGGTTCGCACCAGGGCGTTCCCTTTCGTGAGTCGGGTGATCCGATTTTAAATGTCACCAATCCAACCGGTTTCGACACCCAGGCTCAGCGTGACTCACTCGATTTGATTCGCAAGATGAATCAGAAACGCCAATCGGTCGTGTTTGATCCTGAGATTGAAACCCGGATTCGCTCGTACGAGATGGCGTATCGAATGCAAACGCGGGCTCCTGAGTTGATGGATTTTGATAGCGAGTCGGCTGAGACGCTTGCGATGTATGGTGCCGATCCGGGTAATGCGTCCAAGTCGTTTGCTAACAACTGCCTACTCGCTCGCCGTTTGGCGGAGCGAGGCGTTCGGTTTATCCAGGTTTACCACTCGGGATGGGACCACCACAGCAACGTCGCGGGCGGGCTGAAGTCTCAATGTGCCGCGACCGATCAGGGCTGTGCCGCCTTGATCCAGGATTTGAAGCAGCGAGGATTGCTGGACGAAACGTTGGTCGTCTGGGGCGGCGAGTTTGGCCGAACACCGATGGTCGAATCGAGTGCCGCGTTGGGACGCAGCATGGGACGCGACCATCATCCGCAAGCGTTCACGATGTGGTTTTCCGGCGGCGGAATCAAACCAGGAATCACGCTCGGCGCGACCGACGAACTCGGATTCAACATCACCGAGCGGCCCGTGCATGTGCATGACATCCAAGCCACGATTCTGCACTGCCTAGGGCTGGATCATCAACGGCTGAGCGTCAATTTCCGCGGCCTGAACGTCAAGCTGACCGGCGTCGAAGAGCACCACGTCGTCAAGGAATTGTTGGCGTAGTGGATCTTGCCAAAGATCCCGCGTGCAGGATGTTTAGCGAAACGTTTTTTCTTGCTATCGTGGTTGGATGAAATGGACCGATCAATTGCGACTGGCGACCTGCCGATTACAGCGAAAGCCGTCGGTGCTCTTTTCACGCAAAGACGACTGGAACCAGGCGATCGCCGAGACGCTTACAAATTACGGCCCGTTCTGCTACGACTTTTCCGAGATCGATGTCCGGCGGTTTGATCTGCTCTTTCCGCTGACGATTCGCGACGAAAAGTATTTCAACCTGCACCACCGATCGCTACATGGAAAAAAGGCGATCGTGCCGACCACCGATGTGATCGACTTGTGCGAAGACAAACCGGCTTTGATTCAGCGACTGACCCAGCTTGGGTTCGGCGAGTACATGCCAGCGACAGGAGGGCGGTTTGATTATCCGTATGTTTTGAAGAAGCGAGTCTCTGGATTCGGTGACGGCACCTTCATCATTCATAACTCAAACGAGGAGCGTCAATTTCAGTCGCTATTGGAGGCTGAAACGCATTTCACTCAGGAGCACATTGACGGGCACGAAGAGTATGCCACTCACGTGATCATGACGAAGGGACGCATCGTATTTAGCCGTACATGTAAATATTTCTTTCCACCGGGAGCTTATATAAAAGGGCGGAATTGCAGGGCGATGAAGCGTGAAACGCTCGAGCATTCTGCTTACCTTGGCCTGTTTGCAGAAATGTTGCGAGCGATCGACTACGAAGGCGTCTGTTGTTTGGACTACAAGCTGCAGGGTGATGGCATCAAGTTGCTGGAAATCAATTCACGTTTTGGCGCGACGATGGCATTGTTCATCAACGAGGCACTGCCAGCCTACGAGTCAGCCGTTAGAGAGTACTGATGTTCGCTAAGAGAGACTGCTGATTTAGTACGGTTTCGCAGCCAGGAAAGCTATTCAGATAAAACAAAATGGGTCGGACGGGGTAAAATGCGGATCTCATACTCGCCTCAACCGTCCCAGGTACAACTACGAAGACCGATTGATAGATGCGTTTTGCCCCCTACCTTGCACCGTTTTCGGATCACCCTGTGTTGCAGCGACGGGTGCGACATGTCCTTGAGCGACTGCCCGCCGAAGTGCAACAAGATTTTTTAGACGACCATCGTTTCCAGGTCACGATTGATAATTATCAACCGGGGGTGGGCTGGTCGTTCTTAATGCCCGCCCCAGGGCATGCCGGAAGTACCAGTCGCTGCGTAGTACTACGCTTGAAACTGGCCGATGCGCATGAACCGTTTGCGTGGTATGTGATCGCGCACGAATTCGCTCACGCCTATCTTCGCAATGGTGGTTGGGGCGAGATCACCGACATCGAAGAAGCGGCGGATGCCATGGCTGCATCGTGGGGCTTCGAGCGACCGAAGCCCCAAGGTTGAATCCGCTGCGGCTACTTAACCGTGATCGTCGCTAACAAATCGCCGGCTTCGACTTGCGTGCCTGCAGGCGTTTGGATGCTGGCGATCGTTCCGCTGACCGGTGCGTTGATGGTGGTTTCCATCTTCATCGCTTCAAGCACCATCAACTTCTGGCCCTCTTTGACCTTGTCGCCTTCGGCTGCAGCGACGGTAATCACCATACCCGGCATGCTGGCGGCGACTTGGCCAGGATCATTGGCGTCGGCTTTGACCGCCGCTTTGACTTTCGGTTCGAGCGATTTGTCGAGGATCGACACTTCGCGTGGTTGTCCGTTGAGTTCAAAGAAAACGGTACGCGTGCCATCGGGATGAGGCACTCCGACGGCAAGGAATTTGACGATCAACCGTTTACCGGGTTCGATATCGACCGCAATTTCTTCGCCCGGTTCTTGTCCGTAGAAAAAGTTGGGGGTCGGAATGTGGTCGACGTCGCCATAGGTGTTGCGGTGTTTGGCAAAGTCCTCGAATACCTTCGGGTACAGCAGATGCGTGACTGCGGCACGGTCGTTTTCGGGATCACCGGTCAACTTGGCTGCGGCGGCCCGAGCGGCAGCGACGTCGGCGTCAGGCATCGAATCACCAGGCCGGTTGAGGACCGGTTTCTGATCGCCCAAGATGATCTTGATGATTTCGTCGGGGAATCCACCTGGCGGTTGTCCCATCCGTCCGCCGATCAAATCAATCACGCTGGCGGGATAGGCCAGCGATTTGTCGGCGGTCAAAACGTCTTCGGCGGACATCTCATTGGCGACCAAGAACAATGCCATGTCGCCGACCGCTTTACTGGTCGGAGTGACTTTGACGATGTCACCAAACAAGCGATTCACGCCGGCATAAGCTTTACATACTTCGGCCCAGCGATCCGATAGCCCCAGTGCACGAGCTTGTTGATACAAATTGGTGTATTGTCCACCCGGCATCTCGTGTTCGTAGAGGTCGCCGGTGGCGGGCAACACGCTGCTTTCAAACGGCAGATAAAATTCGCGTGCGGCTTGCCAATAGGTTGCCAATTGCGTCAACGCTTCGGTCGATAACGAGGACTCGCGATCGGTATCGCGAAGCGCTTCGACCAACGTGTTCAAGTTGACTTGGCTCGTTCCACCGGAAAGCGGCGCGAGTGCTGCATCGGCAATTTGCAAACCTTCGCCGGCGGCGGCCAGGATCGTTGCCGCTTGGATGCCTGCGGTGTCGTGCGTGTGGAAATGGATCGGGATGCTGATTTCTTCACGCAAAGCACGGATCAACTGGACCGCCGCAGCCGGTTTGCAAAGCCCGGCCATGTCCTTGATCGCCAACAAGTGAGCGCCGCGTTTCTCGAGTTGTTTGGCCAGGTCGACATAGTATTTAATGTCGTACTTGGTGCGACGCGGGTTTTGCAGGTCGCCGGTGTAACAGATCGAAGCTTCGCAAATTCCGCCTTCGGCCAACACGGCGTCCATCGCGACGTTCATGTTTTCGAGCCAATTGAGTGCATCGAAAACACGGAAAACGTCCATTCCCGCTTGCACGGCTTCGCGTACAAACAAGCGGACAACGTTATCGGGATAGTTCGTGTAGCCCACCGCGTTACTGGCTCGTAGCAACATCTGCGTCAAAATATTGGGAACCTGTTCTCGCAGGTCAGCGAGCCGTTGCCACGGAGACTCGTTCAAAAATCGCATCGTGGTATCGAACGTTGCTCCACCCCACATCTCCAGCGAGAACAGCTGAGGCGTCAGCTGGGCGTACGCCGGCGCGATTTGCAACATGTCAAACGTTCGCACGCGGGTGGCCAACAGCGATTGATGAGCGTCACGCATTGTGGTGTCGGTGAACAACAACCCTTTTTGGTTTTGAACCCATTTGACAAGTCCCTCGGCACCTTCGCGGCGAAAAATATCCTTGGTGCCTTCGGGCAATTGTTTGCCGGGTAGCTCACTTAGCTTTTTCAGTGCCGGAACCGGAGCGGGGTCGCGACGCGTTGCGACGGGGCGTCCGACGACAAGCGGGTTACCGTTGACGATCGTTTCACCGAGAAACGCCAACAACTTACTCGCTCGGTCACGGCGACGCGGCAATTCGAACAGTGACGGCGTTTGGTCGATCAAACGGGTCGTGGCTTCGCCCGCTAAGAACGCCGGATAGTTGATCATCTTGATCAGAAACGGAATGTTCGTCTTTACGCCACGAATGCGGAACTCGTGCAAGCAGCGATTCATGCGTGATGCGGCCGAGGCCAGCGAGGGAGCTCGCGCGGTGACTTTGACCAACATCGAATCGTAAAACGGGTTGACCACCGCACCGCTGAATGCACTGCCCGCATCCAAGCGAATGCCCAGCCCGGCTGCACTGCGGTAATGACTGATGCGGCCGTAATCGGGACGAAATTGGTTGCTTGGGTCTTCGGTCGTTACACGGCACTGCATCGCAAAGCCGCTGGTTCGAATCGCGTCCTGCGACGCCAACCCGACCTCATCGCTTTCCAGCGGATAGCCTTGGGCGACCAAGATTTGGCTGCGAACAATATCGATTCCCGTGACTTCTTCGGTCACGGTGTGTTCGACTTGGATACGTGGATTGACTTCGATAAAGAAGAACTGCTTCGCATCGACGTCGTACAGAAACTCGACGGTGCCGGCATTTTCGTAGCCGCTGGTACCATCGCCGACGGCGCGTCCGATCTTGATTGCCGCTTCGCACATCGCTTGGCGGACATCGGCGCTCAAGTTGGGTGCCGGCGCGATTTCGACGACCTTTTGATGACGCCGCTGAACACTACAGTCACGTTCCCAGAGGTGGACCAGGTTGTTGTGTCGATCGCCTAGCAATTGGACTTCGATGTGACGGGCTCGCTTGACGAACCGCTCGACAAAGACTTCGTCGCTGCCGAACGCGGTTTTGGCTTCACGCTGAGCCGCTTCGAGTGCCGCCGGTAATTCGTCTGCGGCATTGACGACACGCATTCCGCGTCCGCCGCCCCCTTTGGACGCTTTTAGGATGACGGGGTAGCCCATCGAGTTGGCGATTTCGAGTGCTTCATCGACACCCGAGAGAGCTTCGTTCTTGCCACCCAATACTGGCACCTGGGCTGCCTCGGCGATCTTTCGTGCGGCGGTTTTGTCCCCGAGTTGTTCGAGCGAATTGACGCTGGGGCCGACAAACAAGATGCCGGCGTTTTCGAGTGCTCGCGCGAACTCGGGGTTTTCGGACAAGAACCCATAACCGGGATGGACCGCATCGACATCATGCTTTTTGCACAGATCGACGATCGCTTCGATGTTCAAGTACGAGCGAATCGGTTCGCCAGGCTCGCCGATCTGGTAGGCCTCGTCCGCCTTGAAGCGGTGCAGTGCATAACGATCTTCGTGTGAATAAATCGCAACCGTGCGAATCCCAAGTTCCGTTGCACTGCGGAAGACTCGGGTCGCAATTTCGCTGCGATTGGCGACAAGAAGTTTTCGTACCGGTCGAATCGTCATGATCGTGTCGTCGAAAGAAGAGGAAGGGGGGCGGGTTTGGACTCAATTATCTGCATCAGCCAATTTTTCACCCTCTTTTCCAAGCGGTGCGTTTGGAGCGTCAAGTTGAGATGACTGCAATTTAGCGAAACCGAGACTTGGGGTCATGAGGGGTGTGGGGGCCGAGTCCCGCATTCGACCGCAAGCAACTAGAATTTGAGGGAGCACAAATTGGAAAAATCGGCTAAGGTGAACGTTCGATTCCGACTTTGAAATTGTTGATCCCCAAGACAGTATGGTCCGAAATAGCATGGCAAGCGTTGATTCGACCCCTTCCAAGACCGATGAACCCAACTCTTCGGTGACTTCTGCCCCGTCGCAATCCGAAGGGATTTTGGCTGCGGATGCTTCAACCGGCCAAGAGAGTGTGGACAAGGCGGCACCGCCCAAAAAACGGGGGGTCCCCGAAGGATTGTGGGTGAAATGCCCCGGTTGTGGTGCCTCGGTCTATAAGAAAGAGGTCGCCCAGCGGCTAAACGTCTGCCCCAAGTGCGAGTACCATTTTTACGTCTCGGCAACGGAACGGATCGCTCAGGTCTTGGACGAAGGAACGTTCGAACCGATGAATGAGCATCTGCGGCCATCGGACCCGCTGGAGTTTTCGGATCGACGCAAGTATGCCGATCGGCTGGTTTCCGAACAAAAACGGACCGGGCTTAGCGATGCCGTACTGACCGGCACCGGCATGGTGCGTGCTCGCCGAGTCGCGTTTGCGGTCACCGACAGCGCGTTCATTATGGGCAGCATGGGGTCGGTGGTCGGTGAGCGATTGACCCGGTTGATCGAATTTGCGACCGAGCATGATCTGCCGCTGATCATCATCAGTGCTAGTGGTGGGGGGGCTCGGATGCACGAAGGGATCCTTTCGCTGATGCAAATGGCCAAAGTGTCCGCAGCGTTAGCGCGTTATGACGAAGCGGGCGGCTTGTTTGTCAGTGTTCTCACGAACCCCACTATGGGCGGGGTTGCCGCCAGTTTTGCCTCGTTAGGAGATTTGGTTTTTGCGGAGCCGAAAGCGTTGATTGGATTTGCCGGGCCGCGAACAATTAAAGCGACCATCGGAATCGAGTTACCCGAAGGTTTCCAGACGAGCGAATTTCTGTTAGAGCACGGCTACATTGACCGAATTGTGCCACGAAAATCGCTAAAAACGGAGATTGCTCGCGCAATCGACTATTGTGGAAAGTAGGTTTTCAAAGGAAGCGGCCGGTCGACCCAAAGACGGCATCTTCGAAACCAACAGCGCTTTTTCTTTTCTCCTGTTTCCAAATGCTCGCGTGACCTATGGGGCTATTTGATTCGCTCAAGGCTAAATTCAATTCCGGTTCCAGTGGCGTAGCAAAGGCCAATGTCAAAGCCAACGCGCGAATTAACGTCGAGCTGCGTTTTGACCGGATGCGAACGAGTGCCACGGGGACGATGAGTAATTTCTTCGTCGCCAACGATCGCGAGCACAAACGCACCGTCGGCGTCAAATTGCTTGACATTGAGAAAATGGAGCAATTCGAAGCACGCTTCAAAGGGCTGAAAAAGCCGAGCGAGGGAGAGATTGCATTGGGAATGAGGCATCCCAACGTGGTCGAGACCTACGAAGCGGGGCTGACCAGCAAGGGCCAACCCATTTTGGTGATGGAATACGTCGAAGGGCCCAGTTTGCAGCATGTGATCGTCAACCGCCAAGAAGCAAACCTCAAAGGAAAGCGGATGGGGTTGATTCGCCAGATGGCCGAAGCGATTCGTTACGTGCATTCACGCGGCTTCATTCATCGTGATATCTGCCCCCGCAATTTCATTTGTTTCCCCGATTTCAGCGGTTTGAAGCTCATCGATTTTGGCTTGACGGTGCCCGCGACGCGTCACTTCATGGCGCCGGGAAACCGCACGGGGACGCCGCTTTATATGTCGCCAGAAATTGTGCGGCGTCGATCCACCGATTTTCGCGTCGACATTTTTTCGTTCGGAATCACTTGTTACTGCCTGTGCTGTTTCGAGCATCCATGGCAGGGGGATGTGGTGAACGGAAAGGCAGCACTGCATCACGATACCTCCCCACCAAAGGATCTGTTGGAGCGGTGCCCAGAGGTAGAGCCGCGACTGTCGCGGGCGATCATGGGAGCCTTGCAGCCGAACGTCGAGAAGCGAACGGCAAGCATGGATCAGTTCCTACAGGCGATTAAATCGCTCGAAGGACTTGATTATTAGGCCTGCGGGGGGATGAGGTCGCATCGTAAAAAACGGCATAAACCGCCCCTGCTGTTAAACCACGTCTGGTTTGCCTGTTTTAACAACGTTTTCGTTGACACTCTATTTATGGGCTAACTATACTTCACTGGTCGAGTCAAGCGAGCCTGTCGCTTCTCGTACACCAGAGCGTGCCAGCGTTGATGAATTGACTTTTGGGCAATTCACCCGCCTATCGTGTCGCTGGATCTCTTTTTTGTCGGGGATCTCTTGTCGGTCGGAACGTATACGGAATTTTCGCAATGACCCTACTCGGGAAGTCGTTCTCAGTCATCATCCTCATCCTCAGCTTGACCTTTATGGTTTTGGCTTTGGCGGTTAACGCATCGCACCGCAATTGGCGGGACGTCGTGACAGGCCCAGGTGGACTGAAAGAACAAATTCAAGATTATGAATCAACCAACGAGCAGCTTCGGGATACGCAGCAACGCGTCGAAGCCGCCTTGGCTCGTGAACAAGCCGCGCGTCGAACCGCGTTGGGCGCGTTGACGACTCAGTTGGACCAATTGAAAGACCAGTTGCAAAAGCGGGAAGAGAGCTATCAACAAAAAGAAGCTCAGAACACCGTCTTTGCTCAAACCGATCGCAGTCGTGCCTTACAGCTCGAAGAGTTGACGGCGGAAGCGAATCGCTTGCGACAACAGATCCGCAAAGAACAAGAAGACCGCGACACTCTGTTTACGCAAACGCTGAAATTAACCGACCAAATGAACAAGTTACGCGGGATTGTCCAGATCCAAAGTGAGCGTAACGATCAATTGATGGCCCAGGTGACCCGCTATAAAGAGGTCGTCGATTCCAAAGGGATCGATATCAACGAACCTCTTGATGGATCGCCGCCGGATCGCAATGGCACCGTGTTGGTGATTAACCGTCCCAAGAAATTGATCGAAGTTTCGATTGGATACGATGATGGGCTGCGATCAGGTCATCATCTCGAAGTCAGTCGACAGGGCCGCTATCTTGGCAAGGTCCGTGTGTTGAAAATTGAACCCGAACGAGCGGTCGCGGAAATCCTACCCGACTTCAGCCAAGGCACTATCCAGGAGGGCGATCGTGTCGACACTACCCTCGACTGAGAAACCACGTAAACAACCTCCGAGTGTTTACACCGTCATTTTGATCCTTGCGATGCTGTTTATGCTCGTTGCGGTGATCGCCATGTACGTGGAACTGAGCCGCTGGGCTCCCGATTATTACCGCACCAACAGCGCACAACCCGGCGCGATGGTTGTGCCCGTCAACAGTTCGGCAACGTTTGCCTAACGCAGTTAGGCGATTTCTCTATGAAAATGCCAGCGACGTTGGTGCTGAAGCGGCTGGCTTTTATTGTCGACGGCACCGCGGACGATCGCGGGTCGGTGGCGGCGATAATGATTTCACGCCCTGGAGACTTGTGGGCCGATCATTTTGTTGCAAACATAGTTGCTTAGCTATTGCATTTTGCTTTGCTTCACTCTCGGGCACGCATGATCCTTCATGGGCCGCGAGGATGGTCTGAAACCTCTTATTGTTTGCCATACAATATCACTCTCATGAAAGTCTCTGCTCCGAAAATCGAGCGTATCTCGACGGTTGATTCTCACACCTGCGGCGAACCCACACGGACGATTGTTTCGGGAGGCCCCGATCTTGGCAAAGGGACGCTGATGCAGCGTCAGCAACGTTTTGCCAAAGAATTTGATCACTATCGCACTGCGGTGATCAACGAACCGCGAGGCAGTGACGTGTTAGTGGGGGCTTTGTTGTGCAAGCCCACCAATCCCGAGTTCGCGGGCGCAGTCATCTTCTTTAACAACACTGGTTATTTGGGGATGTGTGGCCATGGCGCGATTGGCGTGGCGGCGACGCTTGCCTATTTAGGCCGCATCGGCCCAGGCTTCCATCAACTCGAAACGTCGGTGGGCGTGATCGGTTTCGAGTTGGATGAAGACATGCACCGCGTCACAATCGAAAATGTTCCGAGCTATCGCTATCGCAAAGCGGTTGCGGTCGAGGTTCCCGGATTTGGCCAAGTCGTAGGCGATATCGCGTGGGGAGGCAATTGGTTCTTTTTGGTTCGCAGCGAGTCGGCTCAGATTCGTCCACAGCATCTCGACGAATTGTTGGTGTTCACCAAAGCGATTCGCAAGGCCTTGGAAGACCAAGCCATCACCGGACATGGTGGCAAAGTGATTGATCATATCGAGTTGTATTGTGATTCAGGGACCAGCGATGGTCGCAACTTCGTGCTTTGTCCCGGCGGCCAATGGGATCGGTCACCCTGTGGCACCGGCACCAGCGCCAAGGTGGCTTGTTTGGCTGCCGATGGCGAGCTTGCCCCCGGGAAACGGTGGCACCAAGAAAGCATCATTGGCACTTATTTTGAAGCCAACTATCGCGTGGCAAGCGATCAAGAAATCAAGCAGCTCGGCAACATCGGGCTCGATCCCAAGCAAACCGTGGACGAGTCTGTGTCAGCCAGTACGGGGATCATCGTGCCGAGTGTCACGGGGGAAGCTTCGGTGACCGCCGAGAGCCAATTGTTGCTCGACCCGGACGATGCGTTTCGGTACGGGATCCCGGTCTGAGCGTGCTTGTAGACTCGCCGAATCGATCCTCTGCCTAACACAGGCCAGCTCAACCGATGCCATTCCAGAACACGCCCGCCCCGCATACGCCGGCCCCGCATACGCC
>TARA_R110002073_G_scaffold6540_3_pt1 | contig 18306 bp, 10 predicted proteins | sample TARA_R110002073 | Tara Oceans TARA_R110002073 (sample SAMEA4397174) | marine metagenome | biome: Polar Biome; feature: [DCM] deep chlorophyll maximum layer (ENVO:01000326); material: water (ENVO:00002006), including particulate matter (ENVO:01000060) such as... | depth 40 m
TGATCTACGCGGTTTTAAGCGTGGTAACGATTCACGGTGCGGTTTCGATTGGCAGCGAAATTGACTATCCCAACGCCGTTTCGAATCCAACGTCACCGTTGATGCTGGCGGGAGACGCCTTCCCGGACGACAAGCATCAGATCGATCAAGCCAAGTTGCCTCGCGTGCCCGGTGAACACTCCGTTGTCAGCGACGTTAGGGAAGCTCACGGAGTCAATCAACATAATTACTTGGTCAACCATCAGGGCAAGTACCTGATCATGTGGAGCGATGGTCCCGAGCTGGAGGACCGCGTCGGGCAACGAGTCAAGTTCGCGATCAGTGACGATGCGGTGCACTGGGGCGAACCTCGCTTCCTGACACCCGAGCCGCCTCACTCTGGACCGGACTCGCCGTACTACAACACACGTTCGCCCAAAGGTTTCCGCTATATCGCCCGCGGCTTCTGGCAACGCGATGGTGACTTGTATGCACTGGTCGCGCTGGATGAGGCTGCGGGGTTCTTCGGCCCCAGTTTAGAACTGCGAGCGTTTCGATTTGATGTCGAAAACGAAAACTGGCACGACACCGGTGTCATCGCCGACAACGCGATCAACAATTTCCCGCCCAAACGCATCCCCAGTGGTGAGTGGATGATGTCGCGTCGCCCCTACAACTATGCATCGGCGGGAGTAGATTTCCTGATCGGCGGCGTCAAGTCGATGACGGACTGGGAATCGTTTCGGGTGCTTGGTACGAACAGCCAGCTTCGCGCCGAGGAGCCGCTGTGGTGGGAGCTGCCCGATGGAAATCTGGCCGCTCTGTTTCGAGACAATGCCCACAGCAAATTTCTGTATCGCGCGTTTTCAACGGATAACGGACGGACTTGGAGCAAGCCGGCCAAAACGAACTTCCCCGACGCGACATCCAAGCTTTACGGATTTCGGTTGAGTGACGGACGTTACATTTTGATCTCCAACAGCAACCCACGGGCGCGTGATCCGCTCACGATCGCCATCAGCGACGATGGGTTGGTGTTTAACAAACTCGGCTATCTCGCGGGCGGCCGGCAAGTGGATTATCCGCATGCCATCGAGCACGACGGAAATCTATTGGTTGCCTTCGCCAGCGGTAAGCGAACCGTGGAAGTATTGAAGATCGAACTGTCTGCGCTGGATCAACTCAAAATGCCTGAGACGGTGCAGGCCGACAGCCCTTTGCCAGCCATCGCAGCCCCCAAACCGGCCGCCAACGCGGAATGGATCGATCTCGGCGACGAAGGCGACCAGTTCTATTTGGCCGCCGACTTTGACGTACCCGAGCGAGGGAAAACTTTCGCGTTAAGCCTTGCCACAAGCGGTGGTGACGAACGAGTCACGATTGGAATCGCTGCCGATGGGAGGCTGTCAGCCCGGTTGTATGAGAAGATTGAATACGGTCCGACACTGAATCAAGGCGAATCGCTTTCGCTACTCGTTCGCATCGCCAGCCACGCCAATCAGCCCGACGAGCTGTTCATACAAATCGGTCCAGCCGGCAAAATCCCTTCCGAACCGACGAAGCTGTCGGATTGGACATTGGTCAATCGCGAGGGAAGCAGCCGGGCGAATCTCGCTCGCATTCACGTTGCCGCAGACAAAACCTTACTCGAATCCACTCGCGTTCGAATTGGCAGCACCGCGTCCGATTTGATCGATGCAAAACCGACCAAGTTCACCGTCGTCTCGCCCAAGGCTCGCGTGGCAACGCCCGATCTGTCGATGGCGGATCCGGTTGCAACCCCGACGAGCGGACTGATGTTGCGACTTTCCGAGACGGGGACGGATCCGAACAAGATCGATTTTGATCAGCTTCCAAAATTGCCGGTTCAGCACGCCATCATCAGCGATGTTCGAGATCAAGGAGGCAATTGGGTGCATCAGCACGCTTACGTTGCTCGACACGATGGCCGTTTTTGGGCGATGTGGAGCGATGGTCCTGGCAAACGAATTGATCACGTCTCGCCCGAGCGGCATCGCAATGTCGTTCCGCACCATGATCAGGCGGGAACTCGCGTCTCCTACGCCACCAGCCTCGACGGTGAGAACTGGAGCAAGCCTGCCGATTTGACCGGACCGCCCCGCATCGAAGGCTTTGGTTGGATCGCCCGCGGGATGTGGATTCGCGATGGAGAACTGCTGGCGCTGGCGAGTCATTTCCGGGCTCCTGGTTATCCTGGTGAAGGACTCAGTCTGGAGGCGTTTCGTTGGAATGCCACCGAAGGCAACTGGGAAGCTCACGGAACCGTGCTCGATGATACGCTCAATAACTTTGCCCCCAAACGGTTGCCTTCGGGCGAATACATGATGACACGCCGCGATCACCAGCGCCGCGTTTCGGTGATGATTGGCGGCGTCAAGGCGTTTGATCAATGGCGTACTTTGCCGCTCGCCAGCTACGGCAAGGACGGTCAACCCGAAGAACCGTATTGGTACGTGCTACCGGACCAGAAGAGCATCGTGGGTTTGATTCGTGACAATGCGCGTTCGGGCCGATTACTACGCACGTTCTCGACAGACAACGGGCAAACATGGAGTCCAATTGTCGCCACGAACTTCCCTGATGCGACAAGCAAATTTTTCGTCCTTCGCACGTCGCGAGGCTACTACGCCTTGGTCTCCAATGCCAATCCGCGAAGACGCGATCCGCTGACGCTCGCGATCAGTCGCGACGGACTGGTCTTCACCGACCTATTTTATTTGATCGGCGGACGACATATCGACTATCCCCATCTGATCGAGCACGACGGTCATTTGTTGGTCGCATTTTCAGGCGCGAAACAAACGATGGAGGTGCTGAAGATATCACTGGACGAAATCGACACTCGGATCTGCGCCCCGTAACGTTTGACGAATGGACAACCTGACTCATCCGCGAATGAGGTCAGCGCGTAGAATTGAGCAATAGCGGCCATCGGGGATCGAGTCCGCTACGACGATCTGCGTGATCGGCCGATGCTGCGGGGGCGCGAGAATGGCGAGATTTTGTCGATCAAGCTCGAGTGGCAACCGAGAATGCGGCGTTACGCCGGGGATGGGCGGCCGTAGTAGTAGCCTTGGCCGAGCTGAAACCCGAGATCGATACAGGCTTGCGATTCGCCTTCGGTTTCCACTCCCTCGGCGAGTGCCAAGATTTCCAGATCACAAACCATGTTGACAAGGTTCGACAACATCTTGCGTCGACTCTCACTGGCGGTATCGATCCCTCGAATCAACGAGATATCGAACTTGACCACATACGGTCTGGCTTCGACCAATTCGGCCAACCGTGCTTGGCCGGAGCCAAAGTCGTCGTAGGCGAGTCGAATATTTTGTGACTCGAGGACTTCGACGAGATCGTCCATCACGGCGCGGTTCGTCACCGCAGACTCGTGAATCTCCAGTACAAGATTGGCGTTGCCCGCCATCTCGCGTGCTTTGATCAGCGATTCGATCAAACCCTGGACGTCACCAATTTCCTTGGGATGTGTATTGACAAACAGCATCGGGCTTTCGGGAAAATCACGTCCGACGCGAATTCCTTCCCAGCGAAGCAATCGGCTCAGCTCGACTTCGAGACTCAGTTGCTCGGCGGCTTGAAACATTGCGCCGACCGATTCGAGACCAAACACGCTTCCTCGCCCGAGAATCTCGTGTCCGATCATCTCACGATGATCGCTGCGTAAATCGACGATGGCTTGAAAGTGCGGTCGAACCAAACGCTCGGACATCAGTCGGTCGAATTGGACCAGTGCTAAGGCTTGGTCGCAGATATTTTCGGCAATCGTGCCATTGGTCGCTCCCATGACCGATTGACGATAAACGCGGAACGGTGCTTCGGCAAAATGAATCAGGTCTTCTTCGCTGATTCGAATGGTCTGGTTTGGCTCGACTCGTTTGCCATTAACATAAGTCCCGTTGGTGCTGCCAAGATCGGTCAACTGGAGTGCGCCGTCGCGGATCGATAGCGCCGCGTGACGACCGCTGACGGTGCGGAATTGCAGCCGCAACGAGACGCCCGGTTTGCGACCGATGACATACGGTTCATCATCAATGGGCAGATGAATGATCGTTTCGCCAGGCTGAGTCGGGCCCGACAAAAACCAAATGTCCTCCATCAACGCATTGCTGCGCCGGAGTCGTTCGAGTGCCGAGTTTTCAATCGTTGCCATTAATCTTGTACGCTCAAGGGGCCATGTTGTGTTCGCAGCGAGAACTTCCGGGGGGGTGATCAATCTGCGGGACCTTGAAAGGTACGACGTAAATAGACGGTCGTCACCGCGAGAGTCGAAAATTCTTGGCTAAAAGTTCGGAATCCAACTGCGAAGTGTTCGGAAATAACTCCGCTGTTTCCGTTTTCCCTCCGTCGCTGCCCCTCCCCCTGCAGAACCGTCCCTTCGATGACCGCTTCGCTGCGGGAGATACCGCCCCCGAACAAGAACTTATTTACGAACGATTCGATAACCGGCTCCGATGCTCTTATTTGCGAGCTACGTTTGAGGGCGGCAATACAGGCTGGCAAACATGTCAAGTTTGCGGGGCGGTGCAACGACAACAACGCACGGCCCGCGCATGCCGCACAATCGTTAACACCGATTCGTTATCCGCATCGTTCATTCATCAACATCGCTAAACACGTTATGACTGTACTCGCAAGCGACACTCAATCCTTCGAACCGAGCATGTTAGGCGGGCTGTTGTCCGACGACACGTTTTGGCCAACGCAGCCTCGCGATCTACACGAAACCGGGCTGAGCGCGGCTTACGTTGACGGATTAATGCTGAAAATCCTGTTGGTCGGTGGTACCCTCAGCGGCCGCACCTCGTCGGAACGGATCGGGATCCCTTTTCGTGTCATCGAACCGATTCTTGATGCACTACGAACACGCAAATTGGTAACGCATGTCCGGCCAGCCCCTTTTAATGATTACTACTACTCGCTAACCGAAGCTGGCCAAAAGCAGGCCAATCAACAAATGGCTCAGTGCAGTTACACTGGTGCTGCGCCTGTGCCATTGTCGGATTACGTGTTGAGCGTCGAAGCGCAAGCCGCCGGTCTGGACGCGGTCGATCGCGAACAATTACGCACCGCGCTCAGCTCAATCTCGTATCAGAACGAACTGCTTGATCATCTCGGACCCGCGGTGAACAGCAACACGGGCATGTTCTTGTTCGGGCCTCCGGGCAACGGAAAAACGACGATTGCCCGCTGTCTGACTCAATGCCTTGGCCAAGAAATTTGGATTCCCAACGCGATCCTTGACGATGGCAACTTGATCAAGTTGCAAGACGATGCCTTTCATCGCCCCGCGCCGGTTCCCGAAATCGCCAGCGACATATTGAAGGGCCAGGAATGGGACAATCGCTGGACTCGGATTCGTCGCCCGACCGTGGTGGTCGGTGGCGAATTAGTCATGGATAACCTGGAAGTCCGCCACGACGCGCGATCCAACATCTGTGAAGCGCCGCTGCAGATGAAGAGCAATTGCGGATGTTTGTTGATCGACGACTTCGGTCGTCAACGTATTGCGCCCGAAGAACTACTCAACCGCTGGATCATTCCACTGGAAAACAAATGCGATTACTTGACATTGCCCACCGGAAAGAAAATTCAAATTCCGTTTGAGCAGTTGATCATCTTCTCGACCAACATCGACCCCAACTCGCTGGTCGACGAAGCATTTTTAAGACGAGTGCCTTACAAAATCTTCGTCTCCGACCCCGGTCGTGAAGAGTACCGCGAATTGATGAGCGGCGTGATGCGAACCCTGGGATTCCCGGACACGCCGCAAGCCGCAGACCATCTATTCAAGTTCTACGAAGACAGTGGTCGCAACATGCGACGTTGCCATCCGCGAGACTTGTTGACTCAAGTGGCAAATTACTGCAAATACCGCAAGTTGCCATTGACGTTACAACCGGATTACTTGGATCACGCCTGCCGTAGTTATTTCAGCCAACTGTAGAGCGTACAGCCGCATTTCAGCGAAATCCTTTAGTTCCTTGCTTCAACCTCAGCCCCTCCCTTTCAACGTTTCTCAGTAGAAAGCCGTCTCGCGATGAAAGCGACAGAACCCAAAAAATTCAGCGCCGGCTACGAACCGATCCCCGGTTATGTGCTTGAAAAGCTTATCGGTCGTGGTGGATTTGGTGAGGTATGGCGTGCCGATGCGCCGGGTGGAATCAAGAAAGCGGTCAAGTTCGTTTTTGGAGCTCACGACCAGCAACGTGCTGCACGCGAGCTGAAGTCACTCGAACGGATCAAAGGCGTCAGCCACCCGTTTCTGCTGACACTCGAGCGGTTCGGCATCGCCGACGACCAATTGGTGATTGTCACGGAATTGGCCGACGGTTCACTCGAAGACGTCTTTCGTGAACACCGAGACCGCGGTTCGTGCGGCATTCCCCACGAAAAACTGCTTGCCTATCTGAACGATACCGCCGATGCACTGGATTACCTGCACGAGCGTTATCAACTGCAACACCTCGACATCAAACCAGCGAATTTGTTGGTGATCGGCGAACATGTCAAAGTAGCCGACTTTGGATTATTAAAAGATCTGCGGGATGCAGAGTGCAGCATTGTTGGCGGATTGACGCCGGTCTACGCGCCGCCGGAAGTCTTCGATGGGCGTCCGAGCATGCATAGCGACCAATACTCGCTCGCGGTGATGTACCAAGAACTGCTAACGGGAACGCGCCCGTTTAGCGGACGCACCATCGCTCAGTTGGCAACCCAGCACGTTCACAATGCTCCCGATCTCGAACCGCTTCCTCCGAGCGACCGACCGGCGGTTGCCAAGGCGTTGGAAAAGAATCCCGTTCGTCGTTTTGAAAATTGCCGCGCTTTTGTCCACGCCTTGACCAACCCGCATCGCCGCAGCACTCCGCTACAATCGCGGCCAGGCGAATTGAGTCATGATGACACCGCCGAAGGAATTCCGCTCGGAGTCGGTTCGCAAGCTGCCGCGACCGAGGACTTGCCGGCGCTCCGCGACGGCGAGGTCAAACGTGATTCGCGTACCGTTTCCGATGTCCTTGTCGTCGCACTTGGCGGCACGGGGGCAGAAGTGCTGCATGATATCCGCAGCCGCATCGCCAGCATGCATTCGGCGTGCCCGATCCGCTTTCATTCACTGCTAATCGATACCGATGAAAAAACGCTAGGCATCGCACGCATCAGCAACTCGACGGCATCATTGCCGCCAACCGAGATTGTGCCGATTCCGCTTCGCTCGCCCAACGAGTACCGGCAATCGCTGTCGATCAAACGGCTTGCCACCGTATCACGACGTTGGATCTACAACGTTCCTCGCAGTTTGTCGACCGAAGGCATGCGACCGCTCGGCCGCTTGGCACTGGTGGATCATGGTGCGAAGGTGAAAAACGCTATCGCCCAAATCGTCAAAGACCTCACCAAAACGCGTGGCGAGGAGATTCCGTCGATCTATGTCGTTGGATCGCTCAGCGGGGGAACGGGCAGCGGTATCTACTTGGATGTTGTACATCTGCTGAGACATTTCTTGGACGAAAACCAGTTCGAGCAAGCCAAGATCCTCTCGATGCTGGCGATGAAAGGGTTGACACGAAACCCATCCGTTTCGCTTGCGCATCATGACGCGCAAGCCGCGTTGATGGAGATGCGTCACTACTTGCATCCAGAAAATGGCTATCCCGGCGACGAAGGTGCCGGTTGGCCAAGCGTCCCCGCAGCTCGGACGCCACTCAAAGACGCCTACGTGGTCGCCAGCAATGAGTTCGATCCGAATGCGCCGCGTCCGGTCAACGTGATCAGCGACTACCTGTGGTCGGATTCAACCGGGGCTGGCGATTTGTTGGCCGAAGCACGCTCCAGTGCGACCGAATCGCCAGACGTCTCGATCCACAAACCCCAATTGCGATCGGTGGGCATCGTCCCTCTCGGTGTCGTGCGCCGTCCCGAAGAGAAGATCTTGACGCCCGCGACCGTGCAACATTTGTTGCTGCGATGGTTGGGGCATCCCGGACACGCGAAAAAGAACGCAGAACCATTGTCGCAGCGATTGATGCGGCGTACCGGTTTCGCTCACAACCCTATCGTTGACGTCATCCAAGAGCCGCTCGGAAAAACCTCTCACGATCGCCACCACCAATTGCAACAACACATCCGATTGCAAACGCGTGAACAAGGGCGGGTGATCACGCTGGGGGATGCAGGCGAATTGGCGCCCCAGTGGGCCAGCGAGATCGCGGACGCTTCGAATGCCGCCGCGTCGATCGACCAAATGACGAGCGTGTTTACCAAGGAGTTGTTTAATCGATTGTCGCACCGCAGTACCGACATAGCGACGGCGGTAGCCGGTTTACAACGTTTTCAAAGGGAAGTAATCGCAGTCGCCGATTCGCTACGAACCGACGCCAATACCGAGATTGCGAAATTCCAAAGCGAGCCCGACGACGATGATCGGCCCCTGACTGCTTCGCATGCCGAAGCAATGATCACCCCCGAACTGCGAAAACTTGCAGCCGAGCATCTCTGCGTATTTGCCGAACGCATCGATGGCATGATCACTCGGCTGAACAATCTTGCCACGACGTTTGCGGTCACCATTTCGAAAATCGCCGATGGACGAAGCGCGACACTCAATCCTTGGGACGATATGCCCGAAGAAATTTCGTCGCAGTTTGAAGGCATCGTCACCGAACTGCACACCGCGGCGGTGAATCCGATGTTGATTCGGCCGCTTGCGACCGGCGCAATGGCGATGGATGCAAACGAAATCAAAACACGTCTTACCGAAACCGTCTCGCCGTTGGTAGGACGGGCGCTAGCGACCCGCAGCTCATCAAGCGTCAACGAATCATCGTCTTTGAGTTCATCGACATCATCGAGTGTCGATGTCACTGCGACGTTGCCAAGCCCTGCCGATGCAGTGGCTATCAACGAGACGTCCACCGTCACCGCCTATGTCGCCCCGTCCTCGACCAAATCCAACGAGACTCGGCCCGAGCAAGCGGTCACATCGATGGCGACGGCACTGCAATTCGCACGTCCCTCGCTGCTGGACTGCGGCGGGGTGCAACGTTTGATTCTGGCCGTGGGGACTCATTCCGAACAAGTCCGTTTAGAAGCAGAATTACGGCAGTTCCACTCTGGCGCGTTGACCACGACTTTGATTCCGGGGACCACGGCGAAATTAATTCACGAGGCTCAGCGGATCGACTTGAATGATGTGATCGCACGTTTAGCGACGATGAACGCGGGTAACGTGCAAGTCAGTGGCCGGCTGATGACGCGGTCAGACATCGATTGGCGAAAGAGCGAACCTCGTTCGCAAGTCGCCGCTTACTAAGATCTCGGCCGCTATTTGACCGCACAGGCGGCCTTGACGGCACATCCGGCACACCCGCTGCCGCAGCCATTTTCGGATTCAGCGGTGCCACACCCCGGGCCACAGCCTTCGCCCAGCAATTTGGCAAAATGGCGAGATCGCACGATCGACTCGTAACGCTCGGTGACCTCTTTGGTGATCGCTTCGGCGGTTTCGTCGACGTCACCCAAAAAGTGCATCACCAACGATCCTCCGTCAAACACTTGGTCGACATCTAACAGCACCGCGGTAGAGCCGGATTCGGCCAACGCAGCCCGGCACGCTTCGACCGCTTCGCGTTTGTGCCGCTCGAGCCTGCGAATCAGCAGTTCGTCTTCACGCGTGGTTTGGCGAATCAGCCGGATGATCGGCATTTTTTCGCTCGCATCGAGACTGCGGCGAGCTCCCTGCTGCGCCTCGCCCAGTAGGGTGCCAAGCTCGACCCCCCGGGCTGTTCGCACGATCACACGCATTCCATACGAAAACTCGGGCGTCACTGCGGACGCGGTGGGTTGGCCCACGAAAATATCGCCGAGAACGCCGATTCGTACGTAATAATGGCTCATTGGGAAAAACACGCAATAGACGACTTGCCGATTTGGCTCGGCACGTTCACCATGTGGGGATTCTCATGGTTCACGATGAGTGAGAAAAAAAACAAAACCGAGCGAAGATCGACTAGAGAGAATAAGGCAAAAAAACATGACGGCCAGTCCCGAAGCGACCGCAACGCCCCCAGAAACACAGATCCAAGCGGATCGATATCAAAAGCTCGCTGAACGTGTCTTGGCGGGCGAGGCGATTTCTCGCGAAGACGCCCTCTCTATCTTAACCGCCCCCGACATCGATGTACTTCCCATTTTGTCGGCAGGCTATCAAATCCGCCATCGCTATTTCGGCCGATCGGTCCAGCTGTACTTCTTGATGAATGCCAAAAGCGGCCTTTGTCCCGAAGATTGTCACTACTGTAGCCAATCGAAGATCTCGACGGCGCCGGTTCCAAAATACAACATTTTGAAGCGTGACGACCTGATGAAAGCGGCTGAAATTGCCGCCAATCAAGGTGCCAAGACCTACTGTCTGGTGATTTCCGCTCGCGGGCCAAACGAGCGTGAGATGTCGGCCGTCGAACAAATCGTACCCGAGATCAAGCAAAAATATGGGCTCGATATCTGTGCCTGCCTGGGACTGCTGAACCGCGAGCAAGCGGATCGCTTGAAGGCATGTGGCGTCGACCGAGTCAATCACAACCTGAACACTAGCGAAGAGCACTACGCCGACATCTGTACCACGCATACGTATGCCGACCGAGTGCAAACCCTGCGAAACGTTCGAGACGCCGGAATGGAAATGTGCAGCGGCGGCATCATCGGCATGGGTGAGTCTCCCGAAGACGTCGTGTCGATGGCATTTGACCTTCGCGATCTCGGCGTCCACTCGATTCCACTGAATTTCCTGAATGCGATCGAAGGCACACCGCTTCAAGGCAACATGGATTTGAATGCAAACCAGTGCTTGAAAGCGTTGGCAATGTTCCGATTCGTCAATCCTGACCGCGAACTGCGAATTTCAGGCGGACGGGAAATACACCTGCGTTCGCTGCAACCGCTCGGACTGTATGTCGCCAACAGCATGTTCGTCGGCGACTACTTGACGACCAAAGGACAGGCCCCGCAAGCCGATTACGACATGATCACCGACCTCGGTTTCGAAGTCACTCAGAATGTCGAACCGGTGAGTGCGTAACCGCCCCGCGGTTGCAGAACCATTGTCGCACGGCTTTCCAAGCCGTCAGCGAAAAACCGTGTTCGAGCTCGCCCAGCAAGCGAGCTCGAATAACGGGCAGACGCCGATCTCTTACCACGTGAGTCCGACGTTTTCGCGTCGAAGTTACTTCATGAGCTACTTCACGACGCCTTCAGTTTTGCCCGGCCAATCGTCGGTGCGAAACGGTGTCAACGCCAACCCTTCGCGGCTCTGCACGTTACAGACGGGGTTGTCGGCCCAGGCGTAACGTACCGCAACCGGTTTATCGACGCCGTCTGACCAAACCTCGATCGTTTCCTTATCAACGATCTTGGCCTTGGCGTTGACAAACTTTTGGTCAGCCCCGGCGATGCTAAAGCCGATCGCGTCGTTGACGTCAAACGTATCGAGCCCGCTGCCGACGTGATCAAACTTTAACCTTACTCGATCTCCGGCGATCTGCATTGCTTCATCGCTGCCTCGATAGGTCGGACTTTGATAGGGGATTTTGTAGCCATAGTCTTTCGCCAAAGCCCAACGCGCCAAACGAGTCCCGACGCCCTGTTTGTTCTTGGGGTGAATATCGTTCGCTTCGCCCAGATTCAAGATCACTGCTTCGCCGGTGTTAGGCAATCGCGACATCGTCATCGTTTGGGCTTCACGCAGTTCAGCCCAATCGCTATCGACGGGTGAATCGACTTCATTTCGAAAGTCGGCAAGTTGGACCCAGTAGAACGGAAAATCACCTTGTTTCCATTCGTCGCGCCAGCTTTGGATCATCAGCGGAAACAGATCGCGATATTGGTACGCTCGGCTCGCATTGGATTCGCCTTGGTACCACACGACGCCGCGGATCGTGTAGCCAATCGTCGGTTTCAGGACCCCGTTATAAATGTTCGATGGACGATGATTTCCGGTCAATTCGTTGCGAGGGGCTCGCGGCGGGTTGCCTTTTTTGGTCTTGGCCCATTCCGCGTGCCGCTGCTTCCACTTGGCCATCGCCGCTTCGTGATCATAGGTCGCAGCGGTGCGGTCCCATTTCTCGAGCAACTCGGCGTATTTTCCGTCATCCTCTAACACCTTTCGCTCGACCCAAGCTTCGGCCGACGAGCCGCCCCAAGCGTTGTCGATCAAGCCGATCGGAATATCGAGTGTTTGATGCAATTGGCGACCAAAGAAATAGCCTGCGGCTGAAAAGTCTTTGACGGTTTGCGGGGAACATGCGGCCCAATTGCCGTTGAAATCCGTTTGTGGTTCTTGCGTGCCCACCTGTGGTACCGAGATCAGACGGATGTTGGGATAGTTCGCTGCCAACGCTTCTAAATCGGCGTCATTCGAACTGGCGACCGACATCCCCATATTGGATTGGCCCGAACAAATCCAAACTTCACCGATCAACACATCTTTGAATGACTTTGACTCGTCTGCCGCGATTTTCATTTCATGCGGGCCACCTGCGGGCAACGCGTCGATGAAAACGTCAAAACGCCCCGAATCATCGGCAGTTGCCGCAGCCGAATGTCCAGCAAGCTCGACCGAAACGTCTTGCCCAGCGGTCGTCCAACCCCATACATGGATCGGTTTGTCGCGTTGAAGCACCATCGAATCACCAAAGATCGATGACATTTTTAATTCTGCGTGCGCTGTCGATGCAAGCAGCAGAGTGAGAAGCGAAAGAAGTCGAAAACGCATGAAGAAAACTCTCGTGGGTTTTGATAGGTGGGAAGCGAACAGAGGATTTGAAACGCCAATGATAATCAAAACGACACCTGCCGGGGGAGCTTGGGGCGCAGAAAGCCGCCCGACGTCCAAGGCTAAAGAAATGAACGGCCCGGATCCCGCAAATCGCAAATCCGAGCCTCCCGCAAGCGGCAGCGTTCGGCCGCAAAATCAGAAAAATATACATCCTTCATTCGCAACGCCCCCCATGCAGAGGACATCGGTGGTAGTCTATTGAGTCAGAAACTTCACTGCCGGCTGGGCTCTGTCTGAGAACGCATCCGGGGCGGAAACTTGGTAGCGGAATTCGTCAAGAATTTCGATTCCCCGAGGGGTTATGCCATGCTGCCGAAAGTCTTGACGACTTCCACTACGATTTTCAGACAGAGCCAAATCCCAGCGGGATACCGAGGCACATCCGATTTAAAATCTTGCGATCGAGGTACTGCAACCGTGGCCCAAGTTTATTTGACCGCCGACAATGATCCTGAAATGCGGGCTGCGAACGAGCGAGCCCGCCGCACGTTTCGCTACTTTTGGCGAGAACTTTCCTGGGAACGGCGACGCATCATCCCCGGGCTCGACCTCGCGTGCGTGAAAGTGCCTTTCGAAGATCCTCCGGAGCTACGATCGGCCGAGAACAACGAAGGTGTCGAACAGATGTGGCTCGGTGACGTTGATTTTGATGGGCGAAGCGTCTCGGGAACGCTGCTGAATTCCCCCAATTGGCTAAAGTCAATTTCCGAAGGCGACGAAGCAAAGTTCCCGGGAAAGGCACTGTCGGATTGGATGTACGTCATCAACGGTCGCGTTTACGGCGCGTTCACTGTCCAGGTACTTCGTGCCAAAATGAGTGCCAAAGAACGCCAACAACATGACAACGCTTGGGGGTTTGATTTTGGTGACCCCGAAAGCATCCATGTCGTGCCGCCTGAATGGTTTACAGACAAAAGCGACGAACAACCACCTTCGTCCGAGACAGCCAAGGGTGGATTCTTTGGCAAACTTCTAGGGCGATCAGCCAAAAAGCCCCCGTCACCTGTACCGCCGGCGGACCCGCAGCTAGTTGCGTCGATGGAACACCCCATGGCGGCAAACATGGCTGATTCGCTCACCGAATATCTTCAGCAGAATCCCGAACAGGTTCACACGAAGGACGATCGCGGATGGACAATGCTGCACCAGCAAGCGTTGGCCGGAACCGCGATCGGCGTTGCCATCCTGTTAAAGCACGGTGCCGATCCCAATGCGGTCACCGCGAATGGCGTCACTGCGATACAGCTCGCGAAATCTCTGGGCTGGAAAAAGGTTGTCGATGTGTTGACAAAACACGGGGCAACTTGATCGCCCCCTTTGTCGTCTGAGCGGCAACCTATCAACGGTTGGTAGAGGGAAACGGTTGGTAGAGGAAAACGCTCGAGAAGAGATCAGCTGGGGTTCGCGAGTACCCAAATCTGCACTAGTTCTGCGACCGATTGAACGTCCAACTTCTTCAAGATCGTGGAACGTCGCTTTTCGATCGTTCGCAACCCCGAGTCCAACCGTGACGCAATCACCTTGTTTGCCAAGCCTTCGACGAGCAACTTGGCAACGTCCATCTCTTTTTCGTCCAAGGTCGCAACCAAACGCTTCGCCTCATTAACCTGTTGGTCCTTTTCCAGGTTTTCCTGCTCGAGCTGGACCGCCTCTTCAATCCCTTTCCGCAACTCGGCCTGCCCACATGGCTTTTCGATCAACGTGATCGCGCCTCCGCGAATTGCCCGCACTGTTGACGGGACGTCGGCAAAGCCAGTCACCATCACGATTGGGATTGTGATTTGCATATCACGCAACCGTTCGATCAATTCGACACCATTCATACCTGGCATCTTTTTGTCGGTGACCATGCAAGCAGGACGTTTGCCGTTGTACCGGGAAATAAAATCTTCGGCTGACTCGTACGATTCCACAGCCAAATTCATTGACCGGACAAGCTCCACCACAACTTGGCGGGATTCCTTGTCATCATCAACAACGTGAATGGTGGGGAGGTGCATCAAAATCAATTCATCGAAAGCGTTGAGTTATGAATGTCGAAAGCAAGCGTTGGAGAGGACAATGACGCTGCTAGCAACAATAGAACATATTTCACTGGACAAGATCGCGTCAAACTTGACAACCCGCCGCATTTTTTAATGCAAAAACTTGTAACATATCGCCCCCCCTTTTCTCGTTGCCGGATCTTTTTCCAGCCCTCGCCCATCGACTCGGAAGCGAATCTTGGCAGCTGAGAAACCATACTTCACGCCGGCGAATTCCCCCGTCGCAAAGCAACCAACCAATGGGGTCGACTACGGGCAAGCTCGAAACATCACGAGCCACACCCCCACAGAGGGGCCACGTTTATCCACTACGCCCCATTTTATTCGCTAGGCTCCCAAATTTTACTCACCGCCGCTAAACACGTTCGATGGAAAAATAACACTCGATACGTTCCGCCGATACGAATCCGATCGAGACATTCGATGGCAATGGATTGAGCATTTTTGCGTTTGGAACCGGTCAACACAATCACCGATGTGATACATCACGAACCAGTTCCGTCGTCCGTTTCCATTTTACAAGGCCGCTTGGCTTAGAGCCAGTGAAGCCCGATCGAGCGTTTTAGGCACTTGACGTCGTTCACACAGAGGATGCGGTTCCGCCAAGAGGACACGGTCGCCCGTATTTTGGCGAGGCCACGGATGGTCCCAGCATGTTTTGCGACCGAGATACGGGCGATTCTTAGAGAGTCGCCGAAACGCTGACTTGGCGAATCGGTGAAAACGGCCGCAAAAACCGGCCGCAATTTAGCTTATTCAAACACGCAGTCAGGTTGCCCCAACCTGACTGAACGTGTTTGAACAAGCTTCCGATGCGAAATTCAATCCACACATTTCGACTCGCTCACTACAGCTGGCGAACAACGTTGGGTTGCCCCCCCAACATGGACCATTCTGTTATGAACCGGGTGAAAAGTGGGATTGATGCCCCATTCGCAACGGTCAGCGATGATTTGGATAAGACATCGCCTTGCACACTAAGAGTATCGGATAATTTTGTCTTCAATGCACCAATTCATTGCGATGTTTGCGGCAATCCGCAATGCATCCCATTCCGTATGGCTTCGTCAGGTTCATCAAGTAGATTGCGGGGAGCGATCGAAAGCCACTCTCGAGCTGCTGGCGTCCCCGCCATCGCCCTACCCGCGAGCAATTCGACAAAAGTACGATCCAACCGCCCCCCCCCCTTGCGATAAGGCGACCGAATGATCGCATAGGATTCGTGAATGCGACATCGACCATGCAAAGGAGAAATCGAACTCCTACAATGCAAGCAGCTAAGGAGCCAGCAACCGTGTCCACGCCACCGTCAAATGCAACCCAGGTTGTATCGAAATTCTTATACCAGCATCACTTTGAGCAGTCCGAAGCTGCGATCATCGTGTTGCGACTGCAGCCCACGGTGACCCTGATCGCCGCCAACGATCGTGCACGCGGCACCTTCGGGCTGCCCAAAGATTGGTCCGCAGATCGGCCCGACAATTACCAAAATGCGAGCATTGCGGAACAGATCCTTGCAACGACCGAGATCGTCGACGACGCCCGAGCACGGTCGCATCATCATCGCTGCAAGCTTGGACTGGTCCAGTGGACTCCTTTCGCAGAAGACGATGCATCGTACGCAGTGCTGACGATTCTCTCCGCCAGCGAACCGTCGGTGACGAAGGCTACCGCAGACAACGAGATCACCGATTTGCAACCGGATACGGTCCCCAACCCGGAATCAATGAACGCGATGGCGGTTGCCCATTGGCTGAAAACATTCATTCATCAAGTCAGCCAACCGCTGCACGTGAACCAAAACACCGCAGACATCCTGCAAATCGAAGCCGAGCAAAACAAGATCGATTCGCAGTCCATTCAACCTCGATTGGAACGAATGCAGTTCGCGGGAAATCTACTCCGCGAATGCCTGTCGGATCTACGTAAACAGATCCAGTTGATGTCGTTTGAATTTTCGCATGTCGACATCCAAGAAACATTGCAATGCGTTGCAACTGAATTCCAACGCAAACATGCGGCGCCGCTGCAGTTGCAACTTTCGTCGCTGGGCCCAAAGCGTTTCATTCATGGCAACGCGACACTGTTAAAGGAAGCCCTCTCCAGCAGCCTTGATCTATTGTGGGGCAAGCGTCGGGAAGAGCCTATTCATCCGGACCGCGACGACGCGCCGGATTCCTGCTTGTCACTGAGTGCCTTCGATGAAGACGGACACATTCAAATCCAGATCACAGTAAATTCGGAATCCGAAAATTCGATCAAGTTTGTCGATTATCCGCTCATGAAACAAACGCACATGAAGCTGATGCCAGCTGCGACCTGGGGCGTGTGCGAGTCGATCATTCAAGCACACTACGGCGAACTTCGCCACGAGGAAAACGAAGAATCAGAGCAGATTCAAATTCGTTTGCCGGAATCGTGTGATCGGACACAACAGCCCAACATCAACGTGGCTCTGCATCGCGCATGGTCGCAACCCGGCGACGCAACGGTTCACGAACATCCGTGAACACAGTTTAATGTCAATGTTTTCTGAAGTTCCGTTCTGGGACAGGCATCACGGTGCGATTGACTCGATTGACGAGTCTCCGCAAAAACTTTTTGTACGCATTTGATCACACGTTTCGTATCGGCAATCGCTGCGGGCCTCTTTTCCCGACGACTCGTTAACAGGTCGTCCGCTTCGCTGGCAAATGCAAAAGAACGCGTGGCCGCAATCGCTTTCGGATCTTCGCGCCGTCGGTCTAACGAGCGACGATTGGCAAATCATGCCGGGTGTCGAATTCGGTTATCAACCCTCGGCACTTCTGCCGCAAAGCAAAGCCGACAGCGAAGTGGTTTTGTGGACTGCTGAACTGGACAGCGGGCCTATCGACGAAGCAATTCAGCGTTTTGCTGCTGGCGTCGAATCGTCGCGGCCTCCCACGGATGCCTATTCGACGAAATTTGACATGCAGCGAATCACGCTGATTCGCGATTTGTCTCAATAACCACCGACCTGGCACTACACGCCGAGTGCCGCACCCGAATCGAGACTCGGTGCTTCGGTGGGACTACGGTCGGTTGCTTCGTCAAGCTCAGGCACGGGAACCAATTCGGCATCCGTTTCCGAGTCTTCAAGTGGCGCTGCTTCGGTTGGCACAGCTTCGGTCGGCACTGCGGAGCCGCTTCCCGAATTCAGCTCGATCTGCGGCGAAACGGCGGTACCGTCGAGCGGGCCAACCGATACGACGGTCGATCCATCGGGAAGTACCATTCCAGGGCGAAGGTCCGACGATGATGGATCAACACGACCTACCGAATAGGGCGGCTCGGCAATGGGTTGATGCTGGAATTCGCTGCTGTAACCGGGCACCCCATATTGAGGTTCAATCGCACTTTCGTACGGGTAGACGGACCCGCCATAGGCAGGCG
>TARA_R110002073_G_scaffold29006_19_pt1 | contig 18286 bp, 15 predicted proteins | sample TARA_R110002073 | Tara Oceans TARA_R110002073 (sample SAMEA4397174) | marine metagenome | biome: Polar Biome; feature: [DCM] deep chlorophyll maximum layer (ENVO:01000326); material: water (ENVO:00002006), including particulate matter (ENVO:01000060) such as... | depth 40 m
GATGATTGAGGCCGGTCGCGTCACCGTGAATGGCAAACAGCTCAAGACCCCGGCCTTCAAGGTCTCTGCCAGTGACACCATTCTGGTTGATGGCAAGAAGATTGAGGCTGCGGAAAAGACCAAGCTGTGGCGCTATCACAAGCCGTCGGGCCTGGTGACAACGCACAACGACCCGGAAGGGCGCGAAACCGTTTTCCAGAAGCTGCCCAAATCCATGGGCCGGGTGATTTCCATTGGCCGACTGGACCTGACCTCGGAAGGTTTGCTCCTGCTGACCAATGATGGCGAATTGTCGCGCGCGCTTGAATTGCCCTCGACAGCCTGGACGCGTCGCTATCGCGCCCGCGCCTTCGGCAGCGTGGACGAAGCGGCGCTCGCCCGACTGAAAGCCGGCGTCACGGTCGATGGCGTGAAATACGGCTCCATCGATGTCGAAGTGGAGCGCGCAACCGGCTCAAATGTGTGGCTGCTGGTGACGCTGCGCGAAGGCAAGAATCGCGAGGTCCGCAAGGCACTCGACGCGGTCGGTCTTGTGGTGAACCGACTCATTCGTGTCGCCTATGGTCCCTTCCAGCTCGGTCACCTCACACCCGGCGAAGTCAAACCGGTCAATGAGCGCATCCTGCAGGATCAGTGCGGGCATCTTCTCAAAAAATCATGAGAATTGTCGCCGGAGCCTTCAAGGGCCGCGCCCTCATGACACCCGAGGGGCGTGACACGCGCCCGACATCTGACCGTGCACGCGAAGCCATGTTCAACGTTCTGGCTCATGCGGCCTGGGCACCGGACCTCCAGGGGGCTCGGGTGATTGATCTCTATGCAGGGTCCGGTGCACTCGGTTTCGAGGCGATGAGCCGGGGTGCCGAATTCTGCCTGTTTGTCGAAACGGCAGCGGCCGCGCGCGGTGTCATTCGTACCAATGCAGAGACATTCCAGCTGTTCGGACATACACGCATTCATCGTCGCGACGCGACCGATCTGGGCTTGAAGCCGGCCGGTGTCGGCCCGGTTTTCGATATGGCCTTTCTCGATCCGCCCTACGGGCAGGGCCTCGGCCCCCGAACGCTCGCCATGCTGGTCGAGGGCGGTTGGCTGGCACCGGATGCCCTGGCCATTCTCGAAGTCGGCAAGGAAGAAAATCCGGACCTGGCAGGGTGGACGACTTTGGACGAGCGAACCTACGGTGCAGCGAAGGTCTTGTTCCTCCGCCAGGCAGAGGTGAGCTAGCTAGCGCCGTTTGATGCCGGGCCCGCCAGTAGCCGGGTGTGCAGCAGACGAACGGCATCGATTTGCTCTGACATCGAGGCAAACCAGTCATGGGCAGCTTCCGTCGCCGCCGCGCCATCCGTTTCCGCATTGGCTTGCGCCCACTTCTCCTCAAGCACCGGTAGATCCGACACCAGCGGAGACAGTGCATCAGTGATTGAATCACTGTTGTTGAGCGAGCGCAGCTCCTCCTGCAATTGGTCCAGTGCCGCGAGATTGGATTGCCGGGCGCGCGTCAGATCCAGGGGCGGTGCCACCTCGGCAATGGCCATCAGGCCGTAGCCGCGTTCGCGCGCCAGCCGTTCCGTCAGCCAAACAAGCTTTGTCTCCAGATTGCGATGCGATCGGGGCAGGTTGAGTTCGCGGTACAGGTCCAGCGTGGCGTCCTGCAATTCTGAAATAACGTCCGAATAGGCGACAAAGGTCGCCAGCGAATCGGACTCTTCGGACACGGCATTGGCCCGAATGGCCGACAGTCGGTCCAGCGCCGGTGCGATCCGCGACAGGTTGGTGTGATAATTGTCCAGCGGCGCACCGTCGATTGTCAGCGATTCAATTTCCGGCAGAAGAAGCGCGCGATAGTCGTCGGTCGCCGCCATGTCGCGCGGCTCTCCGTCCTCTTGCACACGGGCATATCGGAAGGTCGACACGAAATCGCGCTCGCGCTGGATCTCGTTGTTGATCATCGAGACCCGCACAATGATCTCCCGGGCCGCCGACGCGCGTTCGCTGTTGTAGCCCTGCATCAGGACGACAGCCGCCACAGGCCCGGAGATCAACAGAACCAGACCCAGGATACCCGCTATGGGCAGAAATTTACGCAACATGGACGACTCCGACAGGTCGAGATTCAGGACAGGCCGCTTCTGGCCTCATGCCGGACTCTAGGGTTAAGGAATAAAATAAACCTGAATCAGGCTGCGCTCCCCTGAAACACCCGCTATCGTTGCGTCGTTCACCGTCTCCCGAACAGCCGCTCGATATCCTTCAGCTTCAGCTCGACATAGGTCGGGCGTCCGTGATTGCACTGACCGGAATGGGGCGTGGCCTCCATTTCCCGCAACAGTGCGTTCATCTCCTCACCATTGAGGCGGCGACCCGCCCGCACAGAGCCGTGACAGGCCATCGTCCCGACCACGTCTTCGAATTTTTCCCGCAAGGACAACGCCGCATCATACTCGGCCAGGTCATCGGCCAGATCACGGATCAGACCCTGAACATTCAACTTGCCCAGAATGGCGGGCACTTCGCGCACCGCGATGGCCCCCGCCCCGAAGGCTTCGAGAATCAGCCCCATCTCGGCCAATTCCTCGGCGCGATCGAGCACGCGGCGCGCTTCGGCCTCATCAAGGTCGATGATCTCGGGAACCAGCAGCGCCTGCCGCGCCACGCCCTGCCCCGCCATCATGGTTTTCATCCGCTCGTAGACAAGCCGCTCGTGGGCCGCGTGCTGGTCAACGATCACCATGCCGTCCGCCGTCTGCGCCACCACATAGGTTTCGTGCAATTGTGCGCGAGCGACGCCCAGTGGACTATCGGCAAGGGCAGGCTCAGCGCTGGCAGGTCCATCAGGTGAGTCCGGTGCATGTGCCGTCGAGTAGTCCGGTTCAACGCGAGCCGAGAGACCGGGCCCCGTTTCGGGCGGCCGTGCGCTGCCATAGGCCGAGCGCCCCCACCCTGCCAGCATTCCGCTTTGTGTTCCCGCCATTGCGCCCTCGGCACGGGCACGCCCAAGCGCATAGTCCGAAACCGTCGTGGAAGCCCGGTGCCCCGAACCGGCGAGCGCATGGCGCAACGCGCCGACGATCAGGCCCCGGACCAGCGCGGCATCGCGAAACCGCACTTCGGTCTTGGCGGGATGAACATTCACATCGACGAGTCCGGACGGTGCGTCGATGAAGAGGGCCACAACCGGATGCCGGTCACGCGCCAGGAAATCCTGGTAGGCACCCCGCACCGCCCCGCCCAGCAGCTTGTCGCGAACCGGGCGACCATTGACGAAGAGATACTGGTGCATCGCCGACCCCCGATTGAAGGTTGGCAGCGATGCAAAGCCCGAAATCGCGATTCCCTCACGCTCGCTGTCGACTTCAAGCGCATTACTTCCGAAGTCTCGTCCCAGAATGTCAGCGAGCCGCGCCTTCTGGCCATCGGCACCCTCCAGCATTTCCGCCGCCACGTTCAGGCGTGAGCGTCCGTCAATGGTCAGTGAAAACGTGACATCCGGCCGCGACAGGGCCTGGCGGCGCACAATGTCGGCAATGGCATTGGCCTCGGCCCGTTCGCTTTTCATGAATTTCAGGCGCGCAGGCGTCGCATAAAAAAGATCGCGGACATCCACGCGGGTGCCGGAATGCCCGCGGCCAGGTGCCGGGCGGACATCCGATTTGTCGCCGCCCTCAACGGTCAAACTCCAGCAGTCCTCCGAGCCGTCTGCCTGTGTCGTGAGGGCAAGCCGGGCTACCGACCCGATAGAGGGCAACGCCTCGCCGCGAAAGCCGAGCGTCGAGATGTGCAGCAAGTCGTCCTCGCCGTCCGCGCCGACGGGCAGCTTGGACGTGGCATGACGCTCCACGGCAAGGGCCAATTCCTCGGCGCTCATGCCACAGCCATCATCCTCGATCAGCAGACGGGTGAGCCCGCCACCTTCAACCGCCACCGCGATCGAACGCGCGCGGGCATCAAGGGCGTTCTCGACCAATTCCTTGACGACAGAGGCCGGGCGTTCGACCACCTCACCGGCGGCGATGCGGTTGACGGTACCGGACGAGAGGCGGCGGATAATGCTCATGACCACAGGGTCGGGACGACGACTGAGTCGGTCAAGCGGCGGCTGCGCTTCGGAAATGATCGAAAATGGTCCAGCCGCCGACCAGCACAAAGCCGATCCCCGCAATCAGCTTCAGCGGCAAAATCGCCAGATATCGCTCTGCCGCCGTGCCGAGCATAACCGCCAGGGCACTGGATGCGACCAGGGCTCCGGCTGCGGCAAGGAACACCATAATGGGCGTGGTCTGGCGATCTGCGGCAAACAGCACGGTCGCCAACTGGGTTTTGTCTCCCAGTTCCGCGAGGAACACAGTGATGAAGATTGTGAGGAGTTGGGACACGAGGAGACTCCGTTGGGCTGGTCCAGAAACGAAAAGGGCGGTGCAGCTTTACGCCGGCACCGCCCATGCGTGTCATTGGGTCGAAAAATCAGAGGCCAGGCAATTTGCCAATACCGCCGCGATCCCGCTCGATTTCGACATCGCCGCCACCGGTCAGAGCTTCCGCGCGCGCCTGGTCGCGGGCAATCCGTTCGGCTTCGGCTTCAGCATCCAGCGGCGTTTCCGCGTTTGAGATGACAGAGCTTGAATCGCCCCGCCAGAACAGGATCTGGTCAGAGAAATTGCGCGTCTTGTGCACCACGCCCCCGGCTTCGCCATCGATAATGGCGCGAATGAAGGGGTCGGCCTCACCGCCCCCTGCGCGTGCCACAAGCAGGGCCTCGCCATCACTGCCCTCAAAGTTGGCAGACGCGCCCAGCAGGGCGGCGCGGGCCTGTTGATCGGGATAGATTTCTTCCGGGCGCGGCTCACCGGGGCGCGGTGGGCGCAGATTATATTCCGGCGGCACGGTCAGGGGCGCAATCGTGACCACGCGAAACTCGTCCGGCGTCACCTTTTCGGCTCCCAGAGCCTGACGGACACCCGTGCAGGCGGAAACGGCCATCGCCGCTGCACAGACAGTAAAAATGATCGCGCGCTGACGCATGTGAAAGGCTCCCATTGGGTGTTTGGACGCTTCTTTTAAACAAGGCGAAGCCGACAGACCAGCCTTGGCTTCACTTGGATTCGTCACCATTCATGAAAAAGTCGAGCAACAGCATCACGACTCCGACGGAAATCCCGGCATCCGCAATGTTGAAAACCCACGGAAAATAAAGGCCGGAGAAGTCCAGGAAGTCGGCGACAGCACCATGCAGGACCCGATCAAGCGCATTGCCAAGTGCGCCGCCGATAATCATGCCGCAGGCAATGGCCCGAAGCCGGCGTTCGGCGCGCCAGATCCAGGAGCCCAGATACAGGGACACGGCAACGGAAAACACGATGAAGATGATCCGGAGAAGCAGCGTCGAAGCTGGAAACAGGCCAAAGCTGATCCCGACATTCCACACCATGGTCAGATCGAAGAAGGGCAGCACCTCGATGCGGCCGCCTGACGCCGGATCATCGAGATTGAGCCCCTGCAGCACCCAGAGCTTGGACAATTGGTCAGCAATGAAAACGAGGGCGGCGGTCCCGAAACCGACCAGTTGAATGCCAAGTGATGTGCGGCGTCTGAACATGGCTAGCGGGCCTCCTTGTGGTGGGCATCCCACCAGGCGACCGCATCCGCGTCGCGTGGCGTAATATCCGGGTAACGCGGGTCTGACCCGACATCCGGACTGATTTTCCAGGACCGCGCGCACTTCTTGCCTTCGGCGCGCTTCACGACCACCGCCACATCGGCGACATCATCCAGACGGTAGCTGTCCTCCGGTGCCTTTGAATCGTGCAGCGAAGCCGCCCCGGTGATCGCGATTTCTTCGAGGAAGTCATCGACCTCTCCCGTTGCTTCCGCCTGAAGGGCCGCCCGGTAAGCCGGATCACCGGCATAGACCGACGGTGCGGCTTCCAGACTGGAGCCGAGACGCTTTTCCCGGCGCTCCACCTCGATGGCTCCGGTCACGACACGGCGCAGGCGCCGGATGATTGCCCAGTTGGCGGCCCGGTCATTGTCGCGCCACTCAGAGGGCGTATCCGGGAAGTCGAGCAGGTGAACCGAGCCGTCCTCGGACGGGAAACGCTCCAGCCAGGCTTCTTCCATTGTGAAGGGCAGGATTGGCGCGAGCCATGTTGTCAGACGATCAAACACGGCATCCATCACCGTCCGGCAGGCGCGTCGACGCACCGCGTCCGGGCGGTCGCAATACAGGCTGTCCTTGCGGATATCGAGATAGAAGGCCGACAGGTCGACAATGCAGAAATTGAACAGTGCGCCATAGACCCGCTTGAAGTCGTAGCGGGCATATCCCTCGCGCACCGTTTCATCGAGTTCTGCGAGCCGGTGCAGGATGAAGCGCTCCAGCGACGGCATCTCGTCGAGCGACAGGCGTTCCGCTTCGTCAAACCCGTGCAGCGCACCGAGCAAATACTTCATCGTATTGCGCAGCTTGCGATAGGCATCAACGCTGGTGCCAATGATGGCGTCGCCGATCCGTAAATCCGCCGTGAAGTCCTGCGAGGACGCCCACAGGCGCAGGATTTCCGCACCATACTGGTTGGCCACCTGTTCGGGCGCGATCACATTGCCCAGCGACTTCGACATCTTGCGGCCATCCTCGGCCATGACGAAACCATGCGTGACGACGGCATCGTAGGGCGCGCGACCGCGCGTTCCGCAGGATTCCAGCAAGGATGACTGGAACCAGCCGCGGTGCTGGTCTGACCCTTCAAAATAGACATCGGCCGGCCATTTGTGGACGGCATTTCCCTCCAGCGCGAATGCGTGGGTACATCCGGAATCAAACCAGACATCGAGAATGTCGGTCACCTTTTCCCAATCGTCTTCCGCATAGCCCGTTCCGAGGAAATCGGCGGCGGGCCGGTCAAACCAGGCATCGGCACCCTCGGCCGCCACGGCATCGAGTATGCGCTGGTTCACGGCGGCATCGTTCAGGATTTCACCGGAATCGGAATTGACAAACAGGGTCAACGGCACGCCCCACGCCCGCTGGCGACTGATCAACCAGTCGGGACGACCCTCGACCATGGCGCGGATCCGGTTGAGGGCGGACTTTGGCGTCCAGTCCGTGGCGTCAATCGCCGCCAGCGCACGCGCGCGCAGCGTGTCGCCGCCATCAAACCCTGTGTCCATCGCAACGAACCATTGTGGCGTGTTGCGGAAGATAACCGGGGCTTTCGACCGCCAGGAATGCGGATAGCTGTGCTCCAGGCGACCGCGCGCCAGAAGAAGATTGCACTCGATCAGCGCGTCGATCACGGCATTGTTGGCGGGGCCGTCCTGTCCGGTTTTCTTGCCGCTTGTGCGGACAATTTCCAGACCGGCGAAGCGCGGTATGTGCTCGAGGAACGCCCCATCCTCGCCGACGGTGTGCGGAATCGCTTCGCCACGATGCCACTCCTTCGCCGACATCCAGGCGATATAGTCCTCTGCGCCATGTCCCGGTGCCGTGTGAACGAAACCCGTTCCATCCTCATCCGTGACATGATCGGCCGCCAGCAAGGGCACCGGATAGTCCCAATAGTCATTCAGCCGCACAAAGGGATGCGAACAGATAAGGCCGTCCGGATCGACATCGCAGACCCGTTCGAACTTGACGATATTGCCGGCTGCGGCGGTCTGTTCCCACAGCGCATCGGCAACGATCAGCACATCCCCCGGACGCGCCCAGGGCGTAAAGCCTTCGGCGTCTGCCGCGATGACCTTGTAAGCCCCGTAGGCAATGTTTGGCGAATAACAGATCGCCTTGTTTCCGGGGATCGTCCAAGGGGTTGTCGTCCAGATCACGACATGCGCGCCAGCCAGTATTTGTGGAATGGCCACACCGTCTTTCTTGACCGCGCGCAGCGGGAAACGGACATGGATCGTGGACGACACCTTGTCGTGATATTCCACTTCGGCTTCTGCCAGCGCCGTACGCTCGACCGGTGACCACATGACCGGCATGGAGCCGCGATAGACGAGGCCATTGTCGACGAATTTCAGGAATTCGCGAACGATGGTCGCTTCTGAACCATAGGCCATGGTCGTGTAGGGCGAATCCCACTCGCCCTGAACGCCCAGGCGCTTGAATTCGGCGCGCTGGGTATCCAGCCATTCGCTCGCATAGGCGCGGCATTCGGCGCGAAATTCGCGCTTTGGCACATCGTCCTTGGACCGGCCCTTGGCCCGGTAATTCTGTTCGACCTTCCATTCGATCGGGAGTCCGTGACAATCCCAGCCCGGCATGTAGGGCGCATCATGGCCCAGCATCTGGCGCGAGCGGACCACGAAGTCCTTCAAAATCTTGTTCATCGCCGTGCCGATATGGATATGTCCATTCGCATAGGGCGGGCCGTCATGAAGCACAAAGCGTTCGCGGCCTTCGGCCTTGGCGCGGAGCTGGCCATAAATGTCGAGCCTTGCCCAGCGCTCGAGCCATTCGGGCTCTTTCTTGGGCAACCCGGCGCGCATCGGGAAATCGGTTTGCGGCAGGAAAAGTGTTTCGCGGTAATCGCGGCCGGTTTCGGCGCTTGAATCCGTCATCTTAGCGGGTCCTTGAAGATCGTCGGCAGTAAGGGTTCAGGGCTGCATCTCCCGGCCCCGCGGCAGCAGTCACGCCGCACGGGCCGGGCCGCTAATTCGACCCGTCAGTCGTATGGATAAAGCAGCGTGGACCATGCGAGACGCTCTAACAGAGCCCGTCATGCGGGTCCAGACTTCCGCGCGGCAAGGACGGATTTTGCCGTGTCGCAATCCTGTGCAATTTGTGCCTTCAGCGCGTCCAGCCCGTCGAACTTCACTTCGCCCCGAAGTCGGTCGTGGAAGGAGACCGCGAGTGTCTCACCGTAAATATTGTCGTCAAAATCGAACAGGTAGACTTCGAGGCGTTCATTCAGGCCATCCACCGTGGGGCGTACGCCAACATTGGCAACGCCGTCCAGGACCTGTGTGTCGCCAGCGCGCTGAACCGTGACCGCGTACACGCCATGCGCCGGACGCACGAAATCCGTCATCGCGACATTAGCGGTCGGAAAGCCAATGGTCCGTCCGCGCTGGTCGCCCATTTCGACCGGTCCATCCAGTGTCCAGGAGCGGCCCAGCAGGTCAGCGGCAGTCGCCATCTTCCCCTCTGTGATCGCGGCGCGAATCTGGCTGGATGAAATCTTGTCGTCTTCGGCTTGCACCAGGTCTGCCGCGATGGCGGTCAATCCGGCATCCTGCGCCAGGCGGTCCAGATCGGAGAAGTCACCGGCCCGCCCCTTTCCAAATTTGAAATCGCGCCCGACGAAAATGTGCTGGGCATTGAGCCCATCGCACAGCACCTGATTGACGAAATCTTCCGGCGACCGGTTCGCCATATCGTTGTCGAAGGGCAAGACGTGGAGGCGGTCAAACCCCATCCCGGCCAGCAAGTCCGCGCGCCGGTCATCGCTCATCAGGCGAAAGGGCGCAGCGTCCGGCTGAAAAAAGCGCCTCGGATGCGGCGCAAAGACGCCGACCGCGCTCTGGATGGACACCACTTTCGCCGCCTTCAAGACCTGCTGGAGGAGCGCCGCATGACCGCGGTGAACGCCATCGAAATTGCCGAGCGCCAGCGCCAGCGGCGGGCGGTTGGCCGTTCCGGCATAGCCTGGGATGACGTCCATTGGAGTCCGATCAGCCAGCTGACTTGCGGCGGCGGGTACGCACCATCACCGTTGCCGTCGCCGTCATGGCAATGTCGCCATCAACCGTGCAGGCACAATCCATGGTCACGATACGGGTCTTGGGGTCGATGGCCTGAACCGTGGCCGTCGCCTCCACCGTGTCGCCCAGGCGCACCGGGCGCTGAAACCCGATATCCATGCGGACAAATATAGCGCCGGGGCCGGGCAGTTCATTGCCCAGCACACCGGACAGGAAGGACGCAATCAGCGCGCCATGGGCAATCCGTCCGCGAAAGGGCGTCCGGCGCGCATAGTCTTCATCAAGGTGCAGCGGATTATAGTCACCCGAGACCTCGGCAAAGGCCTGCAAGGTGGCGTCATCGACATGCCGCACCAGGGTCGCGGATTGCCCGATTTCCAAGTCTTCGAGCGGGATGGGATCTTTATAGGCCATAAAGGAAGTCGCTCCGGGCTGTTGCCTGCCGCGTTTAACCGGAAATCGGGGCGGTTTGTCCAGCCACCAGACCCTAGAGGACGCAGGCGCACCCTACCAGATCAGTGATGGCGCTGCCCAACGCGTGGCGACGCCATAGTCATCCAGTGCTGCTGCCACTGCGTCTTCCGTGAAACCCTCACCGGCAACAGTCTCGCCCAGAATTCCCCCCGCGATGAAAAGCGCATCAAGGCCCGTCGCGGTCGCTCCGGCCAGATCGGTCTCCGGACCATCGCCAATCGCCAGAATGCGCGAGGGGTGAGTCGTCGCACCCAGCTCCGACAGGCGCTGCAGGGCCAAATCGTAGATGGGGCGATGGGGTTTGCCCGACACGATGGTCCGGCCGCCCAGTCGCTCGTAATCGCGCGCCAGCGCGCCAGCGCACCAAACCAGCTGATCGCCCCACTGCACGACGATATCCGGATTGGCGCAGACCATGTCGAGATTGCGCGACCGGATGTCCTGCAACAGCGCGGCATAGTCATCAGGCGACTCAGCCGCGTCATCGATCAGACCGGTACAGACGACAAAGTCGGCTGACTCCAGCGGCGAAAAATCCATGTCGAGCCCGTCAAACAGCGCTTCGTCGCGCTGGTCCGGCCCAATGAAATAGGCCTTGCCCGGCAAGCGCGCCTGCAGGGCCGCGCGCGTGGTATCACCCGAGGTGACGATCGCATCCCAGGCATTGTCCGGCGCGCCCATATGGGCGAGCTGGACCGCAAGATCGCCTGCGGGACGCGGTGCGTTGGAGATCAGGACAACCGGTCCCCGTGTGTCACGAAACTGTTTGAGCGCGTGAATGGCCTCCGGCAGCAGCCGATGGCCATCGCGAATGACGCCCCACACATCGCACAGGATGGCGTCGTATTGCGGCGCAATGTCACCGAGATGATGGACGGATTTCATCCGCGCCTTGTGACGGCTCTGGCCGGGGCTGACAAGCCGGAACCGGGCGGGCGTGTCAGTCCACCGCCCGGTGGTCGTAGCTGACGACCCGGCTCATCTGCCAGTGACCATCCTGCAGCAGCCACAGAATGGAAAAGCGTGCAATCCCGGTGGCGTCGTCAGGGTGTTCGGATTCGCGCTCGTAAAATCGGTGCATCCCGGTTTCCAGCGCACCGTAAAGTTCGCCATTGGTATAAAGCGGAAAGACTTCGAACGAGTCGGCAACCAGCTCGCGCCGGGGCCGGAATGGCGACCCACAGATATTGGTTTCGAGGCTGTCGATAAAGGCATCGCGGCCCATCATGGGACCACCCACATCGTGGTAGAATTCCAGGTCCTCGGCGACGAGGTCGCGGATTGTATCGAGCTGGCAATCATTGAAGCCGTCATCGAAAATCCGCGCATCAAGGGCGGCAATTTCCGCGGCGAGACCACCCTCGTCCGCGTCGTTAGCGAGAGCGGTAGGCATCAGGGACAGGGACAGAATTGACAGGGCGATCACGGGTTTCATCGGCGCATCCTCACGGTTGAAGCGTCACTATCGCGATGCGCCAGTCCGCTACCAGCGGGACTGCAATTCGATGTGTCCCCTAGGGCCCGTCAACTCGCAAGTCGCACGGGCTCTGCCGCGGACTCGAGGATTTCTTCCTTCACCGGGCGAGGTTCGCCAAACAGATGCCCCTGCGCATAGGCCACGTCGATATCAAGGATTTCGACAATCGTGGCCTCGCTCTCGATCTTCTCGGCGATGAGGTCGACCCCGTAGCGCGCAAACAGGCCGGCAATGTCCTGTGGCTCAATGGAGCCCGCCTCGATCTGGGCGATCTGAATGCCGTCGCGAACAGCGTCGATCAGCCGGGTTCCCTCGACCTTGGCAAACCGCACACCGGCGCGCTGCATTTCGGCCAGGTCGATGTTGAGGTTGCGTACCTGATCAATCGAGAAGCGGAAGCCGTAATCCGCCAGCCGCGCCATGTTGCGCGCGGCCGCGGGCGAGCGCTCATCAAACGCGCTCTGCGCGATCTCAAAGATCAGCGAACCGGCCAGGTCCGAATTGCGCCGCATGAAATCGAGGAAGGCCGGGAAGAAGGTCTCGTCGGTCAGGGATCGCAGGGACAGATTGCAGAAAATGCCAATCCGGCGATCGGACTTCGTCAGACGACGCACAATCTGGATACACCGGAACAGAAGCAGGTTGTCGACTTCGCCAACCAGCCCCGCCTCCTCGGCAGCCCGGATGAATACGGACGGCGCAATGATCCCGCCCTGCGCATCGCGCAAACGCGTGTAGCCTTCATAGAAATAGGTCTTGCGCTGCGGCAGGGAGACGACGGGCTGAAGATAAAGATCGACGCGGTTTTGCGAAAGCGCTTCCCGCACGATTTCGATATCGACTTCCGCATCGGGGTCGGTTGCGACCCGCTGGCCGCGTCCTGACGGCGGCACTGCCCCCATGCGCCGGACGAGGTCTTCAAGAACCTTGACCTCATTGGTCAGCGCCGCTTCGCGCTCGACGGCCTCGGCGCGAATGGATTCGGCCATCGACTCGATGCGCGTCTGGGCGGCTTCCATTTCATCGAGGATCGACAGATTGGCCGCCTGGAGCTCGTGAATTTCCTGCTCGAATGTCTTTCGCTCGATGGACCGGGCCGCAGCGCTGTGCGCCTGACCGGCAATCAGGAAGACAAACGCGCCCATCAGCCACGCAAAACTGGTCGACATCAGGCCGAACCGATCAAACGCCAGTGCGGCCACAACCGCAATCATGGCGTAGGTCAGAACGATCAATATGTCCGTTGCGCGCGGCATCCTGCCCCCGTCTCACGCGAATCACCTGCGGATACGCTTGATAGCAGACTCCACTGCAGGACGTTTTCAGATCGTTAACGTTTCTGCCGGGCATGAAAACGGCGCGCCCCGTGTGGAGCGCGCCGCTTCAAGTGTGACTGACAATCCGGGGGATCAGGACGTCGTGTGCGGACGAATGATGATTTCGACACGGCGGTTCTGCGCACGTCCGGCCGGTGTGTCATTCGAAGCGATCGGCGAGCTTTCACCCAGCCCACCGACATAGAACCGGTCACGAAGAACACGCTGCGCAATCAGATAACCCGCGACCGACTGGGCGCGCTGCTCGGACAGGCGCTGGTTATAGTCCGCAGCACCGGTCGAGTCGGCATGACCAATGACGTCGACATAGGTCGCCGGATACTGGTTGAGGACGTCGGTAACGTCATTGAGCACCGGATAGAAGCGCGGCTGGATCTCCGAGGAATTGGTATCGAATGTCACGTCGCCGGGCATGATCAGATAGAGATTGTTGCCTTCACGGCGGACGCCCACGCCCGTGTCGCGCATGGCTGCGCGCATTTCCCGCTCCTGGCGATCCATATAATTGCCGACCGCACCGCCAGCGAGGGCACCGACACCGGCACCGATCAGGGCGTTGGTCCGGCCTTCATCAGAGTCGCTGGTATTGGTCAGATATCCCAGTGCCGCGCCCGCGAGGGCACCCGCGATCACGCCGCGCCCGGTATTGTTGGCGTAGGTCTCACCTGTGACAGGGTCAGTGGTGGTGCAGGCCGTGACGAGCATCGCACCAGCAGCAATTGCAAATATTTGACTTTTCATGGTTCACCTTTTCGGCGGCTAGGGAGCGTTATTATAGCGCCTGTAATACGCCATACTCCAACGCGAATTCATCGCGCCGGACATGAATGTTCCGTGAACAACGCCCCACCCGGCCAACCGGTTCCATGCACATCGATCCATGCACGGATTATTCGACGTCCGGATATCCACCCCGTCCCGCTACAAATGACGAACTGATATTTCGGACTACCATCGCCAGGGCCGGGAGCGGGGTGACGCATGCGGACAAGGCTGGATCCGGGCATGCGCTGACCATACCTGTCTGACCGCGGACACGCCGGAAATTGGCCGGGCCGGGACGCGGCCGCCTGACGGTATTCAGCGGGTCGCGCTCAAACGGTTTCGAAAATCAGGACCGCCCTCTTGACGCCCTGCCCGCCGCCCCTTACCTGCCCCCTGTTAGCAGACGGCGGTGGCGAGTGCCAACGCGATGTCGGCTTCAAAAAGAACAACAACTTTCCAACCTTTGAATGGGTGAAAACGCTATGAAATTTCGTCCTCTCCATGATCGCGTGCTGGTGAAGCGCGTTGAGGAAGAGTCCAAAACCAAAGGCGGAATCATCATTCCCGATACCGCCAAGGAAAAGCCGCAGGAAGGCGAAGTCGTCGCTGTCGGCACTGGCACAATCAAGGATGACGGTTCGGTCCGCGCGCTCGACGTCAAGGAAGGCGACCGCATCCTGTTTGGCAAATGGTCCGGCACGGAAGTCACGGTCGACGGCGCTGAGCTGCTGATCATGAAAGAATCCGACATCCTCGGCATTCTGCAAGGCTGATCGCGACGCCCCCTGGCTCGCTGATCCCTGAAACTCCCTGAAAATCCGAAAACGGAACGAAACAAAATGGCTGCTAAAGAAGTAAAATTCGGCTCTGACGCCCGCGAGCGTATGCTCCGTGGTGTCGACACCCTCGCAAACGCCGTCAAGGTCACGCTCGGCCCGAAAGGCCGCAACGTGGTGATGGAAAAGTCCTTCGGCGCGCCGCGCACCACGAAGGACGGCGTCTCTGTCGCCAAGGAAATCGAACTGTCTGACAAGTTCGAAAACATGGGCGCCCAGCTGATGCGCGAAGTTGCATCGCGCACCAATGACGAAGCCGGTGACGGCACCACGACCGCCACGGTTCTGGCGCAGGCCATCGTTCGCGAAGGCATGAAGTCGGTTGCCGCCGGCATGAATCCGATGGACCTCAAGCGCGGCATCGAAAAGGCCGTGACCAAGGTCGTTGAATCGATCAAGGCCTCCTCGACCCCGATCAAGGGCTCGGGCGAGATTGCCCAGGTCGGTACGATTTCCGCCAATGGCGAAAAAGAAATCGGCGACATGATCGCGAAAGCGATGGAAAAAGTCGGCAATGAAGGCGTGATCACGGTCGAGGAAGCCAAATCCCTCGAAACCGAACTCGATGTCGTTGAAGGCATGCAGTTCGATCGCGGCTACCTGTCGCCTTACTTCATCACCGATGCCGACAAGATGATGGCGTCTCTCGAAGATCCGTACATCCTGCTGTTCGAGAAGAAGCTCTCCTCACTGCAGGCCATGCTGCCGATCCTCGAATCCGTCGTTCAGTCCTCGCGTCCGCTGCTCATCATTGCAGAAGACGTCGAAGGCGAAGCGCTGGCGACCCTCGTCGTCAACAAGCTGCGCGGTGGCCTGAAGATCGCCGCTGTGAAGGCTCCGGGCTTCGGCGATCGCCGCAAGGCCATGCTGGAAGACATCGCGACACTGACCGGCGGTCAGGTCATCTCTGAAGACCTCGGCATCAAGCTGGAAAATGTCACGCTCGACATGCTCGGTACGGCCAAGAAAGTCACCATCACCAAGGACGACACGACGATCGTTGACGGTGCCGGCGGCAAGGACGCCATCGAAGCACGCGTCACCCAGATCCGTCGTCAGATCGAAGACACCACGTCCGATTATGACCGCGAGAAGCTGCAGGAACGCCTGGCGAAGCTCGCCGGCGGTGTTGCGGTGATCAAGGTCGGCGGTGCCACCGAGTCCGAAGTGAAAGAAAAGAAAGACCGTGTCGACGACGCGCTCAATGCCACCCGCGCTGCGGTTGAAGAAGGCATTGTTCCCGGCGGCGGCGTGGCCCTTCTCAAAGCCACCAAGTCCCTCGACGGCATGGAAGGCGACAATGCCGACCAGACGCAAGGTATCGCGATCATCGTGCGTGCCCTGCAGGCTCCGATCCGTCAGATCTCGGAAAATGCCGGTGTTGAAGGCTCCATCGTGGTCGGCAAGGTCATGGGCAATGACAGCCCGACCTTCGGCTACAACGCGCAAACCGAAGAGTATGGCGACATGCTCGAATTCGGCGTCATCGACCCGGCCAAGGTTGTGCGTCACGCCCTCCAGGATGCAGCCTCGATCGCGGGTCTTCTGATCACGACCGAAGCCGCCATCGCCGAGAAACCCAAGAAGGAAGGTGCCGGCGGCGGCGCGCCTGACATGGGTGACATGGGCGGAATGGGCGGCATGGGCGGCATGGGCTTCTAGTCCAGCCAACCCGGCTCAAAACGTCAAAGGGCGGCTCAAACGAGCCGCCCTTTTTCTTTTGCCATTGGGTCCCCGGACGATTGCGGCTAGTATGGCGGGCATTGGGTTCAGGGGGGCACACATGATCCGGTATTCACTTCCAGTCTTGGCAACAATCCTTCTCGCCGCTTGCGGGCAGACCGATACGACACCGGTCGAGCCGGCGGCCACGGACACGCCGGAGCCCGTCGAGATCACGCAGTACGACGCCGAGGCGTTCCACGCCACGACCAGCGTGAGTCTCGCATCCAGCGCCGGTTTCGCCTTTTCTTCCGATGGCAGCCGCATCCTGATCAGCTCCGACGAGACCGGCGTCTTCAATGCTTACGCAATCGATATTGAAAGCGGCGAACAAACAGCCCTCACGAACTCTGAGGACGATGCCCACTACGCCATCTCCTGGCTTCCGGACAGCGACCGCATCCTGGTCAATGCCGATCAGGGCGGCGATGAACTCGACCATATCTATGTGCGCGACGAGTCCGGCGAACTTTACGACATTACGCCCGGCGAGAACGTCAAGGCCCAGTTCATGGGCTGGTCGGAAGATGGTCAGGATATCTGGATCGCCACCAATGAACGCGACGCCAGCGCCTTCGACATCTACGCCTATGACACGGTGACCTTCGAGGCCGGTGTCGCCTTTGAAAATGCAGAGGGCCTGGCCATCGGCGATCTCAGCCGCGACGGTCGCTGGGTCGCCATGGTGCGCAACAACAGCTCGGCCGACAGCGACATTTTTCTTGTCGACCTGTCCGCGCCGGACGCCGAACCGCGCCTAATCACCGAGCATGACGGCGACGTTGCACACGGCGTCTACACCTTCACACCGGACAGTTCCGCACTGGTTTATGCGACAGATGCCCACGGTGAGTTCAACCAGGCCTGGACCTATACGATGGCCGACAACAGCCATGCCTCGCTGATCGAAGAGGCGTGGGATGTCTCATACGTGTCCTTCTCGCCTTCCGGCCGTTACCGCGTGGTCGGCATCAATGAGGACGGCCGGACCGCTGTGTCGATTACCGATGTACAGGCCGATACGCCGCTTGCCCTGCCGGATCTCCCGGCCGGGGATATCGGCTCGGTCCGTTTTTCCCGCGACGAGAGCGAGATCGCCTTCCTGATCAATTCCTCGACCTCACCCAACAATGTTCACTGGGTTGATCTCGAGACCGGCGAGCACCGCCAGCTGACCAATACGCTCAACCCCGCGATCAGCGAGGATGATCTGGTCACCGCAGAGGTCGTTCGCTTTGAAAGTTTCGATGGCCTGGAAGTACCGGGCATTCTCTATCGTCCGCTGACGGCCAGCGCAGACACGCCGGTCCCGGCCCTGATCTGGGTGCATGGCGGACCGGGCGGCCAGAGCCGTGTGGGCTATTCCGCCACGATCCAGCACCTCGTCAACCATGGCTACGCCATCTATGCGGTCAACAATCGCGGCTCGTCGGGCTACGGCAAAACCTTCTTCCACATGGATGACCGCCGTCACGGCGAAGAGGATTTGCGCGACGTTGTCGCAGCCGGCGACTTCATGCGATCACTCGACTGGGTCAATGAAGACCAGGTCGGCGTCATCGGCGGCTCCTATGGCGGCTACATGACCGCCGCCGCCCTCACCTTCCACCCGGAGGCGTTCGAGGTCGGCATCAATATCTTCGGGGTCACCAACTGGGTTCGCACCCTGGAATCCATCCCGCCCTGGTGGGGTGCCTTCCGTGATTCCCTCTATGACGAGATGGGCGATCCGGCCGTCGATTCAGAACGCCACCGGGCGATTTCCCCGCTCTTCCATGCCGAAAATGTGGTGCGCCCGATGCTGGTCATCCAGGGGGCCAACGATCCGCGTGTCCTGCAGGTCGAAAGCGATGAACTGGTCGCGGCGGTACGCGCCAATGGCGTGCCGGTCGAATACGTCCTCTTCCCCGACGAAGGTCATGGCTTCCAGCGCCGCGAAAACCGGATCACGGCGTCCAACGCCTTTGTCGATT
>TARA_R110002073_G_scaffold4953_5_pt1 | contig 18280 bp, 17 predicted proteins | sample TARA_R110002073 | Tara Oceans TARA_R110002073 (sample SAMEA4397174) | marine metagenome | biome: Polar Biome; feature: [DCM] deep chlorophyll maximum layer (ENVO:01000326); material: water (ENVO:00002006), including particulate matter (ENVO:01000060) such as... | depth 40 m
CTTCTCTTGTCGATGAGCGTTTGCTCTGATGATATCTTCACTTGTCTGATGCTCTTGAATATAATCAGATGGAGCCTCAGGAACGAAATTAGGTTGCATTTGGGCGTCCTGTGTAAGATGAGTCTGTGTCTGTGGAATATCCCTTGCAGGTAATCCGAGCATTCCAGCTGCGCTTGCCTGTTGAATACCATTCACTAATTGATTCATATTCTTTTGCTTAGCTTCGGGGTCAGTCTCTCGTGTAGTTTGGAGTTCCTGGGCTGGATTGTCAATCTTAACATTCATTTCTTTCGTCTCTAATTGTATGTTCCCGTCATTTTGAGGAGAAAGAGGAAGATCATCTAAATTTGTAGTGCTTGCATCGGCCATATTTAATATATTAGATTCATTAAATATATTAATTACGCAAAATCGACACTTTTTTTGTTTCGATTACACTTTGCCGCCTTTTCTTTAAACTTGTAACATTTGCTATCATAGGCGTATACGTTGCTTTTGACATCCTTAAGAGGTGGAGCTCTAAAAATTAGACAATTTCTCTTCTTGCATACCTTTCTAAATAAACTTGCGAGTCCAATACCAAGCACAATTGATATTAAATATTTACCCTGTTGAGTGTGCATTGCCTTGATAATATTCTTAATCATAATTATATATATATCAGGTTATTACTTTTGAACGGGTATTGACTTTATTTTTGTTCTATCTGAAGGACAACGAACTTCTTGGGATTCAAATTGGAAACAGTTATCAGCCTTATCCTTATACTCCACCTTATCAACATTATCTGGTGTAGGATAAACATAGATCATCGTAGGAGACGGTTGTGACAGATATACAAAAAAAATTCCAATAGCAACACTTATAAGAAAGACAGGCAAAGATATGAATCTGAATATCATATATACTATTTTATTATTTTATATTGCTAATAATTTCAGGAATTGCGTCCGAATCTTCTACACCAACTTGCCAACCTATAGAGGTTCCCCATTCCATCTGTAATTGTTCAAAAGTATAGGGTTCCTCTATAAGATGTTCTGTATGGTCTGTATCGTTGGTTTCAATATAAACACTCTTATATTTCATGTTGCGTATCTTAATGACTAAAGGATCTATTATTGAAACATACTTCTCTACCATCTCATTAATATAAGAATTATTCTGAGAATCATCAAATAATTTATGGAGGGTTTTTAAACCTTCTTTTTCAACAAATAAAGACACCTCTGCTTCATTAATTGCTTTCATATTTTCTGTATCATTCACTATATCCAGGTAATGTTCTCTGACCCACAAAAAAGTTTCTGTAAAATTACCGAGCCGTTCTCTCAATAATGTGAAAATTTTTAATACTTCAGCTTCTTCTGTATACCCAAATAACAAATTCAGTTTGGTTTCAATAATTTGAATTTTGAGATTATTAATTTCATTCAGATATTTTTCGCCGACTTCTCTTACGTTCATGTATCTTCCTTTTTTAATTTCTATATTCAACGTACATGGTGTGCTACTTCCACAAACAGCGCGTAGTATGCGGTCTGTATTTGAAAAAATTGTGCCACCTGAATTTTTACAATTTACACATTTTTCTTTCAGTTGTTTGAACTTTTGTCTCTTTTCCTTGTTAGAAAGAGAATTATCCCTAATTATTTTCATTTTTTGTTTATTATTGCTTTCATCGTATTTTTGCTTAAGCTTATAATAACCAGAAATTGCCTTCACTATTGCAGGTTCCATATATATATATATATACCTATTGATATATTTTTCTTCCCAAAATAGCTGCTTCAGGATGACTGTCAAATGTAGGAAGATCGGTTATCATATCCTGGCTGCGTTTTTTTCGTTGGTACGACATCTGCTGTAGTTTTGATATTATGTACTCCTGTTTTTTCCTGTTCTTAATTGCTATTTCCTTAGGTGTTGGTTTGCCTTTGTAACGGTAATAGAGTATCAAACATAAAAGACAGATGAATGTAGCGAGCATACTGATATTAAAAATAATACTGATGTTTCGGTCCTTAAATTTCCTACACTCTTTAAGAGTACTCCCTAAGAAATACCTTACTCCTGGTTCTATCAATGTTGGATTTGTATCCATTAATTATTACAGCTATTATTTCAAAAAAATTTATGCTTATTATCTATAATGACTGACACTTCTCCACCAAATCCAGCAACATCAATGTTATGGTTTCTTGTTCTCACATCTGTCTATTTCCCGGTTAAGTATTACACACATAAACCAACCCAAAAGATGATATTCGGTGGGATATATATCTTGCTTTTAATCGTCGGTGAATTTTTCATTAATCTCACACTAACAGATGCGATGTGTGGTTCAAATCAGTGGGGTACAGCTCTGATGGTGACGATGATTCCATGGGTTGTTATATTCGGAATACTAAATTTATTGCTTCTTACACTTCCTGGATGGCTAACACCATTTTCAAATACATTTGGGTATGCTATTGCTAAACTTGCTGGACTTTCTAATCTTATGAATGATATCCTAAGGCCAAAGATTGTCAGCAAGGATTTGCCAAAAGGCAGTAATTTGATTCCGGTGCAAGAAGCTTTAGCACACATTTACTCAGACAAATCACTACTTATCAACGAGGTTACCCAAACAAATTTCGATAAATTCTGGGAAAATATGAGCGCTGTCTTCAAGCCTGGTGTGAAAGAAAATGATGTTCTAAAACGAAAACTCCTTGATATGGTGCGACTAAAGGATATTGTCGCAGAATATATATGGTATCTCCTAACAGGGTTCCTAGTAACCTCTGTTGGTTATAACTATGTAGTTAACTCAGGATGCACTCAATCAGTGCAAGAGATGCAAAAAAGACACGATCAATACGAGAAAGATGAAGAAACCAAACAAGCGGCAGCCCAATCAGCCGGTCCTAAGCGTGTTTACTCTACAAACGAATAAATTAAACTTTTTCAGAATTAAATTTTATACTTCATCTACTAAAAGTCCTATATAATCTCTTCTATATCTCGGACTCCCATCACTTGCTAAATATACATCTTGAAGAGAAACATCCTTATTCTTTTTCCATTTTCTTTCCCTAATGTATTTTCCTATACCATAAATAAAAGTGCTTCCAGCAACACCAGATATTCCGTAAAACATAAAACTGATCATATACTCTAATACACTTAAAAAAAAGAATGATATAAATATAATGAGCTTCGGACAGATGACAAAACAGACACAACGTAATTACACATCCTTAGCATTCTGCATAACTATGCTTAGTTTAAATAATTATTCCAAACAAATGCCGAAGTTGTGCAATTGTATGGGAGCATTATCTATAGCATATAATCTTGATCTTAATGACCAGACATTTGACTATTTTATCCACCACTCAATGGCGCTTGCTCTAGGAGGAATAATAACATTTAATTCATATACATTAAATATTCATGGCTACCCTCCAGAAATTTTTGATTCATGGGTTAACTTCGAAATTTCAACAATATTTCTGTGTCTGTACTACATTTTTAATAAGCATCAGGCATTCAAAGTGCCCTTTATTTCGAGTTTTATCTACTACAGATTTTATAAGTTCATACCTGCGAATTTAACACAGCAAGCTATCGATGAGACAAGCGTCATATGCACAAATCATTTCCTATTTAACCATGATCCTTGTGTAAAAATGTTGAATGGTATAACAGTAGGTATAATTACATTAAATACCATATGGCTGTATCTCATTTTAAAAAAAATAAACAAGCAAATAAACTTGTTTGGAACAATAAAATATGAAGTTGAAGAAATTGATTAAAATGAAGATATAATATACGTATTTTTTCAAAAAATATATATATTAGAAATTAGTTAGTTTAGGAGCGGCAAGGTAGTAAAGAACCGAAAAATATGATAATATAGCTAAAAGTATTGAAAGAAACCATGCGGGTATAACGGTCTTTCTTCTAAAGCCTACTCCGAACTCCCTAAGACTACCATCTGTATTATACAAAAAACTTGGTTTAAGTGTCATAATGCCTCCATATAAAATAACGAACAACATGATAGCAAAAGAAGTTATGTTTCTGCGCACAAAATTGCGATTCATAATTATATATAGCATACCATTATATTTTGTCTATAGTTACCTCTTTGGAAATAGATTTAATTATATTATTCGATTATCATGCTTTCACCCTTATCGGTCAGATATACATTATTACACACCTTTTTCAAGACTTTCCCTTCATTCTGATCCAACGTATCAGAAATTCCTTGGATAAGTTTCGTGTACTCATCCTGCAAATTTGGAACTTTCAAATAATTCGGATGTTCTCCAGTCCATTTATTGAGGCTTTGTACTTGTTTTTGAGCGATTGTTCTCATTTTCTCCTTTATTTGCTTATTGTCTTGATCCTTCTCCCATTCGTCGTTCTTTATATATAATATTTCCCTTTTCGTATCCGTGCAATGTAATGGGCGCTCATGCAATGATAACTTGTTCATGTTCTCGATAAATATATTCGAAACGCCCTCTGCGAGTCCTTTATCCTTTGTTGTTAATAAGTTTTTCATAGAAACTTCAATGCCCTGAATGAACTTATCCATAGAGATCGCATCTTTACACCGCTCATTTAAAAATATATTGATATTGAAGTTATTTTTCTGCTTTATGTTGTTGTTATTATTGCCAACCTTCGGTGCTATTTCCGATATTGTCTTCACCAATTTACTATTTTCCTTTATCAGGGTCATCACCAACTTCTTATAATCTACATCCTCTCCTGCGGTAATATCAATAATGGGTTCATCTTTTTCTGTACTTTTATCCACAACGTCTTGGACATAATCGCACTTCGCCTTGTGTCTATATAATCCTGAACTATGCTTATATTCTTTTCCACATACACACATGTAGAGGCAAATCTCGCGCGACTTTTTAATACCATTTGATACCATTTTATGTTTTGCAGTCAATAAATGTTTATTGTAATCACATGGCTTGCTTGTTATATAGTCACAACATTTACAATACAATTTCGTCGCGACTTTTCGCGACTTTTTTGATACCATTATTTCCTAATATATGGTATCAGAAAAATCTCCTAAATCATTTTAAAATAAAATAATAAAAATTTCTCAGTAACAAACGTTTTTTTCTCATTTTGGTTTTTAGTGCATTATGCTCTAAAACGTTTTTTTATTTTATTTTTACTTTTGATTCTCAATTTCATATTTCATTTTTGGACATAAAAGTATGTCCAATTTTGAAAAATCGAAATGAGAATTAGAAAAAAGTTTAAGTTTTACTACACCGATTTCATTTTCCAATTCGTTGTTTTTTTATATCTACAAGTTAGTAGAGAAAACCCTATTATTCTGTATTTTGACCAAAATATTCGTAGTTATTATCGGTAAATCATTAATTAAATTTTGTATTTAATGATTTTATCTAGTATGCTTCGTCTCCGTCATCGTCGCCGTAGTCGTCGTCGTCGGCTATGCCTCCCATGTCAAATGCCTCTTGTTCGATATCTTCAGCATCTTCCTTTGCTTTCAATAGATCCATAGAATATATTTCTCTGTTCATGTCTGTCACAAGACTGTTTGTTCCTAATTCCATTTCACGAAGTGTCTGTGCCTCCATATCTTCTCTCTCTTCGTCATAAGTGTCTTTTTGGTATTCTCGCAATCCTTTTTGTAATCCCTTGCTCCATTTCTCAAGTTTATGGTTTTTGAATAGGTTATCAATTTCTCTCTCTTCGTCAGTCATTTCCTTGAGATAGTCAGTCATGATATCCTTCTCTTTTTCTTTGGCTCTTAGAACTCGTTCCATAAGACTTTCATAATTATAGTTTATTGCTTCCTTGTCACCGCATATTATTGATGAAAATGCTACTAATAAATCAGCAATCTTTTCGCTTATTTGTTCTTTTTCTCCACTTACAATCTCTAATTCAGATATAATACCAGTCTCCATCTCGCGAACCTCTACCGACGTTATTGTATTTTCTGAAAATGCTTCTCCGACTGGAGTCGGAACAGTCCTTATAAAAACATCATCATCGTCTTTTAAAGAAATAAAATCAAGCATTGCCGTATAAAAATAGAATTTGAATAGCATAATACTAAGCCTTCTATCAAATACAGAATATCTGAATTCATCTCCTACTTTAATCGGAGCATAAAATTCAGTATTTTCTGCAAGCATATTTACATCTCGTGTAAGCACTTGAACTTTCTGAAGCATGAGTTTAATCATAGGATCTTTGAAGAATTTGTGAAGAGGTAGGTCATGTTTGCGAAGTATATCCTTCAAATCCATTTCGTGTCTGGATGATAGCTTCCAATGTTTTGGTGGTATGAATTGATGCTCGTTGTCATTAATAATGATGTTTGGAAACACTCTTGTCATCGTGCGGAGTGTATTCTTAATAAACTGAGTCATCTTGTATATGGTTTCATCCTCTCTATCAATATATAAATTATTTCCTATTTCCTTGAATTCCGATATTTTTCTAATACACTTTTCGAAGTTGCTGAAATTTTGTTTGCTCATCTTTGTTGTTCTCTTTACAAAACTTACGATTGTGTTCTGCATTTCATCATTTGCTGCTGAAAGATAATTTTTAAATTCACGCATTTCTGGGGTATCGGTCGTTAGTCCGCCTATTTCAAATGTATCAATCATGGCAAGGAATTTATTTCTGAATACTGTTGGAATATTTTGTACGTCTCTATCATCCATCGATTTGATTATATCTCTCAATATTTGTACGTTATTCACAGCTGCCATACGAATTCTTAGTTTGACAATATTACTCTTATTAATCACCATAAGCAATTGTTCTAATGATTTGTTTGAGAAATTCCTTCCATCGCGTTTTAATTTCCTTATCTTCTCATCAATTGAGTCATTGATATCAAACTCATCCGGTTTATTCATACATACTGCTCTTAGTTCTTCACTTACGGGTATATCACTATTGTATTTGCAATATACTATGAACGCACGGTAGATGGTTTCTTCAGAGAACTCGTTCGACAGCTCGGGGTATTTTCGTTTTGTATCTTCTGGAGCGAAGAACATCCCAGCCTGTGCCATCATCCCTACATCATCAAGTGTATCTTGGAGCTGAACTACATTATTGTTGTATGTAACAATATCTGGTTCAAGCGCAGTGAAATATGACAAGGTATTAATGTCACCATCGTCACAACAGGAGTTTTCAAGAAATGGTTCTAAGTTATTATTGGTTAGGATTGCTGTTTTCTTCTTTATTACCTTTTGTATTGATTCCTCGATGGCGAGCGAAAAAAATATAATCTTTGATCGCAGAACGTTTATCATTTCCTGTTGTTGTTTTGAGCCTTTCTTCAAACTTTCAAGAAATGTTTGCTTGAATCCATCGGAAACATTCTGGACTTTCACCTTAACAGGTCTCAGCGGAGGAAGAAAGTTAATCCAATTTTTGATGTCGTGTTCTAGAGGAATTTCTTCATCAACGCTTATGGTTAAGTATGTTTGTTTCTCTTTGATTTTTTCAAGAATTTCATTTGATTGCATAATAAACTTTCTAATTACGTCCTCCATTTGTTTGGCTATTTTGACCGATTTTGAGCTTTTTATTGAGTTCCATGGTTCGATAGAACTCTTTATTTTATGAGCGATGCATGCGATATAAGTAAGCCCAGATTTGTCTTCTGATCCTCCCATCGGGAACCCCACAAACGATTTGATACATCCAGGGTGTGTTTTTCGCGTTTTGATAGATGGAATAGCTGTTTGAATAGCAATCAGGAGATAAGACAAGGTTGTTATTATGAGTAAAGAATTGTATTTCTTTTCATATGAATCTATGTTCTTTTTGCCTCGAGCCTCGAGATTGGCAACCTGTTTTTCGTAGACTTCTTTTGAAGGAAGCGAACGACCTAGTAGTCCTATAGTATTTCTCACCACAAATTCCATATATGATTTAGGATTTATTCCCATAAATCCTGACATAGAGGATACTATATTCGAAACTTTTATTGCTTCGGGGCTTTCGAATTTCTGTTTCGTTTTGGTTGCCTGTAGCACAGAGTTTCCGAGGTCGGCTTCAAGCATGTCCCTGCTTTTAGACTTGAAACCTTCTTCCGTGAAGCCTTCATCTGTATCAAAGTCGATTCTTATGATTGTATAACCGCTGTGCTTATCAACCCATGCTTCTCCGTCGTCACTTATTGTGCCCTGTTCAGCACATACCTGACGTACCGCATCTAAATAATTGTTATGCTGAGTAAAAACAAATGCTAATTTTGGGATGAAGGTCGGGAGGAGTTTGACATCAGTGTTTATGCAGTAAAGCCACCATTCATCTTCATTTTCATTTGATGGACGTGTGTATTGTGTAGTAAATTTAATTATATCTATTTGTCTTTTGGCAAAATCAGCTTGTCCCATAATCATATCACGTAGGCCTGTGTAAGGGGACCTGGACTCGACAACTTCTTCTGCGGTTGTTCCAATATCATACTTCTCATCATCATACTTGTAATATTTGGCTCTTTCCAGAGATATTAGTATATCTACACGCGCGAAAGCTCTATCTAACGCAGTCTTTATTCTTTTCGCTATTACATTTTTGTTCTCTGTAAGATCTGTGTCGAATTCGTTTAGAAGTTTTTTGAGATTTTCACTTTTGATTTGTTCTGCGGCCGCTTCTATGTCGTCGCATCTATCATTTACTACCAAGCATTTCTCACTAAGGTTGCAAAACATCTTGGATTTATCAGTAAATATGTCGGAGGAAATGGTGTTATCTCGTTCCCATGAGTTATCTTGACGCTTGAAATATAATATTTTAATATCTTCTCCATCATCCATCTGCAAAACAGCGTAATCTCCATCTATGACTTTGCGTTTACCAGCGATCATGGCCTCGGCATCACGCATAGAATCTGCTTCACCCAAGCCAACGTTTTCCCTCAATTTCTCTGCAAGAAGTCCTATTCTCTCCTTTATAGGGAGTTCTGTTTCCAAGAAAGTTTCGTTGTCATTTAGCATGTCGTAGAAGGTTTTGTCATACTGTTTATCAAAATATATATCTTGACCGTTATCTTCCTCTAATTCATCCATAGCGATATAGCGTTTTGATAATACGAACTTGCTGCATTCTGTATCTGCTTCTTTTGCTGCCTTTTCAGTATTCTTAACATGTTCGTCGATGTCTGTCAACTTATCAAGTCCATCGGATATCATAAGGTCTGATCCCATATTTGCTATTGCTGTATTATATAGTCTGCCGTAATCAATACGAGTCATGATATACATCATTTCGGCGTCTGACATATTGTCATTTGGGAGTTTATTGAATTTGTATTCTGTATGAATGCGTTCACTCGTTGTTGGTTCCGAGTCAAGTAACTTTGATAATGTTGGCTGATTATTTTTTTCGGGGTCATTTGATTTTAGCTGCGATAATTCACGTGTCTTAGCAACATAATTAATCTTATAATCCTTTATCTTGTCTCTGATAAATTCTGTTATCTCCTGATATTGTTTAAATGATAAGTCTTTTTGATAGATCATGAAGGGTTCTAGGTATGTAAGAACATCATATACCGATAATTTTCCAGTTATATGAGACTTGACAAGACCAAACAAGATACGCGTTTTGGGAATTACAGCTTCCAAATATTTATGATATTTCTCTGGGTCCTCAACAGATTCATCTAACAAAAACTCTGTGATTCCCTCCAAGAAACTTTCTTTGTCATAATCTATTTTTTTTGAAAGGTCATCAATAACGACCTTAGATACTTCGGTGTTTTGTCTTAAAAGTTGCCAGTAGTTGATAAAATTCATATTGAGGTTTGCCTTAAGCATAATATCGGTAGCTGGTAGGTTTATATGGGAGAATCTCACGGCACTTTCTGGAAGTGTTAGGAGAGATTTAAGTGTTATGGAATCATTTGGTGTCAACGGATTGCGCTTTATAATTACATCACCACCTCGTATTTTTTCGGCCGCAAGAATAGTTTGTCCCAAATTGTATTCTTGGATAACAAAGCGACGGCGTTTGATTTCATCGTTTTTCGCAACAGAAGAATAAAGATCCTCGAGGTTGTCCACCACAGCAGTCATATTTGCTTCAACTGCTTGTGTGGTTATATTGAACTCTGTATAGTTTGGATCAGTAAAAGGTGTAAGATAAGGGCGCATCGAACGGATATAATACGCATAATTATTCTCATCATCAGGAACATCATTCTGAACGTATTTATCAATCACGTTGTCTTCTGAGATTCTTGTTTGGGCGAGTGTAAGTGCTTCAACGTCTGTGTATTCATCCTGAACGTCGATGTCTGTGTCATACACCTTCTTTTTGTTCTTTGCTACAGGAAGAATCCAATATAATTTTTGATTGAATTTCTGTAAAGTGCTTACGAGAGGCTTGAAATCAGCACCTTGCACGAGTGGCATGAGGGCGTTTCCTTGTTCGTCGAATCTGGAGTATGCTGTGCGCAATTGTTTAAATCTCCCTATCATGGTATGTATGCTGTTTAATACTGATTCTGTTCGCTGAGCGTTAGGGATAGTAGATAGAAGTTCGTCTAGTAAGTCATTAGTCTGTTTGTCGATACCAAAACGTTGTTCTGAATCAGGAACATCGACAATCTGTGTTACAGCATCAAGTTCCATACCGAATTGCATTTGGTCTGCGTCTAAAATAAGTTCTCTAATTTGTTCTTTAATTTCGGCAACAGGAACTTCTACCTCTTCATCTATCACCGATTCATCTTCGTCATCAGGTATGATGACTTCAGTTTCCGTTTCTGGCTTTGTTTTAGATTTACCTGGCTCTTCTCTAATTAAAATCTTCTCAATCGGAATATCTTCGGGAATACCTTTGTAAGCAAAGTCTATGTATAGGACATCGTTATCAGGATGAGTTGTTATTTCAATCATGTCTTCTTCCAGATTTGTTATTTTTCCTGTAATGACAACAGGTACGTCTCCGTCAAAGTATATATCGATCCATGTCTGTGGAACTAAATCATTTTGCGTCGCATACCCAGGTGTAGTGGCTCTACTAAGTATGTTAACACCGGTGATGGCTTCGTTTCTTAGTCCTCCATCATCATTAATAAAAAGCGTCGACTCGCTAGAACCATCTTCTTTTATTAATTGAATTTGCTTGGACCCGATGAATTTTACGAAATACCTAGTATTATGTACTTCCTGATCGGTAGGTGCATCTATTTCGATTATATCTCCAAGTTGTATATTAATCTTATCCGTAACTGGGGCTTCAACCATTACCTTATATTTACAGTAGAAATTTTTATAATTAACGAAAAAATTGATAATAAACAAATTAAAGAGAATTATGTAAATACAAATAAGAATGACTGCCACTTATAATTTGCATACAGTTGAAGGATACGACATTTCAACCTTATACTCTGGCGAGAATGATGATAAGTTTGAGACTCTACTCAATACACTAAAACTTAAACAACGAGCATGGAAACACATGGATAATGTTTATAAGATCATTAAATACGATAAACAATATCTCACTTTTGATTTAGTCAAGTCAACAGGAATGTTTCGTTCGGTAATTTACAAAGATAAGAAGATTTTAGTATTTGCACCACCTAAATCTGTGGCCCCTGATAAGTTTACAACAGATTACCCACCGAATGAATGTACCGCAGAAGAGTTTGTGGAAGGGACGATGATAAATTTATTCTTCGACGAAACACAAGGAGATGAAGGACAATGGGAGATCGCAACACGTAGTTCAGTCGGAGCGAAGATGTCATATTTCACGACAGGTAAGCCCGAATTGCAAGATACATTCAGACATATGTTTCTTGAGGTATGCACTAATGCTGGATTTGATTTCGACATGTTGCCTCGTGATAATTGTTACACATTCGTTTTCCAACATCCTAGAAATAGGATCGTGACCCCACTCGTACAGAAGCGTCTCTACCTCGTGGCAGCACACAAAATCGATAACGAATTGTATAGTGTGACTGAAGTAGCTCTTGATTCCTTAAGAGAACATTTGGCTCAAGCAAGTGTTTATTTCCCTGAAGTATACGGTTTCGATACCTTTGATGAACTTAAAGAAAAATGGGCGAGCCAAAATACCGATTACAAGCACGTAGGTGTAGTAATGCGGCACTCATCTGGTGTAAGGTCAAAATTCCGGAATCCGAATTATGAGATGGTTCGCAAACTGAGAGGAAATCAACCGAAGTTACAGTTCAGGTATCTCGCTCTTAGGCAGCAAGAAAAAGTGAAGGATTATTTGAAGTATTACCCTGAAGCTTCGAAGGAGTTCAACGTTTTCCGAGAACAAATGCATGGTTTTACAATCCAGTTACATACAAATTATGTAGAATGTCACATTCACAAATCAAAGCCTCTTGCTGAATTTCCATATCAATTTCGCACACACATGTTTAATCTACATGCGCTTTACATCGAAGAGCTTCGTCCAGCAAAGAAAAGTGTATCACGAGGCGTCGTTATTAATTATATAAACAATCTGCCTCCAGCGAAACTCATGTTCTCACTTAATTATTCTATGAGGCAGCATCAGCAAGACGAGAGGATTGTTCTGGAACAACGTGGCGCTGCGTAATCTTTCGTATTGGAGCAACTGTTTTAAAAATTTCTAAATAAAAAATTAAATATTATTTTTTATTTAAATTTGAAATCACTAATTATTCTGCTCGAAATCAGTTGCGATCTTTTCATAGATACGGACAGCATCAGCAACCGTATTCACGAGATACACAATGACAGCAGTTTTGTCGACTTCATTTACGAACCCCAATCTAATAAAACTCACATCGATATGGGGATGCGGCTTTTGAAAACCACAGAAAGTCAGGCTTTTATCAGATGTAGATGAATCTTTGTTAAAATGTTTGGAATAAAGTATGTACTCCAACACTTTCCCCAAAGTATAATCTTCATTTTCAAGGCGGACGTCGAAACAATTTGGTATAGTCACCTTCGACTTGTATACAAGTCCGTCGTTTTCCTGTATTACTTCCTTGAATTTCTTAAGTTTTTCCAACATTATATGGGCGGCCTTATGTATAAGCGACATATTCGTGAATGGACCCACTGTTTCCACAACGAAGTCAAAAGTATCAGGTAATATAAAACGTTTTGCTTCGAGGAGGAGCCAATCTTTTTTTGCGAATGCGATTTCTTCGGCGGATACTTTTTCACCTTTCATCTTTTTCTCCTTTTTTGTCCATTCTTCATTCACCTTTACTGGATCCATTGCTGAACCATAACTGCAAGTTGCGGCAACATTAAAAGCACTATCTTCCTTCGAAGTGCCAATATCAAGTTTGCATGTGAGTTTCAGATGCTCTCCGCCGATATCATCGGATATCCGAGGACGAAGTCGCATAAAATCAATATAGAATGTTGTAAGAGAACTTGGTGGAAATATTTTTCTAGTCGCCGTTTCTGTCAAGTAGGTGTCGGTTTTAATATCTTTTACGCGGAAATCTTCCGTTGTTACATATTGAATAGTGTCACTGTCATTCTTTTTGTCAATCTCGATTTCGTAATCCTCAATTGGGAAATCGGTTTCTTGTATATGGATAGGAATGCAGCTTAGGCGCTGTTTAATAAGTTCATTATTCATTCTTGTTGTATTGATTGCGATTTTGGCTTTGTTTTTGTCGTGGGGTGTTGTTCTGAAGACAACCGTAGGTATTTCAGAAAGTACGATCCGTCGGAGTCCGTTGGCGAGACTTACATTTATGCCACTCAATCTGAATTTCAAATAGTTGTTTTCTTCGGTGAGGTTTGATACCACAGGATTCATTTTCTATATATTATAGTTCTATAAATTTATAAATCAATTTTAGTGAAAAATGAGTTAAAATATCGTTACTTAAATATAAATAATAAAAAATGAGCTCAATTCTTTATTACAGCAATTATTGCGAGAACTGCAAAAGACTATTACAAGCACTTTCACAATCAAATGTTAAGGATGGTATACATTTTATTTGTATCGATAAACGACACAAGGGGGCCAACGGTGCCACATATGTTGTTTTGGAAAACGGACAAGATCTGTTGCTACCACCGACGATAACCAAAGTTCCTGCACTCCTCCTACTAAATAAAGGTCATCATGTCCTGTTTGGTGATGATATTGACAATCATCTTACACCCCAACAAACTGTGGCAAACATGGTTGCAACTGATAATAATGGTGAGCCTTTAGCATTTTCACTAGCTTCATCAGGTTTTGGTGTTGCCTCCGATAATTTTAGCTTTCTCGACCAGGACGCAACATCGCTTTCAGCAAAAGGAGATGGAGGAATGCGACAGCAACATCACTATGCTACGTTGGAAGAAAAGGATGATATAAATACACCACCAGAGGATTATACTCCTGACACTATAGGCAATAGTGGAACCTCAATGGATAAAATGCAGCAAGAGAGACAAGCAGATATGGCAAGGAGATGATTCATAAAAAAATAACAGTCGTAAAATAATAGTCGTAGGAATATAGTTTAAAAAATACACAATATCTAATAAATATGGAGAATCGTCAAGTAATTAAGGCGTTTAACGACCATTTTGTTGAATTTCTTGAAGATATACAACGTGTGTTCCCAGATGATGCTGATATCGCTACGGTGAAAAACAGCCTTATAGCAATGAGGAAAGCAAATCCTAAACTCATAATTTTGACATTCAAAGAATGTGTATCAGGTGTCTATCATAAGGAAATAGACCGAGGAGATTTGGAATTTTTCATTAACAAAGATTATGGTAAGGATATGGGTGAAGGAAGCATATCAAATGCTGTACTGAAGAAAATAGATTGTTTACGTGATCCGGTGAAGCAAATGAATGATGATGATCAAAAAAAGGCAATAAAATATATACAGAACTTAACAAAATTATGCGATTTATATACTTAGATTAGTTTGATTTAAAAATAATATTTTACAATCAAATATACTATGAGTGACAGTGAAACATCTCCGAATCTTGATGAAGACAGAACCTTAGAAAGCAGAATGAAGGACTTCAAAAAGGTTATTATTGACTTGATGAAGGACCTCCTGACTACCTTTCCAGAGTTAGAGAATAACCTGGATAAAAATCTTAAAGCTATTATCTCAGACGAAGATGAAGAATACTTCGCAAATGATAATGCTCTTAAGGAGATATATGAACATTGTAAGAGTGTTTATCCAGAGAAGTTTTTCGACATCCTCTACCAGAATCCAGATGTATTTTCCAAAGAAGGTTCAGTTGTAGAATTTCTTCCTGGTATTGATTTCGTGAAATTGTGGAAAGAGAACATTAGTGATGCGACACGTGAAACGATATGGAAGTATTTGCAACTAATCTTATTTACTGTTGTTTCCACTATTTCAGAAAAAGATTCATTTGGAGATACAGCAAAGTTATTCGAAGATATCGATGAGACAGAATTTCGGTCAAAGTTGGAAGAGACCATTTCAAAAATGCAGAATGTATTCGATATAAGTGGTTCCTCTTCACCAGATTGTTCTGGTTCGGGTGTGGATAATCTCCCCAACCCAGAAGATTTACACAACCATGTTACAAGTATGATGGATGGAAAATTAGGAAAATTGGCGAAAGAGATAGCTGAAGAAACTGCGGCCGACATGGACATTGATATGGAGAATGCTGATTCTGTGAATGACGTTTTTAAGAATCTTTTTAAGAACCCAACGAAACTAATGGGACTGGTTAAAAATGTCGGAAGTAAGTTAGATGAAAAGATCAAATCTGGCGATATAAAAGAGAGCGAGTTGCTGCAGGAGGCAGGTGACATCGTCCAGAAGATGAAAAATATGCCTGGTATGGAGAACTTACAGAGTATGATGGGTAAGATGGGAATGCCTGGAGCAGGAGGTGGAAAGATGGACATGAATGCCATGCAAGCTCATTTGGACCGAAACATGAAAGGTGCAAAGCAGAAAGATAGGATGCGCACGAAGTTAGCAGAGAGAAAGGCTCAGAAGGAAGCCTCATTGAAAAGGGTTGATGAAACTGAAGGTATACAAAATCTGGTATTTAGCACGGGTGAAAATGTTGAAAAAAGTGCGCGACAGCCAGAAGCGGGTAAAAAAAAGAAGAAGAAAAACAATAAGAAGAAGAAAGGTAAAAAATAAAAATAACTAAGATTATATATATATAATGACTACATCATTTTGGTTAAATGACCCAACAATCTTATTTAAACAAGAAGATATTTCACAAATTTGGCCAGCACAAAAAATGTCGTCAAATGAGAAACTGAATGCTATTACACGTTTGGTAATAATTCTATCCCTTTTAGGCTATTTAGTTTGCAGGACTTATAAAATAGTTTTAACAGGACTTGTTACTTTGGCTGCTATAATCTTACTATTCAATGTTGAAAAGGGTAAGGGGGGACAAGATAATTTAAAAGTGAATTCAAAAGAGGCATTCACGAACCCCAAGGTATATGAGATGCTTAAGGATAATTTTACGGAGCCAAATGTAAGTAACCCTGCCATGAATGTTTTATTGCCTGAAATTAATGGGAATCCTGATCGTAAAAGAGCAGCTCCTGCTTTCAACCCAATTGTTGAGGAAAATATAAATGATAAGACAAAAAAATTCATTGAAAGTGGCTTTGATGACCCCAATATAAGCGAAAAATTGTTCAAGGATTTAGGCGATAATTTTATATTCGACCAATCGATGCACACTTGGTATGCTACAGCGAATACCCAAATTCCGAATGATCAAAAAGCATTTGCGGATTATTGCTATGGTGATATGATATCCTGTAAAGAAGGAAACGCATTGGCATGTACGCAAGGAGCGGGACCACGTTGGATAAATGGTGAGGAATAAGACGACTTTGAATTTATTGTTTAGTAAAAATAATATATTGAATAATTATATAATGGCATCTGTCTATGATTATACATTCAACAGCACCACTAGAATAGGAGATGATAAATGCGATCTCAGTCAAAGAAATGTTCAGAACGCCCAAGCTTCTACCTATATGCTAGACCAGTTTCGCCCGGCCTGCCCCATGACCAACGCTGTAGATTTCGCAGTAAGTCAGTTAAATGTTAACTTCAATGGAAGCCATCAAGTGGGTATTGGTGGATGCAATATTGATGAAAATTCCGCACTTTCAATGAGCCAGTTGTCAAAACCGGCATGCCGTATTAGTCTTTTCCAGCGACCTTTCGCGACGGTGCCTTACCTTGGACGCGGAAAAAGCAATCCAGTGCTTGAATCTCAGATACAGCAGGGAGACCTTGTAAATAACAAAAAGAGTGTTAATCCTTCGAGTGAGGTCTGCTATGCGGCATACTCCAATACACCGATGATTCCATCTTTGCAGGCAACTATTGCTAACCCTGCGAATCTTGTTGAAGGTGTAGCAGCAGAAGGTTGGATTCGTGGCGGAGTTCCATCTCGCGAGCTAACGCGCGATAAGGATTACGCAACGACACACACTAAGACCCAATATATCTAATAATTCATTTAAACATTAAAGGAATTATTAATAGAAGATGTATCAGACAGACTTTATTTGTACGTATAAGAATATTGATGATTCCGACCAGGAAGACTTGTACCGAATTCAGTTATTACAGGCATTTAACATCGACACATGGGACGACGAGGAAGTGAATAATATAACAGAAGGATTGTTTAATCAGATGGCGACCGCTGGCGGAATGAAGGATATAATCACGAAATGTCGCGAATATCCCGATCATGCAATGCTTGTGAGCATGATGGGAAGCGATGACTTAACTGTTTTCAGATTACTTTTCAAATTCGAGTTGTTCGATTTTATGCACAAATGCATAGTTGAATATATAAAAACTGGAAGAATATCAAGTGATTCATTAGCGAATATCACAAAAAATTTATAAAGGTAGTATATAAATGGCATCCACAAGAAGTATTAATACTCCTGGAAATTATTGTCTTCAACAAAGACAATTTACTGATTCCAAAAATTATGATTTGTATAAAAATTCACAATACGGAAGCGCTTATAGTCCAGCGATACCGTGTATTGGCTACATGCCGAGCCACATGCCACGTGATACGTTGTCGAGAAATCCAGTAGAAATCGAATCCGCTCTTTTTGGCATAAATTCCACGAATCTGGTGAATCCCCAGGCGCCAGTCCAGCCAGAACTTAAGACTGTTCCCATGCGGCAGTTCTTCGAAAGAATGCCTCTTATTATGCCCAAGCCTTTAGTAAT
>TARA_R110002073_G_scaffold77541_1_pt1 | contig 18255 bp, 14 predicted proteins | sample TARA_R110002073 | Tara Oceans TARA_R110002073 (sample SAMEA4397174) | marine metagenome | biome: Polar Biome; feature: [DCM] deep chlorophyll maximum layer (ENVO:01000326); material: water (ENVO:00002006), including particulate matter (ENVO:01000060) such as... | depth 40 m
GGCGTAGAACGCGAGGCTCGCGTCCAGGTTGGTCGCGCAGAGGGCGATGTGGGTGAGTCCGATGTCGATGGGCATGGCCTAATGGGCAATCCGTAAGGCTCGATCCAACTTCATCAGCCAGACCTCAACTACCCGCTGCGACGGCCCTGAGCGCGATTCGAAAGCTAGGCACATAGTTGCTGGGGAGCCCACTAATCTTCGAAGACAGCCGCCTCCTGATCTCAGAGCCCTTGTAGTAGTTGCTACCATCAACGAGCATCGTATAGTTGTACTCCCATTCCCACTCCTTGGATACCGGGTTATACACGCGTTGAATACATGTGATATCTTCGTTCATACCATCTGGCAAGCCGGAGCTTTGATCCCTCCGAAAGTCCAAAACGAAGCCATTCACCGTGGGATAGTCCCTACCATCTTCCGGAACTAATCCATGTGCCTTGTTGCCCGCGAAAACGGTGTCGTAGACGACCGCGCCAGCCTTCCGTGCAATTTCATTCAACAGAACTCCTTCCTCGCCAATCACTGGCATGTGAGCGCTGCTACCCGACACTTCCCGACCGTCCAGCTGCTCGTGGCTTCTGGCAAGCACTGCTAGCGCTTCCTGTAACTCGGGCCACTTCGTGTTGGCCCCATCATTCTCAGCCTCGACTAGCTGAAGTGCGCGCTGGTTCTCGGTCATCACATTTCGGTAATGCTTCGCCCCCTCATTGTTGAGATCGAACATGAACCGGGAATAGACCCGAAAGAAATTGGGTACATCAGTCATCTGAATCTTCTCGCCTTAGCAATCCGGAAACCAATATCCCCGGAGTTGTCCGTCATTTGGGCCTTACGGGGAATCTCGAGGCGCAACCAAGGCGCACTCGCGTTCGTGTTGTGCCACGGCATCCCCCGCGTGATACCGTCGCCAGAAGCCACGACCAACGTCCCGCCAACGAGGCGCAACATCGGGGAACTGGTCCACTCCACCACACCGGCGAAGAGGAGATCGGTGCCCTCGAGCAAGGGCATGGCCGGTTGCACGAACTTGGCGTAGGCGTGCAGGGAGCTGCGGCTCTCCGTCCCAAGCCGAATCCAAGGCTCGCCTTCCGGGACCAGGTTCGGCCGTTCGGGCAATGCACTCACCTCGGACTTCGTGTGGTTCAGTGCATGCGTCCACTCGGCCGACGTCGGCAATCGACACCCCCACCACTCGGCGAGGGCGGTGGCCTCCGCAAGACTCAGCGTGGTGGCCGGCAGATCCAGCCAATCACCCGTCGTCCGCGTGACCTGCGCCGCCAGATGCGCTTCCCCGCCGAAGATCTCGAGCTCACGGTTCGACTGGCGCAGGTACTCCTCGACCTGGCCGTTCGTGATCGGTGCAGCACTCAGCTGGAACGGTCCGACGTCCACGGCGAACTCCATCGGATCCGCCCCCTCGAGGGGGAACGTCAGCGTCTCAGGCCCACCCTCGTACGAGAGCCACGCTAGGCTCGCGGGCGGGACAGCAGGATCGACAAGGTTCACCGTGACTTCGGCCTTTTCCTCAACGATGCGGTCGAACTCCGTGACAGTCCCGTCCGTCAGTTCCGCACGCAGACGTATGTGCCCAGGCGGCACGTGCAACGTGCGTCCGTCCTTGGACAGCGTGCTGGGCCCGTGCACCTCCAGCACCTTGCCCGGCTCGGGTGCGAACCGCGTGTAGCTCAACCGGACGTCACCGGACAAGGCGCTCGCATCCACGAACACCTCGGCCCAGGAACTGCGCGCGCGCACCTGATCCATCGTGCGCCAGGCGAGCGCGCCGACGACGACGATCACGCCGACCATGGCCACTGCGGAACGCATCACGAACCGCCGCGAACGCATGCGCACCTGGAACCGTTCGCGCATCGTCATCGGCTTGGCGCTGACCGGTCCACCGACGAGCCACGCGCGGAGGTCGTCCGCGAAGTCCTGGGCGGTGCTGTAGCGCTGTTCCTGGGTGCGGCGCAGGGCGAGTTCGAGGCACAGGGCCAGCCCGCGATCCACGTGCTCCGCGCGCGTGCGCACGGGCGGCACCTCGGGGGACTCCTCGGACGACAGGAACCCGATCGTCGGTTCGTTCCCGTAGGGCGGGGAACCGGTCAGCAACTCGTACAGGACAGCCCCGGCGGAATAGACGTCCGTACGGCCGTCGTCGGCACTGTTCAACTGACGCGCTTGTTCGGGACTCATGTAGGCCAACGTGCCCGCCACCAGGCCCGTCAGCGTCATCCGCTCGGCGGTCGGAGAAAGATCGCGGGCCAGGCCGAAGTCGCCCAGGAGCATCCGCCCATCCGCACCGATCAGGACGTTGCCCGGCTTGACGTCGCGGTGCAGCACCTCGTTCTGATGCGCGTGCTGCAGCGCATCGAGCAAGGCAACCCCGAGTTGGGCGATCGCGCGCGGGTCGTCCAGATCGGGGGAACCGTCGGGCAGCGGCAGCCCTTCCGCCCGCAGCGCTTGGAGAGCGGCGAGGCTCTCACCCCGCACCAACTCCATCGCGTACCAGTGGAGCCCCTGATCCTCGCCCGCAGCCAGGACGCGCACGATGCCCGGGTGGCGCAGACCTGCCGTGAGGTGAATCTCACGATGGAATCGAGCCAGCACATCGGGGTTGGCGACCAGATGCGGGTGGACGACCTTGACCGCTGCAGGGTGACCGACGCCCGCCTGGTCGGCCTCGAACACGACGCCCATCCCCCCACGACCCAGGAGCCGAGTCAGCGTGAAGTCGCCCAGGGTCATGCCGATCAGATCCTCGGCGCGAGCGAGCAGCAACGGCGGCTCGAGGAAGTCGGTGCCGGGAGCGCCGGACTCGAACATGCGCATCACCGAGTCGAACAGCGCGCCGTCCCCAGCACATCGTTCCCGCAGGAAAGCCTCGCGCGCTTCCGGCTCGAGTTCCCACGCTTCGGCATGCAGGTCGCGGATCCGCTGCTCTCGTTCGGTGGTCATCTGGCGCCCCGTTCCGGGTCCGACATCTTCTTGCGCAGCCAGTTGCGAGCGAAGGCCCAATCGCGCTCGCACGAACGTTTGGGCACGTCACGGATCCCCGCGATCTCGTCCATGGTCAACGCGCCGAAGAAGCGCAGCTGAACCAGGTCGAGGAGGTCCGGGTGCGACTCCTTGAGTTCCTCGAGAGCGTCGCCCAGGGCGATCAGATCCACGGCATTCTGCTCGAAGGAATCGACCAGACCGTCCAAGGTGACGCGTTGCCCGGGCGCGGAGTTCTTGATGCGATTCTTGCTGCGTGCATGATCGATCACGATCTGCCCCATCGCCTGCGAAGCCACCGCGAGGAAATGTCCTTTGTCGGCGAAGGCGGGATCGCCAGGACCCAGCAGTTTCAGATAGGCCTCATTCACCAAGGCCGTCGGCTGAAGCGTGTGGCCGAGACCCTGTTTGTGCATCACGCGCTCGGCGCGTCGATACAAATCTCCATACAGCAGGCCCAACAACTGGTCCCGGGCGCCTTCCTCTCCATTCCGCAGGCGGATGAGAACAGCAGTTACGTTCTCGTCCGGCACCAACGACATCCAGGAGAGCACGGGGCGACGACCATGATGCAGGCGAGTGTAGTTGGGTGAGTACATGGGAGCAAGTTGGGTGGCTTGCACGACCAGGAACGCGGTCCACGTGGGCCGCCCGCCAAGGATCTCCGGGATATTCGGAGAACGTGGCTGAAGCTCCATCCACGGGACGTCGCGCTCCCGATCGCTTGGAACAACGGGAATTCCTGGAAGACCTGGCGGACTCCTCGCGGAACCGACGTTTCCGCTGACAACCCGAAGGACCTGCGAGAACGACCCATGATCGAAGTGCGCGAAGTGACGAGCGAGACCGAGAGAGAAGCGGTGTTCCGATTCCGGTATCGAATCTACGTCCAGGACCAAGGTCGGCAAGAGCCGTACGCGGATCACGAACGGAGGACGTTGCGTGAACCGCTGGACGAGCGGGGTTGGGTCCTGGGCGCCTTCCAGGACGGTCGGGTCGTGGGCACGCTGCGCACCAACCCACGCCGCGATGGTTCCCTGGACGGTTACGAGTCCTTGTACGGCATCGATCGGTTGCCAACGGAAGTCCAAGAGCAAGTGGCCATCACGACGAAACTGATGGTCGAACCGAACATTCGCGGAGGCCTCGTCGCCTTGCGCTTGGCCAAGTTGACCTACGCCATGGCGTTGGAGCGCGATGTGTCCTGGAACTACGTCGACGCACGAGACGAGACGGTTCCCCTGTTCGAGAAACTCGGTCACCGCGTCCTGCGAAGGGACCTCGAACACCCCGCCTACGGCCGTGCCAACCTGATGTGTTTGTCGTTGCGCGACATCGACCATCTCGTACAGGTTCAATCTCCTTTCGTCTCCCTCCTGCAACTCCAGATCACGCAATGAGCCATTCCCAAGCAGCCACACGAATCGCCGACGAGTTCAGCATGACGTTCGCGATGTTCCTCGAGCGGCCCGCTGTTCGTCGCTTGGTCCAAGGCGAAGCCACATTGAACGAGTACGGCTCGTTCCTGCGCCAGGTCTTCCATCAGACCCGCGACAATCCCCAGTTGCAGGCTCACGCCACGGCGTACTTCCGTGGCGACCAGAGGACGTGCATTCGCAAGTTCCTGGGGCACGCCGTATCGGAGATCGGACACGAGTACCTGGCCCTCCGCGACCTCGAGAACCTCGGAGTCCCCGCATCCGTGCTCGTGGACCAGATTCCCCACGAGACACCTTTGCCCGAGACACAAGCGTTCACGGCCTATGCGCATTATCAAATGCAGTTCGTGGACCCGGTCGCCTATCTCGGCGTCGTGTACTTCCTGGAGTTCATGCCCACCACGATCGGAGAGGGCGCCGCGCTGGCGCTGGACCGAATGGGCGTACCCGCGGATTCACGCAGCTTCATCGACGACCATGTCGCCATCGATGTGGCCCACAACCGACTGATGGAGAGCTACCTGGAGTTCCTGGCGCCGACCGAGGACAAGCAGAACCTGATCGCGAGCGCCGTCAAGGCCGCGGCTCGTCTGTACGGCAACATGATCGAAGCCGCCTTCGAGGCTGCAGACCAGCCAGGCCTGACGGATACGTTTCCGCTCGAAATGAGGCCGAAGCTGCAGGCCTGCTGATTCCGTCCATGCACAGGATGGGTGGGGAACCGGTCGAGTCCTTGGAGAGAAGGCCCGACCGGTCGAGCGGCGTGAGATCGGCGGTCCTCCCCAAGGGAAGGGTTACGCTGTAGAGGACTCGCGTCGCTCCCCCCACCCATCCCCTTCTTCGCTACAGTCCGATTCCGTGAACCGAGCGACGGCGCTCGGTCACCGGCGGATTCGCGATTTCCGCCACGAGTCGCGCGCTGCCGAAGCCTCCCATGAACCTCCCCACCCCCGACGTCGTGCGCGCCGACCTGGCCCGACTGGACACGCGGCAACAGAAGATCGCCGTCGGCCTGTTCGGCGTGCTGGTCAGCGAGCCGACGCGCGCTCGGGACAAGGAATGGGTCAGCGAGCAGTTGACGCAACTGACCGTGCTGTCCGAGGACGACGCGCCCGACGACCCACAAGCTGCCGTGCAAGCGGTGCAGGTCTACCTGGAGGATCATGCGAATCTCCTCCTGGAGGCCACGTTCCTGTTGTTCCAACGCGTCGGCGCCGACCTGGCACCGAAGGCCGCCCAGGGATTCACGTTCGATCAGGCGATGCAGCTCGCACTCGGTTACCTGCCTGACGCCTAGCACGCCGGGCGCCGCGAGACCGAACGACGCCTTGCGTGCGGTGGATGCGAATTCCGGGACTTGCAAGGACCATCGCATCCCCTTCCTTCCGGCCAAGCGCTACGCTTCGCGCTCGCCGTGGATCTGCGAGCGATGAACCATGCAAGAACCCTGGAGCCACCTCGTCGCGCGGATCCGATCGTGCGCCACGCCGAAAGGACGCGCGGTCGAAGGCGCGTGTTCGCTCGAGGGCACGCGGCTGTTCGAGCGCGCGCTGCGGGCCGGCGCCGCCCTCGAGGCCGCGATCACGACGCAAGCGTTCCTGGACGATGGTGATGAGCGCTCGCAACGCCTGCTTTCCGACCTGCGCGGCGCAGGCGTCGAGCTGCAGGTCGTGCCGGACGACGTCCTGGTCGAGTTGACCGAGGGCCGTTCGATCGGCGCGCTGGTGGGGCTCGCTGAGCTGCCCAAGGCACCGACGTTGGCATCGCTGGCGACCGGCTCCGCGAGATTCCTGGCTGCCGTCGGCATCGACGACCCGGGCAACATCGGCGCGCTCCTGCGCACGGCCCATGCGACCGGCGCGCGGGCCCTGCTCACGGTGGGCGCATGCGATGCGTTCCACCCCAAGGCCGTTCGCACCTCGATGGGCAGCGTCTTCAAGTTGCCGGTCGTGCCGTTCATGAGCCTCGAGCACGCGGTCGAGGAACTGCGCGCGCTCGGCATTCGGTCCATCGGCTCGGTGTCGAGCGGCGGGACCGACCTGCATCGACTCCACGTGCCCCCCACCGGCTGCGCGATGTTCATGGGCAGCGAGGCGTTCGGCCTGAACGAGTCGAGCCAGGCCCGGATGGACGAGCTGGTGACGATCCCGATGGCGGATGGCGTGGACTCGTTGTCGGTCAATGCGGCGGCCGCTGTGCTGATGGTTCGCCTCACGCAGCCCTAGGCTGTCGCGCCCCACGTTCGTCGGTCTCGCACTCCCGACCACGGCGCACGTCGTCCTCGCGGGGCAACGCACTTACCAGAGGGTTCACACGCCGGAGAGACATGCGTATGAATGTCACTCCGAAAAGGAAAGTGACTCTCACTAGACACAGCGGAACGTCCGTGACCTCGCAGGCGATCGTCTCGAACCCCAACTGCCCCGCGGAGTCATCGCCCCTGGGGTCGGAGCAAGTGCACCATGGAACCTTGGCCGAACCTCGACCGCCGACCCGAGATCACCCGTGATCGACGACGGTGACCTCGCCCGTGACGCCGTCCACGAGGAGCTCGACGCCGTACAGTCGCGTGCGGTCGTCGTCGCGCGCTGCCCAATGCAGCAAGGTAGCGGCGCTGGGTACGCAGGTCAGAGCCACAGGATCGTGGCCATCGAGCTGCACCACGATCGGTTTCGCGAAGTCGAACACCGCGGGCGACAACAGGAGTCGCAGGGTGGCGATCCCGTCGGAGCTCACCCGTATCGTGTTGTCCTGGCGGTCCGCCCGAACACGCCCATAGCCATGCACGGGAACGGTCGGCCCGCGGAGCTGGAGCTTCGTTCCCAGACGAGGCAACAGGCCCTTGCGCTCCTTGCCAGGATCGATCAACGCGTCGTCGGCGAGCGTATCCACGATCACCCAAGCTCGGCGTTGGTAGCGGTCCACGCGCTCGGTCGACCAGCGCACCTCCTGCGGGTGAGGGTCGCGTCGAGCAGCCATGTAGAAGTCCCAGAACACCTGGACCTGCTCGTCGGTCAGGTCCAACTGGTGTCCCTTGCCCTCGCACACGTACCAATCGAGACGTGCACCCTCACGCTCGAACAGCTCCATGTACCTGCGGATCGCGAACAAGGGGACGAGCGGATCGACCTCGCCGTAGCCCAGGTGGAAGCTCTGGCCCCACAGGTTTCCAACGTGCAGCTGACCGTCCGCGCCCATGCTCTTGCGCACGAGGCGGTCTGGAGGTCCGACGTGCCCGACGTATCCCGCGAACGAGTCCGGACTCCGCATCGCCATGAAGAACAGCGCCGCGGCCCCGTCGGAGTTGCCGCCCAACACGACGCGATTCTCGTCGACGTTCCAGGTCGAGCGCACGCGCCGCAGGATCGCTTCCAGATTGTGCGCCTGCCCCGGATGCCACCACATCGCGTCGCGCCATCCCGCCGGCAGGATCATGATCTGCCCCTGTCCCGGTCGCCAACCGTCGGCCCACTTGCCTGCGTCCGGATCCCAACGCTTGGCGCCCATCCCACCGTGCAACTCCAGGCGCACGGGATAGGCACGCGAGGCGTCGTAGTCGGGCGGCACCAGGATCAGGTACGGGTAGGTGGTCCCGTCCTCACCGGTGCGGACCTCGAGGATCCGCCCCTTCGGCGCATCCTCCGTGTACCGACGTGCATCGGGCAAGGACTCGACCAACGTGTCGAATCTGAGCCCGGCGGCGACCCATTCCCGAGCGACGGCGTCGCGCTCGGCAACGGTTCCGGCGCTCCAGAACTCATGAAGATCCTGGGGTTGCGGAACCGGTTCGCGCGCCCGAACGAACAGGCTTGCCATCAGGAGCCAGGGGAACAACTGCATCATGAACGCTCTATCCGCGGCCGATCCCGGGACTACGCTTCCAAGTGCCGGTCATCCAGAACGGGGATGACGAAGATCACGGGCTGGCCCTAGGATCTTGGCATGAACAGCATTCGAGGACGAGTCGCCCTCGTCGCAGGCGCCACCCGGGGAGCCGGCCGTGGGATCGCGCGTGCCCTGGGGGAGGCGGGTGCAACAGTGTACTGCACGGGACGCAGCAGCAAGTCCGGTCCGGTGAACGTGGAACGCCCGGAGACGATCGAGGAGACCGCGGCTCTGGTCACCCAGGACGGGGGCACCGGCATCGCCGTGCGCGTCGACCACACCGTGGAGTCCGAGGTCGAGGCGCTGGTCGCTCGCATCCGTGCCGACCATGGCCGGCTCGACATCCTGGTCAACGACATCTGGGGTGGTGACGCGCTGACGGAGTGGGGCAAGCCGTTCTGGGAGGCGGACGTCGCCAAGGGCTTCCAGATGATGGAGCGTGCGATCCACACGCACATCATCACGAGCCGCCATGCGGTGCCCTTGATGCTCGCCGAGAAGGGCGGCCTGGTCGTCGAGGTCACCGACGGCGCGTTTCACGGGTACCGCGGGCAGTTCTTCTACGACCTGTGCAAGACGTCGGTCATCCGACTGGCCTATGCCATGTCCGTCGAACTCGCGGAGCACCCGATCACGGCGGTCGCGATCACACCTGGATTCCTGCGTTCGGAAGCGGTGCTCGCGCACTTCGGGGTGACCGAGGCCAACTGGCGCGAGGCCGTCGAGCAGGACCCTCACTTCGCGCACTCGGAGACGCCGCGCCTGGTGGGTCGCGTGATCGCCGCCCTCGCCGCCGACCCGAACGTCGCATCCCGGACGGGTCAGGTCCTGACGTGTTGGGACATGGCCCGCCACTACGACGTGCGCGACGTCGACGGCGCGCAGCCCCATTGGGACGAGCACCTCGACGAGGCGATCGAGACCGTCCTGGCGAGCGACTCCCCCACACCGGACGACCTGATGTTGCTCGCGGTTCGCAAGCACCAGCTCGACTTCGATACGTCGCGCGCCGATCAACGTGCGCGGATCGATGCATTCCTCGCGCAGCGCTGACCCGTCAACGGCTCGGCTCAGCTCTGCGCGTAGGCCGTCCCCAGGACCTTCCCGAGCTCCTTGTACTCGTCGGCACGTGGCGAACTGGAGCGCCAGGCCAGGCCCACGACGCGCGACGGGCCGTCGGCGCCGAAGGGGATCGTGCGCAGGCCGGGCACGGCGGCGGCTTCGCGTTCGACGGCCAGTTCGGGGAGCAGCGTGATGCCGAGTCCGCTCGCGACCATCTGGGTGATCGTGCCCAGGCTGGAGGCGCGGAACCCGCCGGTCTCTTGGGCGCCCACGGCGTCGCACAACGGCATCGTCTGCGCGCGCAGGCAATGACCTTCGTCCAACAGCAACACGTCGCGGCCATCGAGGTCGGACATGCGGGCCTGCTTCGCTTCCGCGAGCGAGTCGTTGTCGGGAACGGCGACGACGAACGGATCCGAGAACAACGGCAGGGTCGTGACGGCGCCGAGGTCGAGATCGATCGCGAGCAGCAAGAGGTCGAGCTTGCCGGCCTGCAACTGTTCGAGCAATCGGTCGGTCATGTCCTCGCGCAGGAAGACCTGCAGGTCGGGGAACGCATGGCTCACGGCCGGCAGCACCTTGGGCAGCAGGTAGGGCCCGACCGTGGGGATGACGCCCAGGCGCAGGGCTCCGGTCAACGGTTCACCCAGGGACTTGGCCAGCTGGCCGAGGCGATCGCTGGATGCGAGGGTCTCGCGCGCGCCGGGCACGAGCGCCTCGCCCGAGCGCGTCAACTGCACGCGTCGGTGACCTCGCTCGAAGAGCCGCACGCCGAGCACGGCCTCGAGCTGGGCGATCTGGGCCGACAGCGCGGGCTGGCTGACGAAGCACGAGTCGGCGGCCTTGCTGAAGCTGAGCCGTTCGGCGACGGCCAGGAAGTACTCGAGTTGTCGCAACGTAGGACGTTCCATCCCGGCGACTCTACAGGAGCAGGCCCCCACGGAGAGCAACTCTCCGCGGGGGCCTGCGATCCGTTCGGAACGGTGCTGCGGGAAGCAGCCGATCAGAGCTCGAAGCGGTCCAGGCCCATGACCTTGCTCCACGCCGTCACGAAGTCCTGGACGAACTTCTGCTGGGCGTCGCCGCTGGCGTAGACCTCGGCGATGGCGCGCAGTTGCGAGTGCGAGCCGAAGATGAGGTCCACGGACGTGGCGGTCCACCGAACGTCGTCGCTGCCGCGAGCTCGGCCCTCGAAGGTCGACTCATCAGACGCCGACTTCTGCCACGTCGTCCGCATGTCCAGGAGGTTCACGAAGTAATCGTTCGAGAGAGTCCCGGGACGCTCCGTCAACACCCCGTGTTGCGAGCCACCTTGGTTCGCATCGAGGACGCGCAGGCCTCCGATCAGAACCGTCATCTCGGGAGCGGTCAGCGAGAGCAGGTTCGCGCGGTCGACCAGCTGAACCTCCGCACGTCGGGTCCGGTCCGCACCGAGGTAGTTGCGGAATCCATCGGCCTTGGGCTCGAGCACGTCGAACGCGCTGGCGTCCGTCTGCTCCGCCGAGGCATCGGTGCGACCGGGTGTGAAGGGTACCTTCACCTTCGTACCACCCTTCTCGGCGGCCGCTTCGATCGCGGCCGCGCCGCCCAGGACGATCATGTCGGCGAGGGACACGGCCTTGTCGCCGGATTGGGCTTCGTTGAACTCACCTTGGATACGCGTCAGCTCACCGAGCACGCGAGCCAGTTCGGCGGGGTCGTTGACGGCCCAGTCCTTCTGGGGAGCGAGTCGCACGCGAGCACCGTTGGCGCCGCCGCGCTTGTCGCTGTCGCGGAACGTCGAGGCCGAGGCCCAGGCGGTCCGAACCAGCTCGGAGGTCGAGAGTCCGGCGTCCAGGATGTGACGCTTGATGGCCGCGATGTCCTGGGCGTCGATCAGCTCGTGATCGACGGCGGGCACGGGGTCCTGCCACAGCTGCGCTTCGGGGACGTTCGATCCGAGCAAGCGGGACACCGGTCCCATGTCGCGGTGCGTCAGCTTGTACCAGGCGCGGGAGAACGCGTCCGCGAACGCGGCGGGGTCCTCGTGGAAGCGCTTGGAGATCGGGCCGTAGATCGGATCCAGGCGCAGCGCGAGGTCCGTCGTGAGCATCATCGGAGCGTGCGACTTCGATTCGTCGTGCGCATCCGGAACGTTCTTCGGCCCGTCCTTGGGCGTCCACTGATGCGCGCCGGCAGGGCTCTTGGTCAGCACCCATTCGTAACGGAAGAGGTTGTCGAAGAAGCCGTTCGACCATTGGGTCGGGCTGGCCGTCCAGGCACCCTCGAGACCACTGGTGATCGTGTCGCCGGAGTGGCCGACGCCGTGGCTGTTGATCCAACCGAGGCCCTGCTCCTCCAGACCCGCGCCTTCCGGCTCGGGGCCGACGTTGCCCTCGGGACTGGCCGCGCCGTGCGCCTTGCCGAAGGTGTGCCCGCCGGCGATGAGGGCGACGGTCTCCTCGTCGTTCATCGCCATGCGCGCGAACGTCTCGCGAATGTCTATGGCGGCCGCCAGCGGATCGGGCTTGCCGTTCGGACCTTCCGGGTTGACGTAGATCAGGCCCATCTGCACCGCGGCGAGCGGGTTCGCGAGCTCGCGATCACCGGAGTAACGCTCGTCACCCAGCCATTCGGACTCGGCCCCCCAGAAGACATCGGTCTGCGGTTCCCAGACGTCCTCGCGACCTCCGGCGAAGCCGAACGTGTCGAAGCCCATGGACTCGAGCGCGACGTTGCCGGTCAGGATCATGAGGTCCGCCCACGAGATCTGCTGGCCGTACTTCTGCTTGATCGGCCAGAGCAGGCGCCGCGCCTTGTCCAGGTTGCCGTTGTCCGGCCAGCTGTTCAGCGGTGCGAAGCGTTGGGTGCCGTCGGACGCGCCGCCGCGACCGTCGGCCACGCGGTAGGTTCCCGCGCTGTGCCAGGCCATCCGGATGAACAACGGACCGTAGTGACCCCAGTCGGCCGGCCACCAGTCCTGGGTGTCCGTCATCAAGTCCTCGAGGTCCGCCTTGAGGGCGGCCAGATCGAGCTTGGCGAATTCCTTGGCGTAGTCGAAGTCCACACCCAACGGATCGCTCTTGGCGGAGTTGTTGTGCAGGACCTGCAGGTCGAGTTGGTTGGGCCACCAGTCGGGATTAGACATGTCGTTCGTCTCGGTCGTTTCGGAGGGAGAGTGCCCCATCGGACACTTGGCGGGTTCGGTGTCCCCATGCGGCTCCACATCGCGAGAGCCGTTGGCGAACACGGGAAGGGCGACACCCAGCACGGCCGCACAGGTCGCGGCGTGGAACGTTCGGATCTTGGGATTCATGGTCGGGACGGGGTCTGAAGTCTGTGAGAGGTCGAGATCGGGAGTACGGTGCGAACTGTCCGACCCTGAGAGACACACTTTGGCTCGCGACCGGGCATAGCTCCAATCGCAAGTGCCGATCTCACCGATAGGGCCAGCTTATGCGGACTCGGACGGCCTCGACTCCGCCTGCGAGTCCGTAGGCGAATCCGGGGTCTCGACCTCGATCTCCTGGGGCTCGTAGTCGTCGAAGTCCTGGTCGACGGACCGATCCGGCCACAAGCAGGACATGCGCCCGGCGCGAGGCCGGTAGACGGTCGTGTAAAGCGTTCCGAATCCCCGTGCATGCTCCTTGCTGTAGAGCGGGTCCTTCAGGAAGCTCCGGATCAACTCCGCGGACGTCATGGCCGGGTCCCCCATGAGACTCTCGAGGCGGCGCTCGCGCTCGAAGCTGCGCGTCACCTCGAGGTAGCGTGCCCAACCCGTGCCGTCCTGATGGTTGGTGCAGAACGCACGACGTTCGACCGTCGTGGACCTGTCGGGAGCGACCGCGACCACAACATGGTCCCCGGTCATGTCCGTCAACAGCACGTTGTAGGACATGTGCGAAGGCACGCGCTCGAGCACGGCTACGGCCTCGTCCACGGTGTGACAGGTCTCGAGCACGTAGCGCAGGATGAGCGGGATACCGAATCCGACGCCAACGTCCTTGCGGCCGCCGAACGCCAACGCGGCGACGAGGCCGTGCTCGTTCATGCCGTCGAGCAGTCCCCACAAACAATCACTGACGCCCATGACGCGCGTGTCGTTCCACTGGGTGTGGACCGCCACGCCTTCGAACGCGTCGGGATGGTAGTCGTAGTTGCGAACGAGCAAGGGCTCGCTGCCCGTCCACACAGCCTGGGAACAACCCACGACGTAGGGCGCTGGGCAGTACAGGCTGAGCATGCGCGCGACGCGCACGTTCCCCCCTGCAAGATGCCCGAGTCGTTCCCATGTCGGGACCAACTCGGGCATGTAGCGCGTGAGTGCCTTGCGGCAGACGGACAACTCCGGTCGGGCAGCGTCACCGGATTTCAGGAACCACTTCTGGTACGACGGCCAGGTGCTCTCGAACAGCTCTTGCCATCCAGCACCGGGCACGTCCTCCTGCATCCAGCGGAACGAGTACGTCATCGCGGGCTCGATCTCATAGGAACTTGAAGTGGGCGACTTCGGCCAACTTCTCGGCCTGAGCGACCTGGGCCACACTCGATTCCCCCGTGCTGTAGTGCGCACGGATCGCGTTGATCCAGGACTTGGCCCGCTCGGTGAGTTCGAAGTCCTCGGTCATCAGGCGACCTTGCACGACCAGGATGCCCAGATCGGCGCCTTCGTAGAACCAGTCGCCGGCCTTGGCGAAGCGCAGGAAGAACGCGCGGTTCTCCTTGCTGACGGTGCGGCGGTGGGTCTGCGCGCGCACGAAGGTGGCGACGCCGTCCGCGGAGAGTTCCCAGACGCCGGAGGCCGGAGCCGCAGTGATCTGGGTGACGTCCTCGCCCGTGTGCTTGATGACGAGCTGGCTCCAACTGTCGATGTTGTCCGCATCGGACCAACGAAGGTTGATGTCCTTGATGTCGAGCTTGAACGGTATGTCCGAGAACTCGAGCAGGTGGAACAGGAACAGAGGCGCGTCCGCGTGCGCGAACGACGCCAGGTTGGTCATCGAACTGGCGCCGGTGATGCGCGGGTTGATCTCGCCCAGGTAGACGTCGCCGGTGTCGAGATCCGACAGGAAGTCGACCTCGAAGTAGCCGCGATAGCCTTCCTTGCCGAGGGCCTCACCGATCTTGAACGCCGACTGCCGCGCGAGCTCGCGCATCTCTTGGGGGAAGGCGTCGGCGAACACCTCGTTCCCACACCAACCGCCCTTGTAAGGCGTCAGCTCGGGGAAGCCGACGAGCTCGGTCATCAAGGGGCCGACGATCGTGCCTTCCTTGGTCACGCAGGCCTCGAGCGCGGAGCCACGGCAGCGCACGCGCTTCATGACCTTGACCTCGTCCTCGGCCTCGATCTCCTTGGCGTACTTCTTGTACTCGGTCTCGTTGGCGATGAAGAACGTGGTGTGGCCCGAGTCGCCGAACGCCGTCTGCACGACGAGTTCATCGCTGAGACTGTGCTCCTTGGCGATCGCGCAGAGGTCGTCCCAGCTCTTCACCGGGGCCAGCGCATTGGGCACGCTGTTGACCCCGGCCTCGTTGCCGATCCGCGTCGTCATCAGCTTGTTGTCGACGCGCGTGCGCAGCTCGGCCGACGGGAACCAGATGTCCAGGCCAAGCTTCTTGCAGATGGCCTCGGTCTCCTCGTCGAAGAACAGGAACACGACGTTGCCGCGCAGCCCGTCGCCGCCTTCCGGAGCGTTGCTGGCGATGAGCTCCTCGACCTCGGGGTGCGAGAGCAGGTAGTTGTTGATCTCCTCGATGCTCTCGAACACCGGGTGCTCACGCTCGGACGGCACGAACAGATGCGGGTGCGCACCATCGAAGCAATCGATGTAGCTGATGAAGGTGAAGTCCTTCACCCACTCGTCCATCCCCAGCAGGTTGAAAGGCGTCGCGCTGACGAAATAAGTCGGAACGGCGGAGCGATAGAAGTGCCGGCGGATGTCGGACAATCCGTTGAGCATGGTCGTCATGGCGAGGAGCTAGTTGGTGAGAGAGTTATGCGAAAGGGCGTCGAAAGAGCGCGCGAGCGCGTCCTCGGTGAAGATGCGGAGTCCGTGGGCCTCGTTGTAGCCGTGGATCTCTTTGACATCGAGCGCCTTGAGGTACTCGAGAATCTGCTCGGTCACGACCTGGCCAGGAACGAGCACGGGGAATCCGGGCGGGTAGGGCGTCACGAACGATGCGCTGACGAGGGTGCGGCCGGCCTCGAGGGCCTCCGCGACCGAACCGTCCATGAGCAGGTGCTCGCAGTTGGCCATCTCGTACGCGAGGAAGAACGCGCGGCGCATGTCGCCCTCGAGCGTGTTGCCCGTGGGATCGGCGACGAACGCCTCGTGGAAGCGACTGAAGTGCGGCAACGGCGGGAGCTTCGTCGTGAGGCTGGTCACCCGGGTCGCCCGTGCGTCCCGATCGAAGTCGCTCTGATCCTCGGCGGCCTCGTCGAGTTCCTGGGCGACGCCCAACAGGACGTCCAGCAGGTACGTCGCCGATCCGCTGGTCGAACCGATGTTCACCATGAACAGGACCGTGTTGCGCGTGGTCTTGTTGATCTGGATGTCGAAACGTTCGATGAGCATCTTGCGGAACGTGTCCCCGTCCATGCCCGTCGCACCGATGTTCAACGAGATGCGCAGCGGGTCGAGCGCGAACTCGTCCTCGCGCCAGTGGTTCTCGATGCGCGTGAACCCGACCTCGGGATCGTAGAAGCGCTCGAGTCCCGACGGCCGGTACTGCGCGGGGATCATCTCGCAAGCGCGCAGGACGCGGAAGTACTTCGAGAGCATCGGGTGATCGACGATCTGGCGCCGGATCATCGTGGCGAGACCGATGCTGTGCCGCACCAACTCGTAGCCCTCGAGCTCCAACTGGCGCCGTCCGACATCGAGCGAAGCCAGGATCTGGTAGTTCGGCGAGGTCGAGGTGTGCGTCATGTACGCCTCGTGGAAGGCCTCGCTGGACCCGCGTTCGAAGTCCTGGTCGTACACGTGGATCATCGAGCCCTGGCGCAAGGACGTCAGCGTCTTGTGCGTGGACTGGGTGACGTAGACTCGGATCCGAGCCTTCTCGGGATCCGGCAACAATTCGTGCTCGGTCCACGTCGCTTCCTCGTCCGGATCGAGGGCGGCGCGCTGCTCGCTCCACACCTTGTAGCGAGCGCGATACTCGGGATCCGCGAAAGTCTGGCGCAACTGCGCGGCCGCCGCCATCCCGGTGCGACGCCGATAGGTCGGTGTGGCGCACGCGAAGGCGAACCAGGCTTCGTCCCACAGGAAGACCATGTCGGGCTTGATCGCCAGGACCTCGCGCATCACCCGTTCGGGGTCGTAGACGATGCCGTCGAACGTGCAGTTCGTCAGCAGCAGCATGCGCACCTTGTCGAGCTTGCCTGCTTGCTTCAGTCGGAAGAGCTGACGCTTGATCTCGCTGAGCGGCACGCCGCCGAACATCGTGAACTCGTTCAACGGATACGCATCGAGGTAGACCGGGTGGGCACCGGCCAGGACCAACGCGTACGGATGCGACTTGTGGCAGTCGTGCGACAGCAGGACGAAGTCGCCCGGTCGCACGAGACCTTGCGTGACGATCTTGTTGGCGGTCGACGTACCGTTCGTGACGAAGAAACTCTTCTGCGCGCCGAACGCGCGCGCGACCTTGCGCTGGGCCTGCTTGATCGGGCCCGTCGGCTGCAGGAGCGAATCGAGGCCGCCCGTGGTCGACGACGTCTCCGCGAGAAAGATGTTGCGCCCGTAGAAACTGCCCATGTCCTGGATCCAGTGACTCTTCGTGATCGACTTGCCGCGCGAGATCGGCAAGGCGTGGAAGACACCGGTCGGCTTGTGGCTGTAGGCCCGCAGAGCGTCGAAGAAGGGGGTCTCGAAGCGCTCGTGAATGCCCTTGAGGATGCAGAGGTGGAGCTCGAGGTGATCCTCTTGACTGTAGAACACGCGCCGGAAACAGCGCGTTGTGTTGGCCGAAACGCTTCCGAACGTCTCGTCGGTGATGCTGAAGAGGTCGAGCTCGGGACGCAACGCACGAATGGCCTCGGCCAGTGCGCCGCTCGGGTCACGATCGGCCCGTTCGAGCAAGCCATCGGGGACCATGTCCACGTAGTGCTGCAACTCGTCGGGCAAGCCCGCCGTTTCGACGGGGAACTGATAGCGCACGACACAACTTTGGATGTTGTGATTGAACAGGACGGCGACGATCGCGTCTTCGAAGCTGGGAACGACGACGATGTCGTAGATGAACTCGTCCTCGTCGCGCCGCATCTCGACGAGGCTCGCGCGCAATGCCTTGATCTCGACCTCGCCGACCTCGTCCACGACCAGGACCTCGAAGTAGGGCCGCTCTTCGCGATCGAGGTCGCTGTCGAGCGAAACATCACGACTGATCTCGGAAGCATCGGCATCACTATCGAGGTGAATATCCTGGATGCTCGAGAGTTCCAGGTGTCGGTATCCACCGCCGACGAGCAATCGAACGGCCCGCGCGGTCTGGGCCTCGAGCAAGCGGTACCAGCTCTTGTCGCAGAGTCGTTGCAGGTCCTCGCAGACCTTGGTGCCCGGGAACGCCCAGAAGCGCTCGATGCTGGACAGCAACGTCAGCTCGTCCGCGATCGTGCTCTTCAGGTCGTCGACGGCCTTCCCGGCGTCCGAGCGACGCCGCAAGCGCGCCGTCTGATGCTTGATCTGGTTCCAGACCTCCATCCGGAACTGCGAGGCGGCGTAGTGCCCCCGAAAGTCAGGTTTCCCTTCCTCTGGACTCATGCTTGCGTTTCCTTGGCATTGTCCAGCCCGATGCTGGATCCGCGATCCGGCTTGACCAGATCGCCCAGGCTCTGCAGGTAGGGCCACGTGCGTCCATCCGGCGCGTAGACGCCGAACTCGATCTTGCG
>TARA_R110002073_G_scaffold141970_2_pt1 | contig 18236 bp, 12 predicted proteins | sample TARA_R110002073 | Tara Oceans TARA_R110002073 (sample SAMEA4397174) | marine metagenome | biome: Polar Biome; feature: [DCM] deep chlorophyll maximum layer (ENVO:01000326); material: water (ENVO:00002006), including particulate matter (ENVO:01000060) such as... | depth 40 m
CATACCGATGCCGGCGACATGCGGCGTCGTTGAGTTGGCGTGTCCATGTGAAGACCAACGCCGCATCGGTGCGGGATCATCAGCGATAACGATCCGGTTTTGACGATTAGGTCAACTGTGCGTAGGGGAATGCCGATAAAAGACTGAAAGTACGGTTCTTTCGGTCAATTGAGACATCGGCATGGGCCTTCTCGGCACAATCCAGCAATCCAAAGGCGCACTCGATGCGGCCCAGATCGGCCTTCAGGTCGTGGGCAACAACGTCGCCAATGCGAATACTCCGGGCTATATACGCCAGGAGTTGCAGCAGGCGTCTGCGGTAGCCGTTCGCGAAGGCAACTTGATTAAGGGGCATGGCGTTCGCCCCACCGGGATTGTCCAAGTCGTCGACAAAGCGCTATTCGAGCGGATGCTCGATGCCAAGACCGCGTTGTCGGGCGCCGAATCGCTGGAAAAGGCCTACGCTCAACTCGAAGAATTGTCGACCGATCTCGATAACACGGGGCTCAGCCAGCAATTTTCGCTGTTCAACAACGCCGTTCATGAATTGTCTACCCAACCGGGGGATGCCTCGCTACGTGAATTCGTGATTCTACAAGGCGAGACGTTGACGAATAATATTCGCAACGCTCGCAGCAAGGCGTCCGATCGCCAGCAAGCGTGGGACGGCGAATTAAAGGACGTTGCCAGCGACATCAACCGTCTCACCCAACGGATTGCGAAGCTCAATCTCGAGATCGCCACAATCGAAGGCGGCGGGCTGATTGATAGCGACGCCACCGGACTGAGGGACCAGCGGTACAACTATCTCGAAGAGTTGGCGACGTATGTCGATTTAAACATTCAGGAACAGGAGAGTGGGGCCGTTTCTGTTTTCGTGGGCGGGGATTATCTCGTCAACGACGGAATCAGCCGCGATGTTTACAGTCATTACAGCGAGAAGCTCGAGGCACAGGAAATCCGGATCATTGAAACCGATTCGCCTCTGGATGCGACCGGAGGCCAATTGGGCGCGACCATGGAAGCTCGCGACGGCGTCTTTGGCGAATACATCGCGGGGATCGATCGCATGGCGTCCGCGTTGATCCGCACGGTCAATGAAGTGCACTCGCAGGGGCAAGGCCGAGAAGGGTTCCAAGATTTGCTTTCCAGCGTCAAGTCCGACGCCTTTGTGCCGCTCGATCAAGCGGGGTTGGCATGGACACCCACCAATGGCACCTTTGATATGAATCTAGTCGATGCGTCGGGTGAAGTGATCTCGACCCATCGGATCAAAGTAAAAAATCTGGGCCAAGTCACCGATTCGACGGTCAGCTCGATCGTGGCGGATATCGATGCGATTGATGGTATTACGGCCAGTGTGACCAGTGGCGGACAAATCGAAATCCTTTCCGACTCGCCAACCTCTTCGTTTACGTTTGGCGAGGATACCAGCGGTTTTTTGGCGGCAGCAGGTATCAATACATTCTTTGTCGGTCGCAGTGCCGTTGACATCAATGTCAACGATGCGTTGAAAAAGGATAGTGATTTTTTAGCGATCAGTGCAGGCGGAATTGGCGAAGACACCGATGTCTTATCGCGCATGCTCGATTTGGTGGACCGCCCCGTGGATGAGCTCGAAGGGCGATCGATTCGTGGTATCTACGAATCGACGATTGCCACCATGGCTCAGAAAATCAGCCTGCAAGGCAGTGAGGCGGATGGCTTGCGCGACTTTTATGCCACGCTGCAGGGGCAACATCTTGCTATCACCGGCGTGAACATCGACGAAGAATCGATCAAGCTGATCGCCTACCAGCGTGCGTTTCAAGCGTCGTCGCGAGTGATCTCGACCGCGACCGAAATGCTCGACATTCTGATGAATCTGTAAGTCCAGAGCGCGGCAACCATCCACGCTCTGGCGAGCGTCGCTGCAAGAACGCTAATGCCGCAATTTGCCGCTCCGCGTCTTCATATTTCTGCAATTTGGACGATTGTTAAGGTGGCTTTCGCACGCATAATCGCACTGATTCGTGGGATCTGACCACCCAACGGCCAGAACACCGAGTTTTGTTAAGAGCGTGTTAATTGTTGGTGAGCGAAGGTTCCGGCAAGAGAAAGAGGGGACTAAAACTGGGCTCAAAAGTTTCAGATAGCCTCCCCCGGAACCAGTACGAGTCCCACTGTGAACAAAAGTGTGTATCGCTTCTGTTGTCTTATCGCCCTAATCGTTTTGGTCGGTTGCAACGCTTCAAGTTCTTCCAGTTCCACTGCCGGGGGCGGTTCCGGTTCGCCGGTCCAAAACATCAAGTTGCAAGGTTCCGGAGCAAGTTTTCCTGCTCCACTGTATGGCCGCTGGTTCAAAGAATACAGCTCGGCGACCGAGGGTGTGAAGGTGGACTACCAAGCCAAGGGAAGCGGCGGCGGGATCAAGGATTTTATTGGTCACACGGTAGATTTCGCCGCCAGCGACGCCGCGATGAACGACAGCGAGATCGCACAAGTCGACGACGGCGTTGTCTTGTTGCCGATGACCGCAGGCAGCGTGGTTTTGGCCTATAACCTGCCCAAGCTGAAGAAACCTTTGTCGCTTTCACGCGACGCCTACAGCAAGATTTTCTTGGGCGAAATCTCAAAGTGGAATGACGCTGCGATTGCCGCGACCAACGAAGGGGTGGATCTTCCTGACTTGCCCGTTACCGTGGTCCGTCGTGCCGATAGCAGCGGAACCACGTTCGTGTTTACCAACCATCTCAGCGCCGTCAGCAAGAAGTTTGCCGACGGCCCGGGAGTTGGCAAAACAGTCAACTGGCCCGAGAGCGACAAGTTCATCGCCGCACCCAAGAACGATGGCGTGACAGCAACAATCATGCAAACCCCTGGCGCGATCGGCTACGTCGAGTTTGGTTTTGCCGAGCAAGCTAAGTTGCCAATGGCTACACTCGAAAACGCTTCAGGCAAGTTCATCGAGCCGACTCTGGAAAATGCAACCGCGGCTTTGGCTGGCGTTGAAATGCCAGAGGACCTGCGTGCTTGGTTGCCCGATCCGTCCGGCGAAAACGCCTATCCGATCGTCAGTTACACATGGTTGCTGTGCTATGAGAAGTACGAGGATTCGGCTAAAGCTGATGCTTTGAAGAGTCTTGTCAAATGGTGCTTGCACCAGGGGCAAAAGTCGAGTGCGGAAATGGGCTACATCCCGCTACCGGAAAACGTTGTCACGACGGTGACCCAAAAACTCGAGACCATCAAGTAGTTTAACGACAAGAGGTGCCGTGATGGATGATTCATCCATCACGGCGATTGATTGCCGAGTCGATCGGTCCTTGTTTTGCAGCTTTTTTTCTAGGCGACCCCATGGCCAATGCCACGCTTTCCGATCTCGCGGAATCGGCGTCAATCTCTTCGCCTCCGTCATCGATGGAGATTGCGAAGGATCGAGCGTTTCGCGGATTGACTCGAGGTTTTGCTTGGTTGACCGTGTTGGTTGTGTTTTTGGTGGTGTATGAAGTTGCCACCAAAGCGATGCCAGCGATCAGCCAGCACGGGCTTGGTTTTTTGACCTCGTCCACATGGGATGTGCAAAACGAAGAGTTTGGCGTTTTACCTGAGATCTGGGGAACACTGTACAGTTCGCTATTGGCATTGCTGATCGGTGGATTCTTCGGCGTATCGATCGCGATCTTCTTAACTCAAGACTTCTTACCTCACAAAGTTGAGTGGGCTTTCAAGAACATTGTGGAATTGTTGGCGGCGATTCCCAGCGTGGTCTATGGATTGTGGGGAATCTTTGTCGTAATCCCCATGTTGCGTCCGTTCGCGACTTGGTTGCATGACAATCTGGGCTGGATCCCGTTCTTCAAAACCTCGCTGTCGGGTCCGGGAATGTTGCCTGCGGCATTGGTCTTGTCGATCATGATTTTGCCCACCGTCTCGGCGATCTCTCGCGACGCGCTGAGCAACGTGCCGAAAAAATTGAAAGAAGCGGCTTTCGGATTGGGAGCCACACGTTGGGAAGCGATCATCGGGGTGATCGTGCCCACGGCGTCGACCGGCATCTTCGGCGCACTGGTGCTTGGCTTTGGCCGCGCGTTGGGCGAGACGATGGCATTGGCGATGCTGGTGGGAAATTCAAACCAGATGAGTATTTCACTCTTCTCGCCCGGCAACACGTTGGCCGCGCTGCTGGCGAATCATTTCCCCGAAGCGGGGGAACGCGAAGAGCCGGTGTTGATGTATGCCGCTCTGATCTTGTTGGCGATCACGTTGCTGGTGAACATTTGCGGTGCGTTTGTGTTAAAGCACGCTTCGGCCCGTATGCGAGGAGGTGCAAAATGAACGCTGCTGAAATCACCACCGAATTTAACGACGTGGACTTTCCTCGCTTAGAGCGTTCGCTGCGTCATCCGCGAACCTTGTTCAGCATCGTGTTGAGTATTGGAACCGGGATCGCCACCATCATCGCATGTGTGCCACTGTTCAGCGTTTTGATCATGCTGATTTGGCGAGGCGGCAAAAAGATCTCGCTGGCTTTGTTTACCGAGTTGCCCCCGACGGCATTCGAAGAGGGAGGCGGTTTTGGCAACGCGATTGTCGGAACGATCGTGATCGTTTCGATTGCCGCCGCGATCGCGATCCCCTTTGGCATCTTGACCGCGGTCTTCTTGGCCGAATTTGGTCCGCAGAGCAAGACGGCGTCAATCGCCCGCTTTTGTGCAAAGACATTGACCGGATTGCCATCGATTTTGGCGGGTGTGTTCGCCTATGCCGCGATCGTGATTGCGACCGGCGGGTATTCCGCACCGGCCGGCGGGGTGGCGTTGGCGTTGTTGATGTTGCCGACCGTGATTTTGACGGCCGAAGAATCGATGCGAATGGTACCGGTCAAGATGAAAGAAGCTGCGATTGGGATGGGCTGTACCCCGACTCAGGTGGCTTGGAAGATTGTCCTGCCAACCGCGCTGCCTGGGATCTTGACCGGCGTGATGTTGGCCGTCGCGCGTGCCGCGGGTGAAACGGCTCCGTTGCTGTTTACCGCACTGTTTAGTAACTACTGGATTTTTGAGGACGGAAGTTCTCAGGTCATGGAGCCGACCGCTTCGCTTGCTGTGTTTATTTACAACTTTTCCGGCATGCCTTTCGAGAACCAAATCGAAATGGCATGGGCCGCTTCCTTGATCTTGGTGTTGATGGTTTTGACGATCAACATTTTCGGTCAAATCATTTCGAGTCGCTCCAAAGCCTCTTAGGAAAACCCACGTGATAGCTTCTCCCAAAGTTGAAAACGATATCCTCGCCAACGGCCATGGTTCGTTGTTGTTGGATTGTAATATCGAAAACCTGTATTACGGAAACTTCCGTGCGGTTCGTGACAGTCGCATTCCGATCCATCGCGGTTCGATCACTGCATTTATCGGCCCATCTGGATGTGGGAAAAGTAGTGCACTGCGTTGCTTGAATCGGATGAATGATTTGGTTCGCGGGTTTCGTTTCGAAGGCCATGTTCACTTTCGTGGTAAAGACATCTACCACGCCAAAGTCGATCCCGTGGCGGTACGGCGTTACATCGGAATGGTATTCCAACAACCCAATCCGTTTGCAATGAGCATCTACAACAACGTCGCCTTCGGGTTGCGTTTAAACCGTTATCGCGGCGACATCGCCGAAAAGGTTGAAAAAGCACTGCGGGGCGCTGCGTTGTGGGACGAGGTCAAGGACAAACTGAAAAACAGTGGTCTTTCGCTCTCGGGAGGACAACAGCAACGGTTGTGTATTGCCCGCGCGATCGCGACCGAGCCCGAAGTGTTGTTGATGGACGAGCCGTGTTCGGCATTGGATCCGATCGCCACTCGCCGCATCGAAGATTTGATGCAGGAATTGAAAGAGAATTACACGATTGCGATCGTGACTCACAATTTGCAACAAGCCAAGCGTGTTGCCGATCAAACCGCGTTCATGTACGTCGACACCAGCGGCGGCGGGCGGACCGGTTACTTGGTCGAGTTTGGCGATACCAATGAACTGTTTGATTCACCACAAGAAGATGCGACAAAACAATACATCAGCGGTGAGTTCAGTTAGTGTGATGAGCGAGGAACTGTATTCACGGATTCGCGACGAGATATTGGATTCGATCGATGAAGAACTCGAATTAGAGCTCGAGGATGCGTCGACCGAGAACGCACGTCCGAATTTGGCCGATCGTGAGACGCGTTTTCGTCGCCAATACTTTGTCGAACTGTTGAAACTGCAACTCGAATTGGTCAAGTTGCAAGATTGGGTGGTCGCCACCGGTACACGTGTCGCCGTGCTGTTCGAAGGACGTGACGCCGCAGGCAAAGGAGGCGTGATCAAGCGAATCACCCAGCGATTAAATCCACGCGTCTGCCGTGTCGTCGCGTTGCCCGCACCGAGCGAGCGTGAAAAGTCCCAGTGGTACTTTCAACGCTACGTCAATCATCTACCCGGCGCAGGCGAGATCGCGTTGTTCGATCGCAGTTGGTACAACCGCGCCGGCGTCGAGCGAGTGATGGGGTTTTGTACCGATCGAGAATACGAACAATTCCTTCGCACTACGCCGGAATTCGAACGAATGCTGGTCGATTCGGGGATCATTCTGATTAAATACTGGCTTTCGATCACAGACGAAGAGCAGCAATTTCGGTTTCAGTGCCGCATCAATGACTCATTAAAACAGTGGAAATTGAGTCCGATGGATTTGGAATCGCGAAAACGTTGGGAACAGTACACGATCGCAAAAGAGATCATGCTCGAGCGAACGCATACCGCTGAGGCACCTTGGTGGATCGTCGATGCGGTGGACAAGAAGCGAGCGAGACTCAATTGTATCGGTCACTTTTTGAGCCAGGTTCCCTACACCGAGGTTCAAAGCAAAAGTATTGAGTTGCCACCACGTGAACGAAGCGATGATTACCAACGCATTCCGATGCCCGAGCGAATGTTTGTTCCGAGTCTCTTTTAATTCAAGTCTCTATTAACCTGAGACTCTATTAACTCGTGCAGAAATCCGCGGCGAACGATTGCTGCAAACTTTTTAGTGAACGCGTCGCATGTAGGTCAGAAATTGCTTGTCAAGCTTTTCGAGCGTGGTATCGAACGCCGTTTCAAACATCGCGATCCGTTCTCGTTTGCTCAATTCCACTAGCGGTTTGACTTGGCTGAGCTGCTGCAGGTATTTGACAAATTCTTCGCGCTGGGTCTTGAGTAAAAAGTAGGTCAGCGCCCAACCTTCGCCATAAGCATCGGCTGCTGTGGCGGGGCTACGAAATCGTGAGTCATCAGCAATCAGCGTCGCCAATGATTCTTCGGGGCGGCTCGGTAGATAACTGTTCCAACGTGCCAGGTTCTTTTGGTTGACGCGTCCAATGCCACGCCAGCCTTTGGAGTTGTGGCGGTCGGGGGATTCAAAGAACATTGCCAAGCCTTCGCTGACCCACATCGGGTTGTCGGCGAAACGTCGCTGCAGCCCACAGTTGTAGGCGAGTTGGTGGGTTGCTTCATGAATGATCGTGGCAATATTTCGCTCCCAATTGGGAACGTTGAACGTTGTCATCCGGTTGCTGGCGAGATGGTAATAACCGATCACCGAATTTGCGGATTCGCCAATTTCACCTTTCGCATGTTGCATGAACGAATCGTGATCATTCAACAGCAACGCGACCAAGGGGAATCGTGGTTCGGGCAGATCCCATCGTTGGTTTTTCCAGTAGGAAAAGAAGCCGCGATACAGTTGCTCGAACAAACTGCCGACCAACCTGGCATGATTTTCGTCGGTGTTGTGAACGATCAGATAGTTTGCCGTTTGATAGACGGAAAATCCCGCCGGCATCTCCTTCGTCATCCTCTGAATCATCTGCTCGTCACTGATCGGGACGAGAGGTTCCGAGTTGCTTGTTCGCTTGACCAAATTTTCGGGCTGGATTGTCCAGATGCGTCCGTCATCTCCCTGAATCAAAAGCCCCCCGTCTTGCGCCTCGAGCAACAACTCGCCCACCACGGTTCGGGTCGCTGCGGCGCCGTCGGAATCCGTTCCCTGTTTAAATTCAATCGTCTCAAATGCCAGCAAATTGCTGGTGCTGAGCACGATCAGGGCAGTGGTGGTGAACAGAAGTTGAGTAACGGTTTGACGCATCCGTGACATATTCCTTCGAGGAGCTTGACGACGAGCAGCGGGAGCTTGATTTGCGAGCCAATCAAGCGATTCCCAACTCATTGTAGTCCTCGCAACGCCAATCTTGCCAGAGAACACCCCCTAACGGCCAATCTCGCCACAGAAATGCCGGGTTTTAACGTAGCCTTGGCTTCCAGCCTGGGTTCGATCTGACCCCCAAGGCTGGAAGCCTAGGCTACGTTTTGCAGCTTCGCCGTCTTGAGAGGTTAGGCCAAAAGACCTCTACCGAGGTGCTTAGAGGCGACGAATTACGGCATTTGCGTTTCGTCGTTACGCTCGCTAGGCGGGAGCCTGCAATTCATTGGGTTCCCAGGCAGCAGCCTGGGAACCAGCGATGGCGTCCAGCGAGAATGCAGCCAATCCATCGTCAATTTAGCGGCACTTCGGAAAAAGTGATGCTCACGTCGTCCTGCTCAAACGCAGCAAACTCGCGTTTCCATTGCACCGTATTGCTCCCGCTTAGTTCCATCTTTTCCACTCGATCGGCTGCCATCCAAGCAATTTCGGGCATTTCGATGAGCCGGCTGATGTTCAGCAAATCGGGAGCGTCGCGGTTGCGTAACGGCAGATCGGTCAGCGCGAGCTGGGTGACGCGGTCGTTGAAAAGGGAGGCCAACAGCGACCAATGGGCGGCGTCTCCGTTGCCGCGGAGCGTCAAGTTCGCGTTTTCAAAGGGCGAGAGCGCCTCAATCGCCTGCATCGCTCGTACGACGTCATAGATTTGCATTGCCGCTGCGGTTTGGCCGAGCAACATGAAGCGGCGGCGGATGTGAGTCCGTTTTACGGGATCGCGAGTCCACTCGGTTAACCCCACCCCGCGAGGAGCAACATAGACGGTCGGTGTGGTTGCCGAGTCGCCTTGCAACTGTTTCCATTCTTGCTCGTCGGGCGTGACGCCGGGAAGCGTGTCCGGCAAGTGCACGGCCAATCCAGCCGCAACGCTCTGCCATGTTTGTGGGGCCAATACGACCACGTCTACCGATTTCGCCTCCTTTGATGACTTCGGAGTCACCGCGAACATCGTCAAACGGTATGGCGACTGCGACGTGAACTCGATCGCCGCCACTTTCATTCCATCGACTTCCCGCTCGGCGATCGTCGTCGTATCGAGTGAATCTGCGACTTCGGGCCAACCGCCAAACGTTTTGCTTTTTAATGACGACATCCATTGATCACGCTGTTGCGATGTCTCTTTGCTGCTCTTGGCTGCAGTATCGGGCGACCCTTTGGGAACGAATGTTTCATGGATCGTGGTCACGCGTTCGTCTGATGGTAACGACTCGAAAACCTTTAACTGCTTGATGTCAAACATCGGTGTTGCGGTTTTGTCAATCAGTTCGTTGTCCGCTCGCAGATGGCGATTGAACCACCGAAACGCGTGGATGCGAAGTTCCTGAGTATCGGTGTGCGGGCCCTCGGTGATGTGCAACCCGATGTTTTTTTCCTGGTCGTAAAGCTTGTAGATCGAACGCACTTTGCTGTAGACATCGACCACTCCATCGAGTGGGAAAATCGTGTCTTTATCGGTGTTGGAAATCAACAACGGACGTGGTGCGATCAGTGCGGCGACCATCGGATAGTCCCAACGATAGGTGTTGACCATGTACATGCAATCGCAATGGCCTTCGACACACCCATCGACGACATGATTTTTGAGTGATGTGATGCCGGCAACTGGGACGGCCGCCTTGACGCGTTCGTCCAACGCCGCGATGTACCACGAATAGGCACCGCCTCCGCTGCGACCGGTGACACCGATCCGTTCGCCATCGACTTCGGGACGGGTTTGCAAGTAATCCAATGACCGGATGCCGTTCCAAGCTTCCACACCGGCGGGGGTATAGCCGCGGTTGTTCCACCACCATGCTCCTTCGCGATACGTGCCGTGATGAATCCCTTCGATTTCGCCTAACTGGATTGTGTCGATGGTTAAGCAAACATAGCCGTTACGAGCGAACCAAGCTCCGTGATATTGGTAATAGGTTTTGTTGCCATAGCTGATTCCGTCCTTCTTTACTTTGCCATGACCGCAAACGTACAGGATTGCTGGCAGCGGGCCGTCTTGTTTCGCGGGGCGGTAAAGGTTGCCCGTCACGTACACTCCGGGCATCGACTGGAATTGGATGTTTTCGACAACCACGTCCTCGGCAGTCGCCGAACCGGTGACCACAGGCGATAGCGGCGTACGTTCGGGCAGCGGGGAAAGCCCGAGCATCTCATGCAGTTGATCGCGGTAACCCTGACGACGGTTTTCCCAGTCTTCGAGCGTTTTGATGTCGGCAAACGTGGCCGCCGAGATCGTTTCGGTTTCGCGGCGAAAGTACTCGTGAACCCGTTGATCGCCGTGGCTCGTATCGACGATCGTCTCGGATGCTGTGTTTTTAGGAGAATCACGTCGATCGTTTGCTGTAACGTGAGACATGAAAAACAGGATGCCAAGGGCAAACGCGGTGCGAATTTGGAAGTGCATGGCGAGTCGGACCAAGGAGGGGATGGGATCGGGCGGGACGGCGTGGCTAGACGAGCGTGGGACGCTTAACGGTGGAAGTCTATACACCACACGTCATTTGATTCTAGCAGATCGGAAGCGGGTCAAGGTGTGGATCAAGGTGATGCCGAGGCCGATGAAGCCTAAATACCACAATGCCAACGCCGCTTCCTGATAACGAGCTCCGCTATGCAATAGTCCAAACAAGCGAGTCCCCACGGTTGACACCCCCGGCGGGGCGACCGGCAACGTGACCGGAACGTCGCCTGAGGCGATGATGCCGGCGGTCAACATGGCGATCGCAACACTGCGAGCCATTAATCGTCGGTCAATCTGCCAGACACGGCGGCCAAGACTCAGGTCCAACCGGGCACTGAGCCACACGTTCTCGGCAATGCCGTGGTACCCTGATCGCAGAATCCAATACGCAATTGTGCTGGCGCGGACCGACATTGCCAACACTGTCGGCAGGATCGTCATCTCATACAAAAAACGAAAACCGGGGACCGGAAGCTGAAATATTTGGACGATCAGCATCCCGATCAATGGGCCGGGGATACAAAACAGAATCACCGTGCTTGCATCCACCAGGAATTCGAAACGCGAATGTTGGCGTCCAACTGCCGCGAGTGGCCAAGCGACGAGAGTCGCAAAAATGCCGGTGCAAATTCCGAGCATCGTGGTCCATTGGTACTCCGCTGAAAACGTTTTCGGAGCTGCAGCCAACTCGTGCACCGCCCGTGAGATCGACCAGTGAGCAATTCGCTGATCGCCATCAATGATCACGTCGTGCCCCACCTTGGCCATCAATCCCGTGACCGGCATCACAATCATCAACAGGGTGCAGAACGCCAAAATCGAACATGCGACGATCCACTCGCCACGCGAAGGCCGCTCGAACAGGTCCGATGATGTGTGCCCGGCCAAGTGCTCGCCGCGATAGTCCGTTTGTCTTCTGCCGATGCGACGCAGTAACACGGTGATCATCGCTACTGCGAAACCGAGGGGCAGCGCCGTGGTGGTGGCGATCGAGGTCAGATTGGGATCGACCGCGTACAGCAAATAAAACTGATCGGCGATCGTGCGATACCCATACAGATCCACGACGGTCATTTCGGTCGCCGCAAGCGAAGCGTTCAGGATCGTGGCGGCTAGCACCCACGGCCACGCAAGCGGCAATTGAATCGTCCACCAACAACGCAGCGGTGTGGTGTCGATGGACGCGTTTTCGAGGATCGAAACGGGGACACGCGAAGTCCCGTGCCAGGTGGCGATCGCGACAATGGCCGCACCAAAAATGCTATGGATCCATCCGCAGGCAACCAGACCTGCGAACCCACCCCACGAGCGTGTTGCCGTTTGCGTCAGCGGCAGCCAGCCGAACTTACCTGCCGTTGCTTCCCAGGCGGCCGCGTGCAGGATCATGGGAATGGCAATCGCTGCGATCGCCGCCATAATGAACGCCCCGGCGACGGCCCGCCCCGGTCTTTCGCCGTGAGCCAGCGTCGCTGCAGCCCAGGCTGCGGGGATGCCAATGCCTAACGAGCCAACGATTGTGACGGTTATGAGCCGCAAAGTCGATAAAAGCGGTTCCCACCAATCCAAAGACAAGATCTCCTGGCAAACAGCGAATGGTTTTATATCGTTTCACATTAGAATGGTGTGAATGTAACAAAGTCCCCCTGGCTAGTGGGACTCGTTCGCGTTTTTGAGTGGTTCTCAGTCTCGTTTCTCTCACCTATCGGCGTTTCGTTTTGTTAATGAAAATCACTGCCATCCCGCAGCTGTACCGCAATTTGAAGCGGTGGCGAGAGATCTTGGCGGTGCTGCGTCGGTATGGTCTGGCCGATTGGCTGAGCCGTTACCAGAGTCTGCCGTTTCGCGATTCGTTTAAAGATCCCAGCGGGGTGCCGCTGTCCCAATATTCCAGCGAAGAACGGGTACGGATGGCGCTGACCGATCTCGGCCCCACCTTTATCAAGTTAGGCCAGATCTTGGCGGCCCGACCCGATATTGTCGGACCGCAACTTGGTCACGAGCTCAAACGGTTGCGTGCAGATGTGCAGCCCGATGCGATCGAGAAAGTGCGTGAGACGCTGACCAAGGAATTGGGCGAACAGTATCTGAGTCAGTTTCAATTCATTGACCCCAAACCCCTCGCGACTGCCTCGGTCGGACAAGTCCATCGAGCGACCTTGAACGATGGTCGACGCGTCGTGATCAAGGTCCAACGCGCCGATATCGAGCGGACGGTTCGTCAAGACATGGAAGTGCTCGGGGGGCTTGCCCAGCTCGCCGAGCGTGTGGAAGGTTTTGCCGCATGGGGGCCATGCCAAATGGTCTCCCAAATGTCCACGATGCTGCAGCGTGAATTGGACTTTGGCCGCGAACGACAAAATCTCGAAGTGTTTGCCGAGATGCTTTCATCGCAAAGCGGTAAGGTCGTCATTCCCAAACCGGTACGCGAGCTCTGTACTCGCCGCGTGTTGGTAATGGACGAATTAGCAGGCGAGCCGCTTTCCAAAGTGCTTACGGAAAGCCATCACGGTGGCGTGTTGACGGTCGATGCGTGTTTGGACGGCGAGCGACATCAGCTTTCGGAATCGATCGCCCGCATCTATCTGACGATGATCTTTGATGAAGGCTTGTTTCACGCTGACCCTCACCTCGGAAACCTGTTGTTGCTCAGCGACGGACGACTGGGGATTCTCGATTTTGGGATGGTGGGCCGCATCGACGAAACGCTTCGCGAAAGCATCGAAGAGATGATGGGCTGTATCGCCACGGGGGACCAGAACCGTTTGACCCGGTTGATTCGCCGCATCGGGGATGCCCCACCGACGCTGGACGAATCATTGCTGGCGATTGACGTCGCCGAGTTTGTGGGGACCTACGGCCGGCAACATTTGAGCGACTTTGATCTGACCGGTGCGCTCAACGAATTGAGCGACATTTTGCATCGCCACGTGATTAAATTGCCCAGCCAATCGGCGCTGCTATTGAAGATGTTGATTTCGCTCGAAGGGACCCTGCGAGAGCTCGGTGCCGGATTTGATTCGTTGGATATCGTTCACCAATTTGTCCGTAAATCGATGCTGCGACGGTTGAGTCCACGGCGAAGAGTGCGTCAAGCACGCCGGATCTATCTCGAAGCGGAGCACTTTTTCGAAGTCGTTCCTGACGAGGTGCTGACGCTGCTACAACAAGCCCGCCGTGGCGAAATGCGGCTGACCTTGGAACATCAACGGATCGGGCCGACGGTGAACCGGATGGTGTTGGGGCTGATGGCCAGTGCGGTCTTCCTTGGATCCTCCCTGCTATTGGCGATGAAGGTGCCCCCACTGCTGTTTCCCGAGCAATCGGTGTTGGGCATGAAAGAAATGAGCATTTTCGGATTGGTGGGCATGATGATGAGCTTTTCCGTGATGATGTGGCTGTTGCTTGCGATCAATCGCAGCGGCCATTTGACCCGCAGCAACGAAGATTAATTGCCATCGCCACAGAATATTTCTTATAATGAAGCGCCAACCCACCTGCGCCCCCCAAATCCCACCCTGCGAGTACGAATGATCGAGTTCGTTTTCAACACGAGCACGAATCGGCTGCTTGATGCCGTTCTGCGAATCAGTCGGGTCGTTGTCGCGATCTTGTCGCTTTCGGTTTGCGTTGCCGCCGATGAAGCGTCAAGTGAAGCGAAGTTCCGTGATGGATTAGCGCCACTACTACGCACCTACTGTGTTGACTGTCACGATTCGGGCAGCGAGTTATCGTTGGTCGATGACGACTCGGCAGCCAAGATTCAGTCGAATCGAAACATGTGGAAACGCGTGATGGCGCAAGTCCAACTAGGCAGCATGCCGCCCGAAGACGGCGAGATGATGGACGCGGCGACGCGTCAGCGAATGCTGACCTTGATCGATGAAGTCGCAAATGCCGTCAACTGCGTGCAAAACCCGAATGCAGGAAAGGTCGTTTTGCGACGGTTGAATCGCGTCGAATATCGAAACACGATCAAGGACTTGACTGGTGTCGACTACAAACCGGCCGCTGGATTCCCCGGTGACGACGTGGGATACGGCTTTGACAATATTGGTGATGTGCTTTCCTTGCCGCCGATCCTGTTAGAAAAATACTTGGACGCCGCGGAAACGATTTCCGGGGAAACGATTCGCACTCCGCTTCCGCCACGAATCTACGAAGTCGATGTGGCCGCGACGGCGTTGGCCGGAGCGGATAAGTACAAACGTGGTCACCGGATCAGCATGTCCAGCCACGGTTCGGTGACGCTTGAAGTGGAGGCTCCGTTCACCGGACAGTACACGTTGACGCTTTCCGCTGGTGGAGATCAGGGCGGCGATGAACCGGTGAAAATTAAGGTCGATGACGGCAGGAAAAGCCAAGTCGTTGATATTCCTAGTGAAAAGATGGAGAAGTATGAGGTCGAATTTCGTCTGATTCGCGGCACGCGAAAAATCGAGATCAGCTTTATCAACGATTTCTACGTCGCGGGAAAAATCGATCGCAACTTTCATCTCTATCACGTGCATGTGTTTGCTCAAGAGGAATCGTCGCTGCCGGTTTCCGTGGGTGAATTGCCGGCGATGCATAAGAAAATCATATTCACACGGCCGAGCAGTAAAGTTTCGCCAGAGCAAGCGACTGCACAAGTGTTAGCGCCGTTGGCTAGTCGCGCGTTTCGACGACCGGCAACGAAAAGCGAAGTTTGGCGATTGACCGAACTTGCCTCGCAAGTGCGTGCCGATGGAGGAAGTTTTGAAGAATCGATCCAGGTGGCGCTGCAGGCGATTTTGGTGTCGCCGCACTTTTTGTTTAAAGTCGAACAGCACGCGGCGGCGGATGCATCGGGAGAACTGCCGCTGATAAGCCAGTACGAATTGGCAACCCGGATTTCGTATTTCTTGTGGAGCAGTATGCCTGACGACGAGTTGTTGTCGTTGGCACATCAAGGCAAACTCCGCGACCGTCGCGAATTGCTACGCAAAGTGGGCGACATGATTGTTGATCCTCGTGCGAATCAATTCATTGAAAACTTTGCCGGGCAATGGCTGCAGCTTCGCAACCTCGATAATGTCGATCCCGACAAACGTCAATTTCCTGAATTCGATGATAAAATTCGGTACTTGATGCGGCGTGAAACGCTGACTTTCGTTGCCGCAGTGATGCGAGGAAACTTGCCTGTGACGGCGCTGCTGGACGCCAAGTTCAGTTATCTGAACGAGGATCTGGCAAAATTCTATGGAGTCAAAGGGGTCACCGGGCCCGAGTTCCGCAAAGTCTCGCTCGAAGGCACTCCGCGAGGTGGATTGTTAACGCAAGCAAGTGTGTTGACCGTGACCAGTAATCCGACGCGAACCAGTCCTGTGAAGCGGGGCAAATGGATTCTCGACAATCTGCTCAACACGCCGCCCCCTCCTGCACCCCCGAATGTTCCTGAATTGGACAAAGGCAAGTTGAGTGGGACGCTGCGCGAACGGATGGAGCAACATCGCGAAAACCCCGCCTGTGCCGCCTGCCACAACATGATGGATCCGCTTGGCTTCGCGTTGGAGAATTTTGACGCGATCGGGCAATGGCGCACCCGTGACGGAGGCGACACGATTGACGCGTCGGGCAAATTGCCCGATGGAACCGAATTCCAAGGGGTCGAGGATCTTCGCGAACTGCTGTCGAGTCAGCGGAGCGAGCAATTTGTTCGCTGTTTAGCAGAGAAGATGCTGATTTATGCGACCGGGCGAGGCACCGAATATTATGATAAATGCGCCATCGATAAAGTCATGCAAGAATTGAAAGGCAACCAGTATCGGTTTGCCTATCTGATCGTTGCGATTATCGAAAGCGAGCCGTTCCAAAGACAGGGTTCGCGAGAATAATGGTCTTGGTACTGCGGATAAACACGTTCCCACCTTTTTAAAAAGAAGCGATCCAAAATGTTGAATTCACTTTCGCGACGAACGCTGTTACGCGGTGTGGGAGCCTCGCTGGCATTGCCGTTATTGGATTCGATGTCGTCGACACGCTTGTTGGCGGCGACGTCCAATCCTGCGGATGTCCCGCTAAGGATGGGATTCTTTTACGTGCCCAACGGCATGCACATGCCCGATTGGAAACCGATCGAAGGGGGCGACAAGTACACGATGACGCCAACGCTGGAGCGATTGGCCGAGCATCGATCCAAATTCAATGTATTGAGCGGTTTAACGCTTGACGGAGCCCGTGCCCATGGCGACGGCGGCGGCGATCATGCTCGTAGTGTCGCCGCGTTTCTAACCGGGGCGCATCCAAAGAAGACCAACGGCGCGGACATCCAAAACGGGGTCTCGGTCGATCAAGTGGCGGCAGAACAGATTGGCAGCCAATCGCGATTCGGTTCGCTCGAACTTGGGCTCGAAGCGAGCGCTCAGGCGGGAAATTGCGACAGCGGCTATAGCTGTGCCTACGCATCGAACATGTCGTGGCGTGGACCTACCAATCCGATGGCTAAAGAAGTCGATCCCGGCGCACTTTTCGATCGCTTGTTCGCCGGACAAACTTCAAAAGAAACGCGGCGAGCCAAGAGTGTTCGTGAGAAGTACCGCAAAAGTGTGCTCGATTTTGTGCTCGAGGATGCCAAGCAACTGCACAAGACACTGCCTGAAATCGATCGGCGAAAATTGGACGAATACTTGTATGCCGTCCGCGATGTCGAAAAACGATTGGCCGGTGCGGAGCGGCTGAGTATCTCGGAGGACGGTGTTCCTGATTACCCTCGACCCAGCGGTGTGCCACAAGAATTGAAAGAGCATTCCGAGTTGATGATGGATATGATCACGCTGGCGATTCAAACCGATAGCTCGCGAATCATTTCATTTATGTTTACCAATGCCGGCAGCAATCGAAGCTATCCCGACATCGACGTCAAAGAGGGACATCATGAATTGTCGCATCATGGCAAAAGCGAGCACAAGCAAGCTCAGATCGCAAAGATCAATCGATACCACATTGATCGATTTGGCTATTTGTTGAAGCGGCTCAGTTCGATCAGCGAAGGGGATGGAACGTTGCTGGATCATTGCATGTTGGTTTACGGCAGCGGTATCAGCGACGGGGATCGCCACAATCACGATGACCTGCCGATTCTGTTGGCCGGCAACGGCAATGGACGAATCAAAACGGGGCAGCATATTCGCTATGAGAACCACACGCCGCTGTGCAATTTGTATCTCTGGATGCTCAAAGAGATGGGCGTCAAGGCAGACAAGTTTGGCGACAGCAACGGCGTGCTAAAGAATCTCGGCTAACACGTTGGTTATCGCAACTGAAATCGAGGCAAACCGAGGTAGCGGAACTCGTCAAGAGTTTCGGGGAGCATACACCATGGAACGAAAGTCTTGACGACTTCCGCTACGCGAAATTAGCACAACCCCTAAAAGGAAAAATGCTGCACAGCGTTTCGCTTGGGCGCTAGACTGGACCGCTAAAACTTTGGGCTTGTGGTGATTTTTGGTTGCGCTGGCTTTCTGCCACCTCTCCCCCAACTTCGTTGGGGGAGAGGTCGAACGGAGCCTTCAGCGACGTTCG
>TARA_R110002073_G_scaffold44556_2_pt1 | contig 18234 bp, 13 predicted proteins | sample TARA_R110002073 | Tara Oceans TARA_R110002073 (sample SAMEA4397174) | marine metagenome | biome: Polar Biome; feature: [DCM] deep chlorophyll maximum layer (ENVO:01000326); material: water (ENVO:00002006), including particulate matter (ENVO:01000060) such as... | depth 40 m
CGCCCCGCGCCGACGAGGAACTCGCGGCACAACCGCGCCGTTTTCTGCACAAGGTGTTCCATACCCTGAGCGGTGCCGGCAACTATTTTGATGTGTTCAAGTATCCGCCCGGCACGGGTTACATCGAAGCCATGGCGGAACCGCCGCCGCTGCCCTGGCCCTGGCTGTCGGCGCTGGAACTGGAGTTTTTTGTCAGCGAGTACAGCCGCAGCGGTTTCACCGGCGGCCTCAACTGGTACCGCTCGATGGATTTGAAGTGGGCGCAGCGCAAGCCCTATGAGGGTGTGCAGAGTGCCGTGCCGGCTTATTTCCTCGGCAGCGAACACGATGTGGACCTGGAAGGCTTTCACGGTGACGACCCCATTTCCCTGATGCGCGCGATCTTCCCCCAGTTGCGCGAGGTGCGGATGATTCCCGGTGCCGGGCACATGGTACAGTTGGAGGCGTCTGACGCCGTGAACGCGATACTGCTCGACTATCTGGCGGATATTCAGGCGCGAGAGACCTGACCGGCAGCGGCTCAGTGAATTTCCAGTTCCAGCCCCAGGTTGGCCAGCGCGCCGCGTTCGTCCTGCAGTTCCTGCGCGGTCAACGGGTGTTCATCCAGCCAGCCCGCGGGAAAGTCCAGCCTTAGCGATTGCGGCTCCGCGCGAACCGAGAAATCCGGTGGCGGCTCCTGTTTCTCGGCATATTTGAAACAGGTTGCGATACGCATGATGGCGACCATGTAGCGCAGGCGTGGCAGGTCGGCATCCGTGACTTCCGCGAACAATTCATCGGCCAGCTTGCTGCGATGCCCCATGGTCAGAACCGCGAGCTGTTCCTGCTCTGGCTGCGAGAAGCCCGGCAAGTCGGCATTGCGCAGCAGGTAGGCCGTGTGGCGGTTGAATTGTTTGTGCGAGATCGCCATGCCGATCTCGTGCGTGCGCGCCGCCCAGCGCAGCAGTTCCCGGTCCTCGCGCGTCAGGCCCCAGGTTTTGCTGGTGCCTGCGTACAGGGTGCGCACGCGCTGTTCCACGATCGCGGCGATATCGGCGTCTGCCGCGTAGCGTTGCATGAGCGCGTTCACCGTGCGCTCGCGCACATCCTCGTGGCTCAGGCGGCCCATCAGGTCGTAGATCACGCCTTCGCGCAGTGCGCCCTTGGAGGTGCGCATGTGTTCAATCTCGAGTATGTCGAACAGCGCACTGATAATGGCGACGCCCGGCAGAATCACTTCGCGCCGGGCCGTTGCGAGGCCCTCGACGCGAATGTTCGCCAGGCGCTTGAATTTCAGCAGTTTCTTTTCCAGCTTGCGCAGGCCCTTGCGGGTGATGCCGCCCTCGTCCCAGCCGTTCAGGGTCAGAATTGTTTCTATAGCCTGCAAGGTACCGGATGAGCCGACGCATTCCCGCCAGTGGCGCGAATGGTAGCGGTGGCGAATGTGCGAGGCTTCAATGCGCGCGCGATCGTAGGCCGCGCGATAGTTCGACTTGGAGATCAGCCCGTCGGGAAAGCAGCTTTTGGCGAAGGACACGCAGCCCATCTGCAGGCTCTCCATGATCCTCGGTTCGAAACGCTCGCCGATGATCAGTTCGGTGCTGCCGCCGCCGATATCCACCACCAGGCGCGACTGGCTGTCATCGGCCAGCGTGTGCGCCACGCCGAGGTAGACCAGACGCGCCTCCTCGCGACCGTAGATCACGTCTACCCGGGCGCCCAGAATCTGTTTGGCGGGCTGCGTAAAGGCAACCCGGTTCTTGGCCATGCGCAGTGCGTTGGTGCCAACGACGCGCACGCGCTCCGGCTCCACGCTCACCAGTGCCTGGGCGAATCGCGACAGGCACTCCAGCCCGCGCTCGATGGCCTCCGCGGACAGCACGCCGTTCTCAAGGCCCGCGCCGAGCTGCACTTTTTCCGCCAATACCTGCACCGGGCGCATTTCGCCGTGCTCGATTTTCGCGATGATGAGATGGAAGGAGTTGCTGCCGAGGTCGACCGCTGCGAGCTGGCTGCCGTCGGCCAGCGCGTCCTGTGTGTCAGCGTCTGAATCTGAAGCCAAGCCTGGGGAATCCTTATCTGGCGGCGCGGGATGCGTCACAACGGTCAATGGTAATGGATTGCCTGCTCACGCGCACACACTGGGCGTAAAATACCCTGATTTTCCGCATCCGCGCAATGAGCGGATGGGGCGGTGGCTCGCGCATGCATGACCTGCTTTTTCTGCGCACCGGTCACAGCTCGAATGTATTGAACCCGTCGTTCTCGCGCACCTGGCCCTGCTGCCCGATCGGATCCTCGGCCAGCAGGCGTTCCAGCGCGGCGGGCTCGCCGGGCGTGTTGGCGACGATGCGTTCGCCCGCCGTGTTGCGGGCAATGACGATCCCCTGTTTCGGGCCGTTGCGGTCGAATGCCACCGTCCAGGTCTCCACCGTTGCCGGCCCCGCCGGGTCGCTGGCCGGCACGACCCGCGGCCCCTGATCAATGCGCTGTTGCAGCGTGGCGCTGTCCAGCGGCGGGGGAATTTCTCCCGCCGGCTCGGTGGAGTACAGGCCGAGGGAATGTTTGGTCAGATACAGCCCGTTGGCCGTCACCAGCGCATGGCCATTGCCTGCATTGCGCAGTTCGCTAACCGATTCCGCGATGGCGTGCAGTGAGTAATTGTTGCCCGGCCCGCCGAAGAACGGCAGGCCCCCGGTGACGGTCACGCCGCGCTCGTCCAGTGGGGAGAGACCAATGGCGTCACACGCAATCTCCACGGCGGACGGGAAGCAGCTGTAGATATCAAAATGACTGATCTCATCCAGCGTTATCCCGCTGTGCTGCGTGAGCGCCTGCCAGGCCAGTGCGAGTGCGGGCGAGCTGTGCAGGTTGTGGCGTTCAATGGGGTGCCAGATATCGTTCACATCGACACCGCCGCGCAGGTAGATCCAGCGAGCGGGATCGATGCCCAACTCGCGTGCCCGGCCTGCCGTGGTGAGTACCAGCGCCGCGCTCATATCCACTTCCAGCAGCGCGTTCATGGCCCGCGTATAGGGGTAGCCGATGTAGCGGTTGTGCCGCGCGACGCTACCGATGTCTTCGGCACAGAGCCGCTCTTGGCGCCAGGCCAGCGGGTTGCGGGCTGCCACCGCGCTCATGCCGGCGCAGAGCCTTGCCAGCTGTGCGTGATGGGTTGCCCGGTCGCGTCCAAGATGCCGCTGCAGGCTGTTCTCGAACAGCGGATAGGTGTTGATGGGCTCGTACAGGCCATGGCGCATTTCTGTTGCGCTCAGGCCTTCGCGCTCGTGCCCGATGGTGGCGGGCTCTGTGCCCCCCGGCCCCGCCCAGGCGGACAGGTCATCGCCTGAGCGCAGTGCCGCAAACAGGCTCGCCAGCAGCTCGGCGCCCGTCAACAGCACCGCGCGCACCTCGCCCCTGGCGAGCCGCGTGGCGAAATGATTCACCAGGTACTGCGGCGTATTGCCCCCGATCGCGCCGATGAAGCGCGCCGCATTGTCGATGCCGAGGCGTCGCGCGAGTTCAGCGCCCGGGTCCCGCGGGAACAGGTCACGCGTGCCGGGGTTGGTGTCGGCGATGAAGCGAATGGTGGCCAGGGTATCGATGGCGTCGCCGATGGCGGCGCTGCCGCAGTCTTCCAGCGCAGAAGCGGCGGCGGCGTGCAGCGCGTCCACCGGGGTGCGCGCAACGCTGGTTTCGCGCCAGGTGTGCTGGCCGGTACCGACGATAATCGGGTGGTTGTCGGGTGCGGTTTTGGCTGTGGGCATGACGTCTGGGTGCCTCCTGTGCAGGCATTCTGGGTCGGCTGCGTTGCAATTTTTTCACAGCGCGCACATTAGCAGGATCTGTCGCGGATGAAAGGGGGCAGGGCACTGCTACAGGCGCTGCGATAGCCCTTTGATTTTGCCCGCGAACCCTTTATGTTGATGCTTTCCGCTGTTGGAGCAAGCCATGAACGCGTCTTTTACCGGCGGCGCCAACCGCGTCGTGCTGCTGGTGTTTCTCGCACTGGCGCTGTACGCAAGCTACTGGTTGCTGCGCCCGTTTCTGGAGCCCATTCTGCTGGCAATGCTGATCGGGATTCTCGCCATGCCCCTACATCGGCACATGGAGCTCATGTTGCGGGGCCGCGACTCCCTCGCCGCACTGCTGAGCTGCCTGATCCTGCTGCTGTTGTTCCTGATTCCGCTGTCGATCGTCATGGTGGCGGTTATTTCCCAGGGCATCGATTACTCGCTGGTCGTGAAGAACTGGGCGACCACGGAGAACATCCAGGGGCTGCTCAGCCAGCCACTGGTAGTGAAGGTGTACGCCTGGCTGGATCAAGTGCTGCCCGAGGGCTCGCTGGCGCCGGAGAATATTCGCGCCCGGGCGCTGTCTTTGGCGGGGGGCCTCGGGGAAGAACTCGCGGCGGTGTCCACCGCGCTACTCGGCAGTGTCACGCGCTTTTTCGTCAACGGCACGCTGCTGCTGTTCGCGCTGTTTTTTGTCCTGCGCGATCACGACCGGTTGATGGATTTCATCCGCCACGCACTGCCGCTGTCGCGCAGCCAGGAAGACGTGTTGTTCAAGGAAGTGCGCGATGTCAGCCGGTCGGCCCTGCTCGGCTCTCTGCTCACCGCTATCACCCAGGGCTTTGCCGGCGGCTTCGCGCTCTGGCTGGCCGGGTTCCCCGGTGTGTTCTGGGGCGTGGTGATGGCGTTTACCTCGCTCGTACCGGTGGTCGGCACGGCACTGATCTGGGTGCCCGCGGCGCTCTACCTGGTATTCACCGGCGATTATTTCTGGGCCGCGTTTCTCGCCCTGTGGGGCGTGATTGTGGTGGGCTCCATCGATAACTTCCTGCGCCCGATGTTCATGCAGGGCGCGAGCATGAACACGGTGGTAGTGTTTTTCTCCCTGCTCGGCGGGCTGCAGGTGTTCGGTCTGATGGGCCTGATCTACGGGCCGCTGATTTTCGCGGTGACGCTGGTGCTGTTTCGCCTGTACGAAAGCGAGTTCGCGGATTTTCTCGATTCACAGGACAGGCATTAGACACAATGGCCAGAAGCAATAACAAGAAAGGCGGCAGCAACCCCAATTCGCAACTGGGCTTCGAAGCCGAGCTGTTCAAAACCGCCGACAAGCTGCGCGGCAATATGGAGCCCAGCGATTACAAGCACGTCGCGCTGGGCCTGATCTTCCTCAAGTACATCTCCGATGCCTTTGAAGCGCGCCATGCCGAGCTTTTGGGCAGTGAACCGCAAGCGGCCGAGGACAAAGACGAGTACCTCGCCGACAACATCTTCTGGGTGCCGAAGGACGCGCGCTGGTCGCACCTGAAGGCCAATGCCAGGCGCCCCGAGATCGGTACGCTCATCGATGACGCCATGCGTGCCATCGAAAAGGACAACGAATCCCTGAAGGGCGTGCTACCCAAGGACTACGCCCGCCCGGCGCTGAACAAGGTGATGCTGGGCGAGCTGATCGACCTGGTCTCCGGCATCACCATGAATGAACAGGGCGGTAAGTCCCGTGACCTGCTGGGCCGGGTATACGAATACTTCCTCGGCCAGTTTGCCGGCAGCGAGGGCAAGCGCGGCGGCGAGTTCTATACGCCTCGCTCGGTGGTGCAGGTGCTGGTACAGATGTTGGAGCCCTACCAGGGACGTGTCTACGACCCCTGTTGCGGCTCCGGCGGCATGTTCGTGCAGAGCGAGAAGTTTGTGCTGGAACACGGTGGGCGCATCGGTGATATCGCCATTTACGGGCAGGAGAGCAACTACACCACCTGGCGGCTCGCCAAGATGAACCTCGCCGTGCGGGGCATCGACTCCGACATCCGCTGGAACAACGAGGGCAGCTTTCACAAGGATGAGCTGCGCGACCTGCGCTTCGACCACATCCTCGCCAACCCGCCCTTCAACATCTCCGATTGGGGCGGCGACCGTCTGCGCGAAGACCCGCGCTGGCAGTTCGGCGCGCCGCCTGTGGGCAACGCCAACTACGCCTGGCTGCAACACATCCACTCGCACCTGGCCCCCTTTGGCACCGCCGGCGTGGTGCTGGCCAACGGCTCCATGAGCTCCAACCAGAGCGGCGAAGGCGAGATTCGCAAGGCGATGGTGGAAGCCGACGCCGTGGACTGCATGGTGGCGCTGCCGGGGCAATTGTTCTACTCGACGCAGATTCCCGCCTGTCTTTGGTTCCTTGCCCGCGACAAGGTCAATGGACAGGCTGGCCTGCGCAAATTGCGGGATCGCAAAGGCGAAGTGCTGTTTATTGACGCTCGCAATATGGGTGCGCTGGTGGACCGCACTCGACGCGAACTGACAGAAGACGACATCCACAAGATTGCCGACACCTACCACGCTTGGCGGGCCGCGCCCGGCGAATTTATCTCGGAACGACGCCAACATTTCCCCTACGAAGACGTACCGGGCTTCTGCAAGTCCTCAACCCTCGACGACATCCGTAAACATGGCCATGTGCTCACGCCCGGTCGCTATGTTGGTGCGGAAGCGGCTGAAGATGACGGCGAAGCATTTGCCGACAAGATGCAGCGGCTCAGCGCCCAGTGGCGGGAGCAGCAGCAGGAGGCGGCGGGGCTGGACGTCGCGATTGAGGCCAACTTGAGGGAGCTAGGTTATGGGGGGTAGCCGGGCGGAAACAAAAACGGGGGGCCGGCCTGCTAGTCAAGGCGTTATTCCTGGCGACTTTGCACTATCAGTGGGTAAGCCTGAAAGGCAACCTCCTAGCGGGTGGTCTTGGACGTCACTGACAGACGTGGCTCGCCTCGAATCTGGTCATACGCCGAGCCGTAAGCGCCCAGAGTATTGGGGGGGCGACGTTCCGTGGATAGGAATCAAGGATGCAACCGAGAACCATGGCCGCGTCTTGGAAGACACGCTTCAACATACGAACGATTTAGGCATTGCCAATTCATCGGCGCGAATTCTGCCCCGCAATACGGTTTGTCTCTCTCGAACCGCATCTGTCGGTTATGTGGTGGTGATGGGGAAGCCCATGGCGACGAGTCAGGACTTCGTAAATTGGGTCTGCTCCGATGACATCGATTACCAATATTTGAAGTATGTTCTGCTTTCGGAGAGAGCAGCATTCTTACGCTTCGCGAGTGGGACAACACACCAAACTATCTATTTCCCAGAGGTGAAAGCCTTTCACGTTTGTTTGCCGCCCCTCCACGAACAACGCGCCATCGCCCATATCCTCGGCACGCTGGACGACAAGATTGAACTCAACCGCCGCCGCAACCAGACCCTGGAAGCCATGGCCCGCGCCCTGTTCAAGGACTGGTTCGTCGACTTCGGCCCCGTCCGCGCCAAGATGGAAGGCCGCGAACCCTACCTCCCCGACGACCTCTGGAAACTCTTCCCCGACCGACTTGATGATGAGGGCAAGCCGGAGGGGTGGGCGATGGTTTCACTCGACGCTCTTGCAGCGCTCGTGACGACCAGTGTTTCGCCAGGAAAGTCACCTGAGACCATTTTCGAGCACTACAGCATTCCGGCATTTGACGCGGGACGCATGCCAGCGATGCAGCAAGCTGAATCGATCAAAAGCAACAAATACGTCGTCGATGCCAACGCAGTTCTGGTATCTAAATTGAATCCACAGACTCCACGCATTTGGTTGCCTGCTGTTGCGACTGCGCACGCCATTTGCTCAACTGAATTCATGCAGTTCGTTCCGCATGAACGGGAGAGTAGACCCTATCTCTATTGCCTCATGTCCTCTCAGGTAATGCGGGAAGAAGTGCTTAAGCATGTGACTGGATCGACTGGCAGTCGCCAGCGCGCGCAGCCATCTCAGATTGCGAAAGTCGATATTCTTGAGCCGCCTGCTGACATCCTGGAGGCATTCAATCTCCAGGCCGCGCCAATTCTGAATGCTGTCACAGACTATCAAAGCGAATCTCAGGTTCTCGCCCAGCTCCGCGACACCCTACTGCCCAAATTGCTCTCCGGCGAGCTGCGCATTGCGGATACGGAGAAACTCATGGAGCACGTCCAATAATGAAAAGCATTCGGCGGAAAATTGACCTATATATCCTCTCTTTGGGATTATTATTCGTATTTTTCTTGATTGTCTCAACAGTGCTTCCAAGCGCACCGTTTACGCCTAAAGATTCAGATTCGTGGAAACAGCTTGCGACAAGCAATCCTTTGCCAATGGCATCAATTCTGGCGCTGATGTACTGCTTGTTTGCGTATCTGCGCTTTGATTTTGATCTCAAAGGTGCGACAGATATACCGTTCGAGATAACCAAGATAGAAGACATTAACTACGAACACCTAACCTTCCTTGCAACCTATGTTGTTCCGTTGATCAGCTTTGATTTTGGCAGCAGCCGCCAAATGATTGTGCTCGCGTTGCTTCTGGTTGTTATGGGAATAATTTACATCAAGACTGACCTTTTTTATGCAAATCCGTCTCTCGCGCTTCTCGGCTTTCATATCTACAGAGCCAATGGCTCTTTTAAGAATGGAGATCGCGAAGGTATCGTCCTTATTTGCCGCGGACGATTAATCCAAAAACAAAAGGTCTCTTATATAAAGCTGGATGACCGAATCTACTTTGTCCGAAGGGGCTAGGAATGAACGCAGAAGAGCTCAAAGCCTCCCTGGAAGAATACTATGCTGAGTACGCGAGTATTGGCGTAACTGTGTATGCGTTGCTGAAAGACCCCGAGAGACCACAGCCGGTCAAGCTGGATATCGAGTCTGTTGCACTAGAGAGCCTCAAGGCATTATTCATGCAGAGCTTGCGTGAGAAAATTTCTGAGAACGATGAATTAACCATAGTCAACCTGTCTTCGTCAGATGAGCGGCTCGACGCTGTCTATATTTACGACCTAGAAGTACCGGCGGAGCTTTCTTCGCTGGAGACAGTAATTACGCAAGATGAATTGCCATTGCTGAATTTGAGCGATCAGAGCCTTTCGTCTATAAAGGCATTGCTCATCGAGATTGGAAACAATATCGGGCAGATCGTACTTTACAAGATCTTGGCGCCAATCAATATTTTCGGAAGAGCGAGCTTTTTTCTCAAAAAGTCAGCAAGCCGTCTCGAAAAGCTCGATGACGAGTTTCTCCGCATCAGTGCGGGCTTTCAGATGCTGAGAATCAATGGCACTTTAATGGTAATTGATCTTGGGGCACTGGAAAGAAGCTTTGGCTTCCATGAAGTAATAAAGCGAGAGGCGGCTTTAGGGATCGCTGCAATTGAAACAGCGGAACTGGTTTCAAATATTGATGTACTAAGAGAGCTTATCGACGATGTCAAATATGCAAGACGCCTAACTAAAGTCGCCAGATCGTCTCCCGTACTTAAAGCGGGCGTTTCCAGTGAAAGCATTATTCGATTCTGCCAGACATTTCCAAATCTTGCTGGGAAAATCAGATTCAATGAAGCACAAGACAGAGTTCTGTTAGATACCAAAGTTTCCAAGGATTTGTTCATCAAGCTTCTGATGGATGATTTTTTGACTTCAGAGCTCACAAGTTTTCACTACACCAGCGTAGCAAAAGATAGTGTAGAAGACGTAGCTCAGATGGAGGACCAATGACTCGCACCCCCGTCAACCCCGAGCTTCTCACCCGGGCGCGCGAGCGCGACGGGCTGGATAAGCTCGCACTGGCGGGCCTGGATTTAACAAGTGCAATCGCGTTCCAAGGAGGGAACCCATGAGCAACATTGTGATTTTTGAAGCCAAGAATCAACCAGTGCAAGTGCGGCTGGAGGGTGAAAGCGTCTGGCTGAGCCTTCAGCAACTGGCCGAGCTGTTCGAGCGCGACAAGTCGGCGATCTCAAGGCACTTAAAAAACATCTTTGAAACCAAGGAGTTGGAGCGGGAATCAGTTGTTGCAAAAAATGCAACAACTGCCGCCGACGGTAAAACCTATCAGGTTGAGTATTTCAACCTCGACGCCATCATCTCGGTGGGCTACCGGGTCAACTCCACCCGCGCCACCCGCTTCCGCCAGTGGGCCACCGGCGTATTGCGCCAGCATCTGGTGGATGGCTACAGCCTGAACCAACAGCGGCTTCAGGAACGCGGCATCGAATTCGAGCAGGCGCTGGACCTTCTATCCCGCACTCTGGCAAATCAGCAACTGGTCAGTGCCCAGGGCGAAGCGGTGCTTGGCGTAATCGCCGACTACGCCCGCAGTTGGAGCCTGCTGCAGGGCTATGACGAGCAGAATCTTCCCGGCCAGGCTGGCTCGCAGTTCGGCATGCGTTCACTGCATCTGGACGACGTACTCTCGGCGATTGCGCAGCTCAAGGCGGAGCTGATCGCCAAGGGCGAGGCCACTGAGCTGTTCGGCCAGTTGCGCGGCGATGGGCTGGCCTCCAGCATCGCCACCATCGAGCAGGGCTTCGGCGACGAGTTGTTCTACCCCAACGTGGCCAGCCGGGCGGCCAATTTGCTGTATCTGGTGATCAAGAACCATCCGCTGGCCGATGGCAACAAGCGCACCGGTTCCTTCCTGTTCCTGTGGTACCTGCGCCTGAATCAGCACCTGTTGGCGCGGCCAGTGGAACGGTTGGTCAACGACAACACCCTCGTTGCGCTGGCATTGCTGGTGGCCGAGAGTAAACCCGAGCAGAAGGAGCTGATGGTGAAACTGGTGGAGCATTTCGTACTGTTGCAAGATAACAACAAATAATAAAGGGAACAGTGATGGCCTTTCTTTCGGAAGCCCAACTGGAAACCGCGCTGCTGGAACAACTTGCGGGCCTGGGCTACACCTGCGCTTCGGATGAGCTCATCGGCCCCGACGGTAGGCAACCGGAGCGGGATGCTTACGACGAGGTGGTGCTCACGGCACGCCTCACCGCCGCCGTGGCGCGCTTGAATCCGGCGCTGCCGCCGGAGGCGCAAGCCGATGCCGTGCGCCGCCTCACGCAATCCGAGTTGCCGAACCTGCTGGAGGAAAACCGCCGCATCCACAGGCTGCTCACCGAGGGCGCGGATGTGGAGTTTTACACCGAAGACGGCACGCTTACAGCGGGCAAGGTGCAGCTAATCGACTTCGAGCAGCCTGCGAGCAACGACTGGCTGGCGGTGCAGCAGTTCACGGTGGTGGCGGGCCAGGCCAAGCGCCGTCCGGACGTAGTGGTGTTTGTGAACGGCCTGCCGCTTGCGATAATCGAGCTGAAAGCGCCCGGTGGTGAAAGTGCCACACTGAGCATCGCCTTCAACCAGTTACAGACTTACAAGCAGCAGATTCCGGCGCTGTTTCAAAGCAATGCCCTGTTGGTGACCTCGGACGGATTGATGGCCCGCGTAGGCTCGCTGTCGGCGGACAGAGAGCGCTTCATGCCCTGGCGCACCACCGATGGCGCAAAGATCGAGCCCAAGGGCATGCCGGAGATGGCAACGCTGATCGAGGGCGTGTTCGAGCAGGGGCGCTTCCTCGATCTGCTGCGCCACTTCACCGTGTTTGGCCAAGGCCCTTCCGGCCTGATCAAGATCATCGCCGGCTACCACCAGTTCCATGCGGTTAAAAAAGCCGTCACGTCCACATTGCGGGCCAGCATGGAAAATGTACAGGCGGAGGACCCCGCGGAGTACGGCCGCCCCAGCGTGGACAGCCAATCTGAAGGCGACCGCAAGGCCGGCGTGATCTGGCACACCCAGGGATCCGGCAAGAGTCTGCTGATGGCTTTTTATGCGGGCCTGTTGGTATTCGACCCGCGCATGGCCAACCCCACGCTGGTGGTACTCACCGACCGCAACGATCTGGATGACCAGTTGTTCGCAACCTTCGCCATGTGCAAAGACCTGCTGCGTCAGACGCCGGTGCAGGCGCAGGATCGGGAGCATCTGCGCACCTTGCTCAACCGCGCCTCCGGCGGCGTGATCTTCACCACCTTGCAGAAGTTTTCCCCAGCGACGGACGAGACCGATTTTCCCGCGCTGACGGATCGGTCCAACGTCGTGGTGATTGCCGACGAAGCTCACCGCAGCCAGTACGGCTTCAAAGCGAAAGTTGCAAGCAAGACCGGCGAGATCGCCTACGGCTTTGCCAAGTACCTGCGCGATGCTTTGCCCAATGCATCCTTTATTGGCTTTACCGGCACGCCCATTGAAGCCACCGACGTGAATACCCCGGCGGTGTTCGGCCATTACATCGACATCTACGACATCAGCCGCGCTGTGGAAGACGGCGCCACAGTACCGATCTACTACGAATCGCGGCTGGCACGCATCGAGCTGGATGAGGATGAGAAGCCCCGCATCGACGCCGAGATCGAGGCACTGCTGGAAGATGAGGACGAACCCAGCGCAGAACGCACCAAACAGAAGTGGAGCACGGTGGAAGCGCTGGTCGGCAGCGACAAGCGTCTTGCGCTGGTGGCGGCCGACCTGGTGCAGCACTTCGAAGACCGGGTGGCAGCGCTCAATGGCAAGGCGATGATGGTGTGCATGAGCCGGCGCATCTGCGTGGCGCTCTACAACGAAATCACCATGCTGCGGCCCGACTGGCACAGCAACGACGACAGCGCCGGCAGCATCAAGATCGTGATGACCGGCGCGGCCAGCGATCCGGTGGCATGGCAGCAGCACATCGGTAACAAGGGCCGCCGAGACCTGTTGGCCAAGCGTGCCCGTGATCCACAGGACCCTCTCCAGCTGGTGATCGTGCGCGACATGTGGCTGACCGGCTTCGACGCACCCAGCATGCACACCATGTACATCGACAAACCCATGCGCGGCCACGGCCTGATGCAGGCCATCGCCCGCGTCAACCGCGTGTTCCGCGACAAACCGGCCGGCCTGATCGTGGACTACATCGGCATCGCGCAGAACCTGAAATCCGCGCTGGCGCAATATTCCAAACCGGATCAGGATAAAACCGGCATCGATGAGGCTGAGGCAGTGGCTGTCTTGCTGGAGAAGTACGAGATCGTGCGCGACATGTTCCACGGCTTCGATTACCGCACGGCCTTAAGCGGTACGCCGGGCGAGCGGCTGGCCATGATGGCCGGCGCCATCGAATGGATTCTTGAGAAGCAGCAGCAATGGGCGGCGGCGGAGAAGGCGCCAGATGGCAAAAAGCAGGCGCAACGCCGCTTTGCCGACTGTGTTCTGGCGCTATCCAAGGCGTTTGCGCTGGCTGCAAGCTCGGATGAGGCGCGTGGCATTCGCGAGGAGGTGGGATTTTTCCAGGCGATCCGGGCCGCGCTGGTGAAGACGGCAGGTGGTTCAGGCACTACCGGGCAGGATCGCGAACTGGCCATCCAGCAGATCGTGAGCCGCGCCGTGGTCTCCACCGAGATCGTCGACATCCTGGCCGCGGCAGGTATTCAGACGCCGGACATCTCCATCCTCTCCGACGAGTTTCTGCTCGAAGTGCAACAGATGGAGAAGAAAAACCTGGGGCTGGAAGCCCTGCGCAAGCTACTGGGTGACAGCATCCGCTCGCGCACCCGCACCAATGTGGTGGAAACTCGCGCCTTCACCGAGCGGCTGGAAGACGCCGTCGCACGCTACCACGCCAATGCGATCACGACTGCGGAGGTGCTACAGGAGCTGATCAGGCTGGCCCAGGATATCCGCGCTGCCCGTAGCCGGGGTGAAGAGCAGGGTTTGACCGAGGAAGAAATTGCGTTCTACGACGCGCTGGCAGAAAACGAATCTGCCTTGCAGGTGATGGGTGACGACAAGCTGCGTGTGATTGCCCACGAACTCCTGAACAGCCTGCGAGATAATGTATCCGTCGATTGGGCCCACCGCGCATCGGCCCGCGCACGGCTGCGCGTGCTGGTCAAGCGCATCCTGCGCAAGTACGGCTACCCGCCCGACCTGCAGGATGCGGCGGTGCAGACGGTGCTGCAGCAGGCGGAGCTGCTCTCTGCGGCCTGGCAGCCCGGGCATGCACACGTATGAGGGCGTTTGCATTAGTGCGAAATGTTGTATCTGGTGCTTGAGCCTCCCAGTGAGATTCAGATTATTGAGCGCTTCACAGCAACTTCACCAGAGCTGCGTACCACAACGCGTTGAGAAGCCATGGCCCTGAAAGAGTGCATGTACGGATATGATTAAAGAATATGAACCCGTGGAAGCCTTCGAAGCACTGCTGGGCTCATTGTCCAGACACGTCAAGGTAATGCGCTTTCTTGATGTGGCCTTTGTCTTTCCTGCAGAAGGCCAGAAGCAGGAGAGCCATCCAGGTAACTCAGCTATCAATGAGGAGAAATTCCGATCCTGCCTGGAGAGAAACGGCTGGGATTTGGAAAAATATCCACCGCAGGATGATGCCAATGTCGATGACAACCCCCTGATAATTATCAGACGCAAGCCCGGCCCCGAAAAGGACAGAATCGATAGGGAAAACAGGGAAGCGGCGGATAGGCTCCTTCCGCCGATACATCCGCTTGTGCAATCACCTGGTAGTGCCTCGAGCGACCTTTCGATAGATATCCACTTTCCTCGCGGAGACTTCTCCTATTCTGTGGGCTGGATTTATGTTGATTTTAGCGTCGGTGGTATCTGTCATACCGTGAAAGTCTCCTATGTTTTTAATCCACATTTTGATTTGCCGGATATTTTTCTAGGCCTGATGTTTGCGCATGCTCCTCAGGGAATCACGATCGACGAAGAGGGAAACCTGAAGGACATCGATATCCTGAACGCCAGTGGCAACAATGTACGACTGATCATCAAAGACTACGATTATGGGGAGGGCGGTGCCGACACTTGTGACGATGAGCCAGGTTATCCACAAACGTATGTCGATATCGAAATTGGCGGCCGGCAACTCATAGATCTGTTCCTTGAAGCGTTTACGGACTTTCTGGAAAACGAGTTTGATATGAAGCGGTGGCGGGATACCAACGTCAAAGATTACTACTACGAGCGAGTCAAAAAATACTATGCGAAGTTCTCTCGGGTTTCGGTCGGCGGCTAGGCCGTAGCAGGCGGAGCTGACTGGCTGTAGCGTTCACGCAGCGCTGGCTTGTCCACCTTGCCCGCTGCGTTCAGGGGCAGGGCATCGCAGCGGAACCAGCGGCGCGGCGTCTTGTAGCCGGCGAGGGAGGCGCGACAATGGGCCGCTAAGGTTTCGTCTGTCACCTCCTGCTTCAATACCAGCACCGCGCACACACGCTCACCCCAGTGCGCATCGGCAAGGCCGATCACAGCGCAATCCTTTATCGCCGGGTGTTTGCGCAGCACCTCTTCCACTTCCCGCGAGGCGATGTTTTCGCCCCCGCTGATGATCATGTCCTTCTTGCGATCGACGATATAGAGGTAGCCGTCGGCATCGAAGCGGCCGATGTCGCCGGTGTGCAGCCAGCCATTGCTGAGTGCCTTGTCAGTCGCTGCTGCATCCCGCCAGTAGCCGGCCATGCACTGTTCGGCGCGCACCAGAATCTCTCCTTCGGCGCCGCAGGGCAGGGGCTCATCATCGTCACCGGCGATACGAATTTCGGCGGTAGGCAGCACCCGTCCCACGGAGCCGAGCAGCGCGGGCCGATCGGTCGCCGCGGCGCGATGATCCTCCGCGGTGAGAAAGGCCACGCTGCCCGAGAGCTCTGTCATGCCGTAGCTCTGGCACAGGCCCACGTCGGCCTCCTGTAGCAGCCGCTGTAACAGCGTCGCGGGCATCGCCGAGGCGCCGTAGCCAATGCTGCGCACGTTCGCCAGGTCGCTGGCCTGAAACGCCGGGTGATCCAGCAGCATGCCGAGCATGGTGGGCGCCAGCGACATGCTGGTCACACCCAGGTCGCGACAGGCGGCGAGTGTCTCGCCGGCATCGAAAGCCGGGGCAAGCACCACCGCCGCGCCGTACAGGTGCTGCAACAACACATTGTGAGCCGCCACATGAAACAACGGGAACGGGTAGAAGTAGCGGTCCTCCGGCTGCACAGGGCGCGCCAGCGCCGCTGAGGCCAGGCCCGCCATGAAGGAGCGATGCGTGAGTACCGCGCCTTTGGGCCGCCCGGTGGAGCCGGAGGTGTAGAGAATCCAGGCGGGGTCTTGCGCTTGCACTGTCGGCGGCTGTGCGCAGGGCCCCGCCGCGAGCCATTCCCGGCAAGGGTCGCCCAGCTCGATGGTCGCGACCGTTTCGTCGGGGCTATCGCAGTTTTTCAGGGCAGCCAGCAAGGCTGCATCGGCAAACAGGGTATGCGCGCCTGCATGCCGTAACTGCCAGTCGATCTCCGCCGGCGCCAGCCGCGCGTTCAGCGGCACCAGAATTCTGCCCGCGGCGGGAACCGCGTAGATCAGCTCGATGAACTCGGGGCAGTTCCAGGCCAGTACCGCAATGCGGTCGCCGGCGCTGCCGGTGGCCGCGAGACGCTCCGCCAGACGCCGCACGCGGCGCTGCAGTTCGCGGTAGCTGACAGCCTTCCCCTGCCACCAGAGAGCGGGTGCATCGGGGCGTAACTGTGCCTGGTGCGCCAGAATGTCCGGCAGCAGCGCTATGCTGTGAGCGGCTGGCTGCATAGCTCAGGCGGGATGCCCGGGAGTGCGCAGTCGCGCGGCGGCGGGTTGCTCAGCGCTCATCGGGAAGCCGGCGGGGCCTCGGTGTCTGCCAGCACAATGCGGGGCGTGCGCGAGGGCATGCGCGTGATCAATTCATAGCCGCTGCCGCCGGCGTGCCGGGCGACGGTATTCAGGGGCAGGCCTTCGCCCCAGAGAATAGCCTCGCTGCCGTGGCGGATACCGTTGAGGCCGGTAACGTCCACCGTAAGCATATCCATGGAGACCCGCCCGGCGAGGCTGGCCGCCTGTCCGCCCACCAGCACCGGGGTGCCGTTGGCAGCCTGGCGCGGGTAGCCATCGCCGTAGCCGATGGCCACGGTGGCAATCCGGGAGGGTCGCGAGGCGACCCAGGTGCCGCCGTAACCCACCGCCTCGCCGGCGGCGACATCGCGCAGCGCGATGACGGCGGAGGCGAGTGTCATTACCGGTTTGAGTGCCGCCGCATTGGCATGCTCTTCCAGCATGGGCGAGTTGCCGTAGAGCATGTAGCCCGGCCTTACCCAGTCGTAGTGCGCGGCGGGCCAGGCGATCAGGCCCGCCGAGTTGGCGGCGCTGCGCGGCGCACCCGGGCAGAGTGTGTCGAACAGCGCGAGCTGGCGTTGGGTGGCGTTGTCTGTCCTATAGTCGGCGCAGGCCAGATGCGTGTACAGCATCGGCGTGTCGCGGCTGTTGCGGCATGCCCCCAGGCGCCGGTAGAGGGTTTCGGCCGCCTGTACGTCCACGCCGAGGCGATGCATGCCGGTGTCGACCTTGAGCCAGCACTGCAAGGGGTGCGGCAGGCGCGCCTCCTCCAGCCAGGCGAGCTGCTCCTCGCCGGCCACAGTGAGCCAGAGATTGAGTGCCGCTGCCGTGTCGAGCTCGCGGGGCTCAAACACGCCCTCCAGCAGCAGTATCGGGTGTTCGATGCCGGCGTCGCGCAGCAGCACAGCTTCTTCGAGAGAAGCCACCGCAAACGCGTCCGCATCTGCCGCCAGTGCACGAGCGATGGTCAGGCTGCCGTGGCCGTAGGCGTTGGCCTTGATAACGGCCATGAGTTTTGCGCCGGGCGCCAGGCGCCGCGCATGCGCCGCGTTGTGCCGCAACGCAGCGAGGTCGAGCCGTGCCTGGGAGGGTCTGGCCATGCGCGTTCAGTAGTCGAACTTGTGCCGGGCGTACAGCGTTTGTGCGGCGAGCCAGACATCGCCCACCTCGCCGTTGCCCACCGGCTCGCCATCCACCTGCACCACCGGTGCGATGCCCTTGCTGGAGCTCGACAGCCAGACTTCGTCGGCGGCGCGCAGTTCCGCCAGACTCACATTGCGTTCTTCCACCGCAATGCTGCCATCCTTGCGCAGTACGTCCAGCAGTATGTAACGGGTGATACCGGGCAGTAGCTGGTGATCCAGCGGCGGCGTGGCGACCACGCCGTTTTTCACCACATACACGTTGCACGCAGCCGCTTCTGTCAGCTCGCCCTGGGAATTGTAGAGGATCGTTTCTGCGTGACCCGCGGCGTGGCCCTGTTGCAGGTGCATGACATTGCCCAGCAGCGCGGTGGATTTGATATTGCAGCGGCGCCAGCGCAGGTCCTCGGCGGTGGATACGGCGTATGCGGTTGCCGTGGCTTTCTCCGCCGGCAAGTCTGGCGGTATCTCGTACGCGAAGGCGTAAAGGGTCGGTGAGATGTTGGTGGGGTAGGCGTGATTGCGACGGGTGTCGGCACCGCGACTCACGTGCAGGTAGAGGGCGAGATCGCCACCGCCATTGCGCTCGATCAACTG
>TARA_R110002073_G_scaffold60620_8_pt1 | contig 18217 bp, 15 predicted proteins | sample TARA_R110002073 | Tara Oceans TARA_R110002073 (sample SAMEA4397174) | marine metagenome | biome: Polar Biome; feature: [DCM] deep chlorophyll maximum layer (ENVO:01000326); material: water (ENVO:00002006), including particulate matter (ENVO:01000060) such as... | depth 40 m
TCAATCGACGCGGTACAGGAGGTCGCGTTGGCGACCCGTCCGGTCCTCGGTGATCACCTCGAGTTCTCCGTGACCACCCCAGACCTGCAGGGCCCGCGCGATGTCCTCGATCTCGCGGATGTCTTCGCCGTGCACCGTGACGATCCGTTCCCCGGCGACGACTCCCAATCGTTGGGCGAGCGTGTTCGGGGCCACCCCGGACACGCGCAGAACGCCAGCGTCGTCCGCTTGCAGATAGACCCCCAACAGATCCGTGCGGGGCTCGATCGATGCGGGCGGGGACGTCGGGTCGACCAGGTCTGGCCCTCGAAGGCCGAGAGGTTCGCCGAACGGTGCGAAGGGCTGGTCGAACGGGAGGCGATGGAGGCCGCCGGGATCCAAGAAGTCCCGCATCAGATCGTCGATCCCGTGCACGGGCCGGAGCCCACCGAAGGGTTCGAGGTGCTGATCGAACAGGTCGCTTGCGATGAACGGATGGGTCCCGACGCGCAGCCCCATCGAGGATCCCGAGATCAACTTGCGATGCTCCTCCGGCATCGCCGAACGAACCGCGTCCAGATCCGGACCTGCATACGTCTCCGTCTGGATCGCGCCGTTCACGTCCTCGCTGATGGTCACGGTCACGCCGCCTGAATCCTGCTCCACTTGGACGGACGTGGATTGCCGGCTCGCCGTGCCGCCCTGTGGAGCGCCCAGCCCTGCGCGCAGACGCTCGGCCTGCCGTCGCATGTCTTCGATCGTGCTGGTGATGTCCGGCCGCGACCACGGAGTTGCAGGACCCAGACCGGTCCGATCCAGCTCACGTTGGATCATCCGGGCGGTCCAACCCAGCTCGCCGCCCGCCTGTCGCCATTCCGCGAGAAGGGGGTGCAAGGCCACGTCGCGTTGGGCTGCCCGCACGAAACGACCGAACGCGGCCTCGCGAGCATCCAGGTCCGCATCGGTCAACGCGCTGCGCCAGAGCGCGACATCCACGGGCGCTCCAGGTTCTTGCGTGCCGACGTCGGACTCCTGGACCACGCGTCGCAGGCCGGTGCCTGCGAGGTCAGCATCGGGGTTCAGCGTGTCCTGGGCGGACACGTTCCACATCATTCCGGCCGTGACGAGACTGGCCGCCAAAGGAAAGAATCGCATGTCTTGAAGGTGGTTGGCGCCGCGGTGGGCGCGTTCGAACACGAGAAAGGGTCAGAAAACGAAGATGCGCAGAGACTCGGTTCAAGAGTCTCCGCGCACAGATTGGTCGGGTTCCAGGAATGACAGCATGTGGTGCTGGCCTCCGTTCAGCAGGGGTCCTCGGTCAGCGACCGTCTCCGGTCAGCACGTTGCCGGTGCTGCGGCGCAGATCGGGCATCGCGTCGATGACATCGACGGCGTCCTCCATCATGCGCGCATCCTCGTCGGTGGCCAGTCGCAGCTCGGAGCCCGGATCGACGAACACGGGAGTGTCGTCCATCGTGAAGGCCACCATGGTCGGCGCGGTTCCGTTCGAGTGATTCACATCCGCGAGACCCGGAAGCTCGGAGCGCTCGGGTCCCCCATTCATGCGATGCGCGACCTGCACGGTCACGAACAACGCGGCGGCGGCCGCCAGGCTTCCCACGGCCAGGCGACGCCAACGCGACATGGAAAGAACGGGCGTCCGCTCCAAGGGACGCTCGCTCGCTTCCGAGCCCACCAGCAAACCCTCCTCCACCAGCTGGCCGCGCAACGCGGGCCACAGATCCAGTCCGGCCGGCGGGTCGCCGGGATCCAGGGTCTGGAACACGGCGCGCGCCTCTCGGGCGGCCTCGGCGAAGGTGCGGCAGGTGCCGCATCCCTCGAGGTGGGCCTGAACGGCCTCCTGCTCGGTCACGTCGAGGTCGGCACCCACGAAAAGTGGGAGCGCAGCTTGGACGTCTTGGCAGGTCTCGGGGAGGGATTGCATAGGGCTCTTTCTTAACTTCTCCAGAAGCTCGTACGGGTGGGTGCGGGACGTGTTGGTGGAATCAGGGAGCTTCCGCGGCGGCGTCGTCCATCGCGTCCGCGTCCGAGGGACGGTCCCCGCGACGGTCGCGGCGCTCCCAGGCTTCCTGGAACAACTTGCGGCCGCGGTGCAGCCGCCAGCGCACGGTGACGTGGGTCGCGCCCACGATGTCGGCGATGTCGTTGCAGGCCATGCCCTCGAGTTCGCGCAGCATCAGCACGGACTGGAAGTGCGGGGCCAGGGTCTCCAACACCGCGCGGATCTCGTCCGCCGTCTCGTTGGCCTCCATCAGGTCGGAGGGACGCTCGCCCTTGTGGTCCTCGAGGTCGAGGTCCGGTTCCTGATCGTCCACGCCGTGGATCGATTGGGAAGGACGCCGCTTGCGCAAATGATCGATCGCCAGGTTGGTGACGATGCGGTACAGCCACGTGGTGAACGGGTACTTGAAGTCGAAGCGCTCCAAGTTGCGGAACACGCGCAGGAAGGCCTCCTGGGCCAGGTCCTGGGCGTCCTCGTCGGAAGGCACGCGCTGGCGGGCCACGCGCCAGACCTTGGTCTGATAGCGCTGGACGAGGCTCGCAAAAGCGTCCTCGTCACCGGATTGGGCCCGCCGGACCAGGTCGTGGTCGTCCTGCTGGGCGGCCGTCTGGGGTCGCTCGTCCATAGGTTCGGGGGCGGCATGCGGCACGCTCCTGGGATCGGAACTCGATCCACTCCGAGTGTAGCGCTCGGAGGGGACGATCGATCGAACCTGAAGACTGGAAGGGGTCATGGGGGGCGTCCCGGAGGCCGAATTCCGGGTCGACCCCGTCCTACGGGCCCCCCATGCCCCCTGTTGGCGCCACCTCGATCTTCTGTCAGTCCTACGTCCCGATTGGAGACCGACCACCCAGTTCGACGAAGACCGTCGGGGTCCGCTCGCCCTGTTCGGGCTCAGACGGTGGTCGGGAAGCGCCCTTCGATGGCGCCGATGCGGCGGAACTTCTCGCGGCGTTGGACGAGGAGTTCATCCAGCGGGATGGCCCCCAGTTCGTCCAGGTGGTCCATCAGGGCCCGGCCCATGTTGCGCAGCGTCAGTTCGCGGTCGCGGTGGGCTCCGCCCAGGGGCTCGGCGATCACGCCGTCGATCAGGTTCAGCTCGGACAGGGTCGAGGCCGTCAACTTCAGGGCCTCGGCCGCCTCCGGGGTGCGCGCGCCGTCCTTCCAGAGGATCGCCGCGCAGCCCTCGGGGCTGATCACCGAGTAGTAGGCGTACTGCATCATCAGGACGCGGTCCCCCACGCCGATGCCCAGGGCACCACCCGAGCCGCCCTCGCCGATGACGACGGCGATGATCGGGGTGCGCAGGCTGAACATCTGCAGGATGTTCTCGGCGATGGCCGCGGCCTGGCCACGCTCCTCGGCGGCGATGCCGGGGTAGGCGCCGGGGGTGTTGATGAACGTCACGATCGGCAGACCGAGCTTCTCGGCGAGCTTCATCTTGCGCAACGCCTTGCGGTAGCCCTCCGGGTGCGCACAGCCGAAGTTGGTCTCGACGCGTTCTTTGGTCGTGCGCCCCTTGCGGTGCCCCACGAACAGGAAGCGGCGGCCCTGCAACGTGGCGAAGCCGGTCAGGATCGCGGCATCGTCGCCGAAGACCTTGTCACCGTGCAGCTCCATGAAGTCGTCGAACAGGTGCGCGACGTAGTCCGAGGTCACGGGGCGGTCGGGATGCCGGGCCACGTTGACCTGGTCCCAGGGGGAGAGCTCGCTGTAGGTCTCCTCGATCGCGGCGCGCACCTTGTTGCGCAAGGCCTCGATCTCACCGGAGATGTCCAGGTGCGTCGTCTTGTCGAGCTCCTCGAGCTCGGCCAGCTTGGCTTCCAGGACCTGGACGGGGCGTTCGAAGGCCATCCCGGGGGAGGCGTCGGTCTTCTTGGGTTTGCTCACAGGGTTCTCCTGCCTCTTATGGTCACGAGGTCGGACCTCCGCGGCAAGAGGTCATTCCACTTCACGCACCGAACGGCCCGGATCCAGCGGCAGGACCGTGATTCCGCACGACTCCCTCCCTAGAATGCTCAGCTTCCCGGAGGACGTGCTGTCCTTCCGATCCCCGCGGGCTGGTCGACCCCCATCGAGGGCCCCGGAACTCCCCCCCTGTGCCCTGTGCACCCGATTCCCCTCCGCGCTCCAGGGCGCGGTTGATCCCATGACGCCCACCGCTGCCGCGTCCACGACCGATGCGTCCCTGACCGCCGGACCGAACGCCTGGCGCGTCGAGGTCTTCCGTCGCCCCGAGATCGACGATCCCGAGGGCACGCACGCCTTGGCTTCGATCCGCGAACTGGGCATCACGTCGGTCACGGGCGTGCGCCTGGGCCGCGGTTACCTGCTGCCGATCGAGCTGGGGCGCGACGGCGTCGAGGCCATCGTCGCCGATCTTCTGGCCGACCCGGTGCTGGACGAAGCGCGGGTCTACGAGCCCGGGCAGCCACCCGAACGCGCGGCTGCCGCCCACGTCCTGGTCGCGCGACGTCCCGGCGTCATGGATCCGGTCGCCACGACGCTCGTCCGTGCACTTCGGCGCGGCAAGCACGTGGCACTCGATGCTCCCCTGCACGTGCAGACGTTCTCGGCCTGGGAGCTCGAGGGAACCGTCAGCGAGACCGAGGCTCTGAACCTCGCCCGCCGTGCGCTCGCGAACGAGGTCATCGAGGAGATCCACGTGGCCGACGAAGGCCTCTTGTGGGGCGTGCCCTCGGCCGCCCAACAACGTGGCGTGGTCCAGGTCCCGTTGCTCGAGGCCGACGACGCGGAGCTGCAACGGATCTCGACCGACGGCGTGCTGAGCCTCAACCTGGTCGAGATGAAGGCCGTCCAGGCGCACTACGCCAAGGAGGGTCGCGAGCCCACCGCGTGCGAGCTCGAGACCGTCGCGCAGACCTGGAGCGAGCACTGCCAGCACAAGACGTTCCGCGGCTTGATCGAGATGGACGGCGAGGTCATCGACAACCTGCTGAAGACCACGATCGCGGCGGCGACGCACGAACTGGACAAGGACTGGTGCATCAGCGTCTTCCACGACAACGCCGGCATCATCGAGTTCGAGCCCGATGTCGACGGCGGTTGGGATCTGGCCTTCAAGGTCGAGACGCACAACCATCCCTCCGCCATCGATCCCTACGGCGGCGCCGGAACAGGCATCGGCGGCGTGATCCGCGACATCCTGGGCGTCGGCATGGGCGCCAAGCCGATCGCCAACACGAACGCGTTCTTCGTCGGCCCGCCCGACATGAATGCCGAGGACGTGCCCAAGGGCTCGCTGCATCCCGCCCGCGTGTTGCGCGGCGTCGTCAGCGGCGTGCGCGACTACGGCAACCGCATGGGCATCCCCACGGTCGCCGGCGGCGTGTGGTTCGACCAGGGCTACACGGGCAACCCGCTCGTCTACGCCGGCACGGTCGGACTCATCCCGCGCGAGATGGCGACCAAGTCCGTCGAGCCTGGCGACGTGATCGTCGTCGCGGGCGGCCGCACGGGACGCGACGGCATCCACGGCGCGACGTTCAGCAGCGTCGAGTTGCACGAGGACAGCGAGACGGTGTCCGCATCCGCCGTGCAGATCGGCGACCCGATCACCGAGAAGAAGGTGCTCGATGGCTTGCTGCGCGCACGCGACGCGCGCCTGTACCGCGGCATCACCGATTGCGGCGCGGGCGGGTTGTCCTCGGCCGTCGGCGAAATGGGCGAGCACTGCGGCGCCGAGGTGCACCTCGAAACCGTGCCGTTGAAGTACCCGGGTCTGACGCCCGAGGAGATCTGGATCAGCGAGGCCCAGGAGCGCATGGTCTTCGCCGTCCAACCCGAGAACCTGGACGCTCTGATCCAGGTCTTCCGCGAGGAGGACGTCGAAGCGACCGCCATCGGTCACTTCACCGACACCAAACGCCTGGTGTTGAAGTACGACGGCGACGTCCACGGCGACATCGCCATGGCGTTCCTGCACGACGGCACGCCGCGCCCGACGCGCCAGGCCTCGTGGACCGCGCCGAACCATCCGGATCCGGGCGCGCCCGCGCTGGACGATCCCGGCGCGACGTTGCTGGCTCTGCTGAAGCGCCCGAACATCGCCAGCAAGCAATGGATCGTGCGTCAGTACGACCATGAGGTTCAGGGCATGAGCGTCACCAAAGCGCACAGCGGCGTGACGATGGACGCGCCCTCCGACGGCGTGGTGCTGAAGCCGCTGGTCGAATCGATGAAGGGCGTCGCGCTCGGCCAGGGCGCCAACCCGAACTACGGCCAACTGGATCCGAAGGCGATGGCCGAGGCCGTCATCGACGAGGCGCTGCGCAACGTGGTCGCCGCCGGTGGCGATCCCGAACGCACCGCGATCCTGGACAACTTCAGCTGGGGCAACTGCGACAAGCCCGACCGCCTGGGTCAGCTCGTGCTCGCCTCGAAAGGCTGCTACGACGCGGCGATGGCGTACGGCACGCCGTTCATCAGCGGCAAGGACTCGCTGAACAACGAGTATCGCGTCGGCGACACGACGTTGGCGATCCCGCCGACGCTGTACCTGTCCGCGATGTCGATCGTGCCGGACGTGCGCGAGGTGTGCACGATGGATGCGAAGCGCGCGGGGAACCACCTGGTCCTGCTCGGCGACACGCATGTCGAGCTGGGTGGCAGCGAGTGGTTCACGTCCATGAACCTTCGGGGTGGACGAGTTCCGCGCCCGGACCTGAGCAAGGCTCCCGCGGCGTTGAAGGCGGTGCACACCGCACAACGCCAAGGCCTGATCGCCTCGTGCCACGACCTCTCCGAAGGTGGCCTCGCCGTCGCCGTCGCCGAGACGTGCATGGCCGGCCAGCTCGGCGCCGCGATCGAGCTCGAAGGCCTGGGCACGTGGGACGGCTGCGACGCGACCTCCACAGCGCTCTTCTCCGAGAGCTGCACACGCTTCCTGGTCGAGGTCGCCCCCGAGGACCTCGACACCCTGCGGGAGCACATGGCGGCCAACGCGGGCCCGACCGTCCACGACATCGGCGTGCTGAACGACCGTGGTCGTTTGACGGCCAACCAAGGTGGCTCGGCCGTGTTCGACCTCGCCATCTCCGACATCCACGCAGCCTTCCACGGCTCCTTCCAGGGCTGAGCCCAGGACCCACGACATGGCACGACCGAAAGCACTCGTCCTGCGTTCCACGGGAACCAACTGCGAAGTCGAAACGGCCCTCGCGCTCGAGCTCGGTGGAGCGGAGGCTTCGATCCTCCACTTCGACCGCATCCTCGAGGATCCCGCACGGCTCGCCGGCTACCGCATCCTCGCCTTCGCCGGTGGCTTCAGCTTCGGCGACGACCTGTCCGCCGGCCGCGTCTGGGGCGCCCAACTGCGCGGCCCCTTGCGCGAAGCGCTGAACGAGCACGTGCAGGGAGGCGGCTTCGCCCTCGGCATCTGCAACGGATTCCAGGTGCTGGTCGAGTCGGGCATCTTCGAGCCCGAGGCCAGGCCGGACGAGCGCTCGGTGGCGTTGTACGCCAACGCGTCCAACCGCTACGAGTGCCGCTGGGTCAACCTGGAGGTCCAGGAGAGTCGCGTTCCGTGGCTGCCGGCCGGCGAGCGTTTCCCGACGCCCGTGGCCCACGCCGAAGGGCGTTTCGTCGCCAAGGACCTCGAAGCGCTGCGCGCCGCGGGCCAGATCGCGCTGACCTATGTCAGCGAGTCCGGCGGCGAGCCCGCATACCCCGACAACCCGAACGGGGCGATGGGCCACGTGGCCGGGATCTGCGACCCGACAGGCCGCGTCCTGGGTCTGATGCCGCATCCGGAGCGGAATCTGTTCCCCTGGAACCACCCGCACGCCACGCGCAGGGGTGCCCGTGACGAGGGCGAGGGCGCCCTGTTCTACCGGCGCCTGGTCGAGACGGCGGGCGCCTGAGGTTCCTCCTGCCGGGCCGCGGCATCGGGCGACATGCGACGATGGGTCGTCCGGCCCGGAATCACGGCCAAAAGAGCTGGGGCGCATCCCTGGAATCGGACCTCCGGGATCGGTAGCTTCCGGGTGTTCCGCCAAGGAAACTCCCATGCGCAAACTGATCAGCCCCTCCGCACTCGCCCTGTCGCTCACCGCAGCCTTCGCTTCGCTCGCCGGCTGCGCCGTTCTGGCCGTCAGCGCGGCCGCGATCCTCATCAACGAGGAGTACCGCGACAACGCCGTCACCGTGATCGTCCAGGAGGACGTGGACGTCGTCTGGACGCACGCCCTCATGTCCCTGTCGACGATGACCGACGCGCTCATCGAGCAGGACAACCAGCACCACGCAGCTCGCACGATCATCGACGATGCTCAGGTGACGGTCTTCGTCGAGCAGCACGACTCGGACGACACGAAGATCTACGTCGCGGCCAAGAAGTACCTCGTCTACAACCACGAGCTGTCCGAGCTCGTTCGTGATCGGATCCTGTCCGACCTCTTCCAGGAGTAGGACCATGGCCCTTCGCAACTTCCATCCCCGCCTCGCCGGACTGGCCCTCGCAGGCTTCGCCCTGGCCACACCCAGCTGCATCCTCGCCAGTGCTGCAGGGCTCGCCGTCGTCACGACCCAGGAGTTCGTGGACCACGCGACGACGATCATCATGGAGCACCCGACGCAGCGCGTGTGGGAATCCACCGTCGACGTCTTCCACGACCAGACCTCGGGTCGCGTGACCCTTGACGAGGCCAACCGCACCGTTCAGATCAACTCGCGCGGAACCGAGTTCACCGCGATGGTCGAGACCTTGGACGTCAACCGCTGCAAGCTGATCGTGGGCGCGCGCCGCTACGCCGTCTACCAGCGCGAACTGGCCGAGAAGATGGCGGTGCGCATCAAGCACCGCATCGAACTCGTCACGGAGTAGTTCCCGGGCGCGAAGTCACTCCCGGATACAGGGTCGTTCCCACACGGTGTCATTCCCGAACCGAAGCTACTCCGGAACACGGTCCTTCGAGGCCAAGAACAACAGCAGCCAGGCTCCCGCGGGGGCCTGGCTGCTTGTTCGTCTGCGACTCGCGTCTCGTGCGCACAACCCCCGAATGCTCGGCCCCGAACGCTCGGCCCATTCGTGAAGGACGACCGCCTCTCGCCTCGCGTCATGCGAAGGGCTCACCCTGTGGATCGAAATGCAGCAACGGCCAGGACTCCATGAGCCCTGGCCGTTGCGGATCCGGGAACGTGGTGATCCCCGATCGGTGAGCGGTCGGTTCAGCCGTCCTGCTTGGAGGAGCCGTTCTGTGCGGCGCAAGCGCGGCACAGTCCGGTCAGCCGATGCACGTGGCTGACGATCACGAAGCCGATGGCCTCGGCGGCGCGCTCCTGGAGCTCTTCGATGCGTTCGTCGTGGAACTCCTCGATCTTGCTGCACTCGACGCAGACCATGTGATCGTGGTGGTTCGGGCCCTTGTGCTCGTACAGCACCTCGCCGCGCCCGGTCTCGAGCGTCTCGACGAAACCGCCCTTGGCCAGGACCTCGAGCGCGCGGTACACGGTGGCACGGCTGACGCCATCGCCCTCCTCCTCGCGCAGGAGCTCGTACAGACGTTCTGCACTGAAGTGCTCGTTGGTCGAGAACACCTTCTCGAACACCTGCTGCCGCTGGGGAGTCAGCTTCAGGTTGTTCCGCTTCAGGTAGTCCTCGAAGCGCTTGATGACGGTCGGTCTCTGCAAGGAATGCTCTCTCTTGGACGTGGTGGGAGGCATCGTGGAGGGGCTTGGTCGGCGTGTGGCCCGATTCGGGGATCGCGCCAGGTCCCCATCGGAACATCCTCGCGGCTCGCGTGCAACGACGAGAACCCGGAGTGCGTCCAGGATCGGCTGCCCAGGGTCTCTGAAGCCGGGTGAGCGCGATTCCGTGGAGACCGGATCGACGACAGGCCGACTCGAACTCCCAAACGAAATCAGAAGTCGCCGGGATCGTCGAGCACGGGCGCCTTGCCAGCGTGGCGATCCCCGATGTCGCGGCGGCAGAACTTGCCGTCCCACTGGATGCGGTCGTAGCCCGCGTACGCGAGTTCGCGGGCGTCCTCGACCGTCTTGCCGAGCGCCGTGACGCAGAGCACGCGGCCCCCGTCCGTGACGACGTCGCCGTCCTTGTCGCGCGTGCCCGCGTGGAAGACGACCACGTCGTCCAGTTCCTCCGCCGCCGCGAGACCGCTGATCGGATCGCCTTTGGTGTAGGTGTCGGGATATCCGCCCGCCGCTCCGACGACGCCGACGCAGGCGCGGGAGTCCCATTCGGGCGGCTCGATCGATTCGAGGGTGCCGGTAGCCGTGGCCAACAGGATCGGCACGAGGTCGCTCTTGAGGCGACGCACCAGTGCCTGGCATTCCGGGTCGCCGAAGCGCACGTTGTACTCGATGACGCGCGGGCCGCTGTCCGTCAGCATCAGACCGACGAACAGGATGCCGCGGTAGTCGATGTTCTCCTGGCGCAGCGCGTGCACGGTGGGCACGAGGACCCGTTGCTCGATCTGCTTGTGAACGCGCGTGCCGAGGTTCGCGACGGGTGAGAACACGCCCATGCCACCCGTGTTCGGACCGGTGTCGCCTTCCCCCACCTGCTTGTGGTCCTGGACCGGCTCGAGGATCAGGATCGTGCTGCCGTCCGTGATGGCGAAGACGCTGGCCTCCTCGCCTTCGAGGAACTCCTCGACCAGGATGCGGTTGCCGGCCTCACCGTGGCGGCGCTCCTCCATGACCTGGTCGATGGCGGTCTTGGCGGACTTGACGTCGTCGCAGACGTAGACGCCCTTGCCCGCGGCCAGACCGTCGGCCTTGATGACCTGGGGCCAGTCCGTGACGCTCTCGAGGTGGCCCTTGGCCAGACCGGAACGATCGAAGCGACGGGAGCCCGCGGTCGGGATGCGGTGGCGTTCGAGGAACTCCTTGGAGCCCACCTTCGAAGCCTCCAGGTACGCGCCGTCCGCGTTCGGTCCGAAGACCGGGATGTCGCACGCGCGCAAGCGATCGCCGAGCCCCATGCACAGGGGATCCTCGGGACCGATCACGACCAGCCCGACGCCTTCGGTGCGGGCCAGGGTGACCATGCCCTCCAGATCCGTTGCGTTCACGCCCGCGTTGCGTGCGACCAAGGCGGTCCCCGCATTGCCGGGTGCGCAGATCACCTCGTCGACCAGAGGGGATTGGGCGATCTTCCAGCAGAGGGCGTGTTCCCGGCCACCGGAGCCAACGACGAGGACTTTCATGATGTCAGAGGGGGGTCAGCGCGCACCGGACCCCGGTGCGCGAGCAGCGCAAGGTACCGTCGCGGACGCGATTGCGCGAGTCCGAAGGGCCAACCCTTCAGGCTCGCGCCGAACCTCCGGCCCGGCTACGCTCTGGGCCATCGGGGAGTACCTCAGTTGGTAGAGGAGTAGCTTTGGGAGCTACCTGTCGGGGGTTCGAATCCCCTCTCCCCGACCATTCATTCGATCGATCCACGAGGCCCCATGAAACCGCTTCTCCTGCTCGCCGTCCCCGTCCTGATCTCGGGTCTGGTCGCATTCGATCGACCCGGCGCTGGTGCGACCCAGGACGTCCGCCCCATCGAGGTGCCGGAAGAAACGGACGCCGAACGAATCGACCGCAAGGTCCGCGAACTGCTGAACCTGATCGGCGCCGAGAGCCTCATGCAGGACTCGACCGAGCAGATGGCCGACGCGTTCCGCGAGATACCGGGGTTGCCCGAGGGCTTCCTGGACAAGTTCCTCGAGATGGTCGACTACCAGGAGTTGCTGGACCTCACCATCCCGATCTACGTCGAGAACCTGGACGAAGCGACGATCGACGCCACGATCGCCTTCGCCAAGACCGAGCACGCCAAGAAGCTCTACGCCGCCCAGCCCGCGATCGTCCAGGAGAGCACGGCCATCGGCATGCAGTGGGGCCAGGAACTCGCAGCGCGGGTCCTGGCCGAACTGGACGACTGACGGCGGCGTACGGGCCGCACGACCTCCGGAACTCAATCGACCCGGAACGTGTCCCCGTCGCGCAGGACGTGCAGCACGATCGAGCGGGCGCTCCAGAGCTCCCCCGGTTGCACCTCGGCGATCGAGGCTCGGCGCGCGTCGTAGATCACGACCGAGCCTTCCCCCAGGACCTCGCAACGGTTGCCAGGGTGAACGATGACGGCGGTGCGCTCGTCGATACCGATGCCGATCTCGTGGGGACCGTCCAACACGGCGCTCAGCAGTCGGTTGTTGCGGCGCCGGGCGACGAAGTGCTGGTCGACGATCACATCGGCCCACAGGTTGAATCCGGGGGCCGTCATGGTGGTCGCGGCGCGCAGGCTCTCGAGGTCCGCCTCCCCGGTCAACATCCGCTCGGTCATCACGGCGGCGCCGGCGCTGGTTCCGCCGAAGATGCCGCCCGTGGACCAGCGACGTTGGAACGCCGGGAGCATCCCGGAGGTTCCGAGCCACTCCACCAGACGGTTCTGATCGCCGCCGATCATCCAGACGATGTCGGCCGTCTCGATCACGTCACCGGCGGTCGCCGGGTCGTCCTCGATGTTGACCGCGGAAGAGGCCCCGGCCTCGAGCCACATCTGCACTGCGCCGTCCCCGCGATCCTCGCGTCCCGATGCGAACGGGATCACGGCCACCGACACATCGCCCTCGCCGGCAAGCTGCAACGCGCGGGCCAGAACGGCGGGCGGGGTGCCTCCTCCCCCCACGACCACCAGCGTGCCGGGACGCGGGTCGTCGGTCGAACCCGCGGTGCTGCGACACCCCACGACGACGAACAGAATCAGAGCGAGAGGAAGGAGTCGTTGCATCGCGGTAGCGTACCGCCCGGCGAGGCCGAGTGCCCCAGGAAGGGAAGCGTAGGAGTTCCGTGAAGTCGGGCGAGACAGCCTGCCGAGAAGTGCCCCGGAGACGGGGTGCATGGGGTCGGGGAGTCCTCTGCGCACCGGACGCGAACACCGTCCTGGAGGGGGCGATGGGGATCTTGGGTGCAGTAGCCATGTTGCTCGGCCTCACGGCTTTGGTCGTGGGCGCGAGCGTGACGCGAAGGGTGCAGCGGACGTGGGGAGCCTATCTGGCATCCCAGGCGCAGCGCAGAGGAGCCGCACGGGTCGGCATCGAGACCGCGCTGGCCATGCCCGCGGGCCGCGGAACCGCGCGCCTGGCGCAGGCGCTCGACGTCGCGCGCTTGGCGCCGGCCGGACGCGCTCTGCGAGCCGGTCACCTGGCGCAAGGCGCCGGAATCTGGGTCGCCCTGTTGGCGGCCGTCGCATGTACGTTCACGCGTGAACCGATTGCGGGAGCAGTCGTGTCTGGACTCGCGCTCCTGGGGCTGATCATCGCCCAGGGCGCACGGTCCACGCGTGGTGGGCGCGGGGTCGGGCTGGCGTGGGTCTTGCTCTTGTCGGGCGCGGCAACCGTCGCGTACGGCGCAAGCATGGTCACGTTCCAGCTCGACCACGTTCCGCTTCCGCGCATCGTGCGCTTGGGAGCCCTGGCGCTGATCGGCGCGGGCCTCGCCCAACGTCACGGTGGTTGGGCAGCGACCATCGCGGCGGCGTTGGGCCTGGTCCACGGAGGTGTCCTGGAAGTCACGAGTGCCGCGGCGCTCGCGCTGGGAGCCCAGGTCGGCGCGCCCTGGTCGGGCTCGGCGTTGATCCGCAAGGAGCGCGGCGCGCACGCACAAATGGCCTTGACCGCGACAGCGTTGCAGGTCGTGTTCACCTTGGCGGGTGCATTGACCTTCGCCGCGACGTTCTCGTGGCTCGCGGGAACGGAATCGTCGGGGGTGGCCCCGATCACGATCGTGTTGGGCCTCAGCTGGCTGCTCGGGTTCGGAGCTGCGACGGCCTTGACGCCGATCGTCACCGAAGCCGTCGAGCAGCACTTCGAACCGCCGAACCGCGTCGGTGGTGCCACCCTGGATGCGCCCTACTTGGCCCTCGCAGGATGTGGCGCTCGTCTCGAGGAAGGGCGCTTGCGCATCCAATCGTTGGCGCGCTTGATGCTCAAGGAGGAGCGTCCCGCAGAGCTCAAGATGCAGACGCTGATCGACGGGATCGAGTTCGAACTGGCCGAGGTCGAGACGATCGCGACCGACATCATGGGCGACGCGCGCGAGCAGGATCGCATCCGCTTGCATCGTCAGGTCAAGCAGGCGCACGACATGTACGACCTGATGGACGAGCTGCTGCAGGTGAAGGTCCTGGATCCGGGCAAGTCGCCGACGGTGCAGCCGGAGATGGCCAAGAACTTGCGGGCGCTGCGGCATGCGACGCTGGAATTGTTGGGCGAGCGGGATCCTCTGCGGCTGCGTAGCTCCTGGCAATCCCACGAAACGCGGGCTTTGAGCCTGTCGCAGGGCATCGAAGGCGCGTTGCACTTCGGTGGATTGCGCATGGAGGACGGGCGGGCCCTGGGGCGCTCCATTCAGGGTTTGCGAGCGGTTGCGGCCCGTGCGGAGGCGTTGACCGGCCCTCCCACGGGGGCCGTCGCCTAGCTCCGTCTCGGACCTTGCAAGAAGTCACGTGAAGGCGCAGGGGCCGACTGCGTACGATGCCGTCCTGTCATGCCGATCTTCTTCTTACTCATTCTGGGTTTCATCGCCTTCGCCGTCATCAACGGCAGCAAGTCCGCCCAGAAGACGCGCGACGCCTTCGCCACGAGCGCCTTGACCTTGGGGCTGCAGCACAAACCGGGAACGGGCCCGTTCGGCCACAACCGACTGTCCGGCAAGCTCAACGGGTACCCGGTTCACGTGCGCACGTTCACGCGCTCCTCGGGGAAGAACAGCAAGACGTACATGCGCTATCAGGTGATGATGCCCTCGCTCGGCCTCGGCCTCGTGCTGAGTCAGGAGGGCTTCTTCAGCCGCATCGCCTCCGCGCTGGGCAGTCAAGACATCGAGGTCGGCGATCCCATCTTCGATCCGCTGTTCCAGGTGCGTGGCAAGGACGAGCGCGACGTCACGCATTTCCTGACGCGCGAGCGCCGCGAGTTCCTGGTGGATGCGATCCAAGCGATGCCCTCGCTGCGGATCACCGACACCGAGGTGCACTACGAACGCCGCGGTGCTGAGCGTGATTCCGATCAAATCGTGCGCACGGTGCAACGCATGATTCGCGTCGCGCGCATCCTGGCGCCCGACGGCACGATCGCGGACTATGCCCGCGACAAGAAGGCCCGCAAGCGCAGTTACACAGGCAGCAAGGACAGCGCCGTACTGGAGGGCTACCTGCCCGCCGATGCCGCGGCTGCGAGTGCTGCGGCCAGCGCCGTCGTGACGCCCTTGTTCATTCCGCGCGACGAAGCCGGTGCACCGGACGCGCGCATCTTGCACGAGGACACGCCGGCGAAGCGCGCCGCGGCTGCGCGGGCGGGTCGGTCAAGACCGGATCCGTCTGATGATGTTGCGGAGGAGTCCGAGGTGTCACCCGCAAACGACATATCTGCCAAGCCCACGGTCCCTTCGGTATCTGCAGTCGAGGACGTTACGCCTCCCCAACCGTCGTCGTTGCCGACCGAGGAACCGGCGGAGTACGAGTCACTCACTCCTGAGCGTGCGAAGTACGAAGCACCGGTCTACGAAACGCCGGTGTACGAGTCGCTCGAGACCGAGTCGTTGCTCGATTCGGATGACAACGAGTCCAGCGTTGAGCCCACGTCGGAAGCGGAGCAGGTGGACCGTGTTGCGGTGGCTGCGGACGCGTCGCTTTCGGGGCTGTGCCAGGAATTGTTCGGCACGTCACGCCCGAGCTACGAGACCAAAGAGTTGTTCGAGTCGAAGCACGCCGGCCAGACGGTGACGTTCGAGGCCGTGGTCGACCGCGCGGACAGCTATCGCAGCGACTCCAAGTTGGGCGATGGACCCGGCACCAAGGTCTCGGTCGACCTGGTCGGCCTCGACAGCGAGGTCTACACCGGCCGCGACGTTCATGCTCTGATCGGCTTGCCCAGCGAAGTCCTGGACGAGCTCAAGGCGGCCCGCGGCGAAACGGTTCAGGTCACGGGAACGCTGCATGGTTGCGATGCGTTCCTGCGTGTGCTCGTCTTGACGGACGGCTCGATCCAGGTCTGAGGTTGGTGGGGTTTGAAGTGGGCCTAGGGGTGGGGCTCCCTGGCGATCGTCCTCGTCGGCGTCATGGGGCTGACCTGGAGCGGTCGGAGGCGGACTCGTCGGTCGACCAGACCTCATGCTGCGCGCATCCCCCAACACCCCCGCATCCCTCGATTCGGTACGAGATTCGGCCAACGGGCTTGGGTCCCGGTTCGCGTCGGCTAGGATGCGCCCGCGCTCCCCGGAGCGTCACGCGCCCGTAGCTCAGCTGGATAGAGCACCGGACTTCTAATCCGACGGTCCCTGGTTCGAGTCCAGGCGGGCGCGCCAACCTAACCACTGCCGATCGCACGACTTGCGAACCCGGCCCCTCGGGGCCAGTGCGGCTCCCACCACCAACGATGCGTGTACCCGTACACGCATCCAGGAGCTGCACCGATGACCCGACCGAAGACCGAACTTCCGAAACTACGCAGGCACCGCGCCAAGAACCAAGCCTACTTCCGCTTCCGCAACCGCCAACACTATTGCGGGACATGGGGAACTTCGGACGCGAAGACCACCTTCCGACGCAAGCTGACCGAGATCGTCTTGCCCGCCCTCGGACTTGACGGAATGGGGCCGCCTGAGGCCCCCACCACGCTGCCGTCCGCCCTGCTCATCGAGGATCTGGCCGCCGATTACATCCAGTACGTCGAGCGGCGCTACGCCCCTCCATCCAAGGAGCCCCAGAGCATTTGGTATGCCGTGAAGGCGCTACTGGACCTCTACGGAAACGTCCGCATCACGGAGTTCCGCCCACGTTCGCTTCAGGCCGTGCGCAATACCCTCGTACGGTCAGGATTGACGAGGACGACCGTGAACCGTCGGCTCTACTACATCCGTAGAATGTTCCAGTGGGGCGTTGGGCAGGAGATGGTCCCAAGCACGGTCTCGCACGCTCTTGGCTCCGTCGAATCGCTTCGGGCGGGTGAACTAGGAGTGCGCGAGGGAGAACCAGTCCAGAGCGCGACCATTGAGCAGGTCCAAGCCATTCTCCCCCACTTGAGCAAACAGGTGGTGGCGATGGTGTGTGTTCAGTGGCTCACGGGGATGCGACCGGGCGAAGTCTGCATCATGAGGAAGGCCGACCTCCACGATCACGGGGGACATTGGTACTACCGGCCTCAACAGCACAAGAACCTCCACCGGGGAAAGGACCGCGAGGTCGAGATTCTCCCGGAAGTCATGAGTTTCCTCACTCCGTTCCTTCTGCGTCCCCCGGACGCCTACTTGTTCGACCCGAGAGAGGCCGACGCTGAGTTTCGAGCCGAGAAGGGGCGGCGACGCAGGTCCAAGACACCGCCATCCCAACAAGCTCGCCATGAACGTGCTCGACGGAACTCAAGGAGCCTGATCGGCCCGCGCTACACAACGGCAAGCTACGGGCGTGCGATCAAGCGAGCCTGCAAGCGGGCACAACTCACAGCTTCGGGCAACGCCTTCACTCCCCACATGATCCGCCACGCTGCAACGACGCTTGCCGCTGTCGAGGCCGGGATGATCCAAGCATCGAAAGCAATGGGGCACGCCACGATCAAGACAACCGAACGCTACACGCACCCAGAGCGGGGAGTAGCCCGTCCAGCTTTCGAGGCACTCGCCAAGGGCGCGCAGAGCCTGAGAGCAGCGCTCCAGACGGCGGGAGTGCCATCTGGCGGCTCGCCTGTGGGCGACAACCGTGCCGATCAAGAGTCTGCTCAACGGTAGAGCGGTCTCGTCTTGCAACTTGCGTGGAGTCGTATCGGGTTCAGCACGCTTGAATGCGGACGCTTGACCTTGCGAATGAGGCCGCTAGAGTGACACTCAAGTCGCACGAGAAGTTCTCGTGCGCGAAACTCCCGACGACATCGCGTCGGCAAATCACTGATTCCCAAGATCTTGAGAACCACCCATCGGGTGTTTCCGAGGTCGTGATTTTCCGGACGCATCATGATCGACTTTGATCGGGAAGACCTCCTCCCCCTCCGCGAAGCCGCCAGACTCTTCCAGTCAGGGCGAAAGCCCGGGCAAGCGGTTCACATCGCAACCTTGTATCGCTGGTCCCTGAAGGGGGTGAGAGGGGTTCGCCTCTGCACCGTTCTGGTGGGAGGCATCCGCTACACGACTCGCGGCTCCATCGCCGAATTCCTTCAAGAGCTGAACAAGGGCTCGGGGCCGTCTTTGGCTCCA
>TARA_R110002073_G_scaffold225784_1_pt1 | contig 18205 bp, 11 predicted proteins | sample TARA_R110002073 | Tara Oceans TARA_R110002073 (sample SAMEA4397174) | marine metagenome | biome: Polar Biome; feature: [DCM] deep chlorophyll maximum layer (ENVO:01000326); material: water (ENVO:00002006), including particulate matter (ENVO:01000060) such as... | depth 40 m
ACATTTTATCCTGATCAAAGGGGTAACTGAGAAGGAAGTTCTGGTTGGTGATCCGGCTCTGGGGGTCCGGATTTGGTCACGGGAAGATTTTCTCAACAACTGGAATGGGATTGTTTTTGTCGTGCGTTCCCGGATCAGTCAGGGACGGAAACATTTTAACCTGGACAGGGATTGGAAAGTACGCAGTAAAGCTCCTTTCGGCAGCGCCCTCAGCCGTCAGAGCCTCGCGAATTTTTCAGTTCACCTGACAGGAACTCTTAACAGCTTTTAGGTGCCGCCATGGCTTCACATGACATTAAACATACAAGAGTAGAAAACACTTCTCTTCGTCAGAACCGCAGCATAGGGTGGCGGTATGCCCGCCGCCTGATGCTTTCCATATCGTTGGTTGCCTTCTCGCCGGAAGCCATCATGACTGTCTCGCAGGAGCAAATACATTGGGGAGACACGGTGTCTGCGGCGGAGCGGGACGCGGCCTATTCGCCTGAATCTGATGCTTTTTCTGATCTGGAACCATTAGAAAATGATGCTCTCGAAAAGCAAAGAGGCGGATTTTCCATTGGCGGTTATGAAATTGATATCGGGGTTTCCGTATCAACAACGATTGAGGGGTTTGTCGAGGTGTCCACCAATTACTCCCTTAGTTCAGATAAGGGACTGGTGCATATCGGAAGTCAGGTTAAAAACCTGGCCCAGGACATGGCCCAGAATATGGCCCAGAATATGGCGACGGACATTGAGGCTCAGGCCAAGGATACGGTAAATGACATACAGTCTGAATGGCAGAAAGAGATATCCCTGACGGGGGCTGCGACGCCTGAGGAGAATGGGTCCGGCGTTGTGGTCGCTCAGGCAGACGGCTTACATGTTGAGCCACTGGTGCCACCGGACAGCGTATCTCCCTTGCCGGGTACTGGATCGACAACAGTAGATTCTGTGATCAATCCCGTGGTTCCTTCTCCGGCCGAGGAGATAGATTCTGCGCAAGCCAAGCTAACATTTCCGATACCGGTAGAGGATAGAGTTTCTTCTCCGGAACAAGATATGACATTCTCCCAGAACAAAGTAGAGGCTGTTCCATCAGCAGGAATGGAGGGGGCGGGACCTGTCAAACCAACGCAACCGGCGCCGTCGAATGCGGCTGTGGTGGTGCCGGAGCCACAAGAGGTCAGTCCGGAGACAACCGTTGTGGCGCAGGGGGGCGGCCAGGACGGGGCAGCGACAATCACTGCCGGGGAGGGCGCATCTTTCAGCATCACGAATGGTGGAGAGGAGGCTCCGGAAAGTCTGGCGAGCATTATTCATCAGACCAAAGGGGACCACATCACACTTTTGACCAACAGATTGAACAATGCCTCCATAAAGCAGACCGTTTCAATGAATATCACTCTGGAAAATGCATCCCGGATAGCTGAAATCGCCCGGCTTCAAAAAGATCTCAATCTAATCACACGCCATATCAGTCTTTACAGCCTGCGGCGTTGACGAAGGCCATACTCAGATAATATGGCACGGATGTTATTCTTCAGGTTTCTTTTTGCAAATTTCCTGGATGCCGGCGGCACAGAACGGTATCATAAGTTCAATCGCGGTGCGCACCTCGGAAGATTTGCACAGGCCTTGGGACAGGATATCAATGCGGCCCGTGCGAGATAAAACCAACATGACGGCGCCAGACATCAGTTCATGGCTCCAGTAGATTTTCTCCTCCGGGGCGTCCGGTATAATGGCTTGTAAAACCTTTACAAGGCGTTGAACCAGAGGATCAAAATATTTCGGCATCATGATCTTGCCCCATTCCCTGGAATTATTGACATAGGCGACCAGCGCGCAATAATTCTGCCAACCTGGGTCGTCGCTTTCGGCGATGTCGGCCAGGGGCAGCAGCAGGGATGCGATCAGTTGTTCCACGGTCGGAAGGCCGGGTTCGGCCTGGGTCAGGCAATCTGTAAGGGCCTCTTCCCGAATATCATGGATGATCTGGGCCCGGCGCTTGAAAACCTCTTCAAACAAATTTCTTTTTTTGCCGAAATGGTAATTCAGCAAGGCGACATCAACATGAGCGAGTGTCGCAATCTGGCGCAGGCTGACGCCATCATATCCCCATTTGGAGAATAAATCTTCGGCCGCATCCAGAATCAGTTCCTTGCGGGGTTTCGGGCCATTTGTCAGTTCAGGAATCGCTTTGCGTTGTTGCGCGGTCAAAATCAGCCTCATATATAAAATTGGTTTCCCCCTTATACAAAGTCTTGTTCGGTAGGAGCAACCTAAAATTCAACGTTTGTTGAAAATGATTTGACAATTCAACAAGTGATGAGTAATTTCATCATGTGTTGAAATATTGAAGTCGCTACATGGGAGGTATCATGACAAACAATCACGCCATAAGAAACAATCACGCTGTAAGAAGAGTCCTTGGGGAAAAAATAACCGCTGCGCACCACGGGGCGCAGAGATCTCTTAAATCTGTTTTCTATACCACTGCCGTGGCAAGTATATCTTCTGTGCTCTGCTTTATGCCACAGCTATCCTTTGCGGGGGAGGCTGAAGAAACGTCAGTGATCATGCTGGAAGAAATTACTGTAACGGCGCGCAAGATTTCCGAAAACCTTCAAAGAGTACCGGTTGCGGTCACCTCGTTTGGCGGCACGGAACTCGGGCGGCAGGGTATTGAGGATATTACGGAACTTCAACAGCGCTTGCCGAATACCACGCTTCAGGTTAGTCGGGGCACGAACAGCACTCTTACGGCCTATGTCCGCGGTATTGGTCAGCAGGACCCCTTGTGGGGTTTTGAACCCGGTGTCGGTATTTATATTGACGGAGTTTATATTGCCCGGCCACAGGGGGCGGTGTTGGACGTGCTGGATGTAGAGCGAATTGAGGTATTGCGCGGTCCTCAAGGGACTTTGTACGGCAAGAACACCATTGGCGGCGCGGTTAAATATGAAACCAAACGTTTGAGCGGTGATCCGTCTTTCTATCTGGAGGGCCGGTATGGATCTTATAACCAGATGGACGCCAAGATTACCGGCCAGCTTCCTGTTGTGGCGGATAAATTGTTCTTCGGGTTTGGCGGCGCGACCCTGAACCGGGACGGATTTGGTTCTTTTTTAAGTCAGGGAAATAAGGAAAATTACAATAAAAGCCTTCTCACCGGGCGCTTGAAACTGGAATTTCACCCGACGGAGAATTTCTTCATGCGGTTGAGTGGCGACATTACGCAGGATAATTCCAACAGCAAGGGCGGTCACCGCCTGACCCCGAGCCTGATCACGGGGGAACCGGTTCTGGACAATGTGTTTGACACCGCCGCCGGGGCGGATGTGGACAGTAAGGTGCGCACCAGAGGGCTGTCACTGCATATGGAATGGCAGATGAGCGATCACTGGACCGCCAAATCGATCAGCGCCTATCGGTCGGGGGACAGCGATGGGGTTATTGATTTTGACAATACGGCCCTTTCTTCCGCAGATGTAGCCGGTTTTTATGAAGATCATCAATCCAGCCAGGAATTGCAGTTCAGTTATATCGGCGAAAAGCTCAAGGCGGTGAGCGGGCTATATTATTATGATGGGGAATCCTGTGGACAGTTTAATTTGCTGCTTGGCCTTGCGCCACCGATCGGTTTGACCCTGGAAAACAGCGGCTGCGTTGACACCAGAAGTTATGCGATTTATGCCCAGGGAACCTATTATGTAACCGATAAATTATCTGTGACGCTTGGTGGACGTTATACCCGCGATGAGAAAGAGGCGGACGTCTTTCAGGGTATTTTCCTTGGGCTTAAAATGATGAATGATGAGGGCTTGCTCATCCTGCCCAATTCAGATTTCGTCAATGATCACGCCTGGAGCCGCTTTTCTCCCCATGTGGGGGTGGAATATCAGGCTCAGGACGACCTTTTGCTTTATGCCAGTTATAAAAATGGATTTAAAAGCGGCGGCATCGACATGCGGGCGAACCAGCGTCTTCTGGCGAGTGCGAACGAACCCTATAACCCGGAAATTGTTGATGCATTTGAAATTGGTCTAAAGAGTGAAGTTTGGGACAGTCGTTTGCGGCTTAATCTGGCCGGTTTTTATAATAAATATAAAGAGCAGCAAATCACGGTGCAGCGTGTCACCGATACCGGGTTGGAACTGGTGTCACAGGTGATCAATGCGGGGCGGTCTGAAATGAAGGGGCTTGAACTTGAGGCAGTGGCGGCCGTGACGGCAGATCTCAGTCTGACCATGACCGTGGGCTTTATTGATGCCGATTTCACGAAGGGGGCATTTTTTGACCCTAACCTTGGTGAAGTGGTGGATATCAGCGAAAATTTTGTGGTCTCCAATACACCGGAGTGGAGCAGCAATGTTGGCTTCTCCTACCGCCGGGAGGTGGCCGACTGGATGATGAATGTGGTGGGCAACTGGGCCTGGCGCAGCAGCATCCATATCTTCGAAATCCCCTCGCAACTGGATACGCCGGGGTATGGCCTGGTGAATCTTGGGGTAACTTTTACCTCGCCGGAAGACAAATGGAATATTGGTCTGCATGGCAAGAATATCTTTGATAAAGAACATCGTATCGCCGGGTATAATTTCGCGGCGGAAACAGGGGGGCTTGGCGGCGAAGATGTGGTGATTGGTTATTATGGTGACCCGGCTACGGTGACGTTGACTGTTGGCCTGAAATTTTAAAATAACGGATATTTTTATGAAACAGTATGATGAAATATTTTATCCGTCGGATGATGGTCTTACCCTTTATGCACGGGATTATAATCGGGCGGAAGAACCATCTTTGACCTTGCTTTGCTTGCATGGATTAACCCGTAATTCAGCAGATTTTGAGGGACTGGTCGACCAACTGTCGGGGCGTTACCGGCTTGTCGTTGCCGATCAGCGGGGTCGGGGAAAGTCCGATTACGCTGTGGCGAATGATGATTATAACCTGATGACCTATGTTCAGGATATGTGGACCCTTCTGGCGCATTTAAATATAGATAAGGTGGCGATTATAGGGACTTCCATGGGAGGATTGATGGCGATCCTTATGGCTCTGGAACAGCGTGATCGTATCTGCGGCCTGGTCCTGAATGATATCGGTCCGGAAGTCGATCCTGAAGGGGTGGCGCGCATAGCGTCTTATGCCGGGAAAGGGGGATGTATTGATACCTGGGATGAGGCCGTGCAACAGACCAAAGCGATTAATGGGCCGTTCTTCCCCGATTTCACAGAGGCGGATTGGTTGCGGGTGGCCCAGGCGGGATACCGGAAAGAGCCGTCCGGGCGTCTTTGCCCGGCTTATGACCCCAACGTTACCCAATCCCTGTCTTTTTTAAACAAGAGTGACTGGGATCTCTGGCCTCTTTTCGAGGCGACGGGACCCATTCATACTCTTGCACTGAGGGGCCGCCTGTCTGACCTTTTGTCCGATGCAACGTTGCAGGAAATGCAAAGAAGACATCCCCGAATGGTACAGGTAACGGTAGACAACAGAGGCCATGCGCCGTTTCTGACGGAACCGGATGCGTTGTCTGCCCTTAACGCATTTCTGGCCGGATTGGAAGAGCAGGCGGATCGCGATACACCGTGACTTTCCCAAAACCCGGGGTTCAGTTTGACAGACAACAGCATGCCCAAAGTCACTGTTAGGCGAGATGCCATTCAATGTCATACGGCTTTCTTTAAAGGGGGCGGGTTTTTTGCGGCGTGTGATGAGGACGTTATATGCCGTTCCGGCGGGCAACCGGGCCCTGGGGTGTTTTTTCTGAAGAAATGATCAAAACAGGGGCTTTGTTAGATCACGGTTCAATAGTATGCTATTGAAAATAGTGACATTGAAAAATGTGATAACAGGCAACAGAAAAGATTATCGTCAGTGACAAAGTTAGATAAGGCGGCGGACCGGACCCGGATGATTATACGGGCGACCCATGAAAGTATATCTGAAAACGGTGTGCGGCAGTTTACGCTGCGAAGTATCGCGCAGCAGTGCGATATTCATTTGAAAACGCTACAGCATTACTTCCCGACGAGAAATGATCTGCTGAAAGCGGTTTTTCAGGAGCGCATGGATAAATATCTACCACCGCTGATGGAGATTCTTCATTCGGTGGATAGTGCATTGTGCCGGTTTAACAAAATCATCGACCAATTATTCGATTTTAGTGTGGATATTGAAAATCAACGGTTCTTCACTGAAATTTTCAGCATGGCGCAATCTGATCCGCAATGGATGGCTCTGGTTGATACCAAGTTTGAACTTTTTTATAATCGGATCGGGGATTTGATTTCAGAATTAAACCCGGACCTTGACCGGGAAGCGGGACGCAAACGGGCGCTGGCGATGGGCAGCATGATGGAGGGAATGATGTTGTTTCTCGGCGAAAATAAACCGCCGCGGCCGGAACGGGATGGGCTTGATCAGGAAATCAGAGGGCTGTTGCTCTTGATGGCGCAAGCACCCCGACTATAGGTTTTTCTTGACACATGCCGTCATTGACGGAAATATGTACGTCATTGACGGCATAGGTGTTTCAGGTAAGGTGGCTTTACGGGCGAAGCCCTGTCTGGGAAAGCCAAATGCCGGACACCGGGACATCACTAAGGGAGTAGTATTAGATGCGGGTTTTAATCACATTTCTGGTTCTGTTTTTTGGAACATGGTCGCAAGGATTTTGCTTCGACAGGGAAAACCCTGCGCCCTCACCAGGGGCCATTGACTCAGAACGTTTGCGCCATATTGCGCAGGAGCCGGGAGAATGGCTTACCGTCGGGCGTGATTTCGGGGAAACGCATTATTCCCCGTTGACCCTGATTAACGATCAGAATGTCGACCGGCTGGGGTTTGCCTGGCAATATGATACCGACACCCATCGCGGGTTGGAAGCGACGCCGATTTTTGTCGATGGCGTGCTTTATGTCACAGGCAACTGGGGGATTGTTTACGCCATAGACGGCAAGACCGGACGAGAGATATGGACCTTTGACCCGGAAGTGCCGGGACGTTGGGCGCGCAATGCCTGCTGTGATGTAGTGTCCCGGGGTCTTTCTGTATGGAAAGGCAAGGTTTACGCGGCTTCTCTTGATGGACGGTTATTTGCCTTGAATGCCACGGACGGGACCGTAATCTGGCAAACGGATACTTTCGTGGACCGCAGTCGCCCTTACACGATTACCGGGGCGCCCCGGATCGCAGGGAAAAACGTGGTGATCGGCAATGGCGGGGCTGAATATGGTGTTCGTGGTTATGTTTCGGCCTTTGATTTGGACACAGGTAAATTGACCTGGCGGTTTTATACCGTGCCCGGTGATCCGAAGAAACCTTTTGAGCATCCGGAACTGGAGATGGCGTCAAAAACCTGGGATCCGGACAGCCGTTGGGATGTCGGCGGTGGCGGTACGGCCTGGGACGCCATGGTGTATGACCCGGATCTTAATTTGTTATATGTGGGGACGGGTAATGGCAGCCCGTGGGTTCAGGCGGAGCGCAGCCCCGGCGGCGGCGATAACCTGTTTCTATCGAGCATCTTGGCGATCAACCCGGACACGGGGCGCCTGGTCTGGCATTATCAGACAACACCCGGGGACAATTGGGATTATACGTCGACCCAACCGATTATTCTGACAGACCTGGAGTTCAAGGGAAAGCAGCGCAAGGTATTGATGCAGGCCCCGAAGAACGGATTTTTCTATGTACTGGATCGGGAAACGGGGGAACTTCTCTCGGCGGAAAAATACGCGACGGTCACCTGGGCCAGCCATGTGGATATGAAAACGGGCAAGCCCCAGATTCTGGAACAGGCCAATTACGATGCCGAACGCAAACTTATTCTGCCCAGCCCGGCCGGGGCCCATAACTGGCAACCCATGGCCTATAATCCGAATACCGGTTTGGTATATATTCCGGCGATGAATGATCCGGCGATTTATGAACGCCGCAAACGGTTCACTTACATTAAAGGCATCAATAATCAGGGGGCGCATTTTTCGGAGGGCACCATTACCTCCGAGCTCGGGCATGTCAGTGAAGAGGAAGCCGGGGGGTTCCTGTTGGCCTGGGACCCTGTGAAAGGCAAACCGGCCTGGCGGCATAAACTGGGGCATTTCATTTTTCATGGCGGGGTCTTGACGACAGCCGGAAATCTGGTGGTACAGGCGCGGGATGATGGTCTTCTGGTGGTTTATGCGGCGGATACGGGAAAAGTGCTGCATCAGATCCAGACGGGCAGCAGCATTCTGGCGGCTCCGCTGTCCTATACCATTGATGGGGAACAGTATATCGCGGTTATGGCGGGTTATGGCGGCGGCCCATTTGGGTATTTCCCTGTGGGTTCCGCAGTGGAGAAATATGGTAACGAGGGACGACTTCTGGCCTTTAAGCTGGGAGGAACTGCGGTGCCGTTGCCGGAAGAGCTTCCTCCTTTGGGACCGCTGCCGAAACCACCTGTTGGTCAAACGGTCTCGGCTGAGGTTCTGGCGGAGGGGAAGAATCTCTTTACTAAAGCCTGCGGGGAATGTCATTGGAATATCAATGGCGGCTATCCGGATTTGCGTCGTATGTCGCCGGAAGTGCATGCCAGTTTCCAGGATATCGTCTGGGGCGGGGAGCGGGAGGCGCTCGGCATGGCGGGCTTTGGAGATATTTTAAGCAAAGAGCAGGTCGAGGCGATACATGCCTATCTGATTAAACTGTCGTATGAGGCCTATCATGCCCAGACAGAAGAAAATAAAAAATAGAGAAGGATATTCTGAAGGGGTATTTTCTGCGCAGGAATTACCACACCGGCAGCGTATATACTATACTTGAAGACCCCCGTTTTATAAGATATGGAATAAATGAATATCTTATAAAGGACCCCAATTGGTCCGGGTAAGGGGGGTATGTTTAAGGTGAATTCGTGATTTACCTTGGGCAAACAATCGAGTGAAGGTTATTCCACCTTCGCCATCAACGTCTACAGGGGAGTATTGCAGCTTGGAAAACCATACGTATAAAAGTTATAAAGTTTGGGACTTGCCTGTCCGTCTTTTTCATTGGATTAACGTGATTTGTGTGATCGGCCTGGGTGTGCTTGGTACGGTCATCCTGTGGAGTAGCGCGTTCGGTCTCAGTACGGACGGTAAAGTGCTTTTGAAAACGGTTCATGTGTATTTTGGCTATGTTTTTGCCCTCAATCTGATTATTCGATTGGGCTGGGCATTTGCCGGGAACCGATTCGCCGGTTGGCGAAACCTATTGCCCTTCGAAAAAGGATACACGCAGAAGTTAAAGGGGCAACTGGCTGCGGAGAAATCTGGACAGCCAAAGCATTACCTGGGGCATACCCCCGCCGGACGGTTGGCGGTCAGTGCGATGATGGTGGCCCTGATTGCGATGGCGACTTCCGGTATTGTGCTGGCGGGGACCGATATTTATTTTCCGCCATTTGGCGCGATGTTCCAGGAGTGGGTTGCTGCTCCCGGTGTGGACCCGGCGACTGTTGCGGCCTATGTGAAGGATAATGTGGATCAGGCCGCCTTTGCAGAAATGCGGGCCTTTCGAAAGCCTTTCATTCTTGTCCATTACTGGACATTCTTCATTGTTCTGGCGCTGATCGTGGTTCATATCGCGGCGGTAATTTACACTGAAGTTAAATCAGGCAGTACCCTGATATCAGCAATGTTCACGGGCCGTAAAGTCATTCCCGGCGAACCTGAAGATAAAGAATGAAAATTCTGCTGTCGCTTTTTTGTGGGATGAGACTACGGCGCATTCCCTGAATGATACAGGTCGTGGTCAGGAAACCGTTGACGGGATTTGACTTATAATAACCCACCATTTTCGGCGTAAGCAAGGATGGTTTTGGCGTCCACTGCCTTGCTGAACAAGAATCCCTGTCCCGTATCGCAGCCACATGTTTTGACAAGCGTGAGCGCCTTGCGGCTTTCGATTCCTTCGGCGCAGACCTTGAGGTCAAGTTTTTTGCCAAGTGATGTCAGGATTTCAATAATGACGGATGCTTCATGGTTTTTCTCAATATCAAGGACAAATGACTTGTCGACCTTGAGTTCGTTGAAGGGAAGATTATAAAGAGAAATCAGAGAGGAATACCCTGTCCCGAAATCGTCGATGGATAAACTAAATCCTTTCAGGCGCAGCCGTGTCGCTACATCCATGGTGGCGGCCGTATCCTGCATGACGGCTGTTTCGGTGATTTCCAGCGTTACTCTGTGAGGAGAGATGCCATGGGTTGCGGCTTGATCGGCCAGTTTGTCGGGCAAGCGCAGGTCCGATAAAAGACATCCGTCAAGATTAATGGCGACGGTTATATCCAGTCCATTATCCAGCCACATTTTTTGTGCCGCAAAAGACTGTTCCACCACGGCGGCAGTTAGTTCTGGCATTAATCCTTCTGCGGCCACGACGGGTAAAAATTCATCCGGAAAGATCATCTGTCCGGATGTTGTGATCCAGCGCACCAGGGCTTCGACGCCGATCATCTTGTTGTCTGCGTTGTTGAGATCTACTTTCGGCTGAAAGAATGGCCGAATTTCCCGGGACACCAGGGCTTTTCGAATACCACTGGCGGAAACCCGTTCTTCGGGCGTTGTATTAAGGCTCAGAATTTTCTCCAGTTCTTCGACCATAACCGGCTTGGAAAAACTTTCGACGATATTCAGATTATATTGTTTCCCCAGTGACTGGGCGGCGGCGATGGTGCGTTGATCAGCACCGCTCGCGATATAAATGGCGGCGGAAGATTTTTGTTCCGCCAGATAGCGTAACAGTTCAACTCCGTCGTATCCTGGTAAATTCAGATCGAGGATAATGCTGGCCGGTTGATATCTGGTAACCATCTCAAAGAAATGCTGACCCTCATTGACGGTCATTGTTTCATAGCCCACTCCCTCTGCAACTTCGGCAATAAAGTCCGCCACATCAACTTCATCATCAACTACCAGCAATTTTGGACGACTGTTCGGTATTATTGGTGTCATTGGTGCGTCTCCAGAAGTGAAGTTAAGATATGAGGTAACTCTGTTGCGTTGTATGGCTTGGAAATAAAGCGTGACTTACTGAGAAGCCCTCCTTTGTCCTCTAGCGCCTTTTCAGCATAGCCGGAGGCAAACATGATGGGGATGTCGGGGCGGATATCACGCATTTTCGCCCCCATTTCGGGCCCGAGCATTCCCCCGGGCATGACAACGTCTGAAAATACGGCTTCGATCGTGGGGTCTTCGGAAAAGATGCGCAGGCCATCGGGTCCGGTTCTTGCCTCGCGGACGATAAAGCCGGATTCCCGCAGTACCGTAACGGCAACTTCCCGCACATCAGGGTCATCTTCCACGACCAGAATGGTTGCCGGGCGAACCGGCATTTCCTGCCACATTTTTGTTTGTTCGGCGATGTGGGCCGCGGCATCAGGGGCCATGGGGACGTATAGTTTAAATGTCGTTCCAAAGCCGAGCTCACTATAAACCGCCAAATGTCCTCCGGATTGTTTCATAAAGCCGAAGACGGTGCTTAGCCCAAGCCCTGTGCCCTGACCACTGGCCTTGGTGGTGAAGAAAGGTTCAAATATTTTATCGACGATATCAGGGGGGATGCCATTGCCTGTGTCGGAAACCGCGATTTCGTAATATTCACCCGGTGTTACCTCCGTATGATTGCTGGCATAGGATTCATCAAGCCGGACCTGTTTGGTTTCAATGGTGATGCGGCCGCCGTCCGGCATGGCGTCGCGGGCATTGACGCATAGGTTAAGCAGGGCGCTTTCCAATTGGTTCTTGTCTGTTATGCCGATAAAGGGCGTCTCTGAAACGGCGGAAGATACCGTGATGTCCGCCCCGACGGTGCGCCCGAGAAGCTGTTCCAGGTCCCGGACGACTTCGTTGACGTCATGTGGCGTTGTTTCAAGAACCTGCTGGCGGGAGAAGGTGAGGAGACGTCTTGTCAACTCTGCGCCGCTTTTGGCAGCCTTCATGATCTTACCGACCCGGTCTTGTGCTTTTTCATTTTCAACGAGAGACCGTTCCAGCAGTTGGAGATTTCCGATAATGACCGTCAATAAATTGTTGAAATCATGTGCGACCCCACCAGTGAGCCGCCCAACAGCTTCCATCTTGGCGGCATGACGGAGTTTATGTTCCAGGTCCATGCGTTCTGAAATGTCGCGGATGACGCAGATCATGCCTCTTTTGTCTTGTGACCCAAATTGACCCACGGACAGGCTGGCGGTGAAATGTTCACCGGTTTTCTTCAGGCCGGTGACATCACGGGCGCCTCTGCTTAGCAGGCAGGAATCCTGCGGGATGGTATGGACATTTCCCCCCAAATCTGTTTGGTTTTCCCGCAACAGGCCGGTGATGTCGCGGTTAAGCATTTCTTTTTCCTGGAAGCCGAATAAAATTTCGGCCGCCTGATTAAAGGTCAAGATGAGACCGTCCCCATCAGTGGCAATAATGGCGTCAGCCGCGCTATTGAGAATAGCCTGAAGGTAGGCCTGTTTTTCTTCTATTGTCTCTCTGGCTTTATGGGTTTCCGTGACATCAATGAATTGTGCAACGGCATGACGGGGTTTGCCATGTTGGTCCAGGATCAGCGATATATTCTCCCGCACAAATATTTCTTCCCGCTCAGACGGATACATGCGTTTTTTCACTTCGTAATTTGAAATGCGGCCTTTAGCCAGAGATGTGAATTGCGGGGCTTCATCTTGCCAGTCGTCATTATGTGTCAGGTCCTTGATCGTAAGACGGCTCAGGGAGGTTTCATCATAGTCCAGCATCCGGCAAAAGGCTGTGTTGACCAGTTTAAAGCTGCCGTCAAAATTTAACAACGCAATGCCGTGCCCGGCCTTTAAAAAGGCTTCGCGGAACTGGTGTTGGCTTTCGCGCATAAGGAGTTCAGCTTCATTACGCCGGATTTTCTCCGCGAGCAGGCTTTCATTTGTCTCCATCAGCGCGGACGTACGTTTTCTGACCTGTTCTTCAAGTTCTTCATTGATATGTTCCAGGCGTTCTTCCGCCTTTTTAAGCGCCACCTGATTGGCGAGGCGGGCAAAGAGAATTTGAAATTCAATGGGTTTGTGGATGTAATCATTTGCGCCGGCCTGAAGCGACTGGACAATGGACTGTGTGTCGCTTTTTGCGGTGACCATGATGACAGGCATTTGGTTGGGGTGCCGGGTTTGCCGGATATGCTGCAGGGTTTCCATGCCATCCATGCCGGGCATCATGTAATCAAGCAACACCGCATCATAGGCGGCTTGGTCAAGTTTTTCGAGGGCGTCTGGCCCACTCGCCACATAGTCCGCCGTATATCCGCGCCGTTTCAGGCGTTTGACGAGAAGGTCAGTATTGTCAGGGTTGTCATCGACTACAAGGATATGACCTGTCTGCGCGTCCATATTTTTGATCCTAACGGCCCAGATGTTGACTGATTTTTTCAAGCAGCCGGGCAAAGTTAATGGGTTTTGTCTCGAAATCGTCGCAGCCGGCGGCGAAGGCCGATTTACGGTCCTCCTCCATGGCGTTTGCGGTGAGCATTATGATGGGAATATGCTGTGTGGAGGCTTGGCCTTTGAGCTGGCGGGTGGTTGCAAGGCCGTCGAGTTGCGGGAGGCCAACATCCATCAGGATCAGGTCCGGCGCCAGTTTTGAGATTGCGGTCAATGCATCATACCCGTCAACGGCGACCGCCACGTCAAAACCTTTACGGCTTAGCCGGCGTTGTAACATGTCTCGGTTCATCTCGTTATCTTCCACAAGCAGGATCTGTGGGGCCATCTGGCTCTCCTAATCTAGAATTTCATTACGGAAAAAACCTGTTGCAACAAAGAACGGAGGACTTGTGGCAAGTTCTCTGCGCCTTTCTCAATAATGAGTTGGGTTTGCTGAGACAGATATGTTTTTTCTTCCTGAGAAAAATCTTTGGCTGTGATCACGATGACGGGAACCTCCATATTGGTTTTGTGGGATTTGAATTCATGCAGGAATTCAAATCCATCCATTTCCGGCATCATCAGATCCAGTAAAATCAAGTCCGGGGTGCCAAATTCATTAATGCGGTCGAGCGCTTCCAGGCCATTCCCGGCGATGACGGTATCTGCGCCATATTCTTGTGAGTAACGCACAGCAAGTTCGCAGGCATCCTCATCATCATCGACAATGAGAATATAGCTTTTTTCCGGCATATTGAGATATCGGCGCAGTGAGCGAATAAGTTGCTCCCGTTCAATTGGTTTGGTTAGGTAATCGACTGCACCCAGGCTCAGGCCCCTTTGCTTGTCATCAACGATTGTACACATGACGACAGGAATATCTTTTGTTTGGGCATCTTCTTTCAGGGCTGACATTACCTCCCAACCCGACAGTTCTGGTAAGATTACATCAAGGATAATGGCATCTGGTCGCAGTTTTTTTGCAAGCTTCATCCCTTCAACCGCATCGGATGCTGTTGTGACGAGAAAGCCTTCGCGGGTTAAATATCGTGTAAGGAGGTCGCGGGACGACATGTCGTCATCAATCACGAGAATGCATTGTTCTTTCTCCTTCTGACTCTGCAGGGACAGGGGGAGATGGACGGTTTCTCTAGGGTCTTTTTCAAGAGATGTCGGCAAGATTACGGTGAAGCATGTACCTTGATTGATTTCGCTGGTGACCTCAATTGAACCACCCATTAACTCAACAAATTTCTTGCTAATGGCCAGGCCGAGGCCGGTTCCGCCATAGGTGCGGTTGATAGAACTGTTCACCTGGACAAATTCATCAAATAAGGTGGCGAGACTTTCGGGAGGGATGCCAATTCCGGTGTCACTTACCTTGACCATGAGTTTGTCTTCTCCCTGATCGTGTACTTTATCGATTTCCAGTTTTATTGTACCGTTCTTGCAGAATTTGGAGGCATTGCTCAGTAAGTTGAGGATAACCTGTCTGACTTTGAGAGAGTCGGTCGTGATGACGCCAGCCTGGGCGTCGGGGTATTCAACAAGAAGTTTATTATTATTTTTGTGGGCCAGTCCACCGGCGGTTTCCACGACTTCGAGGATCAAGGCATCAAAATTAAAGTCTGAAACATCAAGCATCATTTTGCCCGCCTCGATTTTCGAAATATCAAGGATATCATTGACCAACGCCAACAGATGTTTCCCGGCCTTGAAGATACGTTTGATATCGGGGCCCATGTCTGTATCGGCTTCATTTTCAATATCTTCAATCAACATTTCACTATAACCGATAATGGCATTCAAGGGCGTACGCAGTTCATGAGACATGCTGGCAAGGAAAGACGATTTGGCCTGGTTTGCAAGTTCTGTCGTTTCGACCGCCTGATTGAGGTCATTCTGCATTTTTTTAAGTTCGGATATATCAGACGAGATGCAGGCGATTGCGTAAACAGTTCCTTTTTCATCAATCAGGGGGAAATGGGTGCTGAGCAAGACCAATTCGCCGTCCTGTGTCGTCAGGGTGCTTTCCGACCTGATTGGCGCCTCACAGGTCAGAACTTGTTGAAATTTGTCATTTTCCTTCTTTGCATAATCGGCCTGAAAAATGTCTTCTGTTTTTTGTCCCAGAATATCTGCAGTTGGTTTTCCGATAAACCGGGAGAAGGTCTGGTTGATGAAGCTGTAGGATCGATCGATATTTTGAACCGCGACAGAGACGTCGGCGTGAGTAATCATTTCGCGCAAGACTGCGCCGGCCTGCTTTGCGATGCGCCGTTCGGTGAGATAACCGCTCCATCCCCAGCAAACAAGAGCCAGAATAAAGCCAATTCCTGCGAGTGCGAAGGCCTGTTGTGTGTCGTTCCAGAATCCTTGGGATTCCAAGGATTGCATATTTACAATTTTCCAGATGCCAGTGTCCTGGGCGATTTTGATTTCTTCTGTATTGGCCCCCAGAAGATGTCCGAGAGTGATACTCTGGAAGGTGAAAAGATTATTTTTCCCGACAAAATGTCCCTTTGTCCGGGTGGCGATTTTTGCCCAGGCGTCAGGGTGTTCAAGCCCAAACCGGTGGGTGCCGTCAAACATGAAAGACCACAGTTTTTTAGGCTCTGCGCCGGCCAGCCAGTAGCCGGATTTATTAAGCAGATAGGAATTGTGCTGGGTCTGGTCGGTGGGGTGAAAGGGTTCAAGAAGAATACGGCCGTAGATATTGATGACCATAATGCCTGATGTCACGCCCCGGGCATTGACGAGGGGGGTTGCGATACGCAATACGGGGTTCCACGGTTCTTCGATCTTACCCCGTTCCATATTGAGATCAAGCGGTGAGATATAAAGTCCGTTTTCAGACAATGACATGGTTTCCGTAAAATAATACCGGGAACTCTTATCCTGTAGTCTCGACTGGTCATAAATGACAGGCCCGGTCGAGGTGCTGTCAACCCGGATTGTTTCTTGACCCTTTGCATCAATGATTCGTATCTGGGCGATGTATTTTTTTTGTTTTGCAGCTTGAAGAAAAGTTTGTTCAATGGCCTGTTGATCACCGTCATTATCGTGATCCGAATAACGCTTGACCATTGGCAATTGAGCAAAAAACAAGAGATCATCTGTAATTGTCTGGAGAGTGGCCTGAACCTGACCGGCTTGGGTGAGGGTTAACGCCTCCAGGGAAACGGTCAGGCGATTTTCCTGACGTTGGGCCTGGTCATCGGCGACCAGGGTCAGGATAATGAATGCAAGAAGGTAACTGACCGGGAACAGCAAGAGAAAAATTTTCCACCGGCTCTTACCCTGTTCGGTCAGTTGCCTCACGTCATATTTCTTTGTTGTATTATTTTTTAACAGCACGGGAATTACTCTCTAAGGTTTAAATATCTGAACTTATTCTATCTTTCATGAATATTAAATGAGAAAATTGTCCTGTTTCTTAAAGTACATAACCCTACTTTCCTGAGACCTTTGTTTAAAACAGTAAAACCGCCTGAAGAAAACCAATATTTTAGGAGTTTCTTAAGTAAGCTATCAATTAGATGTTAATAATGTGTATATAAAGTATTATTAACAAGCATCATGTTCACCGAAAAGTTGCTGGTGGTTTTGTTGTAGGGAAACACTAAGGGGAAGAACTCTTCTTTTCGCCTTCATAACCCCTTTTTTCTTTGATGGCTGTACAATAAGCCCCCCGGGTCAGATCCGCCCGGGGCGGGAAAATTGCTGTGATCTTCCTGCTTTTTATAATCATGTCGCAGATTTAAACCTTCTCCGTTTTATCTTTATCCATTGTTTCAGACCGCCCTTGAGAGAGGCGCTTTATGATAAGCATGGCGTCAGGTCCGATAATCACAGTGTTTTTGGGGTAAGCGGGGGCTATTATTATGCTGGTTTGAACTACTCCTTTTAATGGAGCAGCATCTTTTTTACATTCAATAGCGCAACTCCCCGGACCATCAGAATTTTTCCCTTCGAAGCCGCAACGCATTTCCGACAACAGACAAGGACGAGAGGCTCATGGCGGCGGCAGCAATGATCGGGGAAAGCAAAATGCCGAAGACGGGGTAAAGCACACCGGCCGCGACGGGCACACCAAGTGTATTGTAGACAAACGCCAGGAAAAGATTTTGCTTGATGTTTCTCATGGTTGCTTCCGATAGGCGTCGCGCCCGGACGATCCCCATCAAGTCGCCTTTGACCAATGTGATTCCGGCACTTTCCAAAGCGACATCCGCGCCGGTGCCCATTGCGACGCCGACTTCGGCGAGGGCCAGCGCTGGCGCATCGTTGACACCGTCACCGGCCATGGCAACCTTTGCGCCTGTTTTTTGCAATTCTTTGACAATATCAGCTTTGCCGTCGGGCAGGACGTCGGCGCGCACGTCATCGATATTCAGACGGCTGGCCACGGCTTTTGCGGTGGCTTCGTTATCACCGGTTACCATGATGATCCGCAGGCCTTCTTTATGCAGGGCGTCAAGGGCCTGATTGGTGGTGTCTTTGATGGGATCTTCTACGGCGATCAGGCCGGCGAGTGTCTGATCAAGGGCTATGAACATTACGGTTTTGCCCTCAAGTTGCATGGCCTTGGCCTGCTGTGAGATGTCTTTTGTATTAAGATCCAATGTCGCCATCATGGCGCTGTTGCCCAAGGCGACGGATTTGCCGTCTACTGTGGCCTGAACCCCTTTGCCGGTGACCGCGTTGAAATTCTCTGCAGAGAGAAGAGATATATTTCGGGATTTGGCGCCGTTGACTATGGCGGCTGCCAGGGGGTGTTCGCTGCCTCTT
>TARA_R110002073_G_scaffold123674_1_pt1 | contig 18182 bp, 16 predicted proteins | sample TARA_R110002073 | Tara Oceans TARA_R110002073 (sample SAMEA4397174) | marine metagenome | biome: Polar Biome; feature: [DCM] deep chlorophyll maximum layer (ENVO:01000326); material: water (ENVO:00002006), including particulate matter (ENVO:01000060) such as... | depth 40 m
GGTAGCCGTAGGGGAACCTGCGGCTGGATCACCTCCTTTCTAAGGAATTTAGAAATGGATGAGCCTCAGCTCGCTGGGATCATCCACATTGTGAAAATGTCCTCCATTTAACTCAACAGAATTCAGATCTTCGGATCTGTGTCATCACCAAAGAATCAAACGAAGACCCACTCAGGCCCGTCGCCAGCCTGAGTGGGTTTTTTCGTGCGCGCACCGAATCGATTTCCGACGTGAAGATGCTTCGTTGTCGATTTCGCCAATCTTGGCCGGGCTTCTGAAGTTGCGTTACTGTCGTTTTTTTCGACAAATCACAACCCGACGCGTCAGTTTTGAAGTTGCGCTATTTGCCGTCGCAGAGCGACATATTTCGATAGGCTCGGACTTTAGTCCGAGGGTTTTCGCCAGTGTCAATCGAGTCCCAACGGGACGTTTTGTGACTTAATTGTTCGCCACAGAACGTCGCTCCGCGACGGGGTGACAATTTCAGAACCGATAACCTTGGACTAAAGTCCAAGGCTATTCCACAAAGTGCCTCCGGCACAAAAACAGCAACTTCAAGACGTCAGGGCTATCGCGGCGGTTGTTCGGAGCTCGATTCGAGTTCTTGTCGGTTGCTACCAAAATGGTCTTCACAATCAGGGCACACGGTATAGCGAATCTCTGGTACCGTCTGTTCTCGATACAGTCTTAGCTTGATCGCGATGTTTTCGATTTCGAGCCAGCCGGAGGGCTCAATCAGCGATCGTTTGCAGAAGCTGCACATGGTTAGAAATGCGGCGGAGCGTTGTTGGATGGGATCCAGTAGTGCTAGTCGTCGGCTTGGCACGGCTCTCAGTAAAACGCTCTCGTAGTCCAGGTGTTGCTTGTCATGCTTGGTGATCGTTAATTGCATGTAGCGCCGCAGCGTGGGGGAATCGCAGCGAAATGGCACAGTGATCGGATTGCCTGTCACCCGCACGAAACGGTGGATTTCTTTGTACAGCTTTTGAGTCGGGGAGTCGGCAATAAAACTCCACAGCGATTTTCCGACTACGGACGCTTCATCCAAATCGAGAGAGTTGTTTTCTTTGGCAAACGCCAGCCACCATTCGTCGACGGCGACAATTGTGTCCGAAGCGTCGACACGGTAGCGATATATATGAGAAGTTTGAGTGACCACCCTACTAATTCCCGAAACGCGTGGATCGCCAAATGGCTTAGCTCTGATCCGATTAATGGTAACACTGTTTAAGCTGATATTGCCGGGAAATCGCAGCCTGGGCCCCACTTATTGGTTGTTTCTTTACCCCGAGGGCGCAATCGAGACGTAAAGTGGTCACTAGACTTGGTCTTAGCTCGCTCGATTGCCCATTTTCGCAGCGATATTTTTCATGGAATCGCAGAATTCGCAGCAGGCAGACGAAGGTCAAGACAGCGAAGGATCGCGTGATAAATGATCGCAAGCTCTTTTGGCTGCCGGTTTTCGGAAGTAGAAAATCACCTTGCTATCACCGCGTCGTCGTTCGCGATGAACTATGATATCGCTCGATATTCCCCCCTCCCTGTTTCCTCAACAATCGAGAAAATTACGATGCAAATTTGCCGTCGATCCCTTGTGAAGTCGCTGTTGCTAGCAGCCTTTCTGGCTTCCCCCGTGTCCGCTCAAGAGACGTTAGTTGAGCATGATGCGATCAAACCGGTCCCGCGCGACAGTCGCTGGATGAAACGCCACGAATCGATGAATGAACGAGTCAAGCAAGGCAATGTCGACCTTGTGTTTATTGGGGATTCAATCACCCAGGGTTGGGAAGGCCGTGGCAAGAATGTGTGGGCCAAATTCTACGGTGATCGGAACGCGGTGAATTTGGGCATCGGCGGCGATCGTACTCAACACGTGATCTGGCGACTCGATAACGGCAACCTCGAAGGCATCTCGCCCAAAGTCGCCGTGATCATGATTGGCACGAACAATTCGGGCAGCAACTCGCCTGAGCAAATCGCCGAGGGGGTGACCGCGATCGTTCGCCAACTGCAGCAAAAAACGCCTGACACCGAGATCTTGCTATTGGGAACATTCCCGCGGGGTGCGGATCCATCGGACAAAAAGCGTCAAGTGAACGAGAAGAGCAACGAGATTGTCGCGAAACTTGCAGCCGACGATAATGTTCATTACTTGGATATTGGTGACAAGTTTCTAAGTGATGATGGAAAACTTTCCAAAGAGATCATGCCTGACCTGCTGCACCTTAGCGAGCAGGGATACACCATTTGGGCCGAATCGATCGAACCCACTGTGAAAAAGTTGATGGCTAAGTAGGTCGGCTGCGGCCGCTATCACTCGCGTGCGAGTAGAACCAGCACGCAGCTGCCGTCATCGATGACATTGATTCCGGCGTCGCGAGCCGCTTGGCTTGCTTGAGCGTCTTCGGCGCCGGGTTGCATCCAAATATTCTTAACTCCCGCTGCCACCGCATCGGCAACCACTTTCCGGGTCACTTCCGGGGGCGTGATGATCGACAGCGACTCGGGGACGAGCAGCAAATCCGCGATTCGCGGGTACGCCTTATGTCCCTCGATCTCTTCGCTGATCGGGTTCAGTGGATAGACCTCGCGGCCTGAATCGAGCAGCGCACGAAACACCTTGTTGCCATATTTGTGCCGCCGTGCCGACGCACCGGCGACGGCATAGGTTTGGGACGAGAGGAATGATTCGATTGGTTGTGGCATCGGTTTTTCCTGTGAAAAGTGCAGGTGAGAACAGGGTGCGTAGACCCCCATTGGAAAGAAGTGCTAGCGAATTAGGTACCGGTGAATTAGGTGCCGTTAGCGTAAGCGTTGGCCATCACGATGTTGGTCTCGCGGCCTTCGTTTCCGTCAACGCGAGGGGGGCGATTGTTGCGTATCGCATCGGCGAAATCGGCAATCAACGGTTCACAAAAATTGGCCGCTGGCGGCAATGTTTCGACGGTTTCTTTGCCGTCGATCTCGATGTTCAGCTTGTCGCCGTTCAGCGGGCATGCTCTGAGTCGTCCTCGCGTACCAATAATCGTAAATTCATCAGGATCTTCGGCACCAAAATGGCATTGTAACGTTCCGATTGGTCCCCGCTGGAAACGCAGTAATACGGTCGCGGTGTCTTCGACTTCGTAGTCGGCCGCGACGGTCCCGCAAATGGATTTGACCTCTGCGATTGGCCCGAACAGGTGCAGGAAAACGTTGATGCGGTGGCTGCCGACATCCATTAACGCTCCGCCGCCACTTTCGGCCATCGTTGTTCGCCAATAGCCTTCATCGCCCGATTGCATGGCAAGCGGCGTGGCCGTGACTGCGGAAATCGCCATCGGAGTGCCAATTGCATTGCTTTTTAGCAGCGTTTCGATGCGATCGATGATGGGATAAAACCGTCGATAGTAGGCGACACCAAGTTTGACATCCGCCTTGGTGCAAGCGTCAATCATTTCGTCGCACTCGGCGACATTCATGCCCATCGGTTTTTCGACCAGGACATGTTTTCCCGAACTCGCGGCCATTCGGGTTTGGGGCAGGTGTGCTCGCACCGGCGTGGCAATATAGACGGCATCGACGTCGGCGTCGTTCATCAGTTCGCGGGCATCGGTGTAGCGGCGAGCGATCGAGAGCGAGTCACAGAATTCCTGCAGGCGGACGGGATCGCGGCGGCAGGCGGCTACGAGCTCGTTGCCCGGAGCGTCGAGGATGGCTTGCGCGACTCGTTTTCGCGAAACGTCGCCACATCCAATCAGTCCCCAGCGAATCGTTTTCATCAATGTCTCGTTGTTAATACGTGGTAGAAAAAAATCGGCTTTCATTAAAAACGTGGTTCGCGGTGTCAGGCAATCCGGACATGGCGATCAAAAAGCATGGCAGTCTAAAAGCGACGGGTAAACCAGTGGTCGTTGGCTTCTTGACATCCGTCCGAGCAGCGTCCTGGCGAAAATCGCGTTTGCCAGTGATAATACGGAGCTTGGGCCGTCTGCGAAGGTGTTTTTCCATTTTTACGTCCCCAATCCGTTTCCTTGCCTTCTTGTTTTGACTCTGATTTTCCTATGCCGATTAAAACGCTTTCATTGACTGTCGACGAAGAGAAGGCGGGGCGGATCGATTTGATCGTCCGCGATTTGGCGGGGGTTTCTCGCAGCCAGGTGCGGGGGATGTTTGATCACGGTTGTGTTTCCGTGAACGGACATCCTTGCAAAGGGATTGCGGGTTCGGTGAAGGTCGGTGACGTGGTTTCATTGCGGTTTGATCCACACCAACGCTATCGCGAAAAGAAGCGAACCTGGGACGATCGCACGTTTAGCGTCGTGTTCGAAGACGAGCACCTGATCGTGGTCGACAAGGCGGCCGGCACTTTGACGGTGCCGACGGACAATGGAGAGCCGAATTCGTTGGTCGACCGCGTCTCGATTTACCTCAGCCATTCGCGAAGCCAAAAGGAAGCGTGCGTCGTCCATCGGCTTGATCGCGAAGTCAGCGGGTTGTTGGTTTTTGGAAAGCACGAAGCGATCGCGAAGCAGCTGATCGAACAGTTCAAGCAGCGAAAGCCGCAGCGTGTCTACACCGCGATTGTGGCCGGAGTGATTGCGGACGACGAAGGAACCTATCATTCCCATCTGGCGACCGGCAGCAATTTGGATCGATACGTGACCAAGCCATCGCGTGATACCGAAACGGCGATCACGCACTTTCGCGTCGTCCGGCGGATGGCTGATACCACGTTGGTCGAAGTTCAGTTGGAAACGGGAAAGCGAAACCAGATCCGCGTTCAGTTTGCTGACGCCGGTCACCCGGTTTTGGGAGATCCTCGCTATCAAGCGAAACGAGCATCGCATCCATTTTGGGTTCGCAAACGAATCGCCTTGCACGCTCGCTCGTTGGCGTTTACCCATCCCGTGACGGGCGAGGAGGTCCAGTTCGAGTCGCCGCTGCCATCGGCAATCCAGAAATTCGTCAACGCTGCCCGCTGATCACGCTGAGGACAAAGGTTCATTTGCTTCGAGCAAATATCTCGATGCCCGATCGCGGAGGTGCTGACCAGTCGGCGTGGCAATGCGGGCACGTGGCGTCGTCCACCCGTTTCCTTTTCCCGCACTGGTCGCAAACCGCAGTGGCAACTCGCGAGTGTAGCGACAGCACCGCCAACGGAACCGCGACGCCGAGCAGCGGAGTGATCGCGAGCCAGCGCAGCTGATCGCGTCGGCAAAGTGAACGTCGGCGACACGCGGCTAGCGTCAGCCCGATCGCGACTAGGATATGGGAAACGGTCGCCGCGATGAGCCATCCGATATAGCGTTTTGTAGCGTGGCTGGTGTAGGTTCCCCCGCTCGCTTTGGCGCGATACATCGATTCTGCGGTTGACGCCAACTGAACCAGCGGAGGGATGCCGCCTTGGGCCATCGCAATCGTTGGCGAATCGGCGGGGAAATCGCCAAGCATGTACTGCTTAATCTCTCCTACGTTTCCGTCCACGCCGATGCGGATTGTGACGGCGCGGTAAAGCCAATTGCTCTTGAGTAGCAGAAAGCCATCGTCACCAAAGTCAACGATTTGGCCTTCGGGATCACCGGGAACTTCAAACCATTCCGCTGGCAGTTCAATCGTTTGAAACTTTTTCAATTGAAGTTTCGGTATCGCAAGTCGGGATACTTGGAAATACTCGTCCCGTTGTGGGGACTTTAACCACTGCCCGACATCGGCATCGGTACCAAGGATGTGCAGCAGTGACATCTTGTTCCCGCTGGTCACCACGGCGGTGGGGCCATGGCCTGCCAAATCGCTGAACGAGCAAACCGCGTCGACGTGCTCTTGCAAAAGCGGTTTCGCTTTGAGCGGGGCGTCCTGAATTTGATAAATGCCATTGCGGTCGATGAGCACGTCCGCATAGGGGATCGCGGAATTGCCCAACTGCATCGGGGCTGATGAATCAAACGGTTGCGAGCTTGAGCCTATCCCACCACGATCAAACAACCCCGCAAGTTTTGGGGGTGATCCGTTGCTGCGATCATTGGCGTAAAGTAAGAAATACCCGTCATGGTGATAGAGCCAGCTGTAGCTATATTTGGGGTCGCCGGATTGGTTGGTGTGGATCGGCTGAAACAACGAGTCGCTGTTGGAACCGGCAGCCGACACGAGTCTGGTTTCCTCGATCCATGTGAACTCTTTACCAGCCGAAATCTGATCGGCTACGGTGGGGCGAACATAGGGCGATTCAAGTGGCGCTTCGACTGCGGCCCTCGCTTGTACCACCACGTAATCGTTGCGTTGTTTTTCAGGATCCCAACGATACTCCTCCACCGTTTGATACAGATCACCGCTTGAATCCACTCGGGTTTGCCGCACGTCACCGGGTAGCTGATAGGCAAAATCACGCGAAAACGAAAAGAAGACGAAGCTGATGATTGTCCAGGCCAAGAGCGCGCTAAGAGTCAGACCAATTGCCGAAATACGACTGCCGGGGCCATCGGATGCAAGTCGCGGTGACTGGTCGCTAAGTGCCACATAGGCATGATGAGCAATCGTGAGCAACACCGCCAAGATGACTCCGACAGGTAACATCCAGTACCCGAATGTCGTCCACGTTCCTGCAAAACAAGCAGCGAAAGCTAAGCCGACGGCCAAGGCGGCAGTCAGCAACGGCAACGGGCGGGAGCCAACCCAACGGGCCCGGCGAGAAACCATCCAGATGGTGGCAGGATAAAACGAAAACCCGGCAATCCAAATGAAAACGCCTGCAGCAAGCGATATTGGTGTTGCAGGGCGTGTCTCCGGTGCAACCGAAGCGAGCCAGCCCCATGCAATTAGCATTGGAATGGCCATCGCGAGACTATGAACCACGATCGCGGCAAATGTTTTGGCAAAGTAAATTCGCGTCCTCGAGATTGGCTGCGAAAAGAGCAGTCCGCGGACTTCACTGCGCTGTTCGGGCAAGGTCTGCATCAACCCTATGGCAATCGCATAGAGTGCCGAAACAACCATCATGGCCGAGCTGATCTGTCGTGCCAACGGAGTCAGTAAGACGTCGCCGATCGGCAGATTCATCCACAACAAAACCGCAACGGCGATCATTGCAATGGGGAGAAAGCGAACCGCTTCACGCCACTCTTTCCAGAACATCATCGCGATCGCTCCAACGTTGAAACTAAGAAATCGTTATCGATACAGTCTTTGCCGTGGTGAGTCTGCGTCACAAACGAATGCTCTGCCCGCTCGCGTGAAAGATACGCCACCACCAAATCGTCAAGCGACGTCGTCAGTCGCTCGACATCGCCATGGGCAAGCGATTTTAACTTTTCCGCAAAATCGTTCGGCGCGTCCGCGACGCAGATCAAAACATGTTTTCCGACCATCCGGGCTTCAATGATTCCCGACGCGATCGCTTGCAATTTGGATAACAGGGCGGCGGGATCTTCGTCGGGCGACACCTCCATGGCATAGCGGTCAACTCTAAATTGGAAATCGGCAAGCGACGTGTGGATCAGCAGTCGGCCTGCAATCATGACTGCGATTTCGTCGGCAATTCGCTCCACATCGTCGATCAGGTGAGTGCTCAATAGAACGGTTCTCGGTTGGCCGTCACGAGTGGTTTGCCCCGCGAAATCAATCAGCGTTTCGTTCAGCGACCGGCGGCTGACCGGGTCAAGTCCAAGGGCGGGATCGTCCATGATCAACAATTCGGGATCGGCAGCCAGGGTGGCGGCAAGGCTGACGCCAGCACGCTGACCACGACTCAATTCGCCCGCGCGTTGCCGAGCATCGATGGCAAAGTGGGCGACAATTTCCGCGAACCGCTGTTGGTCCCAGTGGTCATTGAATGAGCGAGTGAATTTCGCAATCTCGCTGACTCGCATCCATGGGTACAAGTAGTGTCCTTCGACGAGGTAGCCGATCCGCCGACGATTCTCGGGCGATAGCGACTGTGAATCGATGCCAAGCGTTTTGCAGCGTCCGCGAGTCGGCGCTAATAACCCCATCATCATGCGAATCGATGTTGTCTTTCCCGCGCCATTTAGTCCCAGCAAAGCAGTGACTTTGCCCGCAGGAACGTCAAAATCTAATTGGTTCACGACGCAGCGAAGATCAAAGTAACGCGTTAATCCCGTCGCTGAAATCGCCGGAGCTGCTGTATCACTCATGATGTCTTTCCTTGGGGATCACTCATCACTTTTGCGAATTGCTTCTGTACCAGCGATACCAGCTCTGGTTCGGAAAAACCCAACAGTACGGCTTCGCTGACCAAAGGGGCGACTAGGGCGTTGACGCGACGCACTCGTTCCGTTTTGGTGAAAATTTCTCGTCGCTGGACGACGAAGTAGCCGCGGCCCTGCTGGCTCTCGATCACCCCATCGCGAGTCAGTTGCGAATAAGCTTTGGCGACCGTGTTGTGATTGATCACCAATTCGTTGGCCAATCCGCGAACGCTCGGTAACGGGTCTCCGGTGCGGAGTTTTCCGCCGGCGATCGCCGCTCGAATCTGTTCGACAATCTGCCGAAAGATGGGAACGTCACTGCCGGTCGTAATTTGTATGGTTAACATCGAGCCTCTCGAACAGACCTGCTGTACCGCGACATGTAGTACAGTAGGCGCAGCGTGCTGGAAAAGCAAGTTTTGTTTTTGCGAGTTTTTGAGCCAGCCTAGAAGCGGTTCGCCAATCGGGCGGCGAATCAACCGTGATGATGCCACTCTAGTGTTCTGCGAACCAGCGAAATCGCAGTGAAAAAGAATTATCGCGACTTGGGTCGCTTGATCGATTGGAATTTGCTTCCCAGAAAACGGGTCGCTCTGCCGAATCGGTCCACAATCGTTCGCATCGGTGTTCGGCGTGCGTGGCCGTGGCGATCGGTTTGGATTGTTTCGCCGGTCGCGGGTTCGATCGCGGTTAGGTAGCCTCCGCCGAAGCAGTAGGTATCGATGCAGACAAAGTAGCCCGAGTCCAACACGTTGCCTCCGGGCTGAGGCGTGTGCCCGAGGAAGACGCGTTTGCCGCTGCAGTGTGGTAGCGGAAGCGGAAAGTCGAGATGTTTCCAGAACATCGTCGCTTCGTCTTGCAGCGGCATTGCAACGCTGTGCACGTAATTCGCGTGAACAAAGATTGATTCTTCGACTTCGTAAAATGCTCGAAGCGAGCGAAAGAAGTCGATGTGATCGTCGGGGATTTTTTGCAGTGAACCGCCATAGCTGGCCAGCGTCGCGTGGCCGCCGCTGTTTCGCCAAATGGTATCGTCGAGTCCTGCGGTGACCCCCATTAGCATGATCTCGTGATTGCCTCGTAGGGCGATCACGCGGCAGCGGTTTTGCAGTTCCAGGATCTGGTCGATCACATTTTTGCTGTCGGGGCCGCGGTCAATGTAATCGCCCAGGAAGATCAGCTCGTCGTCCGCAGTGGGGGCAATCGTCTCGATCAGTGACCTGAGTGCCTTGGCACATCCATGGATATCACCGATCGCAAATTGTCGCATTGAGGAGGCTCGAGGATAGGATCAATTTCAGTCATACGCTCAGGTTGGATGGCCGCTGTGAGCACCCAAATTAGAGTGATTCCGCAGCGAAAAATTCCAGCAAATCCGATCGAAGCGACGCTCAATTCAAATTAGGGTCACCGAAGTGCACGCCGGGGGCCATCGAGTGGAGAATGTCGTGGCCGCATCGGCGAACTGCCAGTTCCCAGGATTTGTCTGCGTCGCCAAACAGGATATCGCTATCGGGCTTGCCGACCAACCAGCCTCCGACTCGCATCTCTTCGTCGAGCTGTTGGGGGCCCCAGCCGCTGTAGTTGGCAATGTACCGCACCTTGGCATCACGGCGATGGAGCAGGATTCGCAGGTGGTCGTCGTCGCCGGTGATCCAGGCGGGCGGATTCCCCAGGTCAATCGACATGCTTCCGAATGGGTCGGCGGGGTGGTCTTCGATCGTAAACTTGGCTCCGCCGGTGACCGATTCTCCGGGGCCCAGCGGCGCACCCGGATCGGCCAACGAGACGGGGCCGCAGGGATCGCCGATCCCGGCTAGGTTGTGCAGTGCCAGCAGCGGGCCTTCGACGGGGCCGCCCCGGTAAATAAAGTCGTCCTCGCGAGGTTCGCCTCCTGCGGTGGTGCTCAGTGCCACGACGTCTCGAAACCGGTTCTCGGTGGGCCGATTGATCGCGAGTCCGAAGGCGCCCTCGGGATCATGCCGAACGATAAAAATGACCGAACGGAGGAAATTTCCATCGCCCAAATACGGTGACGCAATCAGCAGTCGCCCTGAAAGATTTTCTGGCATCGTGGATTTCTCCGTTTTGCGACAAGCGAGCAGGTCGCAAGGGTATTGAAAAAAACGGGCATTTCACGGCCCCCAGCTGAGGATGCAGGCATTGGTGCAGCGCTGGCAAGTTGCCCCGCTAATAGCATTGGGGGTGCGGTGTTGAGCTTGGCAAATTCAGCGGCTTGGCGAAAGCGTCTGGCAGCAGTGTGATCAGTCGAGATGCGTTTGCCGTGGGTCCTCCTCCTGCTCACTTGTCATTTTAGGCCGAGTAGACGTCTCGCCAAAGCCCGCCGGCCCAAGACAATCCCACTCCGAATCCTACCAGCATATTAACCGATTCTGGTTTCAATTCGCCGCGACTTCGTAGTCGATCGATCAAAATCGGCAAGGTTGACGAGACGGTGTTGCCCACATCGGCAAGTTCGATCGGGATTCGTTCGGGGGCGACGTCCATACGCCCGCGAAGTTGGTCGAGCATTTTCCAGGTCGCTTGGTGCATCAAATAGCGATCGATATCGGCATCGGTCAGCCCGTTGTCGGACAAGATTTCTGCGATCAATCGCGGAACCGCTTCGACAGTAAAATTGATCAGACTCGGGCCGTCCATATAGAGGCGGCTTTTCCAGCGTTTGCGGTGTCGTGGCTTGATCGCGTCTTCGCTTGGCCGGCTGCCGCCGTCACCGACAATCAGCATATCTCCGCCGCTGCCATCGCTACCAAACTGGAAGCCCCACAGCGATTTTTCCTCGCTGGCGGTCACCAATGTTGCTGCTGCACCGTCGCCAAAGATCGTTCGCAGGCTGCGATCATCGGCGTCGATGTACTTGCTGTACGTTTCTGCCGTCAGCAGAAGGATGTTTTTGGCAACTCCGCTTTGGATCAGTCCGTCGGCCATCGCCAGGCCGTAAACAAAGCCGCTACAGCCCAGATTGAAATCGAGGGCGCCGCAGCGAGTGGGCAAGCCGAGCCGATCTTGGATCAGACAGCAGGTGGTTGGCAGCGGGTAATCCGGCGTCTGAGTGCAGAGCATCACGAAGTCGATTGATTGGGGATCAATCGCATGTTCGGAAAAAAGTTTCGTGGCTGCTTGGATGGCTAGGTCGCTGGCGGTTTCCTTGGGCTCGGCGATATGCCGTTGATGGATACCGGTTTTTTCAGCGATCAGAGCGATGTCCCAATTGGGGAAATCGGCTTGAAGTTGTTCGTTCGTTTCGACTCGCGAAGGCAAGTGAACAGCGATCGGACCAAGTTGAGCATGCGGCACTGCGAAGGATCCACGAATGGCCGAAGGGGGAGTTGCGAGGCAAAGAAAAAAAGATAGCGGCAATCACGATAACATGAAAGTCGCCACCCGCATGAAAACTCGGATGGAAGAATCGAGTTTTAGGGGGCTTTGCGAATCGCGAAAGCAAGTGAGGGAAGATTCCACTCACGTGAAAGAAAAAGAAAGAGCGGCTGATGGGATTCGAACCCACGACAATCACGTTGGCAACGTGATGCTCTGCCAACTGAGCTACAGCCGCAAAACTTTCGACGCCAGCCAAGTTATCGATTGCAGTTTAATGTTGCAAGGTCACTCGGCGGCACATTTTTTTGTGAGGCAAAACCAACTGGCTTTGCCATCAACAGGAGCGGATTGTAGGTCTCGATCGAATTCGTTCAAGCCCAATTTGTGAAGACTTCAAAAATTGTTTTGCCGAGCGGGTTTTCGGGGCCACAGGGGCGAGCGGCAGCGGGCTCATTCGAGGGTGATACGATCCCCACGGAAGCAACTTCATATTCTTCTGATTTTCCCCCATTTCCACCAAGCACCCTGACACGGTACACTACCGGGCTTGATTTATAGAAACGATGAGGCGCAGCGATCCGATGGTCGGTTTTCCTGTTTCGCCCTCACGTGCCATACGATGACGCCGTAAAGACGAGAGGTCTTACCGAAGGATGTCCACCTCCACTGAACCCGAAACAACGGAAGTTCCGGAAGAAAAGAAAACGATCCAACTGCAATCGACAGTTGAGAGCCCTTCGCCATGCGTTCGCCAGGTGATTGTGACGATCCCTCACGCTGAAGTTGAGCGGTACCTCAAAGACGCATACGACGAAATTGTGCCGGAAGCCTCCGTGCCCGGTTTTCGTGCGGGACGCGCGCCGCGAAAGTTGGTCGAAAAGCAATTCCGTGACCGTGTTCGCGAACAAGTGAAGGGCGCCCTGTTGATGGATTCGCTCTCGCAAGTGAGCGACAAAGAAGAGTTTTCCGCAATCGGCGAACCTGAGTTCGACTTCGAATCGATCGAATTGCCCGAAGACGATGGGGATTTCAAGTATCAATTCACTGTCGAGGTTCGTCCCGACTTTGAAACTCCGACTTGGAAGGGCCTCAAGCTCTCTAAGCCTGTCGAAGAAATCACCGATGCCGATGTCGATGAGTCGCTGCAACGTGTCTTGGGACGTTACGCCACGCTCGAAGCCACTGACGAAGCGGCAGCGATGGGCGACAAGTTGGTCGTGACGATTAAGTTCACCGAAAACGGCAAGCTGCTCAGCGAACTCGAAGAAGAACGAGTGACACTTAACAGTCGCCTCAGCTTCTCGGATGGTGTGATCGAAGATTTCGGCACGCTGATGACCGGTGCAATCGAAGGCGATACACGCACAGGCAAGGCGAAGATCAGCGACGGTGTTAGCAACGAAGAGACTCGTGGTAAAGAAATCGATGCTGAAATCCAAGTGATTGAAGTATTGAAATCGGAATTGCCAAAGCTGACTCCAAGCTTCTTGGAAGAGCTGGGTGATTTTGAATCCGAGCAAGAGCTTCGCGATTTCGTTCGTGATTCGCTGACTCGCCAAGCCGATTACCGCACCCAACAAGCACTTCGCCAATCGGTCGTCGATGCGTTGGCGGGTAACGCCGACTTTGAACTGCCAAAGTCTTTGGTTCAGCGTCAAACGCAACGTGAATTGCAACGTAAGGTGCTTGAGCTACGTCGTAGCGGATTCGATGAAGACAACATTCGTCGCTTCGTCAACGCTTCGCGTCAAAATGCTCAAGCGTCGACCGAAGCTGCACTTCGCGAACACTTCATCTTGGAAAAGATCGCCGAAGAAGCCGAGCTCGATGCGGAAGCTGCGGATTACGATGCCGAAGTCGCATTGATCGCTCAACAAAGCGATTCGCCAGAACGAAAAGTTCGTGCTCGCCTCGAAAAGAGCGGTCAAATGGACGCGCTTCGCAATCAAATCGTTGAGCGTAAGGTGATCGAAATGATCGTCGAAGCTGGCGAAATCAGCGAAGAAAAAGTGGAAAAGACCAAGGGTGACGACGACCAAGAGTTCGCCGTTTATCACAACATCTTGCCGACTCGTGATGACGACGCGATTCCTGCGGCCAAGTACGAAGACAACGCGCCAAAGGATGCAGAGAAGAAAGAAAAGGAATAGTTCCTTTTTTGATCGGCTCGCTTCAACCATTCGACTGCCCGTTTCCACTTCTCTGTGGAAACGGGCAGTTTTTTTTTGCATTAGGCGAGGCGTCGCCCGCGAGCAGCGTGAAAAAAACGTTCGAATTAGACCGGGCGGCTTGCGCCGCGAGCGCTACGAAAAAAACGTGGGGTGCCAGCGTCCATGTTCTGGCTCGCGAAATTCAAACCCCCTCGTCAGAAGCGGCTCTCATCAGACGCTGAGGCGGCCGTTTGTCAAACACTAATGCGAATCTAGCACCACTGCGTAATCGCTCGGCGATACAGGTCGGTGCCTTTTTCGAGTTGTTCGATCGAAATCCATTCGTCTGCCGTGTGCGCCTGGGCAATATTGCCTGGCCCACACACCAACCGCTGATTCAATTCACCGAACAGACCGCCATCGGTGGCATAACACTTTGTCGTGGGGACCGCTCCCGCTAATTCGCACATCGTTTGGATGCACGGGGCGTTGGCATCGACCCAAATCGGATCGCAACCGATAAGAGTTTGGAATTCGAGTCCAAGTGATTGAGCGTGTCGCTGCGCCTCGTCGATCAAATCGCTGCCATCGATCTCGGGCATAGTCCGTAGACTGACCCACGCTTCACTTTTCGGTGCGGTGATGTTGATCGCGGTACCGTGATCGGTGAATCCGAAATTCCAGGATAACGTGGGCGGATCAAATCGGAGGTCCCGATAGCGTGGTTCGTTCAGCGTTCGCTCGTTCAGCTCCGCGATCTTTTGCAGCATCGGTACCATGGCGACATTCGCGTTGACGCCTTCGGCAGTACTGCTGTGGGCCGCTCGGCCGCGGCTGAGGATGCGGAATCCGGTAATGCCTTTGTGGGCATGTACCACGCCAAGTTCCGTAGGTTCTCCGATGATCGCCACCGGCTGTGCTGCTACGATTTCACGATACGCGGTCGAAGACTCAACAAGATGCCTCGCTCCTTGAAAACCCGTCTCCTCGTCGGCGGTGCAGACGACCCACAGCGGATGCTGCTGCGATGCTTGAGGGACCTGTTTGACTGCGGCCAGAAATGCAACAAGCGAACCTTTCATGTCACACGCGCCGCGTCCATACACGCGGTCGTTCGCAAGGGTCGCGGTAAACGCATCCCCAGGCGAATCGGGGTTCGGGCCGACCCAATTTTGGGCTGGGACCACATCGGTGTGACAGAAATAGGCCAAGCCAGCGGCGGAGGAGTCGCTGGGTTCCACAGGCATTCGTTTGGCGACGATGTTTGCTTTGCGAATTCCCTTGCTATCGACGTAGGTGGTTCGTTCCGTTTCGAATCCGAGTGACCGCAAAAGGGTGTCGACATATTCAGAAATGTCGACATTGCTAGCCGAGCTAACCGAAGGAAAGGCGATCAAACGCGATAGGGTATCGAGGGCTTCGCGAGTTGCGTTTTTCATGATGCAGGGGTGAAGGTAACTTCGGTTGCCGTAAACGCCGTCATTTGTCGATGTTTTGGAGTGCGGACGCAAGGGCTGTTTGCGGCGGCTAGGGGTTCAGCACGTCGCGAAGCGCTTCGGCGATGCGTTTGGGATTCGCTCCTTCGACTTCAGCCGAAAATGTTTCGAGTTTTTCGATGGCATCTTGGCGATGGATGTCGGTCGATTTTGGTGCAATGGCTTGATAGACCGCCTGGGCCGCAATCGCGGTAGGATCGCCCTCGTTGAGGGCAAATGAAGCGAGTTTGTCGGCGAGTCGCGGCGGTAATTCGTCAAAGGTGTATTCTTTGATCGTTGCATTGAAGCGAATCACCAGCCGGTCGGGACCTTTTTCGACAACGATCACGCGGAGCGTTTCGGTGAGCTCGAAATCGCTGCCGGTCTGCAACGTTGCTACGCCTCTTTCGATGGCGCCGCGATAGTAGGTTGCCAGATCAGCGGTCTCGAACAATGGCTCAGCCCGCGGTTTCTGCTCTTTGCTCAGCGGGGCATCGGCTGCGGCATCGTGCACCGCCCGCAACTGGTTCCAGTCGGCGGTCTTGATTGCCGTACGCGCCTTCGTGATCAACGCCTCGGTCTCGGCAATCATCTCGTTGCTCATCGTCTCGGCCGGCGTCGTCTCGGCCGGCGTCATCTCGGCCGGCGTCATCTCGGCCGGCGTCATCTCGGGGGCGTCGATCGGTGCTGTCAGCATCGGATCGGCAGAGGGATTGCTGGAGGAATCCGAAGTGGTCATTTCCGCTGGAATTTCGGCGGCAGGTTGGGCCACCATCGGCTCGGGCTGAGCAGGTTCGGGCTCCGTCGGCATGGACTCATTCGGCATCGGCTGATTCGGCATCGATTCAGTCGGCATCGATTCAGTCGGTTGGGGCTGCTCGGTGCTCGGGTTTGAGTTCTGGGGGCGCCGGGTACTTCCGTCTGCGGGACGATTCGAGCCGAGGCTGCCCATAATGGGGTCGACCGGACGAGAGCTGACGCGTCCACCGGATGCTGCGGTCGCAGTCGCATTGTTCCCCGATCCGGCGGGGGTGGTCGACAAGGTAAAGCTGCCGTCTTTGGCGGTGATGGCGATGCTTCCTGGTTTTGACATCACCACCCAAACGAGAGCGCCAACCATCGCGAGGATCGCGGCGGCGCAGCCAAAGAAGACAAACAGGCCCGCAAGCGATTTACGCCGCCGTTTCGTCGGTTTCTTTTTCTTGATGGCAATCGGCGCTGCGGCCGTCGCAGGCGTTGGGGCCTCGGCAAACGTGGGCATTGGCGTGCCGGACGCTGGGGCCGAAACCGCAGGGATTGGGGCCGCAGCAATCTGGGGTGCGGGTACCGGAGCGGCGGGGGTTTGGGGAGGCTGTGTTTGGGAGGATGGAGGCATCTGCGGCGCCAGCGGATTGCCTTGAGGCAGCACGGCGGCAAGTGGATCCGTTTTCGGCAGCAAACCGGCGAGCGGGTCAGGATTGGTCGAGACTCCCGGGGGGGGCGGCACTGCAGCCGGTGCCGAAGCGGGCGGTACCGTGTTCTGTGGCGTGCCAGCGTCTCCGAAATCAATCACGCCGAAGCGAACGTCCAGTGCCTTCTTTTTGGCCGGATCGAGCAAGATGTCGCGAGATTGTTGGACCCATTTCGCTGCCTGTTTCCACACCGCTGGGTCCGCATTCGCTTTTGCGCTTTGCAGTTTTTGGATTGTTTTCTTGATGGCGACGACAATCACCTGCGAATCTTGCTCGCCGCCGGTCAGCCCAAAGACTTGATACGGATGCGGATTCTTTGTTTCTGCAGCGACAGGTAATAGGTCCGATATTTCAGTTGCCGACATTCGTCATGGTCCGGTGGAGGTTGGGGCGGGTGCTGGCAGCAGGACTAGGGGAGGACATTTGCGAAAAACGGCAGTCGTGAGCATCCAAGTTGGGGATGCTGCAGCCACCGTCTAGTTTAATCAATCCAGGGGAAGTGACGAAAGCTTGGCTGGTCAGGTTCCGCAATGTCGGCTTGATTTGGGCGTTTTCTCACGTCGACGCACGTTATTTCCCACCCGATCTGGTTTATTCGGGACGTAGCGATCAAATCGATCGTAACCATTGGCAATAACATGCGGGATACGCAAGAGATCGGTTCTTTCGGAAACAAACCAACCGAGATTGGACGATACCAGACCGTGGACCTGTGAAGCTACCTTTCCTTTTCAACGGCAATTCTATGTTTCCGATCATGCGAATTCGAACCGCCGCCGCGATCGCTGCGCTCGTGGGAGGCCCCTACGTCGTCTCGGAAACGGATATGGGGCAGAAAACCGTCTCTTCAATCAAGCGTCAATTCGAGACCACCGAGGCCGCGATCAGTTCGGGGGACTCGGTCTTGTCGAGCTCATCGGATTACGCGGTGCACTCGCACTACGAAGTCGAGCAGTTGCGTCGCAGTGGCGAGGCACGCTACCGCTACGACCACGAACTCGCTCGTAAACTTGGCGCGATTCCCGCCAAGCCCGAAAACGAGCCGAATCTTGTGGGGACCACCGTCCAGGATCTTCGCGAAGTGATTCGCTTTGATATCAACCCTGAATGGATCATCAACCGCTTCTCACGCGTAACGACGGTGTTGGCGGATATGAAGATGGAAGGGCTGCGAGTGCCCATCGTCACTGGAACGCAAGCCGATGATTTGGCGGGGACGCTGACTTATTACTTTGACACCAGCGGCAAGGTCCAGCGAATTACGGTTCATGGGTTTACCGGAGACCCTAGCAAAATGGCGGCGATCATGACCGAGCATTACGGTCTATCTCGCGAGCCCTCGCTCGAAGCCGGCGTGTTTACGCGTCGCTGGAACGGTTTGCCGGTTCATTTTTTGCGGCTGACTCATGCCCCGATCGTGTATAGCGATGCCATTCACCAAAAATACACGGTCTTTGTGGAACTCAATCAACCCAATCTAGCGTACGGCATCAGTCCCGAAGCCCAGCGAATCGTCAATGCGGATCACTACAGCGGTCGCTGGTAGCCCCTTACCTCGCCTTCTCTTCGCCTCCCCCCCCC
>TARA_R110002073_G_scaffold266444_3_pt1 | contig 18177 bp, 13 predicted proteins | sample TARA_R110002073 | Tara Oceans TARA_R110002073 (sample SAMEA4397174) | marine metagenome | biome: Polar Biome; feature: [DCM] deep chlorophyll maximum layer (ENVO:01000326); material: water (ENVO:00002006), including particulate matter (ENVO:01000060) such as... | depth 40 m
GAGCGGATAGGGACGGCCGAAATCATGGGCACGATGGCCCGCTGAGCGCACCCAGATCACGGGGCGCAGCCGGTCCTGTTCGGCCAGACCATGGCCCAGCATGCCGATCTGGAAAGCCAGGGCCGCCGGAGTGTCGAGATAGCTCGCCGGACAGACCTCATGCAGGCCCGGGCCAAGCACCAGCGCGTCCTGACCCGTCAGGACGGGGCTGGATATTGGCGTTTCAATCGCTTGGATCTGGCGTCGCAGCTCCTCGAGCTGCGGCCGCCCCCTGAGAACGCGCGGCGCAGTTGGCATGTCATGGCCTCTGTTGAATGTTCCACTTATGTTCCGTTCAGGAACACGCAGAGTCAAGTGGGGAATCGGTGAGGGGTGTTGGGAGATAGGGGCGGCTTTGCCGGTGCTGTCCCGGATCCCGGCATGGGTTTCAGGGTGGGGTGTGGCCCGTGGGGCCACTTCTCCAACAAAAACAATAACCTCTTCCCCCGGATTTGTTCCGGGGCCTGCCGGAGGGGAATCCAGCCAAGTTCCTAACGGGTGGCAGGCCCCGGAATTCGCTGCGCTCCTCCGGGGGAAGGTGAGGTGTCGGTTGGTGGTGGTCGACTTCGGCCGCTTATCCCCCACCCTCCAACAATTACCTCACGTCATCCTGACGAAAGTCAGGACCTCGACGTGGCAAGCCGGGAGCCCGGTCTATCGAGGTCCCAACTTTCGCCAGGATGACGAATTTTGACCAAACTTATCCTCCCCCCGCCAACCTCGGCGCATAATCCCGCCATCTCCTCCCGCATCGGGGCGTTCCGGACCGTTCGGTGACGTGGGTGGGTGCGGTGTCCCTTGGGGATGGTGAGGATCGGGGTGACGCCCGGTTCAGCGGAACCAGAGCCGAGGGTGGGCTGATACGGGTAACCGGTGGACATGACGGCAGGCTGAAATGATATCCTGTGCTTCTTCGCCGGCTCCGGATTTGTTCGAGGGTAAGATAGGAGCCCGTTGGTAAGGGCCGACACCACCGCGTACGGGCGGGCCACCAGGCTCTCTCTAAACTAAAGCGCTTAAAATCTGGGTCTTGCGGCCCGCCCGTGCTCCCGAAGATCGCCAGGCAGCTCTGCCGTGGCGGATTTTGTGTTGGCCGGGCTGCAATTGTCCCAAACTCGCGCTAACCTCCCCCCATGTGTGGACGCTATGCGATCGGCAAGCTGCAATGGTGGATCCTGCAGGAGACGTTCAAGCTCCAGCAGGCAGCGACCAATCTCGAGCCGCGCTGGAATATCGCCCCGACCCAGAGCGCGCCGATCATCCGTCAACGTTCGGATGAGGAGATTGGCAATGAACTGGCGATGGCGCGCTGGGGTCTGGTGCCGCATTTCTGGCACAAGCCCTTGAGCGAGATGAAATACTCGACTTTCAACGCCAAGGCCGAAACCGCCGCCGACTTGCCCAGCTTCCGGCATGCCTTCCGCCGCCGTCACTGCATCGTGCCGGCGGTTGGTTTCTATGAATGGACCGGCGAAAAAGGGGCCAAACAGCCCTGGTTTATCGGGCTCAAGGATTGTGACTGGTTTGGTATGGCCGGGCTGTGGGACCGGGCCGAGATCGAGGGCGCGGTGATCGACAGCTTCACCATACTGACCATCCCGGCCAATGACGCCATGCAGCGGCTGCACCACCGCATGCCGGTGATGTTGCGGCGGGAGGATTGCCAGCCCTGGCTCGAACCCCATACCGCCGATCTCGAGCTCATCCTCAAGGGTGCGCCCTCCAACGCGATCACGATCCATGAGGCCAACAAGGCGGTCGGCAATGTCCGCACCGATGGCGAGTGGCTGACCCAGCCCGGCGACGGGGTGCAGCGGACGGGGTTAATCTGATACCGATGCCCGAGGCCGTCCGCAGGCTTGAAGCCTTCATTGCCGAACATGCGCTCAAGATCGCGATCGCCCCGGCCGATCCGGATCTGGGTGGATTTGACGGTGTTGTGCTCATCATCTCCGCGCCGAAGCAGAGTGAATTGCGCATCACTCTGTTCGACGAATATGGCGACGCCCGCCCCGGCAATCCGGCGCTGTGCCTCGCCTTGCTCAACATGCAGTTTCGCGAATTGGATGATGCCGCGGGGAAGGTGAGGCGCTGGGCCATCGCCGAAGGGCTCGACCCGGCCGCACCATCGACGCAGACAGCCTTCGCGCAGAACGAGGCCGCACACGCCGCTTTCCTCGCAGCCTACGGGCCGATCCCCGATGTCATGACCGATCTCGACTGGCAGCTCAATGCGGGTCCGGCGCAGACGCTGCGGGGACTCAGATGACCAATAATGCTGAAACGATCAAAGCTCCGCCCCGCGGTCTGTTGCAATGGCTTCGCGAATATCGCTCGCCTCGCTGCGCCGGTCCCGTCCCATCGTCTGCAGGACCTGGAGGGTCGAGATCCAGTAGCGAAGCTGGTTGTGAAGCTCAGTGTTGGTGGCCAGCAGGCTCGCGGTGCTCATGATCTCGTCGCTATCGGCGGGCGGGTCGCAGGCGATCAGGAATTGGCGGCCATAAAAGTCCGAATCCCAGCAATTTTCCCAGATATAGAGCTGTAATCGAATCGGGATGATTCCGCGCACCGAGACCCGATAAGCGGGCCTTTCGGTCATCGTGAAATTCTCGGTCAGGGTATAATAGACCGACAGACGCTCGCGGACATTAAGGTTGGCGATCAGGCCGAGCTCGCCGGCGCTGGTAATCTCGGTATAGGTCGTCTGGACGGCGTTGAACTCGCTGACCTGGCTGGCCTGGAAAAAGGCGACGATCAGGTCCCAGTCGGCTTCGGTGCCGGGAATCCGGTCGGGGTCACTGCTGGTATCGAGGGCTTGAACCCCGAAATCGGAGACCGTGGACCAGAAGGCGATCCGGTCGTCATAACTCGCAATATCGACGGCGAGATCGGACTGGATGCGTTCGAGATAGGCCTGTCCGCGCGCTTCGCCCTGGCGGGCCTCATTCCACGCCGTAACTTGAAAACCGATCACCACACCGGCGATGACGATCACGAATTCAAGCGCGACGGCTGTCCAGTTCTGGGTCTTCAGATGGTGGATGATGCGTGACAGGATCATGAAATTCCCCTCGAAGCCAAGAGCGGTCGCCGACCCCGCATTTCCACAAACCGACTGGCCGATGTGCCCCGGTGCCTAGGCGCACTCAAATGTGTCCTCGCTGGTCGCGTGACAGCCGGTCGGAAAACCGCGGACGCGCCACAGCGCCACCAGGCCGTCCGCTTCTGCCCGCGCTTTCCAGCGTGGATCATTGCGGTAATTGCCCAGGAAGGTCCAGAAAAGACGCAAATTATTGCGTGGCGTCTCGGCCCAGATTGCTTCGAGGCTGGTCAGGAAAAGATCGGTATCCTTCAGCGCCAGGGCGGCATCGACGCGCACATGCGGTGTGAGATCCGGCATAAGGGCGCGGATCGCATCGGGACCCTGCGGCCAAGCGTCGAGCAGAGCCCGCCAGTCATCGGCAATCCGGCCCTTGATCGCGCCATCGACAATGCCGGCGTCCAGCAAGCTTCTGGCCTCGGCCTGCAGACCGTAGGCGGTGAGTTCGTGCATGGCATTTTCAATGATGAAGCCCAGCGTCGGGTCAAGTTCGATACCGGTCCGCAGGGGCTCGATCGTCTCACCCCACTCGACGCCCGGCGTCGAGACCCGGCTCCAGCCGAGCGTGTTCCAGTAGACCGGCACGACGGGATCGATTTGCGTCGCCCGTTCAGCAAGGATCGTGGCCTGTTCGCCATAGCCGGCATCGGCCATGCGCTGGGCGACGATATTGAGTACGGCTGGGTTATTGGGTTCCAGCGCCAATGCGCGGTCGAAGGAGTCGAAGGCCGCCAACCAGTCGGTGCCATAGGCCTGCAGCACGCCGAGATAGGCATGGGCCTCGCCGGAAAGTGGATCGAGTTCGATGGCGCGGCGCGCCGCCGACATGCCGGCGCTGCGCCAGCTATCGGTCTGGCTTGCATCAGGATGGTAAAGCTCGTGCACGGAATAGACCCCGGCCAGCGTGGTCCAGGCCCGGGCATAATCCGGGTCATGGGCGAGGGCGTCATTCAGCAGGGTGATCGCCATTCCGCGTTTGGCGGCACCAAAGGACAAAAACGAGATCCGGCCTTGCAGATAGAGATCATAGGCGGCGATGTCGCCAGTCCGGTCATGGCTGCGATTTCCGCGCTCCAGCCCGAGGGAGACCGCCAACTCGTCGGCAACGGCCGAAGCGATCTCGTCCTGGATGTCGAATATATCCTGAAGGTCGCGGTCATAGGTTTCCGACCACAAGTGGAATCCGTCGGCGCTTCGGATCAATTGTGCCGTGATCCGCAGACGCCCGGCCGAACGGCGGACACTGCCCTCTAGCACATAGGCGACACCGAGGGTTTCGCCGATCGTGCGCAAATCCTCATTGCGGCCCTTGAAGGCAAAACTCGAGGTGCGGCCAGCGACAGCTAATCCGGGAATGCGCACGAGGACATTGAGAATTTCTTCGGAAATTCCGTCGGAGAAAAACACCTGGTCGCCTGCCTCGCTCATATCGGCAAAAGGCAGCACGGCGACAGAGACGGATTCTGTGTCTTCACGGCCAGCCGTGATCACGGCGCCGGTCGGGTTCTCGCGCATGAAAATCTGGATCGCGGCGACGGCCAGGACCAGCACCATCATCCCGATCAGAGCATAATCACTGGTCCGCATCCGCGGCGTGTCGGCAGGCCCCTCAGCGGGCCCGGTCAGCTTCATGCCCTCCGGCGTCATCTCAAACGCCCAGGCCAGGAGGATGGCAATGGGCAGGCCGGCGATCAGCAGGACCGCAATAAAGCCGTCGACCCAGCTCGGCAATTCGAGCGCCGGTGTGAGCACATTGACGATCTGCAGCACCAGCCAGCCGACCACGAGATAGGCGGCGGTCACACGGAATACATTGCGGCGGCGAAGCTCGCTGAGCAGGCGTTTCATATGGTGGCATCCCCCGAGAGGGACGGAACTAACACGCTCTGACACTTTGGAAAATGAGGGAGCGAAATATTATTGATGACTGCAGCGAAACCAGCCTGGCCTGAGCGGGTTTCGTTCGGATTATTTGCCCGCGGGTCGCGTCCCGGCCTAGCGGGCAGAATGCGTCGATCACTCTGACATTTCGATGCGGGCGACGACGTGTTCTGCGTGATCCCGTAGTGAGCGCAAGCGGCCGAGCTCCTGCTGGGTGATATTCCACATATCGCGGATTTCAGCGCGTAATTGCGGTTCGCCACGGACAATCTCTGCGAATTGGGTGAGGGACAGCCTGTCTTGCCGCGACATGCCGACGCGGTGGATGGAGCGCCACATATCATCGCGGAACCGCATCATGATCCGCTCCATGTCCCGCAAGGTGTCGGCCTCGAAATAATAAGCCTGGATCGCCCGAGCCTGCTCCGGATCGGTCAGCAATTGAACGTCCCCGGTGTTGAGCAATGTGTTGTAGGCAAAGCGATTGCCGTCATAGGTGCGGATATCCGTCGCCAGATAGACCACGGTGTCGTCGCTGACCGCCTCGGATGGCGGAGCGGTCGGAAACTCAATCCGGCCAGTCGGTAGTTCATAAACCAGCCGTGTCGGCTCCCCGGTTAACTCGACCAGGATCGCGTCCAACGCCGCGGAACGCGCCTGCACGAAGCGCATGGTTTCGTCGAGCTCGGCGATATCCGCCCGCAGATCGGCGACCAGATAACCCAGATGCGTCGCCTCGCTGGCGCGGTCTGCCCGGCGCGCTGCCCAATCCGTGACCTGGAAACCGATCACAACGCCGAGAATGACGATCAGAAATTCGAGCGCCACCGCAGTCCAGTTCTGGCTGCGCAGATGATGGATGATGCGGGATAGGATCATTGCAATCTTTCCAGCTCGGCCCTGAGCAAAGCCCGCAGGGCTTCGCCGCGCTCGATGGCAGCCTGGGCATAGCTTTCGCTGAACGCTTGCCACGCCTCGACAATCGGCAACCATTCGACATAGTCCGGACGGGCGCGAATCCGCACCAGCGCCTCTGCGACATCAGTGTCGCTTAAGGCTTCCGGGGCGTCGAGGCTCTGCCAGAGCCGTTCTTGCTCGGGTGTCAGAATGCCGGCGCGACGTTCGTAATAATTGGTCTGGGTATTCTCGCGCAGATAGTTCCACTGCGCGGTCGCGGCGACGGATTGGTAATATTCCGCGATCCGGGCCCGCAAAGTCTCTGAGCGGATGATGGCGATGTCGCCGACGGCGATCATTTCGTCGAAGGCAATCCGGTCAACCGAGGCGGTGTAGGTGTAGCCGGCTGTGGTGATCGAACGCAGGAAGGGCGTCGGTTCGTCGATGACATCGCCGGTTGCGCTGGCGGCCTCAATGATCAGCCGGATCTGGGCACCGCGCTCGGCGGCCAGATCAACGGCCTCCCCGAACTCCACGATGTCCGAATCCAGCGCCGCAATAATGCGTTCAATATAGCGATACTCCAGGGCGCGTTCTTGCCGGGTCTCATTCCAGGCCGTGACCTGAAAGCCGATCACGACCCCGGCGACGACGATCACGAATTCAATCGCGATGGCGGTCCAGTTCTGGGTTTTCAAATGGTGGATGATGCGGGAGAGAATCATTGCGCATCTCCTTCGCTCGTTTCGGTGTCGTCGGGGGCGTGCCAAGGCTCAACGCCGCGGCTTGTTGCCAGATAGGATTCCAGCTCCGCTATCCGTCCCAGATGTTCTCCCGTGAAGCCAACGATCATCCTTGAGCGAAAATTGATGGCAGACAGCGTGCCGACAAAGGCCAGGTCATTGCACAGCGCGTCAAAGTCAAAGCGGGCATCAAAGGCATCGCCGGTCGAAAAGCCGAATTGGGTAAGGTCGATCTGTCGGGAAATATCGGGGCGAAGGGTGCTGATGTCCTGCCGTGCTCCTTCGATGATCGAGCGGCTTCGTTGGTTGAGGCCGTTGACGCGCGCCAGGCGTTCGCGCAGTTCCAGATCGCGGATGAGGCTGATATTCCCGGTCGCGACCAGCTCATCGGCTGTTCCCCAACGCAGCGGTACCGGATTGATGCTGCCGGCAAAAGCAAGCCCTCGAATAAAGAGGTCGCGCTCATCGTCCGCAGGTGTGCAGCTTCTCAGGGCGTTCAGCGCGATGTCTTCGGCTTCAAGCTGGGCGTCGTCCCATTGGGCATTGGCGTAATAATCCTCCAGCGTCCCGACCAGATCGGCATGGAGACGCTCCAGATAATAGCTCTCCATCTCCCGGTCGGACCGTTCACCGCGCCATTCGGTGACCTGAAAACCGATCACCACACCGGCGATGACGATCACAAACTCAAGCGCAACGGCGGTCCAGTTCTGGGTCTTCAGATGATGGATAATGCGGGAGAGAATCATCGGATCGGCAGAGCCTCGCATTGAAAATCATCGGCACCAAGCGCTTCGCAACCCTCGGGGAAGCCGCGCACCTGCCAGAGTTCAAGCAGGCCGATATCGCGGATATGCTGGCGCCAGCGTGGATGATTGCGGTAATTGCTCTCGAGGTTGAGGTAGAGGCCGAGATTGGATTGGGGTTCGATCGACCAGTAGGCTTCGGCTGCATCCAGGGCCATATCCATATCGTCAAGCAGGGTGGCAACCCATGAACCTCGGAAGGAATCCTCTTCCACCAGAGCGCGGAGCGCCGTGTCTCCGGTCGCCCAAGCCTCCAGGAAGCGATCGATGGGCTCTTGGGCGTCCGGCGGATAGACGCCTTGACGCAGGGCATCTTCAACCAGCTGCCCGGCTTCTTCACGCCGGTCCTGGCTGATCAGCACTCGCAAGGCGTTATTGTAGCTGAAGGGGATATCCGGTCCGAGTTGGCGGGCGAGTCGGAATTCCTCGACCGCTGCGTCGCGTCCGAAGTCGGGATGGTCGATAAAAGCCCAGCCCAGCGTGTTGTGATAGATCGGCACCAGCGGGTCGAGCTCAACGGCGCGCGCCGCCAATGCCCGCCCATCGATCAAATACCCGGTGTCATTCAGCACCTGCGCAAATGTGTCGAGGACTGCGGCATTTTGCGGGTCCAGCTCGACGGCCCGGTCGAAAGCCTCAAAGCTGGCGACCCATTCATGGCGCAGGCTCAGGAGCACGCCGATATACGCCTGCGCCTCGCCCGACTGTGGGTCCAGCTCCGCGGCGCGGCGCGCGGCGGCCAGGCCGATGCGGCGCCAGGAGGAGAAGTCGCCGACGGTCTCGTCGGGCTGATAGGATTCATAGACCGAGTAAACCCCGGCCAGGGCGATCCAGCCCGGTGCATAGGCGGGGTCGCGGGCGACCACTTCCTGCAGCAGCAGGGCGGCCTGTTCGAGATTGCGTTGACCGCGCCGAAAATAGAGTTGCCGGGCCTGGAGATAGTATTCATAGGCCTCGATATCGCTGGTCCGATCATGCGCCTGCGGCTGCCAGTCAATCCCGAGCGAGATCGCGAGCTCGCCCGCCACCGCGGCAGCGATTTCATCCTGGATGTCGAAAATATCGGCGATCTCACGATCATAGGTTTCCGACCAGATGTGGAAGCCGTCAGAGCTTCGGATCAGCTGCGCCGTGATACGCAGCCGCGAGCCTGAGCGGCGCACGCTGCCCTCGAGCACATGATTGACGCCCAACGCCTCACCAATCTCGCGCAAATCCTCATTGCGGCCCTTGAAGGCAAAGCTCGACGTGCGGCCTGCAACACCCAGTCCGGGAATGCGGACCAGGACATTGAGGATTTCTTCCGAAATCCCGTCGGAGAAAAACTCCTGATCGCCCGCCGCGCTGAGATCAATGAAGGGCAGAACGGCGACCGAGGCGCCGGTGCCGTCACCGGCGATTGTACGGGACGGTCCGGCGGAGCCCGGGGCCATTTGTTGCCAGCCAATCAAGGCGACCAGAATCACCAGTCCGGCAATGATCGCATAGTCGAGCACCCGCCCGGTCCGCGGCGCGATGCTCTCCCCCTCAGCCACGGCGGTCGTTGGTTTCAGACCGTCCGGCGTCATCTCGAAGGCCCAGGCGATGAACAAGGCCACGGGCATTCCGGCCAGGAGCAGAATCAACGCGACACCATCGGCCCATTCCGGCAACGCGGCGGCGGCCGAAATGATGGAGATGACCTGCATCACCAGCCAGCCGACCACCAGATAGGCGGCGGCGACGCGGATCACATTGCGGCGTCGAAGTTCGTTGAGGAAATTGATCATCGGATCGGCAAAGCCTCGCATTGGAAATCATCTGTCCCGAGCGCCTGGCAGCCCTCGGGGAAGCCGCGAACCTGCCACAGCTCAAGCAGACCGATATCGCGGATGTGCTGGCGCCAGCGCGGATGATTGCGGTAATTGCTCTCTAGGTGGAGGAAGAGGGCGGGATTGGGTTGGCGCTCGGTCGACCATCCGGCTTCGGCCGCATCGAGGGCCATATCGAGATCTTCAATCAGCATGGCAATCCAGCTGCGCCAGTCGGGATTGTCCTGCGCGAAGGCGCGCAGCGCCGGGTCTCCGGCCGCCCAGGCTTCCAGGAAGCGCTGGACGGGCTCGCGGTATCGCGACTCATAGACGCCCAGACGCAGTGCCTCTTCAAAAATTTCGCCAGCTTCGGCGCGCTGCCCACGACTTATCAGAACGTTCAGCGCGTTACCGTAGCCAATGCCGATGTCGGGTCCGAGTTGGCGACACAGCCGAAACTCCTCGAGTGCGGCGTCGCCGCCATAGTCGGGATGATCGATCGAGGCCCAACCCAGCGTACTGTGATAGATCGGCACCAGCGGGTCGAGTGCGACGGCACGGACCGCCAACTCCCGCGCTTCTATGGAATAACCGACATCGACCAGGGTTTGGGCAATCTTGTCGAGCACGGCTGCGTTCTGCGGTTCCAGAACGACGGCGCGGTCAAAGGCTTGAAGAGCGGCGACCCAGTCCTGCTGCCTGGCCAGGAAGCTGCCGATAATCGCCTGGGCTTCACCGGACCGGGGATCGAGCGCCGCAGCGCGGTGAGCGGCGGCCAGACCGATGTCGCGCCAGTAGGGGTAATCGCTGACCGCTTCCTCCGGCTGATAGGACTCATAGACTGAATACACCCCGGCCAGGGCAATCCAGCCGGGCGCATAGTCGGGGTCGCGAGCGACCACTTCCTGCAGCAGCAAGGCCGCCGTCTCGAGATTGCGCTGACCGCGCCGAAGATACATCTGCCGCGCCTGGAGATATTTCTCATAGGCCTCGATATCGCTGGTCCGGTCATGCGCGGCCGGATGCCAGTCAATCCCGAGCGAGAGCGCCAGCTCGTCAGCGACGGCGGCGGCGATTTCGTCCTGGATGTCAAAGATGTCGGCGATTTCGCGGTCGTAGGTTTCCGACCACATATGGAAGCCGTCCGACGACCGGATCAGCTGGGCGGTGATGCGCAGGCGGGTGCCCGAGCGGCGCACACTGCCTTCGAGCACATGATTGACGCCCAGCGCCTCGCCGATCTCGCGCAGGTCTGCATCGCGGCCCTTGAAGGCAAAGCTGGAGGTGCGCCCCGCGACGCCGAGCCCCGGGATGCGGACCAGGACATTGAGGATTTCTTCCGAGATGCCGTCGGAGAAGAACTCCTGATCGCCGGCCTCGCTCAAATCAACGAAAGGCAGGACAGCGACCGATGCCTCCGTCTCGTCGCCGGCGATGGCGCGGGCAGGGCCGTCGGTGCCCGGTGCCATCTGTTGCCAGCCGATCAGGGCGACGAGGATCACCAGCCCGGCGATGATGGCATAGTCGAGTGCCCGCGCGCCCTGGGGCGCAGCATGGCTGCCTTCGGGCAGCGCCTCGGTGCGCTTCATCCCGTCCGGCGTCATCTCGAACGCCCAGGCCAGCAGCACGGCAATCGGGAAGGCCGCCATCAGGAAGACCGCAACAACGCCATCGACCCAGCTCGGCAAATCCAGCGCCGGCGTGAGCACATTGACGATCTGCAGCACCAGCCAGCTCACCACCAGATAGGCGGCAGCGACGCGAAACACATTGCGACGACGAAGTTCGGCGAGGAAATTCATGTGGCTTTCCAGATAAGAAGGTGGAAGCGATAGCATGAGAACGGGCATGTCGGTATTTTGCTCGCCCGGCGGCTCACGGCTCTCACCAATCCTTCAGCGGGTAGTTTTCCCCACCCGGCGGCGGCCACGGAAATTCCGCCTCTGCGATCCGGCGCGCGAAATTGGGGGTCGCCTCCAGATCCCAGGGCGCACCACAATAACAACGCGCGGCGATGAATATTAGTTCGTCGGTATTGCCGGGCTCAGCGTCTTTTTGCGCGGCCATGGCATTGGCCGCATCGCGTTCACCGAGCATGGCGTGCAGGACCAGTTCAAACCCGTTATCATCCGGCGGTCCCATGAGACGGCGTGCCTCGACTGCGGCGGCCCGGTCGCCATCGCGAGCGGCAAATTGTGCGCCATAAACACCCCGTATGAAATCAGGAACTTGCAGATAATCCATATAGGCGGACATTTCCTCCCGTAGCCCGAGCTGGAACATGGCATCGGCCTTCGCGAAACCCATTCTGACTTCGCGCCTATTGCCGCTCAGCCCAGTATTGGCTGCGTCTTGCGCGAGATCGAACTGTCCGGCGCTATAGGCGATCAGAGAGAGGCTGTACCAATTGTTCTGGCTGAGCGGATCACAACGTGTCATGCGTTCGGCGTAGGGAATAAAGTCGGCTGCGCGGCCCGACAGCAGCGTCAATTCCATGATCCATGCGCTGTAGGGACATCCTGATGCCTGTGCGGCCCTATCCAGAATGCCGGCGGCACCCATCCAGCTTTCTCTCATATAGACACGATCAACGTCGATCATCGCGCGCTGGCTTGCGTCATGGGCCGTATCCCTCGCCGAGTTGAGCAAATCGAAATAGCGATCCGCTGCGGCTTCGTAGGCGGCGACGCCGGATTCGGATTGATCCGCGATGTAGTGATTCATCAGATGCGCGTAGCGGTCAGCCTGTTGGCTGTAGGCGTCGGAAAATTCCGGCGCCAGCTCGATCGCTTCGACGAAGAAGGGTTCAGCGGGGAGCAGCCCTGCCAGCGTATCAGCGCCTTCAACATGAGCCGCGAGCGCGATTTCCACGCCGCGCTGATAGGCGATATAGGCCTCGACATTCTGCACGCCGAAATCACTCATCCGGGCAAGCTGGTCGGCGTCGAGCACGATATCGAGAACCGAGGTGATATTCCGGGCGATATCGTCCTGGATGGCGAAGACGTCATCCATTGTGCGATCATAGGTCTGCGACCAGAGATGGCTGTCATCAGCCGCGCGAATGATCTGGGCGGTGACGCGAACCCGGTCGCCGGAGCGCCGCACCGAGCCTTCGACGACATGGGCAACGCCCAATTGCCGGGCAATCTCCGGCACGGGCGGCAGATCATCACCGCGAAACTGGAAAGCCGACGTGCGTGAAGTGACCATCAGCTCGGGCACTGCGGCGAGATAGTTGAGGATTTCCTCGGTCAACCCATCGGCGAAATAGCGATCTTCCTCGTCGGACGACATCGCGACGAAGGGCAGGACGGCGACGGACTGAGCCGAGGGTGCGTCGGGCGTCGCGGTCGCCGGCATGGTGGTTTCAGTATCAGCTGGCTCCGGAACGGCAGTGTCCGGTACTGCGTCGGTGGAAATTTCGTCGACCACATTCGCGGGTTCAACGCCGATCGTATTAGCTGGCCAGAACCAGGTGGCGAGCATCAGTATTGCCACCAGACCGAGGCCAGCCAGAATGGCGATGTCGAGCGTCGACCCCGTTGCCCGGGCCAGCGATGCCTCCGGATCGATGCTCTCGGTCGGTTTCAGGCCCTCCGGCGTCATCTCGAACGCCCAGGCGATGAAAACCGCGACCGGCAGGCCGGCGAGCAGCAGGATCAGGGCCAGACTGTCGGCCCAGTCCGGTAGGGCTGCCGCGTCGGAGATCACTGAGATCACCTGCATCACCAGCCAGCCAACCACCAGATAGGCGGCGGTCACACGGAAGACATTGCGGCGGCGTAGCTCGGTCAGGAATTGCATCATGGAACTGGCACCCCCAAGGCAGTCAAATCATCGCTGCCGACCGAACGACCGCCATCCGGTAAGCCTCGCGACCGAAGCCGACCTTGGTGTTTCGCACAATATCGGCTCGGATGCAGCTTCATGACGACCTCTACCAGGTTTTCAGCGGATAATGCCCGGCAGCCGGCGGCGGCCAGGGGAAATCGGCTTGCTCGAGACGCCGCGCGAAATTGGGTGTCGCTTCCAGATCCCAGGGTGCACCGCACGAGCAGAGGCCGATGGTTTGGATCAAATCATGAAAGCCGAACGGCACGGCGTCATTGGCCGCCGCCCATGCATTGACTTCGGCACGCTCGCCGAGCATGGCGTGCAAGGCTGGCGCGGCGTTGCCCAGGATCCGGCCCGAGCGCCCACGTGTGGCAGCGCCTTGCTCATAATCACCATCGCGGGCAACGGCCATGGCCGCGAGGAAATCGCGCACGGGTTCGGTCGGTCTCAAGTCAGCGAGAAAATCATCAAACTCGGCGTGTCGGTCGGCGTCCAGCAGGGCCAGACCGGCCTCAGACTCCAGGCGTGGATTGCGGCTGTCGAGGGCCAGGCCTGACCGGGCTGCAGCAAGCGCCAGCTCATAGTCTCCCGAATCGCGCGCGATGCCCGCGAGCGTCGCCCAATACAGAGGATTGAGCGGGTCACACAGGGTCAAACGTTGGGCGTAAGCCAGAAACTCCGATGATCGCCCGGCGATGCCGGCTATTTCCAGCACCCAGGCTGATGGGGGGCATCCATCGGTCTGGCTGGCACGGTCGAGGATGCGGCCGGCGCCGGTCCAGTCATCCTGGGAATAGAGCCGGTCAATGGCGATCATGGCGCGATTTTCAGGGCGGTCCGTGGTCGCAGCTGCCTGATCGAGCAGTGCCCGATGGCGGTCAGCGGCCAATTCGGCCGCCGCGATGTCCTCGGGGGTGACGGATGCGGGATCGACACGGGTCTGATGCGTGTAATAGTCGGCGCGCTGGAAATAGGCGTCGGAGAAATTCGGTGCCAGTTCGGTGGCCAGCGCGAACCACGCATCCGCCGGGGCCAGTTCAGCGACATGGTCTCCTTCGGAAGTATGCGCAGCAATGGCGATCGCGACCCCTCGCTGATAGGCAATATAAGCTTCGACATTGCCGACACCGATGTCGCGCATGCGGGCGCGTTGATCCTCGTCGAGGATGATATCGAGCACATCGGCGATGCTGGCGGCGATCTCTTCCTGGATCGCGAAAACATCCTCCATGGTGCGGTCATAGGTTTGCGACCAGATATGGCTGTCATCGGCGGCGCGGATCAGCTGGACGGTGATGCGAACCTGGTCACCGGAGCGGCGGACCGAGCCCTCGACCACATGCGCGACCCCGAGCCGTTGCGCGATTTCCGGTACATTGTGATTCTCGCCGCGGAATTGGAAAGCCGAGGTGCGCGAAGTGACCAGAAGGTCGGGCAGGGCGGCAAGCGAGTTGAGGATTTCCTCGGTCAGACCGTCGGCGAAATAGCGATCATCCTCGTTCGAAGACATCGCCATGAAGGGCAGAACTGCGACCGAGAGCTCAGGCGCTGCCATGGCGCGCGGCGCTGGCTCTGCGTCGGTGTCGATCATATCGCCGGGGATGCCGGATTCGATTTGCTCCAACTCGGCCACGGTTTCCGGTGTTGGCCCGCCGTTCGGCATCAGCCATCCGCCCACCACCAATATCACTACCAGTGCCAGCCCGCCGAGAATGGCGAGATCGAGCGTGGAGCCTGACGCAGAGCCTGTTCCTGCCTCGATCGCGGCGGTCGGCTTGAGCCCGTCCGGCGTCAGTTCGAAGGCCCAGGCGATGAACAGAGCCACGGGCAGCCCGGCAAGCAGCAGGATCAGTGCGAGACTATCGGCCCAGTCCGGCAAGGCCGCCGCATCGGCGATCACGGCGATCACCTGCATCACCAGCCAGCCGACCACCAGATAGGCGGCTGCGACGCGGAACACATTGCGGCGGCGAAGTTCGGCGAAAAATTGCATCATTGGGCCGGGGCTCCGTCACATTCAAAATCATCATCGCCGAGGGCGCGGCACCCGTCCGGGAAGCCGCGCGCCTTCCAGAGGTCGAGCAGGCCGAGTTCGCGGACAAGCTGACGCCAGCGCGCATTCCCGTGCAAGCCGCCGGGGACGGGGAGGTAGAGGTATTGGGTCGCAACGGCTCCCGGCTTGTCCCTGACGGCCAACAGGCGATCAACAAACAGATCGGCATCACCGAGAATGATGCCGGCATCGACCCCGATTTCAGGATCGATCCGGAGCGCGACGGCCCTTACGGCGTCTGGCCCCTCGGCCCAGGCCTCGAAGAGCGCCCCATAGTCATGGATCCGCGCCGGAGAAAACGCATTGTTGGAGACAGCCTGATTGTAAGCCGCCTGGGTCATCTCCAAATTGCCTGATGCTTCCAGGGCATTGAACAGGTTCAGATATGTAATGCCAAAGCTTGGATCCAGGGCGATCGCGCGATCGTAGCTGGCGACGGCGCCCGCGGGATCCGCGTCCGGGGCGAGCGAGGTGGCCCAACCCATATTGCTGTAATAGAGCGCCACCAGTGGATCGATCGCGATGGCCCGTGCTGAGAGCTCGCGCGCCTGCCGGATATAGCCGGTTTGCAGATACACTTGGGCAGCCTGGTCGAGAACGGTGGAATTATTCGGGGCCAGCTCAAGTGCCCGGTCGATCGAGGCGAAGGCCTCGGTCCAGTTTCCTGGGACGGCACCCAGCGCGCCAAGATGAATCCAGGCTTCACCGGACCCCGGATCTAGCGCGATCGCCCGGCGTGCTGCGGATTCGCTGATCGATGTCCATTGCGCGATGTGACCGGGATTCCGGTTGAGCGAATACGCACTGTAGACACCATACACGCCGGCGAGCGCCGTCCAGGCCGGTGCGAAATCCGGGTCGCGAGCGACGACATCCTGCAGGAGCAGCGCTGCCGTCTCTATATTCTCCGCACCGCGCAGCAGGAAGAGCTGATGCGCTCGCAGGTATTTCTCATAGGCCACGATATCGTCGGTACGGGTGTGCTCGCCGGACTGCCAATCGAGCCCGAGCGAGACCGCCAGTTCAGTGGCCACGGCTCCGGCGATCTCGTCCTGAATGTCGAAGATGTCGGCGATCTCGCGGTCATAGGTCTCCGACCAGATGTGGAAGCCGTCGGATGAGCGGATCAGCTGGGCGGTAATGCGCAGGCGGGTGCCGGAGCGGCGCACCGAGCCCTCCAGGACATGATTGACGCCGAGTGCTTCGCCAATCGTGCGCAGATCTTCATTGCGGCCCTTGAAGGCGAAGCTGGAGGTGCGGCCCGCCACGCCCAGTCCCGGGATGCGGACCAATACGTTGAGAATTTCCTCGGAGATGCCGTCGGAGAAATATTCCTGATCGCCGGCCTGGCTCAGATCGACGAAGGGCAGGACAGCGACCGAGGCGCTTTCCTCGACCGCCGCCTCCGCCACCGGTGCGATCGGTGCGGGCGCCGCGTTGCCGGGCGCGAGCGTTTGCCAGCCGAGCATGAGCACGACCAGACCGAGTCCGGCGGCGACGGCGATATCGAGTGCGCGCAGTTTCTGCGGCGCTGCATCCGCCGTGCCCGGATTGTCCGCGGTCGGTTTCAACCCGTCCGGCGTCAACTCGAAGGCCCAAGCGATGAACAGCACGATCGGAAAGCCGGTGACCAGCAGGATCAGTGCGAAACTATCGGTCCAGTCCGGCATGCCGGCAGCCGCGCCAATCGTGGCAACGACCTGCATTACCAGCCATCCCACGACCAGATAGGCGGCGGCGACGCGGAAGACATTGCGGCGGCGAAGTTCGCCGAGGAATTGCATCATTGGGCTGGTTCTCCGCCACATTGGAAGTCGTCTTCGCCGAGGGCCCAGCACCCGTCCGGGAAGCCGCGCGCCTGCCACAGTTCAAGCAGGCCAAGATCAAGCGCCTGCTGGCGCCAACGCGGATGGTTGCGGTAGGGCACGCCCAACGGGTTGTAGAGGTATTCGATGAGCAGCAGATCCGGGGCGTCCCCGATCGCCATGAGGGCATCGATGTACAGATCCGCATCGCGCAGAATGACGCTGACATCGACTTGCAATTCAGGAGGGAGCTGGCCGAACAGGGCTCTGGTGGCCGCCGGTCCTTCGGCCCAGGCTTGATAGAGCGCCCGATAGTGCTGGCGGTCGGCTGGCAACACGATGTCGCTCGCTATGAGCCTTTCCAGAGCGGCCTCGCCCATCTCCCGGTTCCCCGATACCTCATGAACGAGGAGCAGGTTGACATAGGGGAAGGGTAGCGCCGGATCGAGCGCGATCGCTCGGTTGAAGGCGGCAATCGCGTCATCGGGATCATTTCCCGGTTCAGTCAGAAAGGCCCATCCCCAATTATTATGATAGAGGGCGACGAGCGGGTCGATTTCGATGGCGCGGCGGTCAAGTTCCTGACCCGCCTGGAAATAGCCGGTCCGAAACGTCATTTGGGCGACCTGGTCAAGCACGGTTGAGTTATTGGGGGTCAGCGCGAGCGCCCGGTCCATGGCCTCGAAGCCTTCAACCCAGTCGCCTGACTCGGCCAGCACGACGCCGAGATGGACCCAGGCCTCGCCTGAATCGGGATCGAGGGCGATGGCACGGCGCGCCGCCGCCTCGCTGACCCTCGGCCATTGCGCGTTGTGACCTGGATGCCGGTCGTCGGAATAGGCGCGATAGGCTGAATATACACCCGCCAGCGCAGTCTAGGCTGGCGCGAATTCCGGGTCCCGCGCGATGACCTCCTGCAGCAGCAGGGCCGCCGACTCCATATTGTCGCCGCCGCGCAACAGGTAGAGCTGGCGCGCTCGCAGGTATTTCTCATAGGCCTCGATATCATCGGTACGGCTGTGTGCGCCGGACTGCCAGTCGAGGCCGAGTGACAGCGCCAGTTCGCCGGCGACAGCCGCGGCGATCTCGTCCTGGATGTCGAAGATGTCGGCGATTTCCCGGTCATAGGTTTCCGACCAGATGTGGAAGCCGTCGGATGAGCGGATCAGCTGGGCGGTGATGCGCAGGCGGGTGCCGGAGCGGCGCACCGAGCCCTCCAGGACATG
>TARA_R110002073_G_scaffold68921_3_pt1 | contig 18120 bp, 14 predicted proteins | sample TARA_R110002073 | Tara Oceans TARA_R110002073 (sample SAMEA4397174) | marine metagenome | biome: Polar Biome; feature: [DCM] deep chlorophyll maximum layer (ENVO:01000326); material: water (ENVO:00002006), including particulate matter (ENVO:01000060) such as... | depth 40 m
AAGAATTGCGGTAACAGGTGCGGCTGGCCGAATGGGGAAGATGCTAATAGAGGCGGTTTCGCTTGCAGATAATGCTGTGTTGACAGCGGCGATAGAAAGGCCTGAAAGCTCTTTGCTTGGTGTCGATGTGGGCGAGTTAGCCGGTTTGGGGGTTTGTGGTGTCAAGGTAAGTGGTAGTTTAGAGTCGTGTGTTGATGATTTTGATGTGCTAATTGATTTTACTGCTCCTCAGGCAACCTTGGCGAATGCAAAAGTTTGCGCCTCAAATCAGAAAGGTATTGTGGTGGGAACAACGGGCTTTTCAAACGAGGAAGAAGAAATACTTCTTTCTTATCAGGCACAAACGTCTATTTGCAAAGCTGCTAATTTTAGTACAGGTGTAAATGTTTGTTTAAATCTTCTGGAAAAAGCTGCTCAGGCGCTTGGAGATGATTACGACGTTGAGGTGTATGAGGCGCATCATAGACACAAAGTCGATGCGCCTTCTGGTACAGCGCTGGCTATGGGGCAGTCTGTAGCGGATGCTTTGAATCGTGATCTGCGAGCAGTGTCAGTTTATGGTCGAGAAGGTCAGACTGGTGCAAGGGAAAAAGAAACGATTGGTTTTGCAACAGTGCGTGGTGGTGATGTTGTAGGCGATCATACGGTTATGTTTATGGGAGAGGGTGAAAGAATTGAAATTAGCCATAAAGCCTCTAGTCGTATGTCTTTTGCGCGTGGCGCTGTAAGAGCTGCAATATGGATTCATTTGAAAGATGCCGGATTTTACGATATGCGTGATGTGTTGGGTCTTAAATAGAGTCTCAAAAAACACCACTCTAATACGAATCAAGCAAAGATAGCGGTTATTGTTAATAGACACAAAGTCTCAAAATGTGTACAATGCCGCCGTTTGAGTGGTTGCAGGACGTGTTGAAAGCGGCCGGTCTGTGTGACTCGAAGATATAATCATAAAGCGAGGTAGAGAAATGCTCTGTCTCGCTTTTTTGCAACTTGTATCTGTTAAAAACGCCACTTAAACCCGCTTAAAGACGGTTTCTTTAATTATTTCTCCTAGCCGATTACGACGAGGAAATGGCGTTGACTAAACCTGCAATTTTAGCTCTAGAAGATGGATCCATATTCAAAGGGATCTCAATTGGTGCCGATGGCGAAACTATCGGTGAGGTTGTTTTTAATACAGCCATGACAGGGTATCAGGAAATTCTGACTGACCCATCTTACGCAAAACAAATCGTTACCTTAACTTATCCACATATAGGCAATACTGGTATTAACTCTGAAGATATTGAGTCTGACCAAATTTGGTCAGCTGGCTTGGTAATTCGAAACCTTCCTTTGGTTGCTTCTAACTGGCGTTCTGAAAAGTCTTTGGATGACTATCTAAAAGAAAATAATATTGTAGCGATTGCAGAAATTGATACCCGAAGACTGACACGAATTCTGCGTGATAAGGGTGCTCAAAATGGTTGTATTTTTGCAGGCGATAATATTTCAGAAGAGGCAGCGATAGCGGCGGCTAAATCTTTTCCGGGTCTCAAAGGAATGGATTTAGCAAAAGAAGTGTCGCGCGAAAAAATGGCTGACTGGAATGAAAGCAACTGGACAATTCAGTCAGGCTATCAGTCTCAAAGTTATACCGACTTTCATGTCGTAGCATATGATTTTGGCGTTAAACACAATATTTTACGGATGCTTGCAGAGCGTCGATGTAAATTGACGATTGTTCCCGCACAAACGCCAGCAGAAGATGTCTTGGCGATGAACCCGGATGGGGTGTTTTTGTCTAATGGACCTGGTGACCCAGAGCCTTGTGACTATGCAATCACTGCTATCCAGAAAATACTGGAAAAGAAAATCCCCGTCTTTGGTATTTGTCTAGGTCATCAGTTACTTGCATTAGCAAGTGGCGCTAAAACACTCAAAATGAAATTTGGCCATCATGGTGCTAACCATCCTGTTCAATGTTTAGAAAACAAAACAGTAATGATTACCAGCCAGAATCATGGTTTTGCTGTAGATGATGCGACCTTGCCTGGTTGTTTAGTGGCAACGCATAAATCATTGTTTGATGGGTCACTGCAGGGTATTAAACGAACAGACGTGCCTGCATTTAGTTTTCAAGGGCACCCTGAAGCAAGCCCAGGTCCACATGATGTTGCACCGCTCTTTGATCAGTTTATTGAGATGATGAACGCTAATAAAGAGTAATTATGTCGATAGATAAAATCTATATACATAGGCTCTTCGCCATGCAGATCATCATGATGCTTGGTCTGTGAAATTACTGTGTAAATGATTAACTATATTTTCTGCTTTTTGGATTGATTCATTTAAAAAGCAACTCACTTTTAGAAAACGGAAAGAATTTAGATGCCAAAGCGTACCGACATAAAGAGTATTCTAATATTAGGTGCTGGTCCGATTGTTATCGGTCAAGCTTGTGAGTTTGATTATTCTGGCGCTCAAGCGTGTAAGGCTCTGCGTGAAGAGGGGTATCGAGTTATTTTGGTTAACTCTAACCCCGCAACAATTATGACAGACCCTGCAATGGCTGATGCTACTTATATAGAGCCAATTACTTGGCAAACAGTAGAGAAAATTATTGAAGTTGAACGTCCGGATGTTTTATTGCCGACAATGGGCGGACAAACTGCTTTGAACTGCGCACTGGATTTAGAGCGTGAAGGTGTGCTGGAAAAATATACTGTCGAAATGGTGGGTGCGAACGCAGATACGATCGACAAGGCCGAAGACCGCGAACGTTTTGATAAGGCGATGAAAGCAATCGGCTTAGAGACACCGAGATCTGCTATTGCACATAGCATGGAAGAAGCACTTCAAGTTCAAACTCAGTTAGGTTTTCCTTGCATCATCCGTCCTTCGTTTACGATGGGTGGGAGTGGTGGTGGTATTGCTTACAACAAAGAAGAATTTGTTGAAATTTGCGAGCGTGGCTTGGATTTATCTCCAACGAATGAACTTTTAATCGATGAGTCATTAATTGGTTGGAAAGAATACGAGATGGAAGTTGTTCGAGACAAAAAAGATAACTGTATTATCATCTGTTCAATCGAAAACTTCGATGCAATGGGCGTTCATACGGGTGACTCTATTACGGTTGCCCCCGCTCAAACGCTGACCGATAAAGAATATCAAATCATGCGAAATGCTTCTCTTGCCGTACTAAGAGAGATAGGTGTTGAAACAGGGGGTTCAAATGTTCAATTTGGTATGAATCCTGAAGATGGTCGTATGGTGGTTATCGAAATGAACCCGCGTGTCTCGCGTTCTTCAGCATTGGCATCTAAAGCGACAGGTTTTCCTATTGCAAAAGTGGCTGCGAAACTGGCGATTGGATATACGCTTGATGAGCTACAAAATGACATCACTGGCGGCGCTACGCCCGCGTCTTTTGAACCTGCGATAGATTACGTTGTCACCAAAATACCACGCTTTACGTTTGAAAAATTCCCTCAAGCGGATGCACACTTAACGACTCAGATGAAGTCTGTTGGTGAGGTGATGTCGATAGGTCGCACTTTTCAAGAATCACTACAAAAAGCAATTCGTGGTTTAGAGGTCGATTCGGCTGGATTCGAGCCTGTTATTGACTTAAAGACTGAAGATTCAAAAGCTAAACTAATCAAAGAATTACGTAACCCTAGTTCTGATCGTCTTTGGTATGTCGGTGATGCGTTCAGAGCGGGTATGTCGGTCGATGAAATTTACAAATTAAGTGGTATCGATCCTTGGTTCTTGGTTCAGATAGAAGATTTGATCGAAGAAGAGTGTGTTGTGTCAAACATGACGCGCACGGATATGACGGCTGAAGCCATGTTGCGCTTAAAAAGAAAAGGTTTTTCCGACCAGCGTTTAGCTTCTTTGTTGAGCATTTCAGAGAAAGAATTCAGAACATTACGCCATGGTTTTAGTATTCGCCCTGTTTACAAACGCGTCGATACGTGTGCGGCTGAATTTGCCTCTTCAACTGCTTATATGTACTCAACATACGAAGAAGAGTGTGAGTCTAATGTCACCGATAAAGAAAAAATAATTGTTATTGGTGGTGGCCCGAACAGAATTGGTCAGGGTATTGAATTTGATTACTGCTGTGTTCATGCTGCTTTGGCGATGCGCGAAGATGGTTATGAAACGATTATGATTAACTGTAACCCTGAAACTGTTTCTACAGATTATGATACGTCTGACAGGTTATACTTCGAATCAATTACCCTGGAAGATGTTTTAGAAATCGTTCAATTAGAAAAGCCAAAAGGCGTTATTGTCCATTATGGTGGCCAAACGCCCCTTAAATTGGCGCGTGGTCTTGAAGAAGCAGGTGTGCCAATTATCGGCACCAGTCCCGATGCGATCGATAGAGCAGAAGACCGTGAGCGTTTTCAACAAATGATTGAAAAATTGGGGCTACGTCAGCCATCTAATGCCACTGTTCGAAGCTTGGATGAAGGTATTTTAGCGGCTAAGAAAATTGGCTATCCTTTAGTGGTTCGTCCATCGTATGTTTTAGGTGGTCGTGCCATGGAAATTGTATATAACGAGTCTGAACTTGTTAAATACATGAAAGAGGCTGTGACAGTTTCTAATGATAGCCCGGTTTTATTAGATCACTTTTTGAATGCGGCTATCGAAGTAGATATTGACGCAGTATCTGATGGTAAGCAGGTTGTGATTGGTTCTATCATGCAACATATCGAACAAGCCGGTGTCCATTCAGGAGACTCCGCGTGCTCATTGCCACCTTATACCTTGGAAAAAGACGTTCAGGATGAGATGCGTGAGGCGGTAAAAGCAATGGCGATTGAATTAGGTGTTATTGGTTTGATGAACGTTCAATTAGCCTATCAAGATGACTTAATCTATGTTATTGAAGTAAATCCGCGGGCATCAAGAACAGTTCCCTTCGTTTCTAAAGCCATTGGCTTGTCGCTGGCAAAAGTGGCTGCACGCTGTATGGCAGGTAAAACCTTAGAAGAAATTGGTTTTACAGAAGAAATTATTCCTACGCATTTCAGCGTTAAAGAGGCCGTTTTTCCATTCAATAAATTTCCATCTGTTGACCCTATTTTAGGTCCTGAAATGAAATCGACGGGTGAGGTGATGGGGATTGGTGATAGTTTTGAAGAAGCCTTTGCAAAAGGTGTAATTGCCGCAGGCGGTGTTCTGCCAACGTCTGGCAAAGCATTCTTGAGTGTAAGGGAAGTTGATAAACCTGGTATAGTAGAGTTAGCTAAGAGCTTAACTGAATTAGGTTTTTCACTCGTTGCGACTTCAGGTACTGCAAAATCTATTGAAGCAGCAGGGCTTAAAGTTGAGCATATTAATAAAGTAATGGAAGGTCGTCCTCATATTGTTGATGCGATTAAAAATGGTGAAATTGATCTCATCGTTAATACTACAGAAGGGCGTCGAGCCACTGCAGATTCAGCGCAAATAAGGCAGTCTGCATTACAGAAGAAAATTGCGTATAGCACGACATTAGCGGGTGGTGATGCCACAGCTCGAGCTATTCGTTTTGGTGAGCAGAAAAAAGTAAGACGTTTACAGGATTTACATTTATAAAGGTCTACTCCAACAATAAATCATTATCACGAGTAAAAGGAAGAATAATGCATAGAATTCCTATGACCGTTCAAGGTGAAAAAGCACTTAGAGAAGAGCTTGTTACACTCAAAACGATTAAACGTCCTGAGGTTATCGCATCAATATCAGAAGCTAGAGAGCATGGTGACTTAAAAGAAAATGCAGAGTACCATGCAGCACGTGAGCAGCAGAGTTTTATCGAAGGGCGAATTCAGGAAGTTGAAGCGAAACTTTCAAATTCTCAAGTCATAGATGTTTTGTCGATCCCTCATACCGGTAAGGTTATTTTTGGCACAACGGTTTCATTGATCAATATTGACTCTGACCAGAGTGTTCGTTATCACATTGTGGGTGATGATGAAGCAAATATTAAACTGGGCAAAATATCGATATCCTCCCCCATTGCGAGAGCCATTATCGGTAAAGAAGAAGGCGATGTTGTCGGTGTGAAAGTGCCAGATGGCATTGTAGAATATGAGATTGATGAAGTGTTCCATCTTTAGTGTTTACAAGATTTAAAAAACCACCTGACTATGTTGTTATGGTGGTTTTTTTATGTCATTTATTTACAGAGCAGTGATGATTTTAAAAATGCTACTTTAATAAATGAATACTTTCTTCAGCAAAGCCAATGCCCACCTCAGCATAATAGTTGAAGGCAACATCTGCGCCTAGCTTTAGAAGTTCTTCACGTTCATCTTCATATCTTGCAATGACAGCAATCCGGCCGGAGTAATTTGATTTTTTAAGTTGCATCAGAATGTTTTTCATTTCAACGACAGAGGGGATGGCTAACATGACAAGTTTAATTTGGTTTAGGTTTATGTTTTCCCAAAATTCAATGTCATCGGCATCGCCCCATGTCACATTAAGGCCTCTTTCTTTGTAATTATTTACTCGGCCTTGTTCAACGTCTAAGCCCCAAATTTCTTGAGGGTAGTGTTTTGCTAATTCTTCGTATGCACCTGTTCCAACACGCCCCATTCCAATAATTAATATTTGTGCATTGTCTGGATATTCATAGGGGGTGAGTAGATCACCATGCTGTTTTTGAAACTTGAGCAGCCATGATTTATTCGCGCCATATATGCTGTGAGCAGACTTATAAACCAGTGTGCTGAAGACAAATGATAGTGAAACAGATAGCGCTATAATGACCAGCCATTGCTCAGATAACCAGCCTTGGCTAACGCTTAAACTGGCAACAATTAACCCAAATTCACTGTAATTAGCCAGTAATAACGATGTTAATAGACTGGTTCGAGCACGGCGTGCAAGGCTCGTGAGTATGAAAAAGAACAGAATAAGTTTGATAGGAAGTACTAAACTGAACACTAAGGCGATTAACCACATATCAATCGTGGGGAGTGCTGTAAAGCCTATTAACAGAAAAAAACTGATAAGGAATAAGTCTTTAAAACTCATTAAAGATTTATACAGCTCGTTGGCTTTTGGCAAGCCGGCGATTAGCATCCCTATTACAAGCGCGCCTAAATCACCTTTTAAGTTCACTAATTCAAATAGTTGCACACCGCCTAAGGCTAAAAGGAAGCCCAGTAAGGGTAAAAGTTCTCCGTGTCCACTTGAGTTTGATAACCATTTTAGGAAGGGTCTGATCAGAATAAGCCCAAATAAGCAGAGAGCCCACACACTCGGTATCTTTCCTGTTGCGACAATCAGAAAGGCTACGGCAGCAATATCCTGAACAATTAAAATCCCAATAGCCAGATCGCTATGCTTGGTTTTCAGTTCTGCATTATCCTCTAATACTTTTATGGCACAAACTGTCGAGCTAAAGCTAAGTGCAAAAGCGACTAAAGCTGCTTCTGATAAGGAAAGGTTAAGGTATTCTAAACTAACGATGGCTGCTAATAATGTTAAAACGGGGAAAAGAAAAATAACCCAAGCTGTCATATGCCCTAGTGAGGACGACCATATATCCCTTTTTAATAATTGTTTGAAATTAACTTTCAGGCCAATGGTAAACAGCATTAATGAGATGCCAAGATCGGCCAATGTTTGAAGTGATGCCTCGGGTTCAACACCAAACCCATGAAGAATGAACCCCGCTAAGAGATAACCAACTAAAGGGGGCAGGCTGAGTTGCTTTGCCCCATAGCCAAAAAGAAAGGCAACCAGTATCCAAATAAAGCTCATTCAAACGTCCATTATTTATGAATCTAGGTTAAAGAGAAATAAAAGCCTGACAGTTAACGTTTACGAAGTGGACGAGTTTGGCTTACGGCTGATACTTTTGTCTAGCAATACAATTGGAATTATTCCAACTAGTACAATTATTAAGGCGGATAAGGCGCTTTGCTCAATTAATTCGTCTGATGCAAATTGATAAACTTGTGTTGCCAACGTCTCAAAGTTGAAGGGCCTTAGGATGAGTGTAGCAGGAAGTTCTTTCAAGCAATCTACAAATACCACCAGCATGCCCGTTAAGGCACCTTTTTTTATAATGGGCAGGTGTATTTTAAGCAGGGTTTGCAGTTGAGTGTGGCCTAATGACCTAGCTGCCATATCCATATTAGGGGTGACTTTACTTAAACTGGACTCAACAGAACCTGATGCAACAGCCAAAAACCGGACCGAGTAGGCAAAAATAATAGCGAAAGATGTGCCACTCAAAATAAGTCCAGTGGATAGGTTAAAGTATTCACGCATCCAACCGTCGACGAGATTGTCGAAGGCTGCAAATGGAATAATGACACCAATTGCTAGGACAGCACCAGGAATGGCATAACCAAGGCTTGATATTCCAACCAACGTTTGTGTTCGGCGAGAGGGATTTAAGCGTTTTGTATAGGTTAAAATGACCCCAAGAATAAGCGTAATAATTGCTGCACAGGCTGCTAAGCTAAAGCTATTGAAGGCATAAGTAATAAACTTGGCATCCCAAGAACTTGATAAGTTATCCCATGCAAAGCTTGCTAAAATGCACAATGGAATAATAAAACCTAGAATAACAGGTAAGAGTGCCGCAACTGTTGCTGCATAGGCAGGAACCCCTTTTAGTTTTGTAGCAGGAATTGGCTCGCCAGAGTTACGAGAATGATACTGCTTTTGCTTTCTACGTGAGTACCGTTCCAGTGAAATGAGGATAACCACCACAACGACCATAAGTACTGCTATTTGTGCAGCGCCCCCTAAATTCCCCATATTTAACCAAGTGTCATAAAGCCCTGCGGTTAAGGTCCTTACGGCAAAATAATCTACCGTTCCAAAATCATTTAAGGTCTCCATCAGAACAAGTGACAAGCCTACGGCGATAGCTGGTCTGGCAATGGGTAGAGAGACGCGTATAAAAAATGCAAAAGGAGATGAACCGAGGCTTCTTGATACTCTATAAAGTGATACTGATTGCTCTAGGAAAGCCGCCCTTGCAAGCATGTAGATGTATGGATAAAGCACTAAAGACATCATCAATATTGCACCGCCCATGCTTCTGATCGAAGGGAACCAATAATCGCGCGCTGTTTGCCAGCCCATTAAACCTCTCATGGCTGTTTGTAGTGGCCCAGCAAATTCTAATAAATCGGTATAGACATAGGCAATCACATAAGCGGGCACAGCAAAAGGCAATAAAAGCGCCCAGCTTAACCATTTTTTGCCTGGGAAATCGTACATGGCGACCAGCCATGCGGCTCCAGTTCCGATTAAAAGACTTAAACTGCCGACCCCTATCATGAGGATTAGCGTATTTTTTAAATAGGATGGAAGAACGGTATTGAACAGGTGAGTCCAGGCATTTTCTTCTGGAAATAATGCTAAGTAAACAACAGAAATGATCGGTAAAGCAACGAATAATGCGATAGTCAGGGATGATAAGAACCAGCCATTATTAAAGAAAAAACCTTTTAATCTTAATCGCATAAATTGCCTTAAGGGCGCTTGGGGGTTTCAGTAAACAATATTATTACAGGAAAGCCAAAAGGCATTTATTCATAAAGAAGCAATACCTTTTCTTATTTAACTTACAGGTGTTTATTTAACCTATAGGTGCTTATATAACGTCAATTTTACAAGGCATGAAGTTTAATCGTCGAATGCCACTTGATCAACTAGTTGAGCTGCTTGTTTACGCAGTTTCGCTATTTCAGCTAAAGATAGTTTGTCAGCTTTGAAGTCGCCCCATGAACGAAGCAATTTAGACATATCTACTTTAGGGTTAGCGGGGTATTCGAAGTTTTGCTCTGAATAGATTTCTTGAGCTTGTTGTTCGCTTAAGAAAATCATGAGTTTTTTGGCATTTTCTTTATTTGGAGCATATTTTGTAAGCGCCATGCCGCTAATGTTCACATGCGTGCCTCTATTATTCTGGTTTGGGAAAATAATATTGACAGAATTTGCCCAGGCTTTCTGCTCTTTATCCATTAACATTTTGCCGAAGTAATAGTTGTTACCTAATGAAATATCGCAGACACCTTCTTTTATGGCTTTAACCTGAGAACGATCGTTGCCTTGGGGTTTTCGGGCTAAGTTTTCTTTAACGCCTTTAAGCCATGTTGTTGTTTTTTCTAAACCATTATTTGCAATCATTGATGCAATGAATGCCAAGTTATAGGGGTGCTTGCCGCTTCGGCTACAGATACGACCTTTCCAGATAGGCTTACTCATATCTTCATAGTTTTGTATATTTTTTAAATCAACACGTTCTTTTGACGCAAAAATGGAGCGAGTACGAGTTGTTAAACCGAACCAATGACCTTTAGGGTCACGATACTGCTCAGGAATATTTTTATTTAAGCTATTTAGATTAACGGCTTGGGTGAGTTGTTTGTCTGCAACTTCGACTAAACGACCGATATCAACGGTAAATACTAAATCAGCAGGGGAGTTCCGGCCTTCTCTTGCTAGTCTTTCGGTGAGGCCTTTTTTCGCAAAAACAACATTTACGTTTATGTCGCTTGCTTCGGTAAATTTATCAAACAATGGCTGAACTAAAAAAGGTTGACGGTAAGAGTAGACGTTTACTTCACCAGCAAAAGAAAGTGTACTCGAAAGCATCAATACGCTTGCAATTAGGCTGGGCAATACATGTTTTGCTTGGAGCATAAAGTATGTGACCTTATGGTTGATTGTTAATGTTAAACTAAATAAGAATCATTCTCTGTTATGATGTGGGTTAGGTCAAGCTTTTTATCTTAAAAGCTACTTATCCTAAAAGAATGCACTCTGACGTTGATGATCAATTACTTTAAACGTCTATGGTATAAGCTATTTAAAATAGATATAGCTTATGACAAGCGATACACTAGTGTTTTTAGCACCTTGGAGGATTTTTGTGAGTTTTGTCAGTCTGTCTCGAGCTACTGTTGTTGTTTTGCTCGGCCTAATGTTAGGTGGCTGTGCGACATCAGAATATAAAACTCACTACGGCCTGTTTACTGCTGAGTCTGCAAGTGGTGAGCAGAGGCAATTTAGAGTGTATTGGCAAACTGTCAGATACCAAGGCTGGAAAAGTAATGAATTCAGAGCCTTGCCCGTTATTCTTGAAACACAGTGTAGTAAGAGAGTCTTGCGGTTTTATGATGATAGTTTTGGTAAAGGCTTGCGCTGTAACGATATGGATGGTCCCGGGATCAGTTATTGTGGGAAAAATCGTATGGATACAGATAGGCGAGGTTTAAAAATACAAGAAAATCAGACCTGTGCAGCAATTACTGACAAACAAGGCGCGACAGATATTTTAGCCTTAGAGGGTGAACTTATAATGACAATTTCTTGTCGACCGAAAGAAACTGAACACATTGTTTCAGGCAAAAAAATTAGCACAGACTACTTACTCAATTCTGAAGTTCCTTATGTGATAGCTACAAAGTCTGTTGATGGTGAGGATATTGAAGCCTTGGTTCCTCCTTTATTTAATCATTCATCCGTTTGTGAAAAAGAGTAATTTATACCTTAATGCTCATGGATTTTTGCGACTTGCTTATCAAATAAAATAAAAAAGCTATATTGGTTACGTGTATTTACACATTGCTACCTTTGAAAGTGGTGTTTCTTTCGTTAACAGGCAGAATTAGAGTTCTGATACTACAATTAATAGAGGAGTGAAATTTTATTATGTGGATCTCTTTTAAAATTACGCAGGTGTTGTCATGTCAACAAAACGACTAAAAATAGAGGTCAATGCCTTAAAAGAAGGGATGTTTGTTGCAGATTTAGATTGTCCTTGGCATGAAACCCCATTCCCTTTGCAGGGTTTTTATATTCGTTTAGATGATGATGTTCAGGCGCTTACCCAATATTGTAAATATGTCTATGTTGATGTTCAAAAACAAAAGACGAAAATGGCACAAGAGGCTCATACACCGTTTGATGGGAAAAAGAAAAAGCCCATTATTGAAAAGAAAACAGAAGTCCATGTGGTTAATTTGCCGCCCATAGTGATTAAATCGCCAATAACCCATCGAGTAGTCAATACTATTAATAAAGAAGTAACAAAGGCGGAAAAGCTTCATAAACATGTCTATGAAGCCATTAGTCATGTTTTTTCCAGTGTTTTAGATGATAACCCTTTAACACTTAGACAAACGCTTAAAGAAACAGAAAATGTTGCAGAAGGTATGGTCGATAGCGTCATTCGAAACCCGGATGCGTTGGTATGGTTGGCGAAAATGAATGACCAGGATGCCTATAGTTACCAGCATTCTGTTAAAGCATCTATTTGGGCATTGGTGTTTGGTCGGCATTTAGGTCTTGATAAGTCCCAGCTTAAATCGTTGGCAATGGGGGTTTTACTCGCACATTTAGGGAAAACGAAATTATCTCAAGAGTTATTAGATGTGATAGAAGGTTCAGAGATAGAAGCTCATCCTGAGTATAAGGCTGAATATCAACAGTATGTACAGCATAGTCTGGCTGTATTGGCTTCGATGGAAGATTTACCCAAAGGCGTATTATCAATCGTAGAATTTCATCAAGAGCGCCATAACGGAACAGGTTTTCCAAAAGGTGTGACCGGAGAAAGAATTCCACTGTTAGCTAAAATTGCAGGTTTAGTTCATTATTATCAAGAGCTTATTACGCCGCGTGATGACAGTATGGGTTTATCACCCTTGGCGGCTGTATCAAGTTTATACGAATTGAGAAATATTAGTTTTCAGCAAGATATTGTCGAAAGGTTTATCGAAGCCGTTGGCGTATTTCCAACCGGAACCCTAGTCGAGCTAAGTTCTAATGAGGTGGGTATCGTGACAGGGCATAATCAGGATCGGCGCTTATTGCCTAAGGTTATGATCGTCCTGGATGAGAATAAAAAGACCTTAAAGCATGGCAAAATCGTTGACCTGAAAGAGCGAAGCCTGACAGGCAAGCCGAATGACGCCGTCCATATCAAAGATAGTCTGCCTAAAGGTGCTTATAATATTGATGAAAACCAGTACCTATTAAGTGGTGCTACCTCAAAATGGTCATGGAAACATATTGCATCGACATTTGCTGCTAGCTAACCTTGTTTTTTCGCTTGTTTTTTTCATATCCGTATTGCAACTGTTATAATCGCTCTATTATTTTTTCTCCCCTTATGCAATGAGTTAGTGCTATGGCAAGGCAATACTGCTCTAAATGCTCTAAACCTCATCTTGCTTGCATTTGTAGCTATTTAAGTCCTCAAGACAATGCAATAGCAGTATTGGTACTGCAGCATCCTGATGAAAAAAACAAAGCTATTGGAACGGCTAAAATTGTAGAGTTAGGCTTAGCAAGGTCTTGTGTCATTTCTGCAATTACGATCTCTGACGCGTATATAAGAAATAAATTGAAAGAATGCGCCTGCTCTAAGCCTTTATTAATCTATCCATCACCGTTGAATGAGCGAGTCAGCCACTATATACACGATTTTGAAAAAGATCATTCCATAGCGACCCACTTGAAGAAGAGGTATGACTCCATCATATTACTTGACGGAACATGGCGAAATACGCGAGAGCTGCTGCATTGCAACCCTTGGCTTAAAGCGTTGTCAACGCTTCAGTTGGTGAATGCCGGAGAAAGTCGATACCGCATCCGACAGGCACAACAAGCTGGTGCTCTTGCTACGGTCGAAGCCGTTTCTAAAGTGTTGGTTCTGTTGGATCAACACTTTCAATCTGAAAAACTATTACAGCCTTTTGAAAAAATGATTGAGTTTCAGATTAAGCAAATGGGGGTAGATGTTTATCAAAATAACTATCTTAATAATAAGAAAAACGTGTAATAAATAGATCATACTTGAAAATGATAAACTCGCCTCCACATAAGCAAACCTCGCTGTATAACTGAATTCATAAAATTCCAGTAGGCCTTACTATGACAAAAGCGCTTGAAATTACCAATTTAAGTAAAACCTATGATAATGGCTATCAAGCACTTAAGGGCATAAGCTTTTCGGTTGAGCAGGGGGACTTCTTTGCTTTATTGGGGCCCAATGGTGCAGGTAAATCTACAACCTTGGGTATTGTTTCTTCTTTGGTAAATAAAACCTCGGGTGAGGTAAAAATATTTGACCATGATCTGGATGCAGACCTAGTGAATGCGAAAACCTGTTTAGGGGTTGTTCCTCAAGAGTTTAATTTTAATCAGTTCGAAAAGGTTCGCGATATTCTGATTACGCAGGCGGGTTATTATGGTATTCCCGCTTCGGTTTCAGCAGAGAGTGCAGACTTCTACCTTAAAAAATTAGGCTTATGGGAAAAGCGTGATGTGCTTTCCCGAATGTTATCAGGCGGTATGAAACGTCGTCTGATGATTGCTCGTGCCTTGGTCCATAAACCAAAACTCCTGATATTAGATGAGCCAACAGCCGGTGTGGATATTGAGTTAAGGCGTTCAATGTGGGACTTCTTAAAGGAGATAAACGCACAAGGCACTACCATTATTTTAACAACTCATTATTTAGAAGAAGCAGAAGCGTTGTGTCGTACTATCGCCATTATTGATAAAGGTAGTATTCTGGAAAATACGACGAAAAAAGCACTGTTGAATAAGCTAAACCTAGAGACCTTTATTCTCGATGTAGATACAAGTTTAGAGACTGCACCTGATATTGATGGTTTTCAAACACGTATTAATAACGAAGGCCAGCTAGAGGTAGATGTTAATAAACTGCAAAATATCAATCAATTATTCGATAAATTGCATGATTTTTCATGGCGTGTCACGAGTATGAGAAGCAAGTCAAATCGTTTGGAAGAGCTTTTTTTAGACTTGGTTGAAACCGGTCAGCAAGCTTAAATAGGGAATTAATGATGAATATTATGCAAATCTGGATAGCTTTTTCAACAATTGTAGTGAAAGAAATTCGCCGTTTTACGCGTATTTGGATTCAAACATTATTACCTCCGGCCATCATGATGGCACTTTACTTTGTTATCTTTGGCAACCTAATTGGTTCGCGCATTGGAGATATGGGCGGTTTTGATTATATGGAATTTATTGTGCCTGGTTTGATCATGATGTCGGTCATCACAAATTCTTATTCTAACGTCGTATCGTCATTTTTTGGAATGAAATTTCAACATAGTATCGAAGAAATTCTGGTATCTCCGGTGCCTAATTGGGTTGTCTTGTTGGGGTATGTCATGGGTGGTGTGGGTCGCGGTTTAGCGGTAGGCTTAATCGTCACCTTACTCTCGCTCGGCTTTACCAACTTAAGTGTTGAGCATGTTTGGATTACAGCAACAACCGTGTTGCTGACGGCAATATTGTTTTCAATTGGCGGTTTTATTAATGCCATTTTTGCCACCAAATTTGACGATATTTCGATTGTGCCGACCTTTATTCTGACGCCCTTAACTTACTTGGGCGGCGTGTTTTATAGTATTTCACTATTACCCGAGTTTTGGCAGTCCGTGTCTCAATTTAATCCTATTCTTTATATGGTTAATGCGTTTAGGTATGGCATTTTAGGCGTAAGCGATGTCGATATTGGCTTCGCTTATTTGATGATTTGTAGTTTTATTATCGTAGGCTTTTCTTATGCCCTATATTTATTAAACAAGGGAATTGGCATTCGTTCTTAGTTATCTATAAGGTGCGACAGTCTATTTATGTCGTTTATTTGTATTGTCTATTTATGTGTTGTTAGGGTTAAGAATAATGACCGATGCATCTAAAAGCTTGCTCGGTAAAGATACCGACTATTCCAATCGCTATAGTCCATCTTTACTTTTCCCCTTGGTGCGCAGCCAGAACCGAGCTTCGCTGAATATAACGACAGAGCTGCCTTTTCATGGTGAAGATATTTGGACTGGCTATGAGCTGTCTTGGTTAAATTCGAAAGGTAAACCATTTGTCGCGATTGCGGATTTTCATTTTCCAGCAAACTCTCGGTTTATGGTCGAGTCCAAGTCGTTTAAGTTATATTTAAATTCACTAAATCATGAGCAATTCGAATCATCTGACAAAGTCACTAAACTGCTTGAAAAAGACTTATCACATGCAGCGGGGGCACACGTTCATGTTACTCTAAGGCGAGCAGATTTGTTACTTGGAAAATTAGATCAGGTAGGTGCTTATAACTGTTTAGATGGCTTGGATGTTGACGGTTTTGAGTATCAACCAAATGCCTTAATACTAAGGCTTGCAGGGCAGGAAAACGTCTCTGAGAAAGTTTGCTCGCATTTGCTGCGTTCAAATTGCCCTGTTACCGGTCAACCGGACTGGGCTTCTATTTTTATAGATTATAAAGGGCCAAAAATAGATGAGGCTTCTTTACTAAGATATGTCGTTTCATTTCGAGAATGTCAGGATTTTCATGAGCATTGCGTCGAGCGGATTTTTACAGACCTGCTAGAAAAGTGTCAGTGTAAATCACTCAGTGTTTATGCTCGTTATACCCGAAGGGGCGGATTAGACATAAACCCTTACCGAGCAACATTTGATAGAGACAACAAGGCACCCTTAATTCGAACCCTGAGACAGTAATTAAAAACTAACTGTCTTTTAATTTTTCACTCGCTCTATCCAGCGCTTTAATAATGGCGTCCTTCTGCTGGACATTGATTTTCCCTGTATCTAGATACATCGCAAAACCCTCTGTTTCATGTTCAATGAAGCTTTGACCAGCACCGATATCTCGTCGTAAATCGACAATCTGGTAAATGGGAACAGGGCGGGAGAAACCTTTTACCGTAATTTCACCCTTATCCCTGCACATTACTTTATCTTTAATCAGTGCAAAGGTTTCATAAGAGACAAGAATTTCACCGGGTTCACATAAAGACTCCAAGCGAGAAGCAAGATTAACTTCCTTGCCAATAATCGTATAGTCCATTCTGTTTTCTGCACCAAAATTACCGACGGTACTAAAACCGGTACTAATGCCAATGCGAATTTGAAGGGGGGTCTTGATGCCTTTACTTTGCCATTTTTGACGAAGTATTTTCATGTGTTTGCGCATTTCTATCGCCATCGATACACAGGCAATAGTATCTTCTTTAGCACCTCGACTTGTTGGGTCACCAAAGAAAATCATGATGCTGTCACCAATAAATTTGTCAATTGTGCCACCATATTTCAGTGCAATTTGTGACATTTCATTGAAGTAGTTATTTAATAAATCAGTAAGCCCTTCAGGCTCCATTTCTTCAGATAGTTCGGTAAAACCCTTTATGTCTGAAAAGAAAATAGCGAGTCGCTTACGTTGCGTTTCTAAGCGCACATCTCGCTCACCCGTAAAAATAGACTGCCAGACCTGAGGGGATAAGTATTTTGCTAATTTATGAGACAGAGAGATCGATTGCTCTCTCTGAGACTGAATCTGGTGTTTAGCGAGGTGCAAGGCTTTGGCTTGCTGGTGTGTATAGTAAGCAGTGATAGAAACGTAGAAACCAACGCTTAGCCCTGCAACGAGATCGACAAGATACGGAGACTCACCTGCGAAACTGAGGCCAAATATCATGGAAGACAAAATGACAGACAACAATACGACCATCATGCCTTTAAGCCATAAAGCGATACCGCCGACCACAACAAAACTAAAGCTGGCCATTAGAATATTATAAACACTAACCGTGACACTAAAATTGATAAGCACAATGGTGATACCAACTATAACGGCATCTAATAGTAGCGTATATTCACGAGCGGGCGCACTGTGCTCAAGTTTTAAATATCTAATAATGAAATACAGTATATGTGGCCAAAGCATGGCGCCCGGAATGAACCAGATCATATAGTTTGGTAAGTGCTGTTCTAGAATTCCCACAGAAATAGTAATGCAGGATGCAAGATAAGCCAGAATGCGGCCATTGTATGCGGGCATTACAGACGGTGGCCCATCATCCTGATCAGGAATATGGGTTTTAAAAGAGGGTGATTTTATAGATGTCATTGTAACCACTACTTGAAAAATAACAGCGAAGCCTACCAGTTCTGCACGCTGGAAACAAATCTATTAGATATTAAAAAATGCGTTTATTGTAGGTAGTTAAGTAGCGACAGCAAGCATAAAATAACGGTGATTAATTATCCGGTTTGAGTAAGCAAATGTTTATTACTATTGTTTATTACTATTGTTTATTACTA
>TARA_R110002073_G_scaffold18767_2_pt1 | contig 18110 bp, 18 predicted proteins | sample TARA_R110002073 | Tara Oceans TARA_R110002073 (sample SAMEA4397174) | marine metagenome | biome: Polar Biome; feature: [DCM] deep chlorophyll maximum layer (ENVO:01000326); material: water (ENVO:00002006), including particulate matter (ENVO:01000060) such as... | depth 40 m
CGACACTGGCCGCACGCTTGCTGGCCGGCGCGCGCAAACATGCCAAGGCGGAAAGCCTGATCAAGGCGGCCTGGTCGGCTGCGCCGCACCCGGCGCTGGCCCGGGCGCTGGCCGAATTGCGCAAGAGCGACACCAAGGCCAAACGCGCCGAGCGCCTGAAAGAGCTGGCCGCCATCCGCGCCGAACACCGTGAATCGCGCCTCTTGCTGGCCGAAGCCGCGCTGGAATCTGGCGATACCGGTGAGGCGCGCGCCGCGCTCGACCCGCTGCTGGAAATGGGTACGCCGTCGGCGCGCCTGTGCGCGCTCGCCTCGCGACTGGCCCGGCAGGAAGACGACGACAAGGCCGCGCGCCGCTGGATGACGCGCGCCGCGCATGCGCCCGGCGAGGCCGACTGGTCGGACATTGACGGCGAAGGCCGCGCCTTTGCCTTTTCGCCCGACGACTGGAAGCGCATGGTCTATGCTTTCGGTGATGAAGGCCGTCTCCTCCACCCGCGCTATGAACGCTTTGAAATCGCCGCCGAAGCCGTGCCGGAGACCGCACTGCTCGAAGGCCCGCGGCCGCACCGTTCACGTCCGGCCCCCAGCGTGAAGGGCGAGGCCGTTTTCCTTGATCCCTCGCGGGCCCCCGACGACCCAGGCGTCAGCGATGACGACGATGATGATCTTGATTCCGTTGCCGCGCGGGGTCACCGGTGAGCCGGATCCTCGTCGCGGTGTCGGGCGGGTCGGCCTCGGGCAAGACCACGCTCGCCGAAGCGATTCGCCGCATTCTCGAACCGCTCGACGTGCGTCTGATCCGCGAGGACGAATATTATGGCGATCACGCCAAGGACCCGGGATTCGACCCGCTTCGTTTTAATTTCGATGATCTGGCCGCGCACGACCATGTGTTGATGGGCAAACAATTGGCGGCCCTGAAAAAGGGCAGGGCGATCGACGCGCCGCTGTATGATTTCACGACGCACAGCCGCCTGGCGCAGACCCGCCATATCCAGCCTGCCGACGTCATCATTGTGGAGGGGATCCACGTGCTGGCAGACCCGGACCTGTCACCGCTCTATGACCTGACAGTTTTCGTCGACGCACCTGCCGATGTTCGCCTGGCACGGCGCATATTGCGTGATGTGCGAGAGCGCGGGCGCAGCGTGGAATCCGTCGTGATCCAGTATTTGCGTTCAGTGCGACCGATGCACCTCAAATACACCGAGCCGGGCAAGGACACCGCCGATATTGTCGTCCTCAATGATGCCGCCGCTGCGGACCCGGAACTCGAAGCCCTGCGCCCGTCCTTCAATGCGCTGGCCCAGCCCGTCGCCGACCGCATCAGGGCGCTGCTTGAGTCCCACTAATCGACGGCCTCGGTAATCGCGAAGGGCCAGACCCAAAATTCGCCGTCATAGCGCTCCCAGAATTCCCGCTCCATAGTGCAGGCGAGACGCCCATTGGTAAGTCGGAAGGGCGTCCATTCCATACTTGAAACCTCATTGGGCTCCCGGACGACCCAGTCTTCAGATCCCAAAGGCGGCTGTTCATAAAGCATGAAGTAAGACCCACCTGCCCAATCGTCGAAATAGGCCATCGCGTGATTGGCGATCGGGAAGACCCGGCTTTCTGGATACAAAACCCCCCAATTGAACAGGGTCACCAGGGCCATGGCCGCAATGATCCAGCCTTCAAACACGCGCGCCAGAATGGCGGTGCGATACGGCTTGGGGCGGAGCAGATCGGCCAGCCACCAGATGGCGAGTACGGCCACGAAGAGCGCGACGGCCTGCAGCAGGGACTGGCCGGTGGTGTGGCCATCCGTCCAATGGGCGTAATAGCCCTCGCACTCCATTGTCAGCGTTGTGTGGAGGTAGATGAACTCCCACGCCAGGCCGGCGGTCAGCACGACGATCATCGACAGGAATGGCCAGCGCCGCGCCTTGCCGGCCCGCGCCCGGCTTCGTCGTTCGATCCACCGAAGTGTCATCGCGCCCACCTCCCTTGCCAGGCAGTATCCCGGCTCTGGCGCGCCTCGCCTAGAGGGACAGGAAAACGCAGAAACCCCGTATTGCGCTAACCCATGTTCGCGGTTAGGTTCCGCGCCCTTGAGACGGGGCCGCTTTAGCTCAGCTGGTAGAGCACATCATTCGTAATGATGGGGTCAGGTGTTCGAGTCACCTAAGCGGCACCATTTTCTTTTCTCAACATGCATCAGTGTGGCGCATCAGTATAAGTAAGCGCTTGATAATGAATATAAAAAGAGACTTATGGAAAATTTGCCGTCTCGATGTGTCTCGATGAGTTGCAGGTAATCTCACCATTTTGTTGGTATGCCCAAGCTCGCAACCCCGTTGACCGACCTTAAAGTCAAATTTCAAAGCCGGATCAGTCAAAAAGAAAATCTTTGACGGGGAGGCGCTCTATCTCGAGGTGCTGCCGAGCGGAAAAAAAGTCTTTCGCGTCGCTTATCGGTTTGGTGGCAAGCAAAAGGACTATACGATTGGGCCCTATCCGGCCGTGTCGCTAAGCATGAAGGTCGGTTACGCCCGGGTAAGCACCGAAGATCAATCAAACGAGATGCAGATTGCCGCTTTGAAAGGAGCAGGCTGTCAGATGATCTTTGAAGAATCTGCATCAGGTGCCCAGCGTGATCGGCCGAAGCTTCAAGATGCCCTCCAATATGTTCGTGAAGGTGATGTGCTGGTGGTCTGGAAAATGGACCTGCTTGCCAGATCGCTCAGAACGTTAATTGAGACGGTGGAGCTTCTCGGTGAACGCGACATCAGCTTCATTTCACTTACCGAGGATATCAATACGACGACCGCTGGTGGAAAGCTGGTATTCCACGTTTTCGGTGCGTTGGCCGAGTATGAACGCGCCTTGATTGGGGAACGCACTCGGTCCGGTCTGGCTAATGCGAAGGCAAAAGGAATACGGTTGGGGCGTCCCACAGCAATGACCGGCAATCAGATCGAAATGGCCAAGAAGTTGAAATCTGCTGGTGGTCATTCAATGCAGGCAATTGCGGATCAGCTGGGCGTTTCACGGTCTACTTTGTATCGTTTCGTGATGCGCCCCCAACCGGAGTCAATTCAGATCGCAAAAATGGTAGGTTCCTAAAAACCTACTAGGAAAAATCTTCCACACAGGAAGAAATTGCCGAGAGCGTGGGTACTATTTGCCTACCCGAAAATATGATGGCAGGGTTTGTCAGGTGATTCGTTTGTTGCGAATCACCTGTTGCTTCGGTTGCGCCACTAACGTAATAGACGCCCTCTTAGTACTACGAGAAGCGAGATATCGCTCGATTTGAGGCCGTTTCAGCAACCGATGCTCTGGGCACGGGTCTTGCTTGGGCGTGTTTCAGGGTTGGGGCTGATCCGGGAGTTTAAACTTGGCGAAAAAACCTAGCAACGAACCGCAGCGTCCGCAGCGTCCGCAGCGCACCGCCACAATTGATGAAATTGTCGCTGATATGAACGAAGAGCTTCGTAATGCTGACCGCATGTCCGAGAGAATTCGGCGTTCCACTCGCATGATTCCAGAAGTGCTTCTCGAAGCGGCAAATCGCTAATTCTGGCGTTTCATGTCCCTTGAAATTGAAAAATTTGATAGGGATGCGCTACTCGATGTTATCACGAATCTGCTTAGTCGCCGCTCATTAGAAAATGAGCCCGAGAGGCTGTCAGCTGCGATTGCGAGCATCTCAGACAAGAAGCAATTCAATGCCGTTTTTGATCTTGCCATGGCGCATGGCGCCAATGCAATGGTCATTGAGACGGAGTACGTTGATAAGCACTATCTAGAAGATTACGCAGGCTACTACGCGCGTTGTTTTGAGAAATACGGTCGCCGATGCGCCAGAGTACACTTCTATCGTGCGAAATTGAGCGAGATAGCGTTCCTCGACCAGCTTGTCACAAGCCCCAAAAATGACCGAGCTTTGGGCGACGAGCTGGGTTATATTGGTTATGTAGTTCTAAAGCCCCTACCGCACACCGTTATCGGTCGAACCGCAATTCCACCAATTTGCGGCACAAAAGATCACTTTCCAACTTTAAAAGAATACAAGACCCAAATAGGGGGTCGAAATTTTTATGTAGAAACAGCGCTTTTTCAAGAACAAGATCACGAAGTGGCTGCATGTGCTACAGTAGCGATTTGGTCCATATTGTCCACGACAGCATCTATGCTTGACAACCAAATTCTTTCGCCGTTTGAAATTACAAAAAAGGCCGGCGAAAAAAGTAACTTTACGCAGCGGCTGCTGCCGAACGATGGTTTAAATCAATATCAGGTGCTGACCTTACTAACGAGCTCTGGCCTTGATTATTTCTACTTTAGTTATAGGTCGCACCGAAGTGAGTTGCTGCCATATGTTCTTGGCGAAGAATTGCCGCCTACAACGAAAAAGAACAAGCCAAAGAAAAGAAAACTAAATGCCATCAATGCGGTAAAGGCAGCGATTAGGGACGATGCCGCAAACGCAAAAGCCCTGCTTTTTGCATTTTTGCGAGGGGGCAACCCATGTCTCTTGAATGTGGACATTCTGCGCAATTCTGGAAAGTCACGACCCGACAATCACGCGGTCGCTGCTGTTGGATATTCACTTAAAGATCGTTCAGGCACGCCGATTGTCGAGGAGCGCCCAGACGCCAACGCTACAGCCGGGGCTGGCCCCAAAAAACCACATCGCCGCATACCTTTAGTCGCTGATCGCATAGACTCGCTTTATGTTGTTGATGACAACCAAGCACCATTCGCGAATTATAGGCTTAGTGATGACGGAATAATTGAAATTAACGATGATGAAAAAGCATACGTAAATCAAATAATAGTACCAATATACCACAAAGTCAGGCAGGACCTACCGGCAACATTAAAAAAGGCAGAGGAGTTTGATTATATAATTGGTCGTCTTATACCGGACCTCGATTGTTGTTTGGAGTGGGAAATATATTTATCCGATATTGCCACGCTAAAAAATTCGATCCGCAACTCAGCTGCGTACACATTCGACAAAAACCGGTTTGTATTTGGTAACGCACCAAGGTTCATTTGGGTGCTTACCGCTATCCACGACGGCAAAGAGGTTCTAACGATATTGTTGGACGCCACTGATCTACGGCAAGGCGGTTCAATAACTAACGCAATTAGATACAGTTCCGAGCTTTGCAAACCCCTTGTCAAAGCTGCGGCGGGAGCCCGTGACGACAAGAACTGGCTTCCCCTGCTTTCGTTCATACGGGAGCATTGGAATCACTAGCTGACCTTTAAGAAAATGCGCCGCGGTTACTCTTCATTGCGGGTCATATCTATGGAGTCGTCAAGCGGCTCGAGATCTTGCCACCAAGGGTCTACAGGTCCATCTTGGGGCTCTGTAGCTTTCATTCTACTTTCCTCAGTCTCGGCCTTTTGGTCCTCTGTGGACTTGGCGGGCTCAGGAGTCGGATTATTTTTGTTCGAGTCGTCCATGCAATGACTTTAGCAGGGGGTTTCTATGAATGGCAATGCTAACATAAAAGAGCAATGTCGGCTTGCAGAGCTTAGGCTAGAGGCCCAGCTGCAATTGGCGATTTCGGCCGATCACCGGGCACTGGCGCTGGCAGGCATAAATGCGACATTGTGCGCGGCAGCAGTGGCTGCGGCGGCGGCATTTCATCAACAAGCTGTGGAGCTTCCTGTTATTTATGCCCTTTTTGGGTTTGCCTTTTTTGCGCTTATCGCAGCTGCCATTGCCACTATTGGTGCTCTTCCGGCGAAAATTAGGGCGCCCGGCATTGATCCCAAGGTGTGGTGTGAAGAAGAATATGGAAGGTTGCCTGACTTGGATCAGCTCCACGAAAGGGTCCTGCTGACCTACGTTAGGGCTGTTAAGGACAATGGTGAAACACAGGTGGTGCGCCAGAACTTCGTCGCGGCTTCGTCAACTGTGATGTTCTTCAACACAGTGGTATTTGGATTGACCATTCTGGTCGTGCTCATCTTTCTTTAGGCGAGTGTCTTGTGGGTATGGGTGTGGGGCTTGCGAGGTAAAATAAAACGACCGATTGATATGTCATTGAAAAAATATATCAAAACGCAATTACAGGACACAGTTCGAGTCACCAAAGCGGCACCATTTCTTCCCGAAAATATCTGAATTCCGACCGGTCTCGCCGCATGCGACCCGACGCGTCCATGTCTGTCGTTGGCGCGGGGCCAAACGCCGCTATAGTTCGCGTCTACCAATATCCCGCCACACCGCAACAGGAGACACCCATGGGTTGGGCCCTGGCCATCGACAAATCCGACATCGCGCGCGCAAAACTGGTCGACACTCCGACCCAGCCGCTGGGCGACGGTCAGGTCCGATTGACCGTCAAACGCTTCGCGCTGACGGCCAACAATGTCACCTATGCCGCCTTTGGCGACGTCATGGGCTATTGGGCCTTCTTCCCCGGTGCCGATGGGACGGGTCGGTTGCCGGTCTGGGGCTTTGCGCAAATTGACGAGAGCCGGTGCCCGGACCTGCAGGTCGGCGAGCGGATCTATGGCTATGTCCCGGCCGCGTCAGAGCTGGTGGTCACGCCCGGCCAGGTCACGGCAGGAGCCTTCATCGATGAAACGCCGCACCGGGCGGGCCTGCCCGCCGCCTATAACCGCTATGTGCGCTGCGCCGGAGATCAGGGCTATGACCCGGCGATGGAAGCCGAACAAATGGTGCTGCAGCCGCTTTTCCTGACGTCTTTCCTGCTCGATCGTCATATTCGCAATGAAGCCGCCTTTGGCGCGCAGCGTATTCTTCTGACCAGCGCGTCGAGCAAGACCGCCATTGCTCTGGCGCACCTGCTGGCCAGGACGCCAATGGCGGGCGTGACGGTGGAGGCGCTGACCTCTGCCGGTGGGCGCGCCTTTGTCGAGGGGCTGGGCCTCTACGACGCCGTACACACCTATGATGCGATCACCGATATTCCGGCAGACAGCCCGGCCATGATCGTGGATTTTGCCGGCGACAGCCAGGTCGTCACGGCGCTTCACACGCATCTTGGCGAACGCCTGAAAGCCAATATCCGGGTCGGCGGCGCGCATTGGGAAAACAGCGCTCCGGCGAAAAACCTGCCCGGACCCGCGCCGAGCTTCTTCTTCGCGCCCAGCCACCTTGAAACGCTGATCCAGGATGTCGGGCCGCGCGGTTTTCAAAATGCCCATTCGGGGGCCTGGAGCGATTTTGCGCGCGGCGCGAAGGACTGGCTGAACTTCCAGTCAAAATCAGGGTCGCACAGCGCGTTGACGATCTATGACAGCCTGGTGCGCGGCGATGCCATCGCCCGGGACGGCCTGGTCATCGAGCTCTAGGCTTTAATCCCCCAACCACGCCCGCGCGTCGTCCACGGTATCAAACACCTCGACGTCAAGGCCTTTGGCAAAGGCGGCGGCGCGGATCATCATGAAGTGGCGCGCAATCCGCATTTCACTCGAAATATAGGCGATCCTTATCCCCCGGGGCGCATTCTCGCCAAAGAACTCGATTTCCTCGATCAGGGCGCTGGGCGGGAAGTCGGGGGTGGCTGACTCGACGTCCAGTATAAAGCGCGTCACGCCGTCCTCATTGGCCAGGCGAAGCTTTTCCAGCATCCAGTGGTGGACCAGTTCGAGGGTCGAGTCGCCGACAAAGACGATGCGAGCCATATTGGGCCCGTCGCGGTACAGGGTCGCAGGGGCCACCGGGGCCGGATATGTTGTCTGCTTCTTGTCCATGGCCTGTGTGTACGAATTTCGGGGCGAACCGGATTGGGTATCCTACACGGAAGCCGGCAACCTGGCTCCCCCCCAGCCAAAGAGGGCGGGCTAACGCGACTTGGTCGCGCCCATCCGCTTTTCCAGCCGGGCAGAGAACCAGTCGATCAGGGCGCGCCAGAGCTCGTCCTTCAGAACAGCGCCTTCGACCTCGGTATCGAGATTCGGGTTGTCGTTGATTTCGATGACGAAAACCCCGTTCTCATTCTCTTTCAGGTCAATACCGTAAAGCCCGTCTCCGATCAGGCGTGCGGCCTTGAGGGCCGTCTCGATGACCAGCGGCGGCGCGGCGTCTACCGAGAGGGTTTCAGATCCGCCCTCGGTGACCTTGCCGTCCGCCCCGTGGCGCATGATTTGCCAGTGGCCGCGCGCCATCTTGTACTTGCAGGCATAGAGCGCCTTGCCGCCCAGGACACCCACACGCCAGTCATAGGTCGTCGGCATGTATTCCTGCGCGATGATCAGCGCCGTGTCCTTGAACAGGGCGCGGGCGCGTTCGGTCAGATCGGCCAGCGTCGACACCTTGTGGACCTGACGCGAGAACGACCCGTCAGGCGCTTTCAGGACGACGGGACTGCCCAGACGGTCCAGCAGGCCGTCAAGCCTGGCCCCTTCATCGAGCACTTCGGTGCGGGGTGACGGCACACCGCCCAGATCCAGCAATTCCTTGAGATAGACCTTGTTGGTGCAACGGATCATAGACGTCGTGTCATCAATGACGGGCATGCCCTCCTGCTCGGCGCGGCGGGCAAAGCGGTAGGTATAATTGTCGATGGCCGTGGTGGTCCGGATAAACAGCGCGTCATACTCGGCCAGACTCGCCAGATCGCCCGGACCGATGGGTTCCACCTCGACCCCCATTTTCGCCGCGACATTGGCCAGTCGCTTGATGGACGACTGGCTCGACGGTGGTGTCTGTTCGTCCGGGTCGAGCAGCACGGCGAGCGACCAGCGCGCCTGCGCCCTTTCCTTTGGTGGGGCCCATTTGCGCCGGGTATGTCGCTCCAGACTGGCAAGGAAGAAATCGCGACCCGCATCTTTCAGCCCGTGCGGTGAAACCGCCCTGATCCTTTCGATCTCCGGCTTTGCCGCACTGAATGTGACTTCGAGGACCGGGACGCGGAACCAGTCAAACAGGAGTTTGGAAAAACGCGTCAGGCGGGCATCGCGGGTCAGACCAAAGGCCACCAGCAGCGGGTGTTCATCGATGAGCCCGCCGTCCAGGTCGCGCGCCAGAGCGGCATTGAGTTCGGGCAGGGCTTGCGCATAGAGGGATTTGCGCGACAGCTCGACCATGGTCTGGACGCTCGGCGCGACCCGGTGCCCGCGCGCCTCGGCGAGCAGGGAGGCATAATAGCCTTCCGACTGGTAGCCATAGGTCCGCGCGAGATTGAGAATGTTGGGGCGACGCCCCGAAAACAGGCCCGGCGCGTTGAGATAATCGCGCACGCGCATGACCTTGTGCGGCGTTTCGTGCTGGGCCAGATCACTGGCGTGATCCACCAGAATGAGCCAGTCGCTCAAGAGGGGATGTCCTTGTCCGCTGCGGTGGTTGCGCGCTCAAACAGCAGCGCGTCTTCACCATCGTCGTAATAGGCAATCCGCCTGCCGCGCAAGCGGAATTGTGCGCGCTCGTAAAGGCGGCGTGCTGCCACGTTGGACGCCCGGACCTCAAGGCGAACAGCGCGCTGGCCCCGGAGCTTCGCCACGTCCATCGCCGCCTCGATCAGGGCGCGCGCCGCACCATGTCCGCGCGCTGATTCCAGGACGGCAAGCGAATAAAGGCGCGCAATCCGGGAGGTCTTGCGCAGGCTGAGCGCGAGATAGCCCGCAGGCTGTCCGTCCAGCAGCGCCATCAGGAACACAGTGCGCCCGCCGGACAACATCCGCGCCAGGTTTCGGCGGGAAAACCGGTCGGCTGAAAAACAGGCGGCTTCGATCCGGTCAATCGCATCGAGATCGCCCGGCGCAGCCCTGCAAATGGCCAGGGTCAAGACCGGGACGCTCCCGCCGGCAGCGACCGCGGCACCAAGGGGCCGACCCCCTCTGCCAACAAGCGGAAGACAAGTGGCTCAAACTGCTTCATTCTGATCGCCCCATGCGTCGCTACGCCCTCATCTTTCCGATTGTTTTCGCCGTCATTCTCGGCGGATTTGCGGCATTCAATGCGCTCATTGATCCTTATGGCGTGACCGGCGCGCCGCGCCTGTCCGGCATCAACGCGGTGAAGACCCGGCTGCATGCCGATGGCGGGCGGATTCACGGCGCTGACCAGATGGCACGCGGCACGGCGGACAGCTACCTCCTTGGCTCCTCACGCGTGGTCGACGGCTTCCCGAACAGGCCTGAAAACTGGCCCGGCGGCATTCGCAATGCCGGGATGCGCGGCACCAACATGTTTGAGCTGGCCCGCGCCATGACCCTGGCCGCGCGCGACCCGGATCTGCGCTGTCTGGTCATCGGCCTCGACCTCGATGAATTCGGCACCCATGGAAAGACCAAGGCGAGCTATGCGCTTTCTGCGCTCAGCGACGGAAATCGCGGCATGGCGCTGGCCCGCATGGCGATGTCGCCCAACACATTCGCGGCCTCGGTCCGGACGCTGGCTGACAATCTCGCCGGGCAGGGTGAAGAGACCCCCTGGCAGGACGCCTACGATCCCGGCCAGCAGCGCGAGCGCTATGAAAGCGGCGCGCGCGGTACGTATCGCTTTTACCTGGGCTACCGATTCGATGACGAAAGGCTGCGCTACTTCGAGGCCGCGCTCGACACGCTGGCCGCGCGCGGTGTGCAGGTCGTGGCCTTCATTCACCCCTACCACGCATGGCGCGAGGAAGCGCTGTTCCGCGCCGAACAGGAATCCAGTTATTTCGCGCTGCGCCGTGAACTGGCTGACCTGTTCGCTCACTACGAGACGCCTAATGCCTCTGTCTTTCTGAGTCCGCGCGAGGCGGCCAACCCCTGCGTCGAAGGGGGCCCGGCCATGCTGTGGGACTTTTCCGGCTTTCAGGGCTTTGCCACGCGAGCAGCGCCATCGCCGGAGGCGACTGCGCCACATGAAAGCTTCTACGAGCCATCGCACTATCTGCCGCAAATCGGTCAGGCCATGCTCGACCGCATGCGCGGCGCGCCCGGGTCTGACACGCTGTTCGACGAGCCCTTCGGCCTGCGCCTGACACCGGCGACGGCGCGGGCCAGTGAGGCCGAAATCCGGGCGCGGCGGGATCACTGGCTGGAAACGGCAGACGGGCAGGACGCGGCCGAATTCCTCGACACGGTCATCGCAGGCCGACCTTCACCGGAGTCCGAGCCGCCGCAATTTCTGAATCGCGATGACTGGCAGGACCTGCAGCGCGACCTTGCCCGCTTGCCCGACCGGGCCGGTGCGGGCTAGACCCCCCCTTACCAACAGGCTGGATAGACAGGGCAAGAAACATGACCGTGCATTTTCACCAAGCTGACCTGCCTGCGGATATCGATCTCGGCAAACGGATTGCGGTGGACACCGAGACGCTGGGCCTGTCGATGACCCGCGACGCACTTTGCGTGGTCCAGCTGTCTGCCGGCGACGGCGATGCCCATGTCGTGCAGATGACTCGTCCGGATTATGACTGCCCCAATCTCAAGGCCCTGCTGGGCGACACGTCAGTCGAGAAAATCCTGCATTTCGCGCGCTTCGACCTGGCGATGGTGGAGAAATACCTCGGTGTCGTGATGACGCCTGTCTTCTGCACCAAGATCGCGTCAAAGCTGACGCGTACCTATACGGATCGCCATGGATTGAAGGACGTGACGCGCGAACTGCTCGGAATCGACCTGTCCAAGCAGCAGCAATCCTCCGACTGGGGGGCCGCAGAGCTGACGCAGGCACAGATCGACTACGCGGCATCCGATGTCCTGCATCTTCATGCACTGCAGGACGGACTGACAGAAAAGCTGAAACGGGAAGGCCGAATGGACATGGCCCGGGCCTGTTTTGACTTCCTGCCCTGGCGCGCCCGGCTTGACTTGGCCGGTTGGCCGGAAACTGACATTTTCGCGCACAGCTAGGGCGATATGCCTTGAAACCGCCCTTTCGCCCCGATTGGGTGAGGGCCAGGATGGACGACCTCAGGAGAGGGCATGACCACGACGACGGCGGACGGCTTGGGCGCATTCGGAACGCCCCACCATTCCGGGTGGGAACCGAAGCGCGCCACGACACTGGCGCAGGCGCGCCGCCGGACGGCCTTTGTCCGCACACTCCGCTTCGCCCTGATGGCTGCTGCCGCCGCGATTTCAGCGCTGGTGATTGTCCAGATTGTGCTGTCGATGATGGGCGAGGTCGAGCCCGATGCCATTACGGTTGGCGAGGACGCGCGCATGGTCAATCCGCGCTTTACCGGTCGCGACGAAGGCGGCGCACCCTTCACGGTCACGGCAGACGCCGCCATCCGTCGGCAGGGCGATGCCCTGAACCTGACCGAGCTGGAAAATCCGCGCCTGGACTATGAATCCATCGCGGCCCTTCAGACGGCACCCGACGGTGTGCTCGCCGAGCGCGGTTTCTATGACTCGGAAAACCGAATTCTGGACCTCGAAACGGATGTCCGCTTCCGCACCGGGTCAGGGTATGAGTTCATTTCCGAAACCGCGCGCCTGCTGCTGCAGGAAGACCGGGTGATCGGAAACTCCCCTGTTGAAGGCAGCGGGCCCATGGGGGATATCCGCGCCGATTCATACGAAATACTGGACGGCGGCGACCGCGTCGTGTTCACAGGGGGCGTGGTGGCCCATATTGAAAACCGGCGCACTGCCGCGCAAGGAGACCAGCCATGATGCCGCGTTTGATTTCAGTTCTCATCGTCCTGTTGGTCGCGGCGGGCACGGCCCAGGCACAGATCGGTCGCCAGGGTGGACCGATGGACATTACGTCGGACCGTCTCGAAGTGATTGATGCGGAAAGCCGCGCGATCTTTTCCGGCAATGTTGATGCAGCCCAGGGCGATACAAGGCTGCGCGCTGACGAGATCGAAGTTTTCTTCGACCGAAGCGGCAATGCGCAGCCATCTCCGACCACCGGCTTTGGCGAGGTAGAGCGCGTCATCGCAACCGGCGATGTCTTCTACGTCACGCCGGCCGAAGTCGCCCGCGGTGACCGCGCCCTCTACCAGCTCGCCACCGAAACCATCATCATGACAGGCCACGTTGTGCTGACGCGCGGCGAAAATGTCATCACCGGCAGCTGCCTGATTGCGGACCTCGCGACCGGGCGGTCCCAAATCAATCCGGTCGACTGCAGTGGGTCGGGTGACAGCCAGGTGGAAGCGACAACGGGGGGGCGTGTTCGCGCGGTCCTGGTTCCGACCAATAATGACGAATCCGGCGAACCCGGCACGGACGACGAGGGCGAAGACGAGTGACGGATTTCGCCCAGACACTGGTGCGCGACGCGGCAGCTGACGCTGCTGCGGGCCTCTATGTCGAGAATATCGGCAAGACCTACCGCAAGCGGCCGGTGGTAAAGGGCGTTTCGCTGCGTCTCAATCGCGGCGAAGTCGCCGGATTGCTCGGGCCCAATGGCGCGGGCAAGACCACCTGTTTCTACATGATCACCGGACTGGTTGAGGCGGACTATGGCCGCATTTTGCTGGACGGCGAGGATATCACCCGCCTGCCCATGTATCAGCGCGCCCGGCTGGGGATTGGCTATCTGCCGCAGGAAGCCTCGATCTTCCGCGGCCTCACCGTCTATGAAAACATCATGTCGGTCGCAGAAGTGGTGGAGCGGGACCGCACCAGGCGGCGCGAAATCGTTGACCAGTTGCTCGAGGAGCTACGCATTGCCCATCTGCGCGATGCTCCGGCCCTGTCGCTGTCAGGGGGTGAGCGCCGCCGCGCCGAGATTGCCCGCGCCCTGGCGACCCGCCCGTCCTTCATGCTGCTCGATGAGCCGTTTGCCGGGATTGACCCGCTGGCTATCACCGATATTCGCGACCTGATCAGCTTCCTGAAGGATCGCGGCATCGGCATCCTGATCACCGATCACAATGTTCGTGAAACGCTGGAAATTACCGACCGGGCAACCATCATCCATGAGGGTGAAGTCCTGTTCGAAGGCGCACCCGACGCGATCCGAAATGATCCCGATGTGCGCCGCGTTTATCTCGGTGAAAGTTTTCGCTGATTAGACTGTCCCCTGATTTGGTAATTGCGCAGGGGCGCTTCACTCGTGGCCGCACAATATCAGAAGCTGGAAATGCGTCAGGGCCAGTCCCTGGTCATGACGCCGCAACTGCAACAGGCGATCAAGCTGTTGCAGTTGTCCAATATCGAGTTGACGGCCTTCGTTGAAGAAGAACTGGAACGCAATCCGCTTCTGGAACGAGATGATCGCGACAATGCGCCGGATCCGGTCGACGCGCGTGAGTCGTCGACAGAAGTCGAAAGCGGCGACCTCAAGGAATTGACCCTGGACGGACCCTCGTCTGCGGCAGCCGACGATGCGGTCGATGCCGATCGCGACGTGATGAATTCCCACGTGTCGAATTCCGACCTCGCAGGCGCTGGGGGTGGCGCAACCGATTGGTCGCGGGCCGGCAAGGGCGGATCCTTCAATTCCGATGGCGACTATGACGCCGCAGCCAACGCGAGCCGCGATATTTCGCTGGCCGAACACCTGCACGAACAATTGTCGATGGCGACCGCCGACCCCATTGAGCGCCTCATCGGGGCGCATCTGGTCGACCAGGTCGATGAAGACGGGTATCTGCGCGTCGATCTCGATGAAATTGCCCAGCGTCTCGGTGTCGAAACGGGCCGGGTGGAACGAGTCCTGGCCCTGACCCAGACCTTCGAGCCAGCAGGCGTGATGGCCCGCAACCTGCCCGAATGCCTGGCGCTCCAGCTCAAGGACCGCGACCGGCTCGATCCGGCGATGGCAATCTTGCTCGACAATCTCGCCCTTCTGGCCAAGCACGATTACCCGAATCTCCAGGCTGCCTGTGGTGTGGACGCCGAAGATCTCGATGACATGGTCGCCGAAATCCGGGCGCTGACGCCGAAGCCGGGCCTCGCCTATGGCGTGGATACGACCCGCGCCGTCGAGCCGGACGTCTATGTCCGCGAAAATCCGGACGGAAGCTGGCGCGTGGAACTGAATTCCGACACCCTGCCGCGGGTACTGATCAATCAGAAATACGCAGCCGAAATCAATGCGGTGGCGAAATCTGACGCGGACAAGACCTTTGTGTCTGACTGTTCCCAGAACGCCAGCTGGCTGGTCAAATCCCTCGATCAGCGCGCCCGCACGATTCTGAAGGTCTCCAGCGAGATTGTACGCCAGCAGGACATGTTCCTGGCACGCGGCGTGGCCTATCTGCGTCCGCTGAACCTCAAAACCGTGGCCGACGCGATCGGCATGCACGAATCAACCGTCAGCCGGGTCACGTCGAACAAATATGTCGCGACCTCGCGCGGCCTGTTCGAACTGAAATATTTCTTCACCTCGTCGATTCCGGCTTCGGGAGGCGGCGACGCGCACTCCGCCGAAGCTGTTCGCCACCGCATCAAATGCCTGATCGAGGCCGAGACGCTGGACGACATCATGTCGGACGATTCGCTGGTTGAGCGCCTCCAGGGCGAAGGCATTGAAATCGCTAGGCGAACCGTCGCGAAATACCGCGAGTCCATGAATATTCCATCCTCGGTTCAGCGTCGCAGGATGTTGAAGCGCGCCAGCTGATTACGCTTGATATCCCGTCGCCAACACGGTTCACTGTGACCTCCGGGTCAGCGACCTGCTGACCTGCTTCCAGACTGGGGGGAAGTCGTTGTCGCCACCATAGCTGCGCATTGCGTAGCGGGAAGGACCCATGCAAATCCAAGTCGTTAGCAAAGGCATTGATGTTTCCGAAGCTCTGCGGGAAGACATTCTCGGCCGGGTTGAGGAAGGCGTAGGGAAATATTTCAGCCGGCCTGGCGAGGCCTATGTCGCGGTGTCCCGCGACGGCCCCCTCTTCCGTGTCGATTGTTCGGTTCATTTGCCTTCGGGTGTGATGTTGCAGGCGTCTGATACCGACGCGGATGCCTACAAGGCGTCTGAAGGCGCGATGGAAAAGCTGGAAAAAAGGCTCCGCCGCTACAAGCGGAAGCTGAAAAATCACCACAATACACAGAAAAACGAACTCCCGGCCGAAGCCACGCCCATCGTGGTTTTGCAGGGTCGCAGCGACGACAGCTGGGAGGCCTATGACGCCTCCGAGGACGACGATGACAATGATGCGGTTTCAGGCGATGAACCTGTAATCGTTGCAGAAAAGCCCGGTGAGCTGCGCGCGCTGACAGTCGGCATGGCCGTGCTCGAGCTTGAAGCCGCCGGTGCGCCCTTCATGCTGTTCCGGAACATCGCCCATAACGGTGTGAACGTTGTTTACCGCAGGCCTGACGGAAATGTGGGGTGGATTGATCCGGACCGGGCAGCTAAAGGCTGACCGCAAATCCCGCAATGAGTCCAGTTCCAGGGCAACAACGAGAAACCGTGACATGATGGCGTTATCCGATTTGCTTCCCGAAGACGGCGTGAATGCCGATTTGGCGGTGTCGAGCCGTAAGCAGGCGCTGCAGGCGCTGTCCGAAGTCGCTGCCAAGTATGCGCCGGTTAAGGCACGCACGATTCTGGAACTTGTTCTGGAGCGTGAACGTCTCGGTTCGACTGGCGTCGGTGAGGGCGTGGCGATTCCCCATGCCCGCGTGGACGGGATCGATACGGTTTATGGCGTGTTCGCGCGCCTTCGCAGCCCGGTCGATTTTGATTCGGTGGACGGTCGCCCGGTGGATCTGATCTTCATGCTGCTGGCACCCGAACATTCCAGCGCCGAGCATCTCAAGGCCCTGGCGCGCGTATCGCGCCTGCTGCGCCGCGAAGACATGCGTGAACGTCTGCGCAGCGCTCCGGACGAGGACGCGCTCATCGCGCTGCTTGGCGGCGAACTCGATACCGACGCGGCTTAAGAGTTTGGCCGGGTAGCTGTGGGTAGGTGAAGCCTGCACGGCGCACTCATTGCGCTCATTTGGTGACCGTCTCTTGCACGGGCCAAGAAACGTATTCCTCAAGAAAAATTGCTGGTTAACGGCTCTTCGCCGCCAGTTTGCCACAACTGTTTCTGGTTTTGTCCGAGCAGACATCAAGCATCCTTCGGATATTGCTTTCGAGCGCTTTGTTGGAGCGCTCGAGTACAAGCGCCAAACTTTCGACTTTGCGGCCCTGACCCGGGAAGGAGAGTGCGTTTTTGTCGGAGAAGGCGATTTAAGTTTCGCTTACGCTCTTGCTACGTGTCCCAAAAGCCGGCCAACGAATGTGGTCGCAACAACTTATGTATCCGTTTCGGGCGTTTGCCCGGCAGGGCGTGCAAATGCGAGAGCGCTGCAGAAAGTGGGCGCATTCGATTTGCCTGGGGCTGCAAAATGGGCTGCCTGCGGGGTCGAAGACGTCTTTCCGTTTTTTCGCTCGGCATGGCCGGGCTATGGTCACGTGAATACAAACGCTCCCAAAGAGAGCGCATTGTCGAGGTATCGATCCACTAGTATTTGGGTATTCCGCCCGCTCGGAAGGTGACCGAATGAACCCAGCCCTGTTGCCGCCCGGCGCGCGGATTATTCCGCACTTCGTGACAGATGAAGACGCGGCGTGGGTGCTTGCCGCCATAGACGGCAAGCCGTGGCAATCCGATCTGAAGCGCCGGGTCCAGCATTATGGCTGGCGGTATGATTACCGGGCGCGGGCAATCGACCGGAGCATGCGGCTTGGCCCGTTGCCGGACTGGCTTCTGCCGTTGGCAGATTCAGTAAGACGCAAGGGCGGCTTTGGCCGGGAACCGGACCAGGTTATCGTCAATGAGTATCTGCCTGGACAAGGCATTTCGGCCCATGTCGACTGCGAGCCCTGCTTTGGTCCTGTCATCGCGTCGCTGAGTCTTGGCGGGTCGGCGGAAATGATCTTCCGGCACCGCGGCACTGGCGAAGTCGCAAATCAAATACTCGAGCCGCGTTCGCTTCTGGTTTTGTCCGGTGCCGCACGCAATGATTGGACCCATGCGATCCCGATCCGAAAGTCTGACCTGATGGACGGAGCGCGTCAGCCCCGAACCCGCCGTGTCTCGCTGACGTTCCGGACGGTGAGGGTTTAGCGCTTAGTCGGCCCTGCTTTGCCAAGAGGTTCGTAGGGCACGTCGTCGCCTTCGGACGCGCGAAGCCATCCGAAGCCAGAGGCGAAGGGTGGTGGAGCCAGGCAAAGATAGTTCGAACCCGGCAGCCCTGAGCGCGCTTCATGCGAGCACCGGCGCTGGAGCAGGCCGTGGGGAT
>TARA_R110002073_G_scaffold32209_9_pt1 | contig 18107 bp, 13 predicted proteins | sample TARA_R110002073 | Tara Oceans TARA_R110002073 (sample SAMEA4397174) | marine metagenome | biome: Polar Biome; feature: [DCM] deep chlorophyll maximum layer (ENVO:01000326); material: water (ENVO:00002006), including particulate matter (ENVO:01000060) such as... | depth 40 m
AGTTATCCAGTGTTTCGTAGAACAACGGTTCTGCGCTCTGCTCCCTGAGCGAAAACCAGCTCAGGTCGGTGATCTGAAACCTCTCGCCACAGCGTCCCGGACGAATACGCAGCTGGCCGCGCTCCGGGACACCCGCGTCATCGATACGCAGCACATCCGTCTCACCCAGCGTAATGACCAACGAATCACCGCGCGCGATGCCGGTAAGGAACGGCCGCGCCGCACGCTCCAGTGCAACGGCTTCAAATACCTGCTCGCCAGCCGCTGTCACCAGTCGCGCCTCGGCGCGGTCTGCGTAAATGGCCACCTCGGCGAAAGACGGCTGCTGACCGCTTGCGTCCGGTCTATAGCGCATACGCAGGAGCGTCGGGTCCGCGCACACGGGCAGGCGCATGTGAAACATGGCATCGCTGAACAGACGTCGTGAAACCAGCCAGCCCCGGGCGCCGGAAAATGCCGCACTCAGGCCGCTTTCGCTGAACTCCAGCGCGTGGAGATTTTCAGACTGCCACTCGACGGGCTTGAGCAGAGTGTCGCCCGGTGCGGCCATGCCGGGCAATGCCCTGATACGAATATGCCGCCAGCGGATAACGCCGCTGTCGCCACTGTGCACCTGCAACGCGATGAATCCCCGCGCATCCAGCCCGTCGATGATGTCCGCGGCGGGCACGCCATTGATCCAGGTTTTCAGACTGGCGCCGCGCGCTTCTATCTCGACATCGTTCCAGCCGTCCAGCCGCACTGCCTCGCGCGCCGCCGCGTTGTTATCCAGCGGCGCCAGCCAGCCACGCCGCGCCTCATCGTAGATACCACCGGTATACGCGCGCTCTGAAGGATCCAGTTCGTACTGGTAACCATAGGCCCGCCCGCTACCATTGCGCTGCTGCGCGCGAAACAGCACACCGGAATTTCCGGGCTCATCCCAGCGCACCTGCATTTTCAGGGAGAAATCGCCGTACTCGGCCTCGGTGCGCAGAAAGCTGTTCGCTCCCGGGCCGTGGCGACCGACGATAGATTCGCCCTCGGCCGTGAAACTGGCATCACCGCCGATGGCGCGCCATCCCTCCAGCGTCTTGCCGTTGTAGAGCAATGTATAGCCGGCTTCCGGCTCGAAGGCTGGTACGGCAACCGCCAGGTACAGCCGATAGAGACCCAGGCCAAGGACGGTAAGGGCAACAATAAGCAGGAGTTTTTTCATTGGCGGATCTGTCTGCGTTCGATTATTGAATGTTATACGTTATTCGCAGCGCGCCATGGACCAATACCGCGCCTGGGAGCAGGAATTACTCCGACTGTTGGGCATATGCCGAAACTGCGGCCCGGCGCTGCAGACGCCACAGGGCGAGTATCTTAGCCTTTCGAGCCCGGTGGCGTCTGCAGGGGCGGGACGCCGAATGCATTCCACCGATTACTCAGAGAATGCTTACCGAGTCGGCAAGCCCGGCTCCCCGGTCCGCGCCGGTAAACCGCACATCGCTCGGAAGGCTGAGATACTCGCTCTGCGCGGCTTCCCGGCGCGGACCCCAGCGATACCGTTCTCTGGAGCAGGACGTATGCGAACGCTGGGCATATGCCGAAACTGGCGGCCTGGCGCTGCAGACGCCACAGGGCGAGTATCTTAGCCTTTCGAGCCCGGTGGCGTCTGCAGGGGCGGGCCGCCGAGCGCGATACACCGAGGTGAGCGGCTAGAACCCCTCAACCTGATGCACCTGCTTCCAGATGAGGCCGGGAAGGAACCTGCGCATCAACACGCCGATTTTCGCGTCCCGCGTGGGATAGACGAAAAATTTGCCCTTCGCCAGACACGACTCAATCGCGTCTATCACCGCGCCCGGCTCGATGGGTGCCGCCTGGTCCTCCAGCATTTTGGGCCAGTCACTGTCGCGACCCTGTTGCAGAAGCGGCGTCGCCACTGCCGGCGGACATACACAGGCAAAGCGCACGCCGCTGTGCAGGTTCTCGTGGTACAGGGTTTCGGTGAAGGCGCGCACCGCGAACTTCGACGCCGTGTAGGCCCCTGTCTTGAGCATGGGGATCCAGCCCGCCATCGAAGCAAAACTGACAAAATCTCCGCGGCCGCGCGCCAGCATCCCGGGCAGCACCGCCTGCGTGATGTTCACCAGTCCGCCATAGTTGATTGCCATCTGCTTGTGAATGATGGCGTTGTCCTGCTCCACCAGGAGCCCGAAGGGCATGATTGCCGCCGCGTTATACAGCGCTTCCACCGGCCCGAGCCTGGCTTCCACCTCGGCCACTGCCGCGCGCACCGCGCCAAAATCGGTTACGTCCACCGGCCACGCATGGATGTTGTCGAAGCCGCTGGAGGTTTCCTGCATGCCTGCGGTATTCACATCAAACAGGGCGACGGTCGCTCCGCGCGCGGCAAAACGTCGCGCGGCTTCGCGGCCCATGCCGCTACCGCCACCGGTGATGAGTGTTATACCTGAGGGTGCTGATGAAGGTGAAGTAGATGCTGCAGCCACGCTGTGCTTCTCCCTGATGATGATCCGCTGGATTGCAGACTATCGTCCGGAAGCTTCAGGAGCCAGTGCGGAATGCTCAATAGGTCGCAGTGGTTCAACCCACCGATCTGTCAAATGCCGTGACCCGCTTGGCGTCTTTCTCTCGGTATGCGAGCAGCCACTTGCTGAATTCCGCTTCGGGTAGCGGCCGGCTGAGCAGGAAGCCCTGGGCGCTGTGGCAGCCTCGCGCCTCCAGAAACTTGAGCTGCGCCGCGGTCTCAACGCCCTCGGCCACCAGCCGCAGGTTCAGCTTGTGGCCGAGGCTCAGGATGGTTTCCGTCAGCGTTACCGCAGAGGTTTCATTCGGCAGTTTGCCGACAAAAAACGCATCAATCTTCAGCGTATCCACCGGGAAACGCGCCAGATAGCTCAACGATGAATAGCCGGTACCAAAGTCGTCAATCGCGATTTTGACGCCCGAGGCGCGCAGTTGTTCCAGCACAACTGTCGCGTGCGGCGTGTCCTGGGTCAGCAATCGCTCGGTGATCTCAACCGTGAGATCGACATGTTGCGAGCACTGTTTGACTCGATCCACCCAGCGCGCAAGCTCGCCCGCACGATCAAAGAACACGCGCGGCGACACATTCACCGACAGCGCGGGCGGCTCGAGGCCTGAGGCGCGTATCCGCTCAGAGAAAGCCGTTGCCTCGTCCAGGGCAAAGCGGTCGATCTCTGTTATGAGGCCGGTTTCCTCGGCCAGGGGAATAAACGAATCGGGGGCTATCCAGGTATCCCCGTCACGCCAGCGGATCAGTGCTTCACAGGCCACCTTGCCAAGTCCGTCCAGCGGCACTATCGGTTGATAGAAAACCTCGAGCCGGCGCTCGGCGACCGCCATCGACAGCTTGTTGAACAGGCCGTGACGGGCCTCTGATCTACGCTGCAGCTCTCTGTTGAAAAAGGTGAAATCGTTGCGAATGGATTTTTTCACTTCATACATAGCCTGATCGGCGTTGATCAGCAGTGTTTCCGCATCCGTTCCATCCTCGGGATAGAGCGCCACACCCACGCTGACGCTGCTGAATATATGTCGCGAGCGAATATCGAAAGGCTGGTTCATCGAGGCGACTATTTTCGCTGCCACCAGGGACGCCGCATTGCGGCTGGCCACGTCGGGCAGGATCACCGCAAACTCATCGCCGCTGAGCCGCGCGACAATATCCGATTTGCGGGTACAGTGGCGAATGCGCTCGGCGGCCTCCACCAGCAGTTCGTCGCCGCCGCCGTGTCCGAGATTGTCATTTACCGATTTGAATTCATCGAGGTCGATAAACAACACGGCGATACGCTCGGACGTGCGCGCCGCGTGGGCGATTTCCCGCGCCAGAAAGGCATCGAACTGGTGGCGGTTCGGCAGTCCGGTGAGGCTGTCGTAGGTGGCCTGCCGTTGTATTGTTTCGATAAACTCCTTGCGTTCTGTCACATCCTGAATAGCGCCGACCACTTCCATTACACGGCCATTCTTCAGCACCGGGTTACCCATGATGCGCAGCCACTGCATGGGCCTGGACCGCTCTATCGGCATCTCCACGTCGAACGGTTGCGCGTGCGTAAAGCAGCGTTGCACGGCGTGTTTCAGTTCTTCCCGGTGTCTGCGCGAGAGCATGGACATCACCTCGGAACGCGGCGCGAAGTCGTGATCCGGCAAACCGATCATCGCGGCGAACTGCTCGCTGAAATGTACCAACTCCGCCTTGCTATCGAGCTTCCAGCCGCCCACCTTCGCCAGCCTGCCCGCCTCCTGCAATAGCTGCTCGCTGTCGCGCAGTTTCTTTTCGTAATAGCGCTTGTCATTGCGAATACGCTGGCGCTGCTCCAGCGCCACGAGCCACCCGGCTGCCAACAGCAGAGCCAGCACACGCAAAAACCAGATGCCCCGTTGCAGGCCGGGTGGATCATTCACGCGAGCCGCCATCACCCACTCACCCGAGGCCACGGATACCGGCAGTGTGACTGCGCCGGGGCTATCGAACACGTCGGAGGCGCCAAAGAATACGCTGCCCAATGCGCCGCTGCCATCCACGCCACGCAGTGCGAGCTGCTCACTGCCATATTCCGAGAGTCCGGCGGCGGCGAAAATGCGGCGCGCGTCCATGGTCGCTGAAACAATACCCCAGAATTGCCGCTCACCCAGGGAGTTCCGCGTATACACCGGAAGTCGGCCGATCAGCGCCCAACCACCCTGTACCAGTTGCATGGGGCCGGCGAGCACCGGTTGCTTGCTATCGCGCGCGCGCACTACCGCCTCGCGCTGTTCCGGGTGTCGAAGATAGTCGAGGCCGAGTGCGGGCTCGTTGCCGTCCAGAGGATAGATGAATCTCAGAACCAGGTCGGGTGCGGCTGCGATATTGATCATGTATGGCTGACGCGCGAATAGCGATGCGGCAAACTCATTAAACTGTTGCTCGCTCAACTCGGGCTGGGTGGAGATATACGCGGCGAGCCCTTCGGCTGCGGACAAGTGCGCGCCGACAATCCCCGTTATCTTGTGCGCAATGGAACCAAGTTCACGGGTTTTTGCCAGATTGACGCTCTGGAGCTCGTTCTCGATATAACCTTTTTCAAGTTCGTACTCGACGGAGAAAACCGACACGAACACCAGTGTGGTAGACAACCACGGTATACGGCGACGGCGAATAAAATGCAGGCTCGCAAGCGCCAGCACGGCTATGAGCAGCCAGTACAGTAGTGGTCCACTAATCATGTAAGCGCTCTGATTCCAGCGCTGATGTCACCGCATACGCAAACCACGTAGACCTGCTCCAAATTCTAGCTACTTGCCGAGTTTAGCGGGTCGAGGGAAGAAACCTTGAGCGAAAACCTGAAAAATATGCAGGTTTCTGTGAAGACACCGGCATTTTCAGCGCAGATAAGGCCATTCGTCACTGCGCGGGGAGCTTTTCAGCAACAACAGTCGGGAATCAGTCCTGCTCCCGGGAGCCTCAACTGCTGAGGTCCACGCCGGTAAGCCGCGCAGAGCGAGTATCTCAGCCTTCCGAGCGAAGTGCGGCTTAGCGGCGTGGACTGTGGAGCCAATCTCGCGGACCCGGAAGCTATTGCCGCAAGTCAGCCGCTGAAGCGGTGGAGCAACCACATGCCAGCGCGCCAGAGCCAGGCTTCAAGGCGGAAACGCCAGCCGGGGGCATCGTTCCCGGGTGGACGATAACGCACTTCCAGCACATCCAGGCGAGCCAGGTGCTGTGACAGCCGCCGCTTGAAATGCGCTGTGTCACGCGTCTGCTGCGAACTCCAGGCCACTTCAGACAGCGCGCAGACCCGCGGGAAGGCCATGTATTCAACGTGTTCGGGGGTCTGCATGAACTCCGTCCACAACTGGCCCTGGACGCCGATAATCCGCCGGCGGACCGATGGCGCCAATGTGGCCGGCGCCGGATCAAATTCGTAGACACGCTGTAGCGGCAGATAAAAGCCCAGCGCCAGCGGCTCACTGCGCTTGTCCGCCTGGTAGTAATCGAAATAGGTAAAGCGTGTGGGCGTCATGACGACCTCGTGGCCATCGATCGCGGCCTGCAGGCCGCGCCGCGTGCCACGCCAGCTCATCAGCAGAGCATTGCCGCCTGGATCACCACCTGCGATCTCGTCCCAACCGACCAGCCGCCTGCCGTGCTGCGCCAGGTGCTCGCTGAGCTGACGAATCAGCCAGCCCTGCAACGCATCTGCATCCGCCAGGCCCAGTTCACGCATGCGCGCCCTGGCCGGCTCACTCTCGCGCCATTCCCGCTTGAGCACCTCATCACCGCCAATGTGGATATACGGCGACGGAAACAGCGCCACGACCTCGTCGAGCACGTTGCGATAGAAATCCAGCGTCGCGTCTGAGGGGTTCACTATGTGGCGACTGATCCCCCACCCTTCCTTGACCCCGACCGCTGCGCCCGTGTTGCCCAGCGACGGATAAGCCGCGATCGCTGCCTGGGCGTGGCCCGGAAACTCAATTTCCGGAACAACAACAATATGTCGCTCTGCGGCGTAGGCAACCACCTCGCGTATTTCTTCCTGCGAGTAATGCCCCGCGTGCGGTACGCCGTCGTAGCGCGGCTTTCCCCACGGCTTGCCCAGCGGATGACCGAGCACGGTTTGCGCGCGCCGCGAGCCCACCCGCGTCAGCTCTGGATAGCGCCTGATCTCGATACGCCAGCCCTGATCGTCTGTGAGGTGCCAGTGGAAACGGTTGAACTTGTGCACTGACAGCAGGTCGATGAAGCGCTTGATGAAGGCGACCGGCATGAAGTGCCGGGCGACATCGAGGTGCATCCCCCGCCAGGCAAAGCGCGGTTGATCCTCGATCTGCATGGCCGGCACAGACCAGACGGTGTCGCTGGGTTGCGATGCGTAGATGGCGCAAGGCAGCAACTGGCGCAGCGTTTGCAGCGCGAACTGTGCGCCAGCATCGGTGGATGCAGCGAGGCTGATACCGGAGGCATCAATCGTCAGCCGATAGCCCTCCGCAGGCAGCGACTGCACATGCTGAATGCGTATGCCCGCCGCCGCAGCGTCCGGCGTCGAATGCAGCGCAAATCCGGTGGCGGGACACAGCAGCCTGCGCAGCGCGGCGTGCGCACCGGGGAGCTTCTGGTCAACTGCAACCGCCGTACCGGCCGTGAGGGTATACGCGCCCTGGCCCGGCACCACGCTGACTGGCAGCGGAATGAGCGCGGGCCGGGCAGCGTCCGGCATCAGTCACCCGCGGCGTTGAAGGCGACGACGCTTTTACCCTGTACATTGCCCGCCTGCATTTCCCGCAGGGCATCGGGCAGTTCGGCGCAACTGTAACGCCGGCCTATATCGGGCCGCAACAGCCCCTGCTCGTACCAGTCGAACAGGCGCTGAAAATTCTCGGCATTCATCGCGGGATCGCGTATTGCCGACATGCCATAGGCCACGCCCACCACCGCGATCGATTTGAGGATGCTGTAATTAACCGCAAACTTGGGGATTTCTCCGCCGGCGAAACCCACCACCAGGTAGCGGCCGTTCCAGCCGAGACTGCGCAGGGCCGGACGGAACAGATCGTCCCCCACCGGATCAAAGACCACGTCTACGCCGTTCCCGCCGGTCAACTCCAGGCAGCGCTCGCGAAGATCCTCTTCGCGATAGTTGATCACCTCATCCGCACCGGAGTTTCTGGCGCGCGCGCATTTCTCTGCGGTACTCGCACCGGCAATCACGCGTGCGCCCATGGCCTTGCCTACCTGTACAGCAGCTCCGCCGCAGCCGCCTGCCGCTCCGAGCACCAGCAGGGTCTCTCCGGCGGCCAGGCGGCCACGCTGTTCCAGGCCGTGCAGCGCGGTGCCGTACACCATGTTGAATGCGGCGGCATCGACATCATTCATCGAAGCGGGAATCACCATAAGCTGCTGCATCGGCGGTGATACCAGCACCTGCTCCGCAAATGCACCAAACCCGGTCATGGCCAGCACGCGCTGTCCGGGCGCGATATCCGTGACCCCTTCGCCGACGGCCAGCACCTCCCCCGCTAATTCGCTACCGGGGACAAACGGCGGATCCAGCTTCATCTGGTACTGGCCGCGGGTGATCAACACGTCGGGAAAGTTCAGTGCCACCTGATGCGTGCGCACCAGCACCTGGGAGGGCCCGCACACCGGCGCGGGGCAGGACTCAAAGACAAGGCCATCTTCCCCGGTCAGACTGTTACATATCCACGCATGCATGCCTCAGAAGCCCTCGGCCTTGTGCGAGTAGTTCCACAGGTAATTGGGAAACAGGCGCCGCATGATGTATCCCATACGCGTGCCCTTGCCGGGGAAGGAGAAAAATTTGCCCTGCTCGAGGCAATCCTCTACATCCGCAATCACTTCCTCCGGCTCTATGGTAGCGCCGGATGCTGTGAGCTTGGGCACCACCGTGTCCTGGGCCTGCTGCCACAGCGGCGTTGCCACCGGCGGGGGACACACGCAGACAAAGCGCACACCACTGCCGCGGTTCTCGTGATAGAGCACCTCGGTGTACATCTGTACGGCACCCTTGGTGGCGCAGTAACCGCCCATCAGCAGGCCGGGAATAATGCCCGACATCGAGGAAAAACTGATGAAGTCGCCACTGCGCCGCGAGACCATGTCGGGCAGTGTGGCGGTCGCGATGTTCACCAGGCCACCGTAGTTGATCTGCATGAGTTTGAGCTGCACTTTTGGATCCTGCTCCAGCAGCTTGCCAAAGGGCATGATCGCCGCCGCATTGGCGACCCGGTCTATCGGGCCGAGCTCTGAGGTCACCCGGGCAACCGCGGCCTGCACCTCGTCGGTATTACTGATGTCCACGCGGTAGGCGCGCACGCTATCCAGACCCTCGGCGGTTTTCGCCATGCCCGCCTCGTTCACATCGAACAGGGCCACGCTGGCACCCTGTTGCGCGAGCAGGCGTGCGGCCGTCTGTCCCATGCCGCTGCCGCCGCCCGTTATCAATGCAACCTTTCCCTTAAATGCCATAGCTGTCTCTCCAGTTAATGTTCAAAGTAAAATATTCCGATCGCTGCAGCGCATCACAGGCCTGCCCGCGCGTTCAGTGCAACGCCTGCCGGCCCATCACTACGCTTGTTCACTCGACAGTGATGCCGATCTTGCCGAAATGCTCCCCCCGCTCCATCAGCGCCATGGCATCCGCGAGTTGCGCCGGGGGCACACTATGGCTGATCTGCGGTTCCAGCGCATGCTGCTCCACAAACCGGCAGAAGCGCTCGAGTGATTCGCCGCAACCCACGGTGACACCGCGCAGGCAGAGGTTTTTCTGCATCACTTCGAAAATTGACACGGGCGCCGCGCCAAAGCCGCCAAGCACGCCAATCACGGCAATGAAGGCATCCGTATTGGCGCAGGTAATCGCCTTGCCGAGCGTCGTTTCGCCGCCCACGTCGATCGCCACATCCACACCGCCAACCTGCCTGCGCACCTCGGCTTCCCAATCCGGATGACTGCGGTAGTTCACCCCATACCCGGCGCCGAGCGCCCGCATACGTTCGAGTTTTTCATCCGAGGAGGACGTCGCGATAACCTGCGCACCCACCGCCCGGGCAATCTGCAGAGCGAACAGTGATACCCCGCCCGAACCCTGCACCAGTACTGTCTGGCCCGCCCGCAGCTTGTGCTCTTCCATCAGCGCGTACCAGGCGGTGTGCCCGGCACACACCAGCGACGCCGCCTGCGTATCGCTCAAGCCGGCGGGTGCGCGCGCGACACTGCGCGCATCGATCGTCAGATACTCCTGCAGGCAGCCATCGACCGTTTCGCCCAGTATGCGCTGCTTGCTGTCTGCCGCGGGCCGCCCACTATGCCACAGCGGATAGAACAGCGTGACAACACGATCGCCGGGTACATATTGTTCGACGCCCGCGCCAACGGCAACGACTTCACCGCAGCCGTCCGAGAGAGGCACCCGCGGATATTCAACCCAGGGAATCAGGCCCGCGAGGGTCACGTAGTCATGATAGTTGAGACTGGACGCCCGCAGGCGCAGCTGAACCTCGCCGGGCCCCGGGGCCACCGGCTCTGCTTCCGTGCGCTGCACCTGCTCCACGCCGGGCGCGGTCATCTCGTAGCGAAAGGCCATGCGGTTACTCCTCGCTGGCAGCGCCGAAATCGCGCTGCATTTCTTCCGGGAACAACATCCGTGCGAGATGCTCCACGTTCATCGATTCCGGGTACAGCGTGAATCCGCCGCACACGGCCAGCAGTTGCCCGGTGACCCACTCGGACTGGCTGGAAGCGAAATAGAGCACCGCGCGGGCAATATCCTCCGGCTCTCCAAGCCGGCCGAGCACGGTCTGCTCACGGGCAAGCTGGATATTCTGTTCACCGGTGGTCGACATCAGCACCTCCGTCTGGATGAACCCCGGACGGATGCCGTTCACGCGAATACCAAAGCAGCCCAACTCGGCGGCGGCGCTGCGGGTGAGCTCGTCTATCGCCGCCTTGCTCACACCGTAGGAGGCCATGAATTTCGTCGGCCGCTCACTGGCCACCGACGACATGCTGATGATGGAGCCGCCGCCGTGATCCTTCATGTTCAGACCGGCGTGCTTGATGGTGTAGGCGGTGCCGAGAAGGTTTACGCCCAGCGGGATCATCCAGTGCTCTTCCCCGATGTGTAACAGCGACCCGGGACAGCCGGTACCCGCATTCGCCACCGCGATATCCAGGCCATCATCGCCGGCCGCCGCTGCCACTGCCGCCGCCACCTGCGCCTCCACCGTTACATCACAGGGGGTAGCCAGAATCTGACGTGCCGGGTTCGCCGCGGTCAGTTCAGCCACGCTGGCCTCCAGTACCGCCTGCTCCGGCCCGCAGATCGTCACCCGCGCGCCGGCGTCGGCGAGGGCAGCGGCCGAGCTGCGCCCAATGCCGGTACCGCCGCCGGTTACCAGCGCGGTTTTCCCCGCCAACAGATATTCAGCCATGCAGATGATCTCCTGTGAACTGCGTGTGAGCGGCTAGGGCCGCACGCCGCCGTCGATGCCCAGGCAGCTACCGGTAGTGTAGCTGGAGGCATCGGAAGCAAAATAAAGTACCGCGCCGACAACTTCTTCGGGCCTGCCGATGCGCCCCAGGGCGATCGGCTCCACGATATGCGGCAACAGCTCGGGATTGCCGAGCATCGTCTCGGTGGCATCCGTATCAAAGGTGCCGCAGACTATCGCATTCACGCGCACGCCAACCGCTGCGAACTCCTGGGCGGAGGCGGCGGTCAGTGCGTTCAGCCCCGCTTTCGCGGCGCTGTACACCGTAGTGACCGGCGACGGCCGCAGGGACGCCAACGAACTGATGTTGATGATTGAGCCGCCGCCCGTGCGAGCCATCTGCGTCGCGGCCAGCGCGGTGAGCCGCGTCGGACCCTTGAGGTTGACGTCGATAATCTTGTCGAACAGGGCTTCACTGGTCTCCAGGAGCGAGGGAGCCAACGGTGACATGCCGGCATTGTTGATCAGGACGTCGATGCGACCGAAGGCTGCGACCACCTGCTCGACAACCCCCTCGAGCGCGTCCCAGTCACCCACGTGGCAGGCGAGCGGCAACGCCTCGCCGCCGCTCGCGCGGATCTCCTGCGCCAGTGCCTCGCACGGCGCCAGTTTGCGGCTGGCGATCACCACCTTCGCAGCGCGCGCGGCGAACGCGAGACTCATGGCCCTGCCCAGCCCACGGCTGCCACCGGTAATCAGCACCACCTTGCCCGCCACATCAAAGAGTTCGTTCATGGTTGTATTCCCGCTCAAGGCTGTATTCCCGCTCAAGGCTGTATTCCCGCTCAAGGCTGTTTTCCCGCTCAAGGCTGTTCTCCCGCAAACGCAAAGCGGTTGGCCCGCTGCATCAGCTGGTCGACCAGAAAGCCAAAGAATTCGTGGTTCGGATTTCTCGATTCGCCCTTCAGGAAACGGCTATAGGACGCCTCCAGCACAATACCCAGCTTCCAGGCCGCAAACGCCTGATACCACTGGAACGCATCGAGGTTGCGACCGGTTTGCGCGGCATAACGCTGCACAAGCGCTTCGGGTGCCTGACAATACTGCGCGTGCATGCCACCCTCGGAGCCGGGCGGCGCGATGGCGATGGGGTTGCCTTCTTCGGGCCAGAAGATCATCGCCCATGCGAGATCGATCAGGGGGTCGCCCACGGTCGTCATTTCAAAATCCAGCAGGCAGAGCAACCTGGGCGGGAGACCGGCGCTGTACAGGGCGTTGTCGATCTTGAAGTCGCCGTGCATCACGGTGAGTTCACCCGCGCTCGGTCTGTTGTCGTCGAGCCAGTGGGCCACTGCATCCACACCCGGCAGCTCGCGCTGACGATAGCCCGCGAGCTGCGACATCCAGCGCGCCACCTGACGCTGCAGAAAGTTTTCCGGTTTCGCCAGATCCTCAATCGCCGTGCCGCGCCAGTCAAAGGCGTGCAGCTCCACCAGCGCGTCGATGAGTTCCTCCCCGATCGCCGGTTGCACCTCGGGATGCTCGCAGTAGGCTGCGGGCAGTCGCCGGCGAATAACCTCGCCCTCGACAAAACCCATGATATAAAACGGCGCCCCGAGCACGGCCGGGTCCGCACAGCTTGCCAGCAGACGGGGTACGCGCACGGCAGACCCGGTGAGCGCGGCAATGATCCGGTATTCGCGGATGACATTGTGTGCGCTGTCAGACACCGCCACCGGCGGCGCGCGCCGGATCACGAAACGTTCGTCGCCCTGGGTCAGCGTGAACATTTCGCAGGAACCGCCGCCGCGCAGGGGTTCAATGGCAACCGGGCCCGCGCGTCCCGTCTCCGAGCGCAGCCACTCGGCGAAACGCCCGGGATCGACCTCCTGCTCACTCATTCGCGCGCATCCAGCAGCTGCGCGAAGCGCTTCAGGGACGCCTGCCGACGCGTGGGAATATGTTCACTCGGCCAGCCTTCCACGGCCTGGTAGCGCTTCAGCTCGCTGCGCGCGATGGTCACCTTGTGCACTTCGTTGGCGCCATCCACCAGCGGCGCCATGCGCGCGGACCTGTACATCGACTCCAGTGGCATATCACAGCTATAGCCCAGGGAGCCGTGCACCTGCAGGGCGCGATCAATGACGTTGTACAACACTCTGGCGTTGTTGACCTTGACCATCGCGATATCCGTGCGCGCTGCCTGCGGGCCCACGCGATCCATGGTCCAGGCCGCGCGCAGCGTCAGCAACTTCGCCTGCTCCAGCTCGATGCGGGAATCGGCAATGTATTCCTGAATTATCTGGTGCTTTTCGTAACCCTTGCCGAAGGAAGTGCGCGAACGGGTGCGCTCGCAGAGCATGTCGAAGGCCCGCTCCGCTTCGCCCAGCCAGCGCGTGGCGTGATGGATCCGACCCGGACCGAGGCGTACTTGCGAGAGCATGAAGCCCTGCCCGCGTTTGCCGATCAGGTTGTCGCGCGGCACACGCACGTTCTCCAGCAGTATCTCGGCGTGATTGCCGATAGCCCCGTATTCGGAATACGGATGATGCATGGTGGGAATATCGCGGAATATATCCATGCCCTTGGCACCCTTTTCCACGATGATCATGGAGCAGCGTTCATACAGCGGCGCGTCGGGGTCTGTCACCAGCATGAATATTATGAAATCGGCTCGCGAGGCGTTGGTGATCATCCACTTGCGACCGTTGATGACCCACTCGTCGCCATCGAGCACCGCGCTGGATTCAATCTGCGTGGGATCGGTGGAGGCGACGAAGGGTTCCGTGATAGCAAACGCCGAGCGGATCTCGCCGTTGAGGTTGGGCCACAGCCACTTCGCTTTCTGCGCCTCGGTACCCCCTTCGGCCAGCAGTTCCGAGTTGCCGGAATCGGGCGCCATATTGCCAAATATTTCCTGCGCGAAAATGCAGCGCCCGGTGATCAGGTTCATCTGCGCCAGAGGCAACTGGCCGAAACCCTGCCCTCCCAGCGCGGCTTCGAGATGACAGGCCCACAGGCCCTGATCTTTCACCTGCTGCTTCAGCGGCTGCTGCACCGCCCGCCACTGCGCCTCGCTGAAATCCTGCATTATCGGCTCCAGCGGGATCAGTTCCTCGTCGACGAAACGCCGGATCCAGTCGAGCTTTTCCTGAAACTCAGGCTCCGTGATGAAATCCCACGCCATGCCCACACCCCGCCTGCTTCTGGTTTGCGTTGCATTGTGGTGGAGCCGGGGGCATAAACCAACGCCGCTTTTATAATAGATTGAACCAGAGGGCACTGTGCCCTGTGCGCAACAGGCCGCTCGGACCTGCAAGCGACACTGGAGCGGTGTGACTCAGGGCCAGGCGCTGAGTCGCTGGAGCAGGTCGCATACCCGACAGGAATAGCCCCACTCGTTGTCGTACCAGTTCAGTACGCGTAAAAACTCGCCGCCACTGAGCTCGGTAAAACCGGCGTCGTAGATCGATGAGTGCGCATTGCCAATGATGTCGGATGAGACAATAGGCCGGTCACTGAATTCAAGGATGCCGGCGAGGGGCCCCGCCGCCGCGGCCGCCACGACTTCGTCGACATCGGCGCGACTGGCCTTCTGCCCCAGGCGCACGAACAGATCCACCACTGAACCATCCGGCACGGGCACACGCGCGGCAATACCGTGCAGGCGACCATTGAGCTGCGGCAGCACCTCGCCCACGGCTTTCGCCGCGCCGGTAGAGGTGGGAATAATGTTCTCGGCAGCCGCACGACTGCGCCGCCAGTCGGTATGGGGCACGTCTGCAAGGCGCTGGTCGTTGGTATAAGCATGCACCGTGTTGATCACGCCCTCGCGAATACCAAAGCTGTCGTCCAGCACTTTCGCCATCGGTGCAAGGCAGTTGGTGGTGCAACTCGCGTTGGAGATGATGCGGTGCGAATCCTTCAGGCCCTGGTCGTTGACGCCGAGTACCACGGTGTAGTCAATGGCGTCCTTGGCGGGTACCGTGAGTATCACTTTGCGAGCGCCGGCCGTGAGATGCTGCTCCAGTTGCTCGCGCTTGCGAAACGCGCCGGTGGCTTCCACCACCACATCGATACCCATGTCCCGCCACGGCAGGGCCCCCGGGTCGCGTTCGCACAACATGTGGACACGGCCCTTGTCCGTCACTATCTGATCATTCTCGAGAACCAGGTTGCCTGCAAACCTGCCCATGACAGTGTCATAGTTCAACAGGTAGCGCAGCGCCTCGTTGTCAAACAGGTCGTTGATGGCAACGATGTCGATGCCCTCTACCCCTTCGAGAATCCTGAAAACCGAACGCCCGATGCGTCCGAAACCGTTGATTGCAACTTTCATCGGTCTGCCTCCCCCGCATCGAGTGCCGCGTACAGGCGCACGACATCCAGCAGCCGGGCCGCATGACCGAGATTCTCGTACCAGCCCAGCGTCTTGACGATGGAGTCGCCTGCCTTGATCGTGCCGCGCGCGTCAAACAGCAGTGAGTGCGCGCTGCCGAGCACATCCGAGGAGACGATCGGATCCTCTGTCACGGCCAACAGCGACGGCAGCGATTCAGCGGCCTCGCGCATGGCGTCGTTGACTGCCTCCGCACTGACACTGTTGTCGGCGAACACCAGATTGGTATCCAGCAGGCAACCCTCCTGCACCGGCACATTGAGTGCCGAACTCATCACCCTGCCCTCGAAAGCGGGCAGCACCCTGCCGATCCAGGCCGCCGCCTGATGACTGTTGGGAATGATGTTCTTGGCCGCCGAGCGGCTGCGGCGATAATCGCTGCCGGCGTAATCCTGTAGCGATTGATCTGAAGTAAACGCGTGAATGGTGGTCATGCTGACACAGTCGATCTCAAAACGCGCGCCCAGAACATGCAGCAGCAGGGCCAGCGCGGAAGTAGTGGCCGAACCGGCACTCAGCATCCTGTCATCTTTACAGATACCGTCGGCGTTGATTCCCGGCAACACAAGCCGGTCGATATGGTCATCGGGCAGCCCGCGCAACAATACCCGCGGCGCGCCGTTGTCGAGGTGATCCTGCATATAGCGCCGCTCGCGATACTTGCCGGTGGCATCGATCACCACATCCACCCCGAATACGTCCCACGGTACTTCGCGCGGGAGATCCATCGCCATCATGCGCGTGCGCATTGCACCGCACACCAGCACGTTGCCGTGCAGTTCAAAGCGCTCCGGCTGTGACTCCTCCGAACAGAGCAGATAGTGCAGTATCTGCGGTGCTCCGATGTCAGCAACCGCCACAATGTCTATATCGTCGCTGCGCGATGCCAGCCCGTAAATCTGGCGGCCTGTCTGGCCAAAACCCATCAGGCCCACGCGAATGGACGGGGAACTACGCATATCCTCGCTCCTGCCTGGCGCCTGTGCTGCGCGCCGTAATCTCTGCTGTCGCCATCAAACTACCCTCAGCCGGCATCCACCACCAGCGCCGCGCGCGCCAGCTGCGTAATCTTCTGCCAGCTTTCATTGTCGATCAGTTCATCACTCACCATCCATGATCCACCGCAACAGATTACGTTATCCAGTGCGAGAAAGTCGCGGAAGTTATCTGCCGTAAGCCCGCCCGTGGGACAAAAGCGCACCTCCGGGAAGGGGCCGCGCAGGGCTTGTAACAGGGCGACACCGCCTATCGGCACCGCCGGGAACAGCTTGAACAGCGAGAGCCCGCGCGACAGCCCGAAAAGTACCTCCGAAGGCGTGGCGACACCCGGCAGAAGCGGCACCCCGGCGCTGGTACAGGCGTCGATCATCTGCATTGAAATTCCCGGGCTGACGCAGAAATCCGCCCCCGCATCGATGGCCGCTGCGACAGACTCCGCATCCGTTACCGTACCCGCCGCCACCTGCAGCCCCGGCACCTGGGCTTTCACCGCACGCAGGCAGGCCAGCGCCGCGGGCGTGCGCAGGGTAATTTCAATAGCCCGCATGCCGCCCGCCTGCAGGGCATCGGCGAGCCGCAGTGTTGCCTGTTCATCGCGGGCTGTCACCACCGGCAATACGCGACAGGCCGCGAGCGTGTCGGCGAAACTCATGTCTCCACCACGGCGGGTGCGGACACGGAATCAAAGACCGCGGCCCCGGTGGAGACCGCTCCCACCCTGTCACGAAAAAGCTGAAACAATTGTCGCCCGAGGCTCGGGTCCTGCGCCGACGCAGCGGCCGGTGCACGCGCCGCGAATTCAGCGCTGTCCACACACACCTCAAGCGTGCCTGCGCGGGCGTCCAGCTCAATACGGTCGCCGTCACGCAGGTAGGCCAGCGGACCACCCTGGATCGCTTCCGGACTGAGGTGGATCGCGGCGGGCACCTTGCCGGAGGCGCCAGACATGCGCCCGTCGGTCACCAGTGCCACATTGAACCCGCGATCCTGCAATACGCCAAGGTAGGGCGTCATCTTGTGTAACTCCGGCATGCCGTTGGCCTGCGGGCCCTGGAAGCGCACTACCGCCACCACATCGCAATCCAGTTCACCGGCTTCAAAGGCCTCGCGCAGGGCGTCCTGACTGCTGAACACACGGCACGGCGCGGCAACCTTCAGATGCCTCTCCTCAACCGCCGATACCTTGATGACCCCCTCGCCGAGGTTGCCGGCAAGGCGGCGCAGACCACCCTGACTGGCGAAGGGTTCACCCGCGGGGCGCAGGACATCTGCACGACGCGACCGCGCGACGGGGGTCTGCCAGGCAACGCCAGTTGCGCCATCGGGGGTCGGCGCATGGCAGTGGTGGTCAAGGCCGGGGCCCAGCAGGGTGCTCACATCCTCGTTCAGCAGGCCCGCGCCGCGCAGTTCACGCACCAGGAAAGCCATGCCACCCGCCGCCTGAAAATCGTTGATGTCGGCGCTGCCATTGGGGTAGATGCGCGCCATCAGCGGCACCGCAGTCGACAGCCTGTCCATATCCTCAAGAGTGAGGTGAATGCCGGCGGCGCGGGCGATCGCCACCAGGTGCAGGGTGTGGTTGGTCGAGCCGCCCGTGGCCAGCAACGCCACAACCGCGTTCACCAGCGAGGCTTCCGTCACCACCTCATACAGCGGCGGCGCGCCCGCTTCCGTCAGGCACTGCAGGGTGCGGCGAATCAGCGCTTCGCGCAGCGGATCATCCGGATGCAGGAACGAACTGCCGGGCAATTGCACT